>Ga0307373_10002218_pt1 | contig 35201 bp, 24 predicted proteins | sample OX2MG_FD_202534 | JGI IMG/M metagenome (GOLD analysis project Ga0307373, IMG submission 202534) | Soil microbial communities from Risofladan, Vaasa, Finland - OX-2 | ecosystem: Environmental > Terrestrial > Soil > Coastal area > Acid sulfate soil | place: Finland: Risofladan, Vaasa | collected...
ACCTGCAATTTGAAGTTAATGGCTTCCTGCGCGCCGACGGTAAGGGTAAGGCCCGCCCTCACGGAGGTAACGAACCCCGGGGCGGTAACTGTAATTTCGTAGGTTCCTGGGTTCAGGCTTGGCGCTGAGTATAGGCCAGCCGAGTTCGTCGTTAGCGTGGTGGCGACGCCGGTTGCGGCGTTCTGAACGACCACCTTGGCATTCGGCACAACAGCGCCAGAAGGATCGGTAACGCGGCCGGAAAAGGCGCCGCTGGACACCTGAGCGCTGGCAGAAACGGAAAAGCCGATAAAAAACAATATAAGAAGAAGCTTAAAAACAGAAGCACACTTCGCTACGCAATTATGCGAAGACACCATTCGCCCTCCACTTTAGATCGGAGCGCCCTATTGCCCCGGTGAGTTATTAATCCCTGTCCACGGGTGGTGTCAAGCTATTTTTAATTGATTTTTTAATTTCAGTAATTTTTGAATTCGATAGAAGAACGGAATAAGCAGGGAATCGTTTCCCGTTTCGATCAAGGCGAAATATTTCGTTAATGTATTTAAAATGAATGCATTAAGCCTACACCCCTCCGCCATGCGCGACTATTTCATGGGAGAAATCGGGGACTCGGTAGCCGGGGTGGTCAACGATTGCGCAACTCAAAAGGAAAAATTCGGTAAATAAACAAAACGGGCTTGGCCAGGGAGGCGGAGGGGGCCTTCGCCAGGCAGTTTAGCCGGGCACCCCGGAGGCCCCAGGGGTCCCCGGAAACACCGCGGCGCCATTTTTGCCCTGGAAGGGGCAAAAATGACGCCGCGTCACAACAGAGTTTAGAACATTACCTTAAGGGCGAACTGGACTTCCCGCTGAGGAACGGTCGTCCTCACTAGAGCTACTGGGGCAAGCGACGCTCCAGTGCCGTCGAAGATGTCGCTATTTCCGTCGTACACGCTGGGAACGCCAAAATCGGCGTGATTCAGGATGTTGAAGAACTCCGCCCGGAACTGGATGTTGAAGTTCTCCGAGATTCGCTTGATGTAATTGTTCTTGTAGACCGAGAAATCGAGATTGGTGATTCCCTTGCCCAAAAAGTGGTTGCGGGTCGCGTTCCCCATCAGGTTGAAGCACGCCAGTGCGGGCAGGTACGATGTGTTGTTGGCTATCGTATCGCCGAGGCTGGGCGGGGCGGGATCGCAATTCGCATTCCAATAGGCCTGGTTCGGGGCAACAGGAACGGAGAAGCAATTCGCCTTGAGGAAGTTGTAGGGGTTGCCTGTCACGAGTGAGCCGCCGCACCCCGGCGCTCCCGTCAGTATGCTGGGATAGGCGTAGTCGTCGCCGCTCAAAGTGTTGGCTGGATCCGATCCGGTGCCCCACGTCATGGTAAAGGGCAGACCGTCCTGGAGGGTCAAGATCCCCCCGAGTTGCCATCCGTCTGCGACCCAGCGGGCTGCCGCGAATCCGGATTTTGGCCCTGGAACGTTATAGAGGGCGCTCAAGACAAAATTTCTCTTGATGTTGAAATCGGAAACCGCGCGGGAGAGCCGCATATTCCACCAGGGCAAGCTGGAGATGGAATTTTGGAATTGATCACCGGCCACGGTAGCGGAGTTGGTGTCGATGCTCCGGCCCCAGGTGAAAGAGCCCTGGAATTGAAGGCCATGGCTCATGCGCTTTGTGAGGCCTACCTCCAGCGCATTGTAGTTCGCGCGACCTTCATAAATCATGCCGTGAACGGATCCGTAGTAGTTGTTGGTCTTCAACGGGGCGGCGCACACGCTGGGATCGCTGCCGTTGGGATCGAGCTGCGTACACCCGTTCGTGGGATCCCATATATTCCCCAAGGCATCCACTTGGGGAAAGATGTAGCCGACGTTGCCGGGCCCTGCGTTGGTCGCGGTTGGAACGATTCCGCTGACGTCATCTGCCCGGTAAGGCATGTGGAAGCCGTTCGACCCGACGTAGGCCACCATCACGGCCATGCTGGGAACGATTTGGTACTGAATGTTGAGGTTATATTGGTAGATGTAACTGCGGCCGGGATGCGACTGCATGTAGGTGGAACGGAGACTGCTGTTTGGGAGCTGGCTAATCGGCGGTATGGTATTGGTAGCGAAGTCGATACCGCTGCTGAGAACCGTGTAGTGGAAGAAGGGAGCTGCCTGGCCTTCCATCAGAGTGAACTGATAGGTAAGCGGCAGAACGTCGAACATCCCCACGCCACCGCGAATCGCCAACTTCCCATTGCCCTTCGGGCTCCACGCAAAGCCGAAACGGGGCTCGAAATTGTAGAGGGTCGGATTGCTTGCCCAGAGCGGCCCGACGGTGTTGCAACTGCCCGGCGTGGTACCGGGAATATACGTACCGCACACAGGATACTCGTCGCCGATGTTGTACAGGTTGATAAATTTCCCGTTCGCCTCGTTGGGCACCGTCGTCATTTCATACCGCATTCCCAGGTTGAGGGTCAGGCTGGGCTTCGCTTGCCAGTCATCCTCGAAGTAGAGCCCGAAGATGTTCTGGCGCAGATTGCGCGGCGTAAGGAAGCCGGGAACACCTCCCTGAAACTTGGAAGCGTGGCCCTGTACGAACGCCGACACGCTGCCGAAACCCCATACACCGGAGGGGTCCGTGATGGTTGTCCAGTTCAGAAGGTCGCGCTCAAAGTTGACGCCAAATTTGATGTTGTGCGTGCCACGAAGCGAATTGGCATCGTCGTAGAACTGGTAATCGCTCCAACGGTAGAAATAGTGCGCGTTTCCGCCAAGCCCGCCGCCCATGGGCGTAAGCCCTGAGACGGTGAGCTGGCTCGCGTTTTCGCCGGGAAAAGTGCCGAGGGTAGGATCGGCCGCCGCCGGGTTGAGCGCGCTCAAGGGCGTGCTGTCGTTCACACTTTCGTGGCCAAAGCCGAAGCGGATGGCGTTGATAAACGTAGGAGAAAAGACGTGAGTCTCCTGCGCCGCGACGTACTGGCGGTCGGTGAAGTTCTCGATCAGGACGTTGTTGTAACCGTCCGGGGCGGTGAAGGGAGCGCGATCGTACACGAAGGTCCCGTAGAGGCTGTCCTTGCCGGAAAATGTCTGGTCGATGCGCGTGGTGAAGAAATCTTCCCTGAGGATCTGCTGCGGGGAAAACCTGAATGTGCAAACGTCCGTGGTCGAGGGCACGCTCGGGTCAGCCGCGGGGCAGCTTGGGTCATTGGATGTAGGGATGAGCGCAAGGAATCTTTGAGTAAAGGCGCTCACCGGCACAATCAACGGCGAACTTCCCGTCGTCGCCATGTTCCCGACGCGCGCGTTATTGGAAAGCACGTTATCCACCGTGGCGGTTCCCTGCGCTTGCCGGATGCCTTCGTAGTCCCCAAAGAAGAAAGTCTTGTTCTTAACGATCGGTCCGCCGATGTCGCCGCCGAACTGATTCCGCTTGAAGGGCGAACGGTGGCCGCTCTCGAAGTAATTGGCCGCGTCCAGCTTGTCGTTGCGGATGAATTCGTAGGCCGCCCCGTGGAAGCGGTTCGTACCAGAGCGGGTGACGGCGTTGACCACTCCCCCGGCCGTCTTGCCATATTGCGCCGAATAGTTAGTGGTCAGAACGGAAAATTCTCGAATCGCGTCCACGCCCAAGCTCGAGCCGGTCACGCTGCCCGGAGCGCCGTTCGCGTAATCGTTCAAGCTAATGCCATCGAGCAGATAGTTGTTCATTTGCGGCCGGGTGCCGGAAATGGTCACTTCCCCGCCGTAGCCGCGGTTGCCGCGGTCCGAGCCAGTATTGAAAGACGGCTGGGTAAGAATGGTATCCACGCCCGGCTGGAGGGCTGCCAGGTCGGTCCAACTCCGGCCGTTGAGAGGCAACTGTTGCACGCTGGCTTCGTTCACCACCGCGCTGATCGTCGAGTTGGTGGTCTGAATCATGGGTGCCGCGCCGGTGACGGTCACCGTCTTTTGGACCGAGCCGACCTGCAAGGCGAAGTTGATGGATTCCTGCGCACCAACGGTAAGCGTAAGGCCAGCCCTCACGGAGGTAACGAACCCTGGGGCGGCAACTGTAATTTCGTAAGTTCCCGGATTCAGGGCCGGGGCTGAATAGACGCCAGCTGAGTTCGTCGCGATCGTTGTCGCGACACCGGTCGCCGTGTTCTGGACGACCACCTTGGCGTTCGGCACAACGGCGCCGGAAGGATCGGTCACGCGCCCGGTGAAGGAACCTCCCGACACCTGAGCCCCGGCGGAAACAGCAAATCCGATGCAAAACAGGAAAAGAATAAGGTTTCGGCTGCAGATATACCTATACTTCGCTCCCCAGTTATGCGAAGACATTCGCTCACCCCCCAGGTTGAGTCGAAACACACCCACGGATACTGCCAAGGTACTAACTCCACAATGCGGCGATGTCAATAGTTTTTTGCATATATTTTTAGGGAGGGGCTCAAGGTTCCGAAGGGGACATTAAACAATAATTAATTCTCGTTTATATCAAACCTGGCATCCTGCAATCTTAACCTCAGAAAATGCGCGCCTTATGCGCAGTAGAGTTCCGTCACACGCTACTGTTCCCTGAAAACACCGTTGACTCGACATACAAGGTTCGTCAACTATCCAGCTAGCGCGACTCAAGGGAAATCGTTCGGCCGCAGAAAGAAAAAACATTTCGATGCAAGGGAAAGGGTAACCGATGAAGCGGACGCAATGTTTCACTATCATTCTATTTCTCGCCTTGGCCGTTTGCGCCAGGGCGCAAAACAAGGCACCCCTGAAGCAGGTTGCCGCCATCCCCTTGCCCGCCCTTCACGAAGGCGATTTCGACCATTTCACCGTGGATTTGCAGGGCCATCGGCTGTTCCTGGACGCCGAGGAAAACGGCAAGGTGGAAATTCTGGACGCAAAGTCGAACAAGGTCCTCCACACCATTGACGACCTGAAGGCGCCCCACTCCATTGTTTACCGCCCGGACCTGAACAAGCTCTTCATCGTTGACGGGGACGCCTCGGAAATCAAAATCTACAACGCGACCACCTATCAAAGGATTGGCCAGATCCGCCTGAGAATCGACGCGGACTCCATGGCCTATGACCCGAGAACGCACTATATGTACGTGGTCAACGCGGGCAGGGCCGCGCACACGCCCTATTCTTTCATTAGTATCGTGAATACGGATACCGCCAAAAAGATCGGCGACATCAAGATCAATTCCAATCGCATCGAGTCCTTGGCGCTGCAAAAGTCCGGGAATCGGCTCTTCGCCAATATCACCGGGGAAAACGCCGTCGGCGTGATCAATCGCGACACGGACGCTTTGATCGCGACTTGGCCGCTTCCGGCGGGGCTCCAACAGAACGTGGCGATGGCTTTTGACGAGGCGCACCACCGGATTTTCACCGTGACTCGCGAGCCCAGCCGATTGATCGTAATGGATTCGGATAACGGCAAAGTCGTCGCCGTGCTGCCCTGTGTCGATTTTGTGGACGACGCCAGTTTCGACCCGACGAATGGGCGCATCTACCTGGCCGGGAATGATTTCGTGGATGTCTTCCAGGAAAAAAATCCGGACCACTACGTTTTGCTCGGCAGAGTCCCGGGAAGCTATCGCGCCAAGACAGGCATCGTCGTTCCCCAGTGGCATCGCTATTATCTGGCCGTCCCGCGCCACGGGAGCCAGATCGCCCAGGTGCGCGTCTTCCAGGTGATTCACTGAGGAAGGCGGGCGCCTCGCCATCCTCCGGGCAAGCACGATTACCTCGTGCGGCGGCTCTGTTGCACTTGACAGGGCTCTCCAGCCGCGCGTAGCTTACCCATGCACAATTGAGAACCGGGCGTTCCCAAGACCAGCGCATGGATTCGACTGATAAAACTGCCCAACAAGCCGGCGCTTCCCCAGTGGCGCCCGGAGTGAATGCCAGAGGCCCCTCGCGGCGCTGGCTCCGCATCATTCCGATCGCCCTCATCATGTACACGATCTCGTTCGTCAATCGGACGAGCATTTCCCTCGCCTTGCCGTCGCTCAGCCGGGATCTGCACCTGCTTCCGCAACAAGCGGGCATGGTCGCCGGCATCTTCTTCTGGGGTTATCTGGCCTTGCAGATTCCGGGCGGCCATCTGGCCGAACACTGGAGCGCCAAGAAATGGATCGCTATCTGCCTGGTGGCCTGGGGCTTGTGCGCCGCCGCTTGCGGCATTGTTCGTAGTTACCACGAACTCCTCCTCTTTCGTCTGCTTCTGGGAGTGGCCGAGAGCGGAGTCTGGCCGGCGACCCTGGTCCTGCTTTCGCACTGGTTTTCTCGCGCCGAGCGCGCCCGGGCCAATGCCTTCTGGATGCTTTGCCTGCCCGGCGCTGTTGTTTTTTCATCGCCGGTCGCCGGCTGGATGCTGGACCGTTGGAATTGGCGCGTGATGTTCATCGCCACCGGCGCCCTGCCCTTCATCTGGCTTCCCATCTGGCTTCTGTTTATTCGCGACTATCCGGCCCAGGCGAGCTGGCTGCCGGCGGGCGAGCGCGCGTCCGTGACGGCGACGCTGCGCCAGGAGAGCGAGCAACTGGAAGAGGGCAACAAGATTCCCTACCTTCGCGCCCTCCTGCGTCCCCAGACATTCTTGTTGACGGCCGTATATTTTTGCTTCGTCGGCGGACAGATGGGCATGTTGTTCTGGCTGCCCACGGCCATGGAAAAGCTCAGAAAACTCAACAGCCTCACGACCGGGATTCTCTACGTTCTTCCCTTCCTTTTTGGCGCGCTATGCCTCGTGCTCATCTCCCGGCACTCGGACAAAGTGCGGGAGCGGCGCCTCCATGTGGCCGGCTCCATGATGATTGGCGGCACCTGCCTGCTGCTCGCCGTGGCGACTATTTCCTATTCGCTTCTGCTGGCATTCGTCTTCATCATTCTCAGCGGGTTTAGCGCGTTCGGGCCCATGGGAGCATTTTGGGCCATTCCGACCGAGACACTGCCTTCCCGGGTCGCCGGTTCCGTCATGGGATTGGTCAATGCGTTTGGCAACCTGGGCGGTTTTTTCGCGCCGCTCGCCGTCGGCTATCTCAATGCCAAGACCGGCAATTTTCTGGCCGGTTTTGCGTATCTGGGAGCGCTCACCGTCCTGGGAGGCGCCCTCGCCCTGTTCCTGCGAACCGCGCCGGATTTGCCGAGGTTGCAAGCGAAAGAAGTGAAATCGTAATTCCAGGATACGAATCTCTCAATCGCATGACCTTTGAGAAACGGCGGCGCAGTTCAGGGGACGTGCCGGCTATGCGGATTGGTCCGCGGCCAGGCCTCGACCGCCGAACTCGGAACTGCGGTCGCCTCGCCGGTAAAGGGGAAAGACGGCACGTTTGTTCCGCCGTTGCCCGGCGCCACGACAACGTCCAGGGGCAAGCCGCAAACGAGGTGAGAGCATGCCAAAGGATTGGGAGGAAAAAGATACAAAAGAGACTCCCGAGAAAACCGATGAAACGGGGTTGACCCGGCGCGACTGGTTCGGGTTCGCGGGAGCGGCCCTGGCCGCCACCGCCCTTCCCTTACGTTTTCCCGTAGCAGCGCCATCGGCCGAGGCGGCGGCTGAAATCGCTCCCGGAATCGCTCCCGGAACCGCTCCCGCCGCGGCAGGCGTGAGCCCGGTCATGGAGAAGCTCTCCGCCTATATGAGCGAAGCCGGCAGCCGTCCCCTGCCCGGCAACGTGGCCCAAACAACCAAAGAACATATCCTGGATACTTTTGCCGCCATGATTTCCGGTTCGAAACTGCTCCCCGGGCGCAGGGCCATCCAATTTGCCCAGGCTTACGGCGGCAAACCGGTCTCGACCGTCATGGCCACGAACATGGCGATCGGTCCCATCGAAGCGGCGCTGACCAATGCCATGATGGCTCACGCCGACGAAACCGACGATTCGCATAGCGCCTCGAGCTGCCACCCCGGCTGCGGCATCATCCCTCCCGCTCTCGCCATCGGAGAACAGTTCGGCGTCAGCGGCACGCGCCTGATCCGCGCCGTCGCCCTGGGCTACGACGTCGGCACGCGCGTCACGCTGACTCTGGGTGGCGGGGCATTTGAAGCCGAAAGCCACTGGAGCACCCACACGATTGCCCCTCTCTTCGGCGCGGCGGCCGCTTGCGGCTCTCTTGCCGGCTTCGACGCCCATCAAATGCGGCTGTCGCTCGGTTACACCGCGCAGCAATCCTCCGGCCTGGGCGCCTGGGACCGCGACACCCAACATATTCAAAAGGCCTTCGCTTTCGGGGGTATGGCCGCGCGCGGCGGCGTCCTCTCGACCCTGGTCATTCACGACGGCTGGACCGGCGTCGAGGACATTTTCTCGGGAGCGGACAGCTTTTTTGACGCCTACAATCCCCATGCCAATCCCGAGGGGCTGATTGACAAGCTGGGCGAGTTCTACCAGATCACCCGAAGCGACATCAAAAAATGGCCCGTGGCCTCGACGATTCAGGCGGCTCTCGACGCCATCGTCCTTCTCCGGAAGAAACATCCTTTTACGGCGGACCAGGTCCGCCACGCGACGGTTCAGCTGCCCACCAGCCTGGCCGTGATCGTGAACAACCGTAAGATGCCGGACATATGCGTGCAGCAGATGGTGGCGGTCATGCTGATGGACGCCGCCGTAACGTTCCACTCGGCCAATGATGTGGCGCGCATGAAGGACTCCGCCACGCTCCGCCAGCGCGCCAAGGTCACGCTCGTCCCCAGTGAAGAGTTGCAGCGTCTCATTCCCGTGCGGGCCGCCATCGTGGAGATCACCCTGACCGATGGCACCCGTCTGACCGAGCGCGTAAACCACGTTCGCGGCAGCTTCATGAATCCCATGTCCAGCGAAGAGGTCGCCGCGAAAGCCCGCGACCTCATCACTGCCGTGCTCGGGGCCGCCAAAACCTCGGCCCTGATCGATACAATTTACAATTTGGAGAAAGTCAACGACATCCGTGAGTTGAGGACGCTTTTGCAAAAGGCTTAACTTCACGGCGTTTTCCGTTGGAGCGACACTTTCGTGAGGATCGTCGATATTCGCGAGACCGTAGTTCCCATTCGATCCCAGCTTCGCAACTCGTATATCGATTTCAGCCAAATGACCGTCAGCGTCGTGGCGTTGGTCACAGATACCCGGCGCCACGGCCAGCCGGTGGTTGGTTTTGGTTTCCATTCCAATGGCCGCTATGCCCCGAGCGGCCTCTTGCGCGATCGCTTCATCCCCCGCCTGAAAGCGGCCGACCCCCGGTCCCTGGTCGACGAAACAGGCGAGAACTTCGATCCGGCTCGCGTCTGGAACATCCTCATGCGCAACGAGAAACCCGGCGGACACGGGGAACGCTCGGTCGCCGTGGGCGTCCTCGACATGGCGGTGTGGGATCTTGTGGCGAAAATCGCCGGCCTGCCGCTCTATCGCCTGCTTTCCGAACGATACGGGAGCGGCCATTTCAACGACAAAGTCTTCGTTTATGCGGCGGGGGGCTACTACTACCCGGACAAGGATATTTCGGCCCTGCAGAATGAAATGCGGGGGTATCTGGATCTCGGCTACACCGTGGTCAAAATGAAAATTGGCGGCGCTTCCCTTTCGGAAGATCTTCGCCGCATCGAAGCCGTGCTCAAGGTCCTGCAATCTCCCGATCAATTAGCCGTGGATGCCAATGGCCGCTTCGACCTGCCGACGGCCATCGAATATGCGCGGGCCCTCGCCCCCTACGGGCTCCGCTGGTATGAGGAAGCCGGCGATCCGCTGGACTTCGAATTGCAAGCCCGGCTGGCGGACGATTATCCGGGCCCCATGGCTACCGGGGAAAATCTCTTTTCCATGCAAGATGCGCGCAATCTGATCCGCTACGCGAGACTCCGGCCCGACCGCGACATCCTCCAGTTCGATTGCTCGTTGAGTTACGGTCTGGTGGAATACCTTCGAATCCTGGACATGCTCAGGGCCCATGGATGGTCGCCGGCGCGTTGTATTCCGCACGGGGGCCATCAGATGTCGCTGAACATTGCCGCCGGGTTGGGGCTGGGGGGAAACGAATCCTACCCGGAGGTCTTTCAGCCGTTCGGCGGCTTTGCGGACGCCGTTCCGGTGCAAAAGAGCTGGGTGGCGCTGCCGAATGTTCCCGGCATCGGGTTTGAAGCCAAGAATAACCTGTTTCGTGTCATGCGATCCCTTCTCGACAACTGAACATCGCCATTCCGGACCGTCGACCCCGCGAACAGGCTCGCGGCAAAATGCTAAAAGTGACCGTCCTCCTCGTCGGCCACGGGAACGCGGTCGCTTCGCGGAGCCGCGCCCTTCTCCCACGCGCTCGTTTGCCAGTTATCGGCCCGCGCGGAATGCGGGGTCCAGGGCGGCAGGGGCAGTCGCAGGTAGAGGGAAAGCGAATGAACGTAGGGCTCGTAGAGGCGCCGCAGTTCGGCTAGCCGGTGGGGGGCGGTTTCGGGATGGTCCAGGCGAAGGCCGGCGGTCTCGAGGTATCGGACCAGATCGTCGAACTGGCCGGCGGAAAGGCGATCGTGCGGCGGCCGGCGCGGCGGCGTGCTGAACACCTGCGCGAGATCGACCACCGCATGACGTGCGATGGCAAACGTCAATATCGCTTGCCGCTGGCATGCCCCTTCCAGCCCGACGCGAGCGATGGCGCTCGTATCGAGTATTGCGACCAGGGCGGCCAGCCAGGATTGATTGCTATGTTGCGAGCGGAAGTAGGCGACGATGGGATAGGAGAGATGGCTTTCCAGGATTTCCGCCGACCACCGCTCCCAATCATGCAGAAGTTCGCGCAGGGCCTGCTGGCCGTCGGAATCCGCGTGCCGGCGCAGCAATTCGCCGGCCGTGGGTGGCGATCCCGCCCGGGCGTCGAGCAACGACACGGCAACCTCGCGCCGCGAAAAGGCTTGATAGATGACAGGCATGTAGCCGATTACCAGGGCCAAAAAGCCCAAGCCGGTGCCGGATTCGGCCACGGTGATGAATTTGCCCAGATGCGTAACGGGGGCGACGTCGCCCAGCCCGAGCGTAAAGAAAGTCGTCCCGCTGAAATACAGGGCGTGCCACACCGTCGGCATTTCGCCGGAAGGAGCTGTCAGGCCCGCCGCCCACTCCAGCAGTCCGAAGCCGATGACCAAGCCGACAGCCCAGAATGCCAAAAGGAACAGCAGCGAAAGCGGGCCAAAATAACCGAGGAACGACTCCCGCCGCCGGTTCGGCAACCATCGTGCGACGGTGACCCACGGTTGCCAGGTCGATCGGTAGAAAAGCCGGGTGAAGCGGAACCGGCGTGCCACTTTCCGCGGCAGCACGATCGCTTCGAAACTCTCCCACAGCACGCCGATGACAACGATCAGACCAACCAGGATGGCGAAAACTTTCATGGCATCGCCCCTTGCCGTCACCCGCCGCACCAGGCTCTGGATCGGCGCAGGGAATCGCTCGGGCGCGCTTTTTTTGAGGAATCGCTCGAACTATAAAATCGTGCGGCCATGAAAGCAAACGAAAAGGCGGACAGGGCCACGCGGCGAGCCGCAGGCTCGATCACCGGCGCGTTTCCCTGGTCCGATCCGGAGTCGCATCCGATACGCCACCGAACCCCGGATTACCGCTTGCCACCGATCGATCCTTATACTTAAATCGCTCGCAGGTCGAGGGTCGGCCGCCCGGAGGCGATATGGCGAAAATCGATCTACGTCCCATGACGCTCGGCGAGGTTCTCGACCGGACGTTCTCGCTCTATAAAGGAAACTTCTGGCTTTTCGCCGGCATCGTCGCGGTCCCCTATTTTCTGATCGTGATTTTCAGTGTGTTCTACTCCTCGACGCTGGTTGCCGTCATTCCGGCCGCGGGGAAACTAGCCACACCGGCGGCCATGGGACGGCTGCTGGGCGCGACCCTGGCCGGGGGCTCCTTTTTCCTGCTGATCTATTTGTGCGTTTTCGCCGCGGCGCAAGCAGCCACGGTGGTGGCCGTTTCGGACCTCTACCTGGGGCGCGCGGCGAGCCTGCGCGGAAGTTATGCCCGCGTCGCCGGCCGGATTCCGACCGTGCTCCTGGTGATGGCGCTGGTGTTCCTGATGGTCGGCGCGGGCATGATTTTCTTCATCGTGCCGGGAGTTCTGCTGCTGTGCCGGACCGCCATCGCCGTTCCGGCGGCGACGCTCGAGGATACCGGCGTCCGCGAATCGATTTCACGCAGCGTGCGGCTGACCAAGGGAAGTTCGGCGGAGATTTTCGCCGTGTACGCGCTCACGCTGTTTCTGGCGGTGGTTGCCTCGTTCGTGTTTCACCTTCCGGTTCTGTTGGCGTTGGGCTCGCCCGTCAAGCCGCACGCGCTGCCGTTATGGCTGAGCGTGGTCGACGGGCTGGGGAGCTGGCTGGCGGGCGTGATCGTTGCGCCGATCGGGACAATCGCGTTTTCCCTGATCTATTACAATTTGCGAATTCGCAAGGAAGCCTTCGACATCGAGCAGTTGCTCTCCTCGCTGGAATCCGATTCGCCGCCGGCGTCCCCTTCGCCGGCCTGAGACGAGGCGAAGAACGCCGCACCCGGTGCCGATGACGACCCCACGCCTACGCAACCTCCTATCGCCAGCCGCCTGCCTGCTGCTGGCCCTGGTCTTCGCCAGGGCAGCGTCGGCCAGGCAGCCGGCGAAAGCGGCTCCGCTCGATCCCCAGGCCTACGCCGCCCAGCTCACCCAATGCACCGCCGCGCTTTCGGCCCTGCGCGGGAATCCGGCTGGAATCGAGCGCTTCCGCCGGTCGCTCCCGGCCGAATGGGATGTTCGCGAGGAGAACCGGACTTTTCGAGTTTCCACCGGTTGGCTGGATTCCTCCCTGGCGCAAATCGAAACGCATCCCGCGGCGGAAGCGGCAAAATGGCGCGAAATCCGCGACCGGCTGGATTTCCTGCGCGAGCAGGCCGCCTCGCTCGCCTCTCCCGCGACGGTCCCCTCGAGCGCGATGGCCGCTCGAAAACTCGATGCGATTTTCCGGCAACGCGAGTTTCGCGGCCTGGCCGGACCGGGACCGCTCGCCCTCTGGTGGCGGCGGCTGGTCGGGTGGATCGACGAAGCGATTGCCTGGCTGCTCGCCAAGCTTCATCTGGGCGCGCTTTCGGGAAATCTGTTTGCCTACGGGCTGATCATCACCGCCGTGATTTTTCTCCTGCTTTGGGGCTGGCGCACCTTGGCCGGCCGGATGCGGGAAACGCAAACGGCAACCGATAGCGGCCCGCGCCAGGCCGACGCGAGGAAGTGGACGGCCGAAGCGCTGGCGGCGGCCGAGCGCGGCGAATTGCGCGAGGCCATTCACTGCGCGTATTGGGCTTCGGTCGCGCGCCTCGAGCAGCAGGGGGCCTTTTCTTCCAACCGCTCGAGCACCCCGCGTGAGATGTTGCGTTCGATCGCGCCCGAATCGCGGGAACAGGAACCGTTCCGCGAGCTGACCCACAGTTTCGAGCTGGTCTGGTACGGCTACCGTTCGCCTTCGCCGGCCGATTGGGAAAATACACGAATGCAAATGGAAAGGATCGGATGTCTCGGTTTTTCGAGCCCACCGACCGCAGGCTCCTGATCGGCGCCGCAGTCCTGCTGGTTCTTCTGGTCATCGCCGCGGCGCTGCTGGGCCCGGCGCAGGTCAGCGGGTCGGCGACGCTGCCTTCGAGCTACTCGCCCGCCTGGGGAGGGGCCGAGGGAGCGTATCTGCTCCTCGGAAACCTGGGCTACCAGGTGCAGCGGTGGGAAAGTCCGGCGTCGGAATTGAACGCGCCGGCGGGCCATACGGTCTGGATTCTAGCCGATCCGACGGTTGCGCCCAACGCGGACGATCGCGGCGCTATCCGCCATTTCCTCGAATCCGGCGGCGAAATTCTGGCCACCGGTTCGACGGCGGCGAAATTTTTGCCCGGCGCTTCCGCCTTCACCGAAAGCACTCCCTGGGAGGGCTGGCAGCGGTTCCCCGCACTGATTCCCTCGCCGCTCACGCGAGGAGCGCGGGAGATCACGATGTTGCCGCCCGAAAACTGGCATCCCCATTCACTTTCGCAAGTGGCGATATTCGGCGACCCGAAAACGGCGGCCGTGGTGAGCTGGCGATTCGGCGGTGGGCGGATCGTCTGGTGGGCGGCGGCTACGCCGCTGACCAATGGAGGAATCCGGCAGCCGGGAAATCTGGCGCTCCTGCTGAATTCGATCGGACCGGCGGCCGGGACGCGCGTCCTTTGGGACGAGTATTATCACGGGGTGCGAGGGACGCTGTGGTCGTTCCTGGCGCCGACGCCGGCGCCCTGGATTCTCGTTCAATTCGGCCTGGTGCTGCTGGCGCTGCTATTCACCTATTCGCGCCGGCAAGGCCCGGCGCGCATGCCGGAGGAGCCGTCGCGGCTTTCGCCGCTCGAGTTCGTCGAGACGCTCGGCGATCTCTACTATGCGGCGCGCGCTGGCTCGTCGGCGGTGGAGACGGCCGCTGGGAGGCTTCGCTTTCTGCTGACGCATCAGCTCGGCTTGCGAGCCGGCGCCGCGGCCGAGGAGATCAGCCGGAGCGCCGGCCGGCGGCTGGGCTGGAACCAGGCAGCCCTGTCGGCCACTCTGGACCGGGCCGAGCGGGCCATGCGGAATCCCGCGACGAGCCATGAGGACGCGCTCCAGCTGGTGCGCGAGATCCACGCCTGGATCGCGCGATTGCAGATCGATCACGCTCAAAACCGAAAGGAAAACAAATGACGCACAAAGCGGGGGAAGTGGCCGAGCATGCCCGCCGGGAATTCGCCAAGGTCATCGCCGGACAGCGCGAAGCGCTCGACGAAATTCTTTTGGTGTTGCTGGTCGGCGGGCACGCGCTGGTCGAAGGAGTGCCGGGTCTGGCGAAGACGCTCGCCGTGAAAACCCTGGCGCACCTGTTTCAGCTTCGCTTCCAGCGCGTGCAGTGCACGCCGGACCTGATGCCCGCCGACGTGATCGGCTCGAGCGTGTTCAACCTGGCCTCCGGCTCCTTCACGCTGCATCGCGGCCCGATTTTCACCGATCTGCTGCTCGTCGACGAGGTCAATCGCACCCCGCCGCGCACGCAATCGGCCCTGCTCGAAGCGATGGAGGAACGGCAGGTGACGATCGACGGCGCGACCGAGGCGCTCTCGGATTTCTTCGCCGTATTCGCCACCCAGAATCCGGTGGAATTCGAAGGCACCTACCCGTTGCCCGAAGCCCAGCTCGACCGCTTCCTCGTCAAGATCCGCGTCGAGTACCCCGAGCCCGAGCAGGAAATCGAAATCCTCCGGAAATTTCAGGAGGGATTCGATCCCCGCCAACTGGACCGCGCCGGGCTGGTTCCGCTTCCCGCAGAGGCGCTGCGCGCGGCGCGCGAGGAGATTGCCGGCGTGCGCGTCGAGCCGAGCCTCTGCCGTTACATCGTCTCGATCGCCGAACGCACGCGAAGCTGGCCGTCGGTCAGCCTGGGCGCCAGCCCCCGCGCCTCGGTCAATCTGATGCAGTTCGCCAAGGGAATCGCGGCGACCGAAAACCGCGACTTTCTGATTCCCGACGACGTGAAAGCGGCGGCGGCGCCCGTGCTGCGCCACCGGCTGATTCTCAAGCCGGAAGCCGACCTCGAAGGCGTCACCGCCGAACAGGTAATTCACCAGGTGGTCGCGTCCATCGATGTTCCGCAATGACCTCGCCCGGCCATCTGGTTCCTCCGCCCGCCCGCAGCCGGGCCGAACCGTTCGGCAAATTTCCCTTCGCATTCGGCAAGAGATTTTTTCTCGCCTTGGCCATGGGGCTGGTCTGGACGGCGCCGGCGTGGTGGGATGCGCGCTACCTGTGGGGCATGCTGCTCTGGGACGTCGCTATCCTGGCGGCGTGGGCGTGGGACCTGCGCCGGTTGCCCGATCCGGCGGCCATCGAGGTCGCGCGAATCTGGAACCAGCCGGTGACCCTGGCGGCCGAGAGCTCCCTGTCGCTGGAGTTGCGCCATAGCGCCGGTTTCCCCTTGCTCGTCACGCTGCGCGACGATGTACCGGCATCTCTGCGCGCCGAATCCCCCACTCTGGAAATTTCGGTTCCACCGGGCGGCGTCGCCCGCGCCGCCTATTCCATCCGGCCGCGCGCGCGCGGCGACGCGCGGCTGGGAGACACATTTCTCCGCTACCGAAGCTTCTTGCAACTGGCCGAGCGTTGGGCCGCGGCGCCCCTGCCGCAGACCGTGCGCGTCTATCCGAATCTCGAAGAGGCCAAGCGCAACACCCTGTATTTGATCCGCGCCCGGCAAGGCGTGATGGAGAGGCGCGTCAGGCATCTGCGCGGCCGCGGTCGGGAATTCGAGAGTTTGCGGGAATACCGCCAGGGCGATGAATCGCGGGACATTTGTTGGACAGCGACGGCCCGGCGCGGCAAGCCGATCACCAAACTGTTTCAGGTCGAGCGCAGCCAGACCGTCTGGCTGGTCCTCGACGCGGGCCGCTTGCTCCGCGCGCGCTCGGACGGGCTCGCCAAGCTGGACTATGCGACGGCCGCGGCGCTGGCCCTGGCGCAGGTCGCGATCTATTCGGGCGACTCGGTGGGCCTGCTGGCCTACGGCCGCAAGTTGCAGCAGCGCGTCGCCCCGGGCCGAGGGTCGCGGCACATGCGGGTTCTGCTCGACGCCCTGGCCCAGGTCAGGGCCGAGGCCGTCGAAGCCAACCATCGGCAGGCGGCCGAGGCGATCCTCACGCTGCAGAAGCGGCGCAGCCTGGTGGTCTGGCTGAGCGATCTGGCGGAAACGGCGACGACACCGGAGGTCGTCGAAAGCGCCGCGCGGATGTCGCGCCGCCATCTGGTCCTTCTGGCGGTGATCGCCCAGCCTGAGATGCGCCAGCGGCTCGCCCAGGAGCCGGAAAACGCGCGGGAAATGTATCGCTATGCGGCGGCGCAGGAGATCGTGCAGCGCCGCGACCTGCTCCTCGGCGAATTGCGCCGGCAAGGGGCGCTGGCGATGGAAATCGAGCCCTCGCGCCTTTCGACAAACCTGGTGGGTCAATACCTCGAGGCCAAGGACCGCAGCCTGATTTAGCCGGTCGATGTTTCGCGCGGCGATTTACGCGAAAGGTAGAGCACGAGCATCGTTCCCAGAGCGGCGGAAACCAGGAATTTCAGGGGCGCCGGCAGGCCCGACGGGGAAACGAATCCCTCCATCGTCCCCGCCACCAGAAGCAGCGGAATCGTTCCCAGCACCATGCGCACGGCGACGGCTCCCGACCGGGCCAGGGAAACGCGCCGCGGTAATTCGCCGGGAAAAAGGAATCCGCGCCCGATCGTTAGCCCGGCGCCCCCGGCGATGAAAATGGCCGGCAGCTCAAGCACCCCGTGCGGCGCGACGAAACTCCACAGGGAAAACAGCAATCCCCCCCTCCAGCAGGCCACATTGACCACGCCGAAGAGCAGCCCGTTCAGAAGCAGCATCCAGATCGTTCCCAAACCGGCCGTGACACCCAGGGCAAAGGTGGTGAAGCAGACGATCAGGTTGTTCGTCATGATCGCGCTCGAGGCCAGCGGCTTGACGGTGACGATCGATTGCGTCCACATCCGGTGCTGCTCGATCGTTTGCACCATCTTGCCGCCCAGCAGATAGCGCGGGAAGGCCGGGCTGGTCAGGCTGAGCAAAACGCCGGCCAGCGCCCCGACCAAGAAGACGACGAACGCGGCGAAGATGGCCGGAAACGTCCGGCGAAAGATTTCTGGAAACTCGTCGCGGTAGAAATGCAAAATACCCCTGGGCCGGGCGCGCCGGCCCATGTAGATCAGGTTATGGGCGCGGCCGAGCAGTTGATTCAGATAGCGGGCGAGTTCGGCTCCGGTGGGCTCTTCGCGGGCGCGGGCGAGTTCGGAAGCGGCCTGCCGGTATAATAAAGCCAATTCCCGAATTTCCCGGTGCGAGAGGGAACGGACGTTGCGGCGGCCGGTCGAAGCGACCAGTTGTTCCAGGCGGTCCCAGTAAGGTTTTTGCTTCGCCAGCCAGTGGGCGGAAATCACCGATGGCTTCCCCGGACAAGCTTACCATCGAAACCCCCGAGCAGACATCGCTGGAGTTTTCCCTGGCCGGCATCGGGAGCCGGTTTCTCGCCCTGGCCACCGACACGGCGATTCAGATCGTGTTTTTGCTGGTCCTGGTCACCGCCGCGTTCAGCTTGATCCCCGTGGCGCGCCTGGCCGGCATGCTCTCGCTCTGGGCGATCGCCGGTCTGATCATCGGGGCATTTCTCATCTACGAGGGCTACTTCGCTTTTTTCGAGGCCGTCTGGAACGGGCAGACGCCCGGCAAGCGCCTGGCCGGGCTGCGCGTGATCAAGGACGACGGCAGGCCGATCGGCGTCTACGATGCGGTCGCTCGCAACCTGATGCGCATCGTGGATCAGATGCCGGGCATCTACGCCGTCGGCATCGTCGTCATGCTGTTCAGCAAGCAAAGCAAGCGGCTCGGGGATCATGTCGCCGGAACCGTCGTCGTGCACGAAAAGACCCTTGAAGGCGCCCGGCCCTTCAGCGGCGCCTCCTCGGAATCTGTCCCGCGCGTCCTCGACACATCCCGAATCTCCCTCGACGAATTTCGACTGGTCGAAACCTTCCTCCATCGCCGCGACAGTATCGGACCCGATGCGCGGCGCCGCATGGCGGCGGGGATCGTGAGGCGCCTGGCGCCGAAAGCGGGCCTTTCGCCGCAGCCGTGGCCCGAAAGCGAGCGGTTCATCGAAACTCTCTACGAACAGGTTCGCGCCCAGGGACTGCGGCAGTGATTCCCCGCCGGAACCCGATCATCACTGCTTTTTCATGACCCCGATGCCGCGAAGGATTTTGGATGCGGCGGGATGCGCTTTTCCGGCGAAGTCCGCAAAGGCCCGGTTCCAGAGCGCATCGCCGGAGATCAGGATACCGCCCGGACACAGGCGCGGATAGGCCTGCTCGTACTCGAACGTCATGTGCTCGTAGCTGTGCAGGCTGTCGTGGATGAAAAGATCGATCATCCCCGGATCGTTCAGCAGAAGTGCCAGAAGCTGGCGCGAATCGCTCCAGTAAAACGCCCACCGCTCGCACAGCCATTCCGGGACAATCCATCCGCTCGAGCATCCGGCGGAAAGAAAGGTCGTATCGCCCAGCTCGGTCGAGTGCAGCGTTCCCTTCCCGTTTCGCTGCAGCGCGAGCAGCAGATAGGCCGAAGAGACACCGTACGTACAAATGATGCCCTGGACGCCGGAGAAAAGCGGGAATCGCGCGCAGCCGGTTTCGATCACCGATGCGGCCGGCGAAGAAGCCACCTTGCCGCGCCCGGGTGAATCCAGTTCCGCCGCGGCGCTTCGATTGCAGCCGGACCGCTGGGACGGCGATAGCAGAAATGGAAGATCACGAACGCGGCGGCCATCACCGCGAACGCCATGGCGCTCCCTTCCGGTCCGACACTTCCGCCGGTCAGCCATCTCGCACCGTGCAGCGAGGAATCGAAAAGATGGCCCGGGGCGACCGCTCCGCTGTTCGGCACCGCATAGAAAAACGTCTCACCCCAATCGAAAGCGGCGTGCAGCCCGACCGCGAACCAGAGGGAGCCCGTCCGTTCGAGCGTCAGGCAGAAAAACATCCCGATCACGAATACACTGAGCGCTCCCACGGGGGCTTCGCCGGGGTTCATCAAGTGCGCCATGCCGAATAGACCCGAGCTCACGATCGCCGCCGGCCAAAAACCGATTCCGGTCGCGAGCGTGAACTGCGTGTACCCGCGGAAGAAAAACTCTTCAAAGAATCCGACCGTCAGGAATACGACACCCCAGAGCGCGGCATAACGCAGCGTCGCCCCACCGCCAAGCGCAAACCTGCCGAAGGAAAACCCTCCGAAGGCCCGAATGAGCAGAATCATGGCGCTGATCATGGCAAAGCCCCAGAGAGTCCCCTGCCAAAAATGGCGCCGGAAAGCCCCGCGTCCCGGCAACCCGTAGACGCCGAATGGGCGCTCCTCGAATCTCGCCATCACCGCCGCCGCGCCGAAAGCGGCGACGGCAAAAATGACCTCCTGGGTCAACAGTGCCAGAGCGTCCATGTGCTCGGGGGGAAGGGGCAGGCGCAGGACAACCGCGATGATCCCCAGCAGCAAAACGATCAAAATTGTGAGAAAGAGATAGATCCCAAAGCGCCAGCCGGAACGGAGTTCGCGCTGGTTCCGGAAGATAATCCGCTCCATCACCGATCGCGACGGAATATCCGTCTGCCCTCCGGCGCCTTCTTTATTGGGTTCCTCGCTCATCCACCCGTTCCACGAATGAAGTCGCGCCAATCCTATCATTTCGCCGGTTGTGTCCATTCCTGGAAATGGATTTGCGCCAGGAAGGCTTAGGACTCGAAACAGCCGAGACAGGCTGGTGGTCTACAAAGGTCTATGTTCCGAAGCGGGAATTGAAGTTTCAGAATGTGAATCGATTCTCATGATTTCTGGAATTCCTTCGACGCAGACAAGCGCGCATCGCTCATCGGCAATCCCCGTATTCCCGACGAAATGCTCATTTGATTGGAGTTGCTCTCCTGCCCGGCCGGCGACGACCGATCTCACATAGATAGCGACGGGTGAATGTGGCTGGCGGGCAACGTGCAAATCCAAATGGCGACTGGTGGTTCGATTGCCGGGCAGTTCGTACAAGGCCCATGCCCGACCGAGCCACATCTGACTTGCGAGACATTTTCATGAGCCACCCAGGGCAGGAGCAAAAAGAGATTCATCGCCTGACGTTTTCTTTGAGTCATCCCACCAGGGACGACCGGCAAGTAGGCCCGTCCGAATCGCCATTTGATTTGCCGCCGTCAGGCAAGCCGCCCAAGCCGGAATGGGTTTCCCACGGTCGCAGCTCTCACCTGGAGAGTGTGGCGACGTCACTATGGTCATGGCTGGTGGTGGGAATTTTGAGCGCTTGGTTTTCCATATGGCTGCTGGAAGCCATCAGCCGTCTGGGAGCGCGGTTGCCCTAGCCCGAAGATGTTCCGCCTCGCCTGCCTTTCCGCCATCTGCCGGGAAACAACCCTGCCGGGCGCGCAGTCACCTTCGCCCGAACCGCCTACGGCCTGAATTGAGGAGACCGCAGGGGAGATTGCAGGAAAGCTCCCAATCGAGCATCCGGGTTAGCGCTGTTCCCTGGTCGGTTTCATCCTTATCCTGCTCCGATATCGGTGCCACCAGTAAGCGCTGAGAACTGCTACCGCCGCCGTCAACGTCAAATCCACTTTTTCGAAGAACCCATAAATTGTGGTGAATCGGCCGAATAAAAAGCCGAGCGAGGCGATGGTACAAGCCCAGGTGGCCGCGCCGAGCAGGTTGAAGATCGTAAACCGCGTCCAGGCCATCTCGAGAATCCCCGCCAGAGGGCCGGCCATGATCCGAAACCCCCAAATCCAACGCGCCAGGAAGATGGCGAGGGCGCCGTGTTTCCGCATCAGTTCCTCGCCGCCGGCGAGATCGCGGTCAGTAATACGAAGGATGGATCTCCAATGCCCGCGCAGCCGGCGTCCCGCCTTCCGCCCGAACAGATATCCGATGTTGTCACCGGCGGCGGAAGAAAGGGCGCCCACCACAATGACCCACGGGAGACTGAAGTATTCGCCTTTGAAGGCAAGGAAGCTCGCGAAGAAGAGCACGGTCTCGCCGGGGAGCGGCAGGCCGGAATCTTCGCCCACCAAACCGATGACAATCGCGCCGTACCCCCACGCGAGCAGGTAATAGCGTATCGTATCTACGATCCAGTGCATGGAGAAGCGCCTGGCGGCTCGAGATGCTCTCTGGAGGAAATAGTACACCCCGGTTCCGAGGCGACCTGCGGATGGCGAATCGAAAAACCATCCGCAACCGGCTGTCACGGGATGGGACACGCCGGGGCGTTCCGGAGTTTCAGAAGCCCAATGGCGCTTTTTGTTTTTCCCGGGAACTCGAGTGCTCCTATAATCTTCGTTTTGGCCGCCGGCCTTCGGTCCGGACGCCAAAGGCGGGCAAGGCTAAAGGAGCGAATGAAGTCTTGTGAAAAACGGGATAAAAAATAAACTGCGCGTTTTGCTTTGCGCCCTCGTCTTCTTGTGTGGATGGGGGCTGGTCGCTGGCGGCCATTGCACCGTTTACGCCGCGAGCCCCGCCTATACGACCGCATCGGGTTCCTCGCCACAGATAGACCGGCAGGTCGCCCATTTGGAACAGCAGGTCTCCGCGGCTCGGGATAACGGGGATAACGGCTGGATGCTGGTGAGCTGCGCCCTGGTTCTCCTGATGACCGGGCCGGGTCTGGCGCTTTTCTACGGGGGCCTGGTCCGCAAGAAAAACGTTCTGGGAACCATGATGCAAAGCCTGGCCTTGATGGCGATCGTTACCGTCCTCTGGGCGCTATTCGGCTACAGCCTCGCTTTCTCTCCCGGCACGAGCTTCATCGGCGGCTTTCGCTACCTCTTTCTTCACCATGTCGGCGCAGCCCCGAACCCCGCCTACTCGCCGGCGATTCCCCAGCAAACCTTCATGCTGTTCCAGCTCATGTTCGCCATCATTACGCCCGCCCTGATCACGGGCGCCTTTGCCGAGCGGATGAAATTCAGCGCGATGGTGCTGTTCATGGTTCTCTGGAGCATCGTCGTCTACGACCCGCTGGCCCACATGGTATGGGGCAGCGGCGGCTTCCTGAACGTGGCGAGCGGCGGAATGTTCCCCACGCTCGATTTTGCCGGCGGTACGGTCGTGCATATCTCGTCCGGGGTTTCCGCGCTGGTCTGCGCCCTCTATCTGGGCAAGCGGCTGGGCTATCCGCATGAGTCCGTGCGGCCGCATAGCGTGGTCCTGAGTTTCATCGGCGCTTGCTTGCTGTGGGTAGGCTGGTTCGGATTCAATGCCGGGAGCGCTTTGGCGGCCAGCAGCCTGGCCACGAGCGCGTTCGTCGCGACGCAATTTGGCGCGGCCGCCGGTGTGCTAGGCTGGATGGGTGTGGAGTGGATTCGGAACGGCAAACCCAGCGCTCTGGGCGGCATTTCGGGCGCCGTCGCCGGGCTGGTTGCCATCACTCCCGCTTCGGGGTTCGTGGGACCGATGTCCGCCTTGGCCATTGGCTTGATTGCCGGCCTGACCGGTTACTCCATGGTGACCGCGGTGAAGACCAAATTCGGCTACGACGATTCCCTGGACGCCTTTGGCGTGCACGGGATGTGCGGGACCGTCGGGGCGCTTCTGACCGGCGTATTCGCCACGCGGGCCGTCAATCCCGTTTTCACCAATGGCCGGGGTCAAGCCCTTGCCGTGGGTCTGATCGATGGCAACCCGCATCAAATGTTAAACCAGCTTGTCGCCGTGGCCATCAGCTGGACCCTGTCGATCGTCGGCAGCCTGGTTATCCTGAAAGTGGTCGACGCCGTGGTGGGGCTCCGCATCTCGGCCGACGACGAAGTCCAGGGGTTGGACCTGTCTCAGCATGGGGAGGAAGGCTACAACCTGGAAGGGTGAGGAATTCGGAATGATTCGGTTCGTTCGAGCAGGACGGATTTGAGGCTGACGGAGGAATGGTTCAGATGACCAGAATCGAAGCGATTGTTCGTCCTTCCACCTTTGAGCCGGTCAAAGAGGCGCTGCGCGAGATCGGCGTCGAAGGGATGACGGTTTCCGAAGTGCGGGGCCATGGCCGGCAAAAGGGCCATACCGAGGTCTACCGGGGCCGCGAGTATTCGGTCGATTTTCTGCCCAAGATCATGATCGAGATGATCCTCCCCGACAACCTTGTCGAACCCGTCGTGCAGGCCATCCTGCGCACGGCGAAGACGGGAAAAATCGGCGACGGCAAGATTTTCATCTCGCAGGTCCAGGATGCCATCCGCATCCGGAACGAAGAAAGAGGGGAAAGCGCCCTCTGAACCCGGGCGATCCCCGCGCCGGGCGCAGCGCCGGCGGCGATCGCGGCTCGATTCGACAGGCGACCCAGCCGATGAAAGCATCCTCCCCAATCCCCCATCCCATTCTGACCGGTTCCACCCTCCGGGAATGGTATGGGGCCGAATTGGCCAGGATTTCCGGCAAGTTTGACCGGAGCGGCAACGGCTCCGCAACGGCGTCGGCGCGAGCGGCCTTGCTCGATCAGGTGATCGGCAAGATCCACGGGGCACTTCTCTCCTCCAGTCCCTCTCTCGACCAGGGGCTCTGCATCGCCGCCATCGGCGGCTACGGCCGTCGCGCCCTTTTCCCCCAATCCGACGTGGACCTGCTGCTGCTGTGCGAAAACGGCGCCGCCGAGAAGCGTTTGCGTCCGTCCTTCACCGCCATTTCCCAGGCCTTGTGGGACTTGCCGGTTCGGGTCAGTCCGGCCACGCGAACGCTCGACGAATGCGGGCGCTTCAATAGCGAGAATGCGGAATTCACCATCTCGCTGCTGGACTGCCGCCCGCTTGCCGGCGATTTGAAACTCTTTGGCCGCCTCCACGATCAGGTCATCCCCAAAATGGTCGCCCGCGAACAGCGGGATTTGCTGCGGATGCTTCACCAGCTCGTTCGCGAAAGGCACGCCAAGCACGGCAACACGATTTTCGGCCTCGAGCCCAATATCAAGGACTCGCCCGGCGGGTTGCGGGATTACGCGGTCGCCCGCAGCCTGGCCCTCGTCTCCTGGATGGGAGCGCAACGGGCCTGGGCCGAACCGGAAAGCCTGTGGCCGGCCGAGCTGCGCGAACAATGCCTGCTCGCTTTCGATTTCCTGGCGGCGGCCCGCTGCTTTCTCCACTATCGCTGCCAGCGAGACGACAATTCCATGACGTACGAATCGCAGGACGAGGCGGCTTCCCGGGCCATCGGCCTCGGCGACAAACAACCGATTTCCGCCGCGGACTGGATGCGCCATTATTTCCGCAAAGCCAGATCAATCGACCGCCTGACCAACCTCTTGATCGAGGAGAGCGTTCCCGAGCAATCCTCGCTCTACGCGACTTTCGAGGGGCGCCGAACCCGCCTTTCCAATGCCGATTTCCAGGTCGCGCGCGAGCAGATTTTCCTGGCAAATCCATCGGCCCTCGCCGATCGCGCCTTCCTGCTTCGGCCGTTCGAATTCATGGCCCGCCACGGGCTTTCGCTGAGCGGGGAAGCGCAGCGGCAGATCGAGCATCGCGTCGCGGACGCGGCCGGCGAATTGACGCTCTCGGCCGACATCTGGACGTCGTTCCGGCAAATCCTCCTGCTCCCCGGCGCCGCTCCCGCGCTGCGAGCCATGCACGCCTGCGGCCTGCTGGTCGCCCTGCTGCCCGAATTCAAGGTAATCGACGCCCTGGTCACGCGCGACTTTTACCACCGGTACACGGTGGACGAGCATTCCTTCATGACCGTCGAAAATCTGCACCGCCTGCGGCGGCCGGGCGAGGATTGGGAACAGAAATATCGCGAAATCCTCGATGAGCTCGAACAGCCCGAACTCCTCTTTTTCGCCCTGCTCCTTCACGACGTCGGCAAGGGCATGGCGGGGGACAACCACGTGCAAGGAAGCCTGCAAGCGGCCCGCCAGGTTCTCGCCCGTCTGGCGCTGCCTTCGGTGCAGGCCGAAACGGTTCTCTTCCTGATCGCGAACCACCTGGAGATGTCGCGCACGCTCCAGCGCCGCGACATCTTCAATCCCGAGGAGATTCGCAGCTTTTCCCGCCGGGTGGGCGCTCCCGAGCGCCTGAAAATGCTCTGCCTGTTCACCTACGCCGATATTCGGAGCGTCAATCCGGAGGCGCTCACACCCTGGAAAGCGGAAATGCTATGGCAGCTCTACGCCGCCACCGAAAACCATCTCAACCGCGCCGTGGACGAGGAGCGTTTCCATGCCGCCGGGGCCGGCGAGCAGCAACTCAAGGCGGTCTCCGCGATCCTGCCCGGAAACATCGCGGAAGAAGAAATCGCCGCGTTCCTCGAAGGATTCCCCGAGCGATACCTGGCCAGCCACTCGCCCGAAGAGATCGCCACTCACCTCCAGATGTCGCGGCGCCTCGCGCAGGAGCCCTTTCAGATCGAGCCGGCCCACGACCGGGACCGCTTCACGCTCACCCTGCTGACCCGGGACCGGCCTCGGCTGCTGGCCACCACCGTCGGCACGCTGTACGGATGGGGCATGAGCATCGTCAAGGCGGAAGCGTTCGCCAGCACCGCCGGGATTGCGCTCGATACGTTCCATTTCATCGACCTGTTCCGCACGCTCGAATTGAATCCCTCCGAACGTGAGCGGTTCAGGCAATCGCTGATCCAAACCCTCTCCGGCCAGCAGAGCCTCGAAGCGGTCCTGGCCAAGCGCTCCCCGGGCTCCTTTGCCGCCACTTCGAAAATCGACATCCCCACGCAAATCCGCTTCGACGACACCTGTTCATCCCTGAGCAGCGTTCTGGAACTGGTCGCCGCCGACCGTCCGGGCCTCCTCTATCAGGTCGCTTCCCTGCTTTCCGAACTCGGCTGTAATATCGAAGTCGCCCTGATCGACACCGAAGGCCCGAAGGCGATCGACGTGTTTTATCTCACCGCCCAGGGCCTGAAACTCGACCCCGCACGCGAGGAGGCAATTGAGAAAGCCCTCCTCAGCCGCATCGGCTGAGGCCGACCCGAGCCGTTTCTTCCCCCATTTCCGTCCGGGGGACACGCGCCCCAGCGGAGGCGGCCATGCTTGGCCCCGTCGCAAGGAACGCACTTCTGCGAAATGGCGATTTGCAGGAATGGCGCTACAGAAGTAAGTTGGTGCCTGCCCGAACCGGGCTTTAAAGAGGAGAAGGACGTTGCCAGCGGGGACCAGCCACAAGATCGATTCTGCCGATTCGGGCCGGTCGGCCCCGGCCACGCGTGTGCGTTGGCGGATCATGTTCCTGGTGATGCTTGCCACCGGCCTCACCTACCTCGATCGCGTAAACCTGAGCATCGCCGGCCACCCCATCCAGGCGGAGATGCACTTCAGCACGGTCACCATGGGTTGGATCTTCAGCACATTTCTGCTCGGGTACGCCCTGATGCAGGTGCCCGGCGGCTGGGCGGCGGACAGGTTCGGGCCGCGGCGCGTGCTGACGCTGGCTATTCTTTGGTGGTCTGTGTTTACCGCCCTAACGGGTCTTGTGCCGAGCTTGCCACTTGTGCGCTGGATCGGCCTGGCCGGCGCATTCATCGTGGTGCGCTTCCTGGTGGGGGTCGGGGAAGCTGCCTGTTCACCCACGATGAATAAGCTTGTCGCCAACTGGATGGGCTCGCATCGCAGAGGCATAGGAGCCAGCTTCAGCATTATCGGAATCGGTCTTGGCGGGGCGATCACGCCTCCATTGATTTCCTGGATTATGCAGCACTGGGGCTGGCGCTCGTCGTTCTATATTTCCGGCTTTATCGGTCTGGCCTTCGCCGCCTTCTGGTATTACTACGTCCGGAACACGCCGGAGGGGCACCCCGGCGTGAACGAAAACGAACTCCGCCTGATCGAATCGCAGCGCACGGAAACCCGCCGCCCGGGGGAAACGCGCCAGCCGACGCCCTGGAGGAAATTACTGCGTAACCGGTCGGTTTGGGGCCTGTTGCTTGGTTATTTTTGCCAGGGCTATCCGATCTATTTCTATTACACATGGCTCTTCATTTATCTGGTGAATGTGCGCGGCCTGTCGGTGAAGCAGGGCGGGACCTGGGGCATGCTCCCCTATCTGTCGATCGCCTTGCTGGCGCCCTTTGGCGGTGTCTTTTCCGACTACGCTTCACAGCGGCTGGGCAAGACCGCGGGGCGCCGCAGCGCCGTCTGGATCGGCATGACTGCCTCGGCTCTGTTCATGTGGCTGGGCAGCCGCGCGCCGAACAGTTTCAACGCCATTGTGCTGCTGGCCCTGGCGAGCGGATCGAACATGTTCGCGGCAACCACGTTCTGGGCCACCTGCATCGATCTCACCCAGCAGTTCACCGGCTCGCTTTCAGGCCTGATGAACACGTTCGGAAACCTGGGCGGCTGGATCTCGCCGGTCATCACCGCCTACGTCGCCACACGCTTCGGCTGGCAGCAAGCGCTCGGTCTGGCCGCAATCGTCACGCTTGGCGCCGCCGTCAGTTTCTCCCTGGTCACTGCCGGCCGCAGCCTGGACGAACCCGCCGAAGCCACCCAATGAGCATTGGTTCGTAGGAGGGGTTCGTAGGAGGGGTTCGTGCGCGGCGTTTGCCCAGGCTCCCACACCTCGAATTGGCGTTTGCCATCTGTTATTTGCCATTTGCGACTGAGCTGACAAGCGCCATACACTGAGGTAGTTGCGCTCCACGCGCCCGTAGCTCAGTGGACAGAGCGTCTGCCTTCTAAGCGCGGCTCTCGCCTCCAAGAACCCCATTTGCCGTTCCCTCTTTTCACTATTTTCAACAACTTGGGGAATCTGCTTTTCGCTCAAAGCTAACCTCCAAGGGTCTGAAAACATCGGGTTTTGGCACAGTTGTGACACAGGCCAAACGTCGGCTTCCCGGACCGGGCCGAGCCAATAGCGGAAATGGAAATCTTAGCGGAGGAGTCTGCCTTGGGCGACGCGGAAATGAACTGCCCGAGTTTCCGTACCAGGGCGAATGAGAGAGTCTACATCACATGAGCGGACCGAAGGACCGCCGCCGCTCGGACCGCAGTGCAAGTAGCTGTGCTCGGCCGTGCCGCCCTAGCTTTTCCCGACCAGGCGTGCGTGGCGCCTCTTCGATACCTGGAGCCAAAGCGGCGAAACGGGGCCGATGCGCCGGACTACGGTTTCATCGCCGCTGAGCGTCAGGCAGTAGCCTCGCTCGGACCCCCAGACGCCGCCGCTGGTCCCAACGTCTACGTAGTGGATGCCCTTCAGTTTCAAGTCGGCAGCGCGCCGGATGTCGTCGTGGTAGTAAGATCGGCCCGGATTCGCGAGTCATCCTTTCGCGAAAGCTCCACGTAAACGCAATTCAGCCGGATTGCCGCGCTCCCCGCCGCTCTTAGGTAGGCGAGAGTAAGTCCCAGGCTTTCCGAGGTTGTCGTAATCTTCCCCTGAGCGGATGCGAATCGACAGCCTTCGTTGCCACAGCGGTCACTCCGCGCGCCTCATTCATGAGAAGAGAGTGGAGCGCTCCTAATCCATTGACGATATAGTTCCTGTAATCGATGGTCAGTGTCTCCTTGCCAAATATCCTGACGGCTGAAACCGCTTCTTCTCTCGAGAGAAACCAGAACCCGTCGATCTTCTGATAGTCCCGCACAAAATCCACCCGCTTAATCCAAAACGACGGGCTCTTGGCCAGTTGGCCCGTGATTTTCACGATCGCAAAGTCCTGGCTATCGATCCAGATTGTTCCTTCGAAGAGATCTGTTTCCTTGCGCTTAGGGCTGGCGTGAACAACAAAGCAGTCAGAGCTGCCGATTCGATCCATTCCAACCACTTTTAGAGTGTAGTTTGCCGGAGTGATCAGACTGTCCGGGTCTTTGTTGACTCGAACCCTCTTCTCTTCATCCTTCATAAGTCGTTGGAATACATGGTGGCGTACGAAGCCTGAACCTTTCTCAGAGATGCTTGTAAATGTTTCTGTTCCTGGCGCCCTGTACTCCATGACGACTACTTCTTCAGCGAGTATCTTGTCTTTGTCGTTCTCCACTTTGTAGGTGCGCACCACAGAAAGCCGATCCAAATGAGATTCTTGCCAATGGTGACGCGCGGTCAACCTGGAAAACAGGTCGGCTGTGCTCTCTTGCGCTCCGGAAGACGAATGAAGTGGCGTTGTAGCCACCGTTCGCTTGGCGCTGGATCCGCGAGGAAGGTAAGCAAGACTCCCGACTGACAGCGTTCCCAATAAGCATAGGCCGAGGCATTGCCTCTCGAACCCGACGAGGGATTTCATACGGACTTGCCTTTTCCACCTTTATTTCGTTCTCGACTCTTATGCTTCCTTGCCCCCCAGAAGTAGAACACGACGCCGGCAATGGCGATCAGCGCCATGATGATTGTCAATACGACAGGGTGTCCGTGTTCTGCGATGAAGGCGATGATTTGCCGTCCATAACGCGCGGCCAAGTAAGCCAGAATCATATAGCGGGGCACCCGGCCGATCGTGAATGCAGCCAGGAATTTCCCCGCCGGGTATTGCATGGCGCCGGCGGCAAACACAAAGGGAACCATGGGCGCTGGCGGCGGCAGCAGGGCGGGGATGACAATAGAGCCGAATCCCCATCGCCCGAAGATCTTGCACACCTTATCTACCTTCCGGCGCGAGAATCTGCGTTCAAGCGCTTCTTTCCCTCCCTTGCGAGCCAGGCGGTACGTGACGAAACCTCCCATCACCGAACCCGCCGTCGCCATCACGGCGTAGTACAGCCACAGCTGCTCCTGGCGCGCGGACAAGACAATCGTCGCCACATCAAGGGCACCCGGAATGGGAATGGGGGAGCTGTCTAGGATCCCGAGGGGAATCAGACCGAGCCCGCCGAGGCTAAAGAACCAGGCTCGCGCCCGCCCTGCCGCCGACGGCAGCAACACCGCGACGACTTGACCGCTCGGACGCGTTCGCAACTGTGTGTGATGCGGCTCCGGCATTGAATTATCTACCCGGTGCGGGTGCTTCCCAGCAGCCTTCGCGGCAGTTGCGAAAGAAGAAGTCATCATTCTGACATTACTTGGCTAGCAACTTGCCAATCAATTTCAATTCGCGCCGACGTTTCGTGGTGGTCTTGGGGTAGGCCATCTTCAGGTGATTGAAAGCGTCGATGACAATTCGGGAAACGATCAACCGAGCGTTCTCCTTATCGTCGGCGGGAACGACGTACCAGGGTGCGTGATGGGTGTTTGTGGCGCTCAGGCACTCTTCGTAGGCCTTCACGTATTGCTTCCAGTATTTCCTCTCGTGAACGTCCGCCAAGCTGAATTTCCAATTTTTGTCCGGCTCATCAATACGTTCGAGGAAGCGCTTTCGTTGCTCGTTTTTCGACAGGTGGAGGAAGATTTTGACGATCCGGGTGCCGTTACGGTAGAGGTGATCCTCCAAGTCCACGATGGAGCGATACCGCTCCTTCCAAATGGTCTTCTCGTCACGCAACTCGTCCGGAAGCCCCTGGTTGCGGAGAATCTCCGGATGCACCCGCACGACCAGCACCTCCTCGTAATAGGAACGATTGAAGGTGCCGATCCTCCCGCGTTCGGGAAGTCGGCACGTCGTGCGCCACAGAAAGTCATGTTTCAGTTCTTCGGCGCTCGGCTGTTTGAAGCTGAAAACCTCGCAGCCTTGCGGATTGACCCCTGACATGACATGACGGACGGAGCCGTCCTTGCCAGCAGCGTCCAACGCCTGAAAAAGCAGCAGCAATGCACAGTGGTCGGACACGTAGTGAAGGTATTGCAGAAAGCTCAACTCCTCAACGTGTTTTTCCAAGAGTTCTTGATATCGCTTCTTCGACTTGCAAAAGGGCTTTATCAGCGTCGGCCACTTATGGAATTTTACCTTTTCTCCGGGGCGCACACGGAAATCCTTGGAATTGATTTCCATCTTCACCCCTTCAACCGTGTCAGCCGCCTTGTTCTCATCTGTTGATTTGTCGGGCTCATCTTTCCGATTCTCCCGCTTGGCCTTCTCTCATTCCTCAACTTCTCGCACGTCTTCGCGTCCCAATTCCTCGTAGAGTTCATAAACTCGCTTGACGATCTGCGGCGTCGAATCGGCCGGTGGTTCGGCCTTGGCCTCAGGCTTTGGCTTCAGGCTTCATCCGGGCTTTGGCTTCATTTTCCCGGATCTCACGCTCAGCCTCATGCCAGTCTTGATCTGCCTGGCTAAGGCCCCGGACTCGCTGCTGGTAGAGTTCGTAGGCCCGCGCGGCGATTTGCGGCGTAAGATCGAGCGGCTTCTTCATCAACAATGGGGCTTTGGTAGGGTCGAAAACACGATAGGCAACCAGCTTCACGCGGTCCGTCAGGAGGGCCCAGACAAGAGCATAGACCCAAACGAGGGCTGCCAACTTCCAGCCGAGGGGCGGCATAAACAGCCCGTAAACCGCAATCAGTGTTGCGATCGTCTGCGTGCCGAGCACCGCCATCCACAGAACCCGCGCGGGGCGTATGGACCAGAACGGACCGCGCGTGCGCGTAAGGAAAATCGTCAAATGTCCGGCCACGGACAACAGCAGATACATCAACGTTTGGAGTTCCGGGTGCCCGAGGTGAAATACACGGTCGCCAATGTAAAACAGACCAAACGCGGCCACGGGGCCGACCAGGCCCAGCACCGTGGCGATCCCGAGCACCAGGCGCATGTCCCAGGACTCGGGCTTGTCCTTGTAACGAACGTTGTCATAGGCGATAGAGAGGATGGCTCCGTCGTTGAGCACCGCCAGCATCACGATCATCACCGCGGTCACCGGGTAGAAGTTAAAGATCAGGATCGCCAGAACCATGAACAGCAGCACGCGCAGCGTTTCAGCGATGCGGTAGATTGCATAGCTGTTCATCCGCTGGACAATTTTCCGGCTCTCCTTGATCGCGTCGATGATGACCGACAGGCCGGGCGCCAACAGCACGATCGACGCCGCCGCGCGCGCCGCGTCGGTCGCCCCCGACACGGCGATGCCGCAGTCGGCTTGCTTCAGCGCCGGCGCGTCGTTCACCCCGTCGCCGGTCATACCGACAAAGTGCCCGAGCTTTTGCAGCACCTTTACAATGTGGAACTTGTGTGCGGGGAATACCTGGGCGAAACCATCGGCCTTTTCGATGGCCTCGGCCGACTGCTCCGTGTCCTGTTGCTTCTTGTCGCCCAAAGAGCTGGCGTCGAGGATGTTCGTGCCCATCCCCAGTTGTTTTGCCGTTTCCCGGGCGATGGCCAATTGATCGCCCGTAACCATCTTTACCTTCACACCCATCTCATGCGCGCTCGCGATGGTTGCCTTGGCCTGCTCGCGTGGCGGATCGAACAATGGCAACACGCCAACAAACTGCCACTGATTTTCCTGATCTGCCCGAGCCACGCCCAGGGAACGGAAGCCGCGCCCGGCAAATTCATTGACGGCTTTCTCGACGGAGGACTTTACTTCGCCGACGTTGGTCGACATCTCCAGAATGACCTGCGGTGCTCCCTTGGCCACGTAGAACTGCTTTCCGTCCCCGCCTTTGACGGTGGCTTCGGTGCGCTTATGCACCGGGTCAAACGGCTGGAAATGGACCACCTGATAGCCCTGCAATGCCTGATCGTCCTTCACGCCGCCGATCACCGCCAGGTCGATCGTGTCCTTGTCTTCCGGGCGCGAAGCGAGTGCGGCCCAGAAAATAACCTGATCGCCAGGGATGTTGTTCACGGTGAACGGATCGCCCAACGTTAGCTTGTTCTGGGTCAGGGTCCCGGTCTTGTCCGAGCATAGGATGTCCACGCCTGCCAGTTCCTCGATCGCTGACAACCGCGTCACAATCACTTCTTTTTTCGCCAACAGGCGCGCGCCGACGGCCATGGTCACCGACAGCACCGTCGGCATCGCCACGGGGATCGCGGCGACCAGAAGCACCAGGGCAAACTCCAACGTATCGAGGACGGGATCGTGCCGGAAGAGCGCAACGGCAACAATCACCGCCACCAGAGCCACCGCCAGGATGATCAGGTAGTCGCCGATCTTCAGCACGGAACGCTGGAAGTGGCTGACGGTATGAGCCTCCTCGACCAGTTGCGCGGTCTTGCCGAAATAGGTATTCGCGCCGGTGGCGTAGACCATCGCGTCGGTTTCGCCCTGGCGAATGATGGAGCCCGAAAACAGCGTCTCGCCGGGCTTGCGGGTGACGGGCAACGATTCGCCTGTCAACGCCGATTGATCCACTTCCACCGGGTCGCCCGCCAGCAAGCGCGCATCGGCCGGCACAATGTCCCCCAGGCGAACGCGGATTACATCGCCCGGCACCAGCTCACGCGCCTCCGGCGTGGCCCACTTCCCATCCCGTTTCACCGTGGCCTTGACCGCCAGCTTGGCCCTCAGAGCGGCGATGGCGTCGCCCGCCTGGTGTTCTTCCCAGAACCCCACCACCGCGTTGGAACAAAGCAGGAAAAGGATGATGAACAAATCCAGCCAGTGCCGCACCACACCCGACAGAATCACGGCGCCTTCGATCATCCACGGGATGGGGCCCCAGAAATAGGTGAGGAACTTGAGTAATCCATTCGTCTTCTTTTCCGCGATCTCGTTCGGGCCGTATTGCTTCAGTCGTTTCTGCGCTTCGGCTTGGCTGAGGCCGTCCGGCGACGACCCCAATTTTTTCTCCACTTCCGGCACGGGCAGGGATTTCAGATCATCCTTCGGATCGGGCTTGGACCCCGATTCCGTTTCGCGCCCTTTGGGCTTCGATTCGGGAGACTTGGGCTGTTCGCCATTGGGCTTCATAATGGGTATTCCTCCCGCTCTCGCTGTGCCGCAAGAGTCGCGACTTCTGCGATATTTATTGTCATGCTCGTAATTGCTTCGATTTCCTGTAGCGCCGGATCAGGGTATTCGTTGAGCTGTCGTGCTTGAGTTGGTCCTTGGTCTCAGTCTCCAGTTCGGGAATGATGCGCGCCGCAAGCGCCTTCCCCAATTCAACGCCCCACTGGTCAAATGAGTCGACGCGCCAGATGGCGCCTTGCGTGAAGACGCTGTGTTCGTACAGCGCCACGAGCTTTCCGAGCGCCGCGGGCGTCAGTCGTTCCAGGAGTATCGTGCTGGACGGACGGTTCCCCTCGAAGGTTTTGTGCGGTACCAGCCATTCGGGTGTGCCCTCAGCCCGGACCTCCTGCGATGTTTTGCCAAAGGCCAGCGCTTCCGCCTGGGCAAACACGTTGGCCAGGAGCAAGTCGTGGTGGCGGCCGAGGGGGTTCAGCGGCTGGACAAACCCGATGAAGTCACAAGGGATGAGCTTGGTCCCCTGATGAATCAGTTGGTAAAAGGAATGCTGGCCATTGGTACCCGGCTCTCCCCAGTAGATTGGACCGGTTTGGTAGACAACCTCAGTCCCATCAAGGGTGACGTGCTTGCCATTGCTTTCCATCGTCAACTGCTGGAGGTAAGCCGGGAAGCGTTTTAGGTACTGCTCATACGGCAGAACCGCCGCGGTCTGAGTACCGAAGAAATTGTTGTACCAGAGGCCTAACAGGCCCATGAGCACCGGCAAGTTGCGTTCGAAAGGAGCCGTGCGAAAATGCTCGTCCATCTGGTGGAAGCCGTCGAGCATGGCACGGAAATGGCTGGGGCCGATGGCCAGCATTGTGGAGAGACCAATCGCCGAATCCATCGAGTAACGCCCACCGACCCAATCCCAAAACTCGAACATG
>Ga0307373_10002220_pt1 | contig 35199 bp, 33 predicted proteins | sample OX2MG_FD_202534 | JGI IMG/M metagenome (GOLD analysis project Ga0307373, IMG submission 202534) | Soil microbial communities from Risofladan, Vaasa, Finland - OX-2 | ecosystem: Environmental > Terrestrial > Soil > Coastal area > Acid sulfate soil | place: Finland: Risofladan, Vaasa | collected...
GCGGATAATCTCGACCAAGCGCATCGCCGGCACCGGATTCATGAAATGCATCCCGATAAAGCGGTCGGCACGGCTGGTCCGCGCGCCCATCCGGGTGATCGAGATCGACGAGGTGTTCGAGGCGAAGATCACGTGCGCGGGACAGATCTTGTCGAGCTTCTGAAACAGCTCGATTTTCGCCTCTTCCTGCTCGACTACGGCCTCGATCACGAAATCCGTATCCTTCAAGTCGGCGAGATTCGCCGTGCCGCTGACCCGGCGCATGATGCGGTCGCGCTCCTCGGGCTTGAAGCGGCCGCGCTCGGCCATGCGGTCGAGATTGCGCCCGACGGTCTGCAGGCCGCGCTCGACCAACTCCTCCGAGACGTCGTTGAGGAGCACACTCACGCCCGCCTGGGCCGCCACTTGCGCGACGCCCGCGCCCATCTGGCCGGCGCCAATCACGCCCACTGTGCTAACGCTCATCCGTATCCTCTCCGTGGTCCGCGCTCCCGCCTCCGGGCGCCGGAACGATGTTGCTTAATTCCATGCCGGCGGCTTTCCGCCCGCGGCTACCGTGCCCTCGCCCGCGCCGGCCGCCATCCGCGTGCGCACCCGCCGCACGTCGTCGGGCGATTGCCGGCCCGGCATGCCGAGACCGCGCATCAGCGCATTGGCCATCTCCGAGGTCAGCCGATCGCGAAGCGTCGGCGTATCACCGAACGCCGTATCGAGCACGCAATCGACCCGCTCACGCGTGAGCCCGGCCGTGGCAAAAATATCGACCAGACCAATCATCCCGACCGCGCCGCCCGCGCGATCGGCGATCGCCACCACCTGGGCACATTCGCGGCATACCCGGCGAACGATTCCGGCACGTGCGCGGCAGTAGACGCATCTCATTGAGCCGACCACCTCTCGTACCCCGCGGCGGGCCGCGCCGTCCAGCGGGCCGACGGTCCGCGCCCTCTTCATCTAAACAAGCGGCCTGTGTCCGCTCCAGCCAAAAGCGATGAAGCGAAGACGCGCGAATCGCGGTCCCGCTTCAATGGTGAAATTACACCCGGCGCAATTACCCGGCAAGCCGTCGGATAGGGGGCAACCACGAGTCACCGATCCTTGCTCCTGCGCGCGGCAATCAGCGATTGCGAAATGCCCGGCGTCAGGCGCACGGTCGTCGCACGCTTGACATGGTTCGTCGCGAGCGACTAATCTTCAATTGAGAATAGTTCTCAATATCGCGGCCCGGAAGCTATGCAAACGACCTCCACCGTCATCCCGTATTTCCTCTATTCCAGCGGCATACTGTTTCGCGAAGGGCTCGAGGCGATGCTCGTGATTATCGCGCTGGTCGCCGGCACCCGCGAGGCCGGGCAGGAGCGCCGCGCGCGCGACGTTTACGCCGGTGCGGTAATCGCGATCGGCGTGAGTATCGCGCTGGCCTGGGCGGTCAATCACATAATCGGCGACAACACCAGCGACACGCTCGAAGGGGTGTTTCAACTGTTCGCCGCGGCGACGCTTTTTTACGTCAGCTCATGGATCACCGCGAAGAGCCAGGCCCAGCGCTGGAAAAGCTTTATCCAGTCGCAGGTCGAGGCCGCCAAGCAGAGCAAGGGACCGTCGCTGGCGCTGGCCCTGACGGCGTTTCTGGCCGTGATGCGCGAGGGGGCGGAGACCATCGTCTTCTTTCAGGCGCTCGCCGCCGGAGCCACCGAACAGGCCGAACGGCACGCCGTGATGTTCGGCGTGGCGGCGGGAGCGATCGCCCTGGCGGTTACCTTCATTGCGCTGCGCCGGCTGGTGAACCGCATTCCGATCGGCGCATTTTTCTCCGTCACCTCGGTGCTGCTTTACGCGATGGCGGTGATCTTCGCCGGGCAGGGCATCGCGAGCTTTCAGGAATCGGGCGTGATGAGCGCGACCTTCGTCAATCATTTGCCGACCATCCCGATGCTCGGATTCTTCCCGACCGTGCAGACGCTCGCGGCGCAGGCGATCCTGCTGATGCTCGCGGCGGCGGCGGCCTTCGGACCGATCATCCGGCGGCGCAACGGCCATCCGGGCCAAGCGAGCGCCTCGCCGCACAGCTCGCCGAGCGCGACCCCGCGCGCAATCTGATTGCGCCGCGATCCGCCCCAACCCTCACCGACGCGCGCACTAACCCACGATTGCGGGTAGAATCATGCGGCGATGAATCCTCCGCCGACCGATCAATTGCTCAACCACGAAGCGCGCCCGGCCGCCGCGCGGCCCGGACCGCTGCGCGCGCTATGGGGCGCCGTCGCGACCGTCCTCTCCGTGCTCTCGACGGTGATCTTTTCGTTTCCCTCCGCGATCGCCTCATTCTTCGACAACGGGCACGCCGCGACGCCGATCCTGCGCCAATGGGCCGGGAGCATCATGCGGCTGTGCGGCGTGCGGGTCGCGATCGAAGGGCTCGAACATCTCGAAGGCCTCGGACCCTACGTGATGGTCTCGAACCATCAGAGTCTGTTCGACATCCTGGCCGTCATCTGGAAGATCCCGGGCGAGGTCCGCTTCGTCGCCAAGAAAGAGATCTTGAAGCTGCCGGTGCTCGGCTTTATCCTGCACAAATCCGAAAATGTGGTGATCGATCGCGAGGCCGGCGGCCGCGCGATTCGCCGCGCGATCGAGGTCGTGCGCCACGGCTACAGCATCTGCGTCTTCGCCGAGGGCCATCGCTACAGCGACAACCAGGTACACGAATTCAACGACGGCGCCGCGTGGCTCGCGATCCTGGCGAAGATCCCGTGCGTGCCGATGGCGATCAGCGGAACCTCATTGATGATGCCGCGCGGGGCGCGCTTCGTCGTACCGGGGCGCCGGATGCGTATCCGGATTGGCGCGCCGATCGCGACCGTCGGTCTCAAGAGCGCCGATCGCGCCGCGCTCACGCGCCAGCTTGAAGAACGCGTGCGCGCCGCCTTCACCACCGAAGTTTAGCCGAACGCAACGCTATTCGGCACGAATCGGGCACGAATCGGCGATCGTTCAGCGATGGCCGCCGCCGCCGAAGCCACCGCCATGGAAGCCGCCGCCGTGGAAACCTTCACCACCCATTCCCGCGAAGCTGCCGCCGTGTAAGCCACCCATCGCAGTCGGCACGCCCGCCCTTCCGGCAAGTCCGATCGGCGATCCTCCCACGCCCGCGGTGCGCAGTGGTTCGCGTCCCCAAGGACCGCGGCCGCCGCAGAAGCCGTTGTCGCAATCATGATCGCCGTCGACGCCATAGTAAGCCGGCGCCGCGTACGGAGCCCACGCCCAGTAGTCAGGCGAGTACAGGGACCAGAACGGATCATAGGTGCCGAAGCCTAGCGGGTCGGAGTTATAGCCGTATGCGGCATACTCCGCCGGCCCGCCATAGCCACCATACCCGGCTGGCACTCCATAGCCGCCGTATCCTCCATAGCCGTACGGAGTGGAATTGGTGCATCCCTGCGCCAACGCTGCGCAAACCACCAGCGCCGCCAGGCTTATCGCGATGCGAAAAATATCAGTGGGCCAGATGCGTTTGGCCGCGGACCGACCCGGCCGATGACCTGCGCCATCCAGACGATCGACGGTGTCCATGGATCAACGCTAGACCTCGCCGTGCGATCCCGCAATGCGGATAATTTCGGCGTTCGGGCGCGCGTCGTATGCGCACCTGTGACGCTGGGGAAAGTCACTGCCCAGCGGGCTGAATTCCCCGCGGCGATGCGCGCGGGTCTGACGTCTGAACTATCGGTTGGAAGTCAATTCCGGTGATCGAAGATGAATAGCGGCACCATGTTGGCGGCTTGCGGATCGACCTCGAGCACGCGCCGATCGCCCTCGCGACGAATCGCATGACGGGCGACGTGCGCTGCGTCGAGCGCCGCCGCGACCGCGTCGAGGTCGTCCGCCTCGAGCCAGATGGCGGCGAGTCCCTCACCCTGCGCGGCGATAATCTCGGCCGCACCGGCGTCGGCGCGCAGACGAATTTCGCACTCGCCGATCGCGATCGCCGCCTCGTCGGAGCCGGCTTTGCGGCGCACGCTGAAGCCGAAATTGCGTTCGTAGATCGCGGCCGCGTCGTCCAGATCGGCGGTCGCGACTTCAAGCCGTTCGAGTCGTTTGATCATCGATGTGATTCCAGTCTTTTACTTCGCCGCGAGCGTGAAGGCGACGACCGTCGGCGCACCCGCTTTGACCGTCACCTTGCGCGTGATCGTGCCGAGCTTTTCCTGCCATACCGAGACCGTATAGGTGCCTGCGGGAACCTCGGCAAGGCTGAAATTACCATGCGCGTCGGTCACCGCGTAGTACGGATTGGCGGCGACGTACCACCAGCCCTGCATCCAGTTGTGCGCGTCGCAGTTGACCTTGATCGCTTCGGGTTGGGCGACGGTCACCGCGATCGCATGCTTGAAGCCCGGCTGCGCCATATCGACCACCGGATTGACCGTCGATTCGGTGTGGATACTGTGCAGGATACCGTCGGAGTTGATCACGTTGACCGTATCGCCGGCGGCAAACGCGACCACATGCGGCACATACTCGCAACCCTTCTGGTCGAAGGTCACCGTGCGATCGGTGGCGAAAGCCCTACCCTTCGATATATCGGTGATAGTTACGACCGCGTTGGCGATACCGCCGTTGAGCCCCACCATCAGCGATTGATCGTAGAGCGGCGTGGCGCCGCAAACCTCCTTATCCTTGCTGATCTCGAGCTGGGCGCGCCGAAACGGCGGCCCCGAATACCGGACCTCGCCGACGATTGAGCCGCCATTGACCACCGTCTCCGCTTCGTATGGAAATGCCGTCGGGGCAAGCGCAAGCGCGGCGGTACACAGCGCAGCGGCTAATCGCGCCACCCGCATCATCGCTGGCGGGACGAATCTAGTTCGCCTGAAACTCGCAGACATAGGTGCAACTTAGCATCGATCGGATTGGAGGCAGACGGATCGCGCGCGCCACGCGCGCGATCCGATGATCGGTGCTAGCCCTCTTTGCGCGCGATGACGCAGTAGTGGACCGAGAGCGCCGAGAAGCGCTCGTTGCGTTCGACGGCGATCGGCTGTCCGTCGAGTACGTCGCGCGCGCGCAGCCGCGTGGTCCAGCCAAGCATCTTGGTCACCGGATTGATGATCCGCGCCATGAAGTAGAGGATCGGGTTGGCGCTGGCGAAGTGGCTGATCACCACGATTCGCCCGCCCGGCCGGCACACCCGGATCATCTCGGCCATCATCCGCTGCGGCTCCGGCACCACCGTCATCACGTGGAAGCTCAGCACCCAGTCGAAGCTGTTGTCGGGAAAATCCAGATTGAGCGCGTCGCCGCGATTGAGCACGATATGCCGCCAGCCATTCTCACTGGTCTTGGCCACCGCCTGCGCGAGCATCCCGCCGGCCGGATCGATCCCGGTCAGATGGATATACGGCGGATAGGCGTCGAGCGAGATGCCGGTGCCGACGCCGACTTCCAGCGCCTGCTGGCCCGGGCGGAACGGCAGCGATTCAATCACTCCGTGTTCATTGTCGACAAAGGCGCGGCCGAAGACCTGATCGTATAAATGGGCGAGGTCAGAGTAGACGCGGCTCTCGTGCGGTTCGGCCATCAGTTCTTTCCTTAGTATCCGGCAATGCCCGGGCATTCGCAGATGCCCCGGTATCCGGGAACGCGAGATATTCGAGCGAACGGGAAGCCGCCGCGACTCCCATCGCTGAATTGATCAATCCACCACCGCGCCACCACCCTCTCCACCTCATCCCCGGATTTAATCGTCCCGTTTCTGATCGCCGCGAGTTGCCCGAATCACGCCGCCGCGTTGAGGCCGCGCAGATGGCGCTTGAACAACGAGATGTCGCGCTTGCGAAAACGCCATTGCCGACCCTTCTTGAATGCCGGCAGGATATTGCGCCGGGCGAATTCGTTGACCGTGTCCGGGCTGAGGTCGAGCAGAAACGCGACTTCGCGGGAGTTGAGCAGGATGTCGTCCTTGTCAGGCATAATCGTGGAAAGAGACATTGTGCTATCGGTACTTTCAGCAGTGCGCGCTTTTGTAGTACAGCCACGCTGCCGACGTCAAGGTATTCTCTCAAATCCCGTCCGCGAGCGCTACCGGAACTGTGCACAGAGACGCGCGGAAGGTTCTATCGGACGACCCGCCATCACTCATTAAGTTTTGCTTTAAGTTGCTATCGCGCCGATTTGCCGGCTATTGCTCGCCTAGACACTGATCGTGTTCAGCCGGCGCATCGCGATTTTGTGGTCGTACCACGCCCGCGTCACCACGAAACATGAGAACACGCCCGTCAGTACGCCGACGCATAGCGTGACCGCAAAGCCCTTGACCGGCCCCGTGCCGAACTGAAACAGGATCAGGCCGGCGACGAAGGTCGAGATATTGGAATCGCGAATCGCCGACCACGCCCGTTCGTAGCCAACCTTGACCGCTTCGCGCGGCGATTTACCGGCGCGCAACTCCTCGCGCATGCGCTCGTTGACCAGCACGTTGGCGTCGACCGACATCCCGAGCGTCAGCACGATACCAGCGATACCGGGCAGCGTCAGCGTGGCCTGCAGCGCCGCCATCACGCAGACCAGCAGGAGGATATTGAGCGTCAGGCCGCAATCGGCGAGGATGCCGGCGCCGCTGTAATAGACCGCCATGAAGACCAGTACCGCGAGCGCTCCGACGATAAACGACATCTCGCCCTGGCGAATCGAATCGCGCCCGAGCGACGGCCCGACGGTGCGCTCCTCGATAATATCGACCGGCGCCGGCAGTGCGCCCGAGCGCAGCACGATCGCCAGTTCGTGGGCGTCCTCGAATGAAAAATTGCCGGTGATCTGAACGTCACCGCCGGGAATCGCCTCTTTGATCACCGGCGCCGAATAGACCGTATTGTCGAGCACGATCGCCAGATGGCGGCCGACGTTCTGCGCCGTCAGCGCCCCGAAAACATCCGTGCCGCGCCGATCGAGCGTGACCTGCACGTATGGCCCTTCGAGCCGACCGCCCGGACGCACCCGCGCGTCGGTCACCACGTCGCCCTGCATCAGCACCGGCGACTCGACCAGGTACTGCGGCGCGCCACCGGCCGCAACCGGTCCCGAGAGCAATTCATCGCCGGGGGGGACGCCGTTCTTTTGCGCGTCGGCGAGGTTCGCCTTATCGTCGATCAGTTTGAACTGGAGCACCGCCGTCTTGCCAATCAGCTCCTTGGCCCGCTCGGGATCCTGGATGCCCGGCAACTGCACCAGGATGTCGCTGTCGCCCTCGCGCTGAACCGCGGTCTCGCGCACGCCGAGCTGATCGATCCGGTTGCGGATGGTCTCGAGCGCCTGATCCATCGCGTTGTTGCTGATCGTGATCGCGTCGCTCGGGCGGAAGGTCGCGGTGTACGCGGGGCCGCCCGCGCCGCTGTCGGCGGTCGAGAGCACGAAGTCGGGAAAGGATTTCTCCGCCAGGTCGAGAAAGGCCGAGCGCTCGCCGGGCTGCTTGAGCGCAATCAGCAGGCTGCCGTCGGCATTCTGCGTGATCGCGGCGGGCGCCAGCTTGTTGTCGCTGAGCGCGCGCGTGAGATCGTCGCCGCGGCGCTTGAGCGCCGTGTTGACCGCGTCCTGCAGCTTGACCTCGAGCAGCAGATGCGTGCCGCCCTGCAAATCGAGTCCGAGCTGAATCTTGGGCAGCGTATCCATGAACTCGGGCAGCGGCAGGGGAAAGCTCGGCAACAGCAGCACGATCGCCGCAAGCGCCAGCGCCGCGGCCAGGAACAGGCGCGTCAGGCCACTGCCGTTGGTGAAATGCAGATAGAGAAAAATCGCTGCGATCGACAGCAGCACGGCCACCGGAATCGGATTTTGCGTCGAAGCTTCCAAGATATTCCTTGCGAATTGATTGCGGGCGGCCGCGAGGGCGCCCTGCTACTCGCCCTTGTCTTTTTTGATTTGGCTCTTGCCGTGCGCCGAGAGTCCGGTAATTTGCGGCCGCTCGACGCGCACCCGCACGTTGGGTGCGATTTCGAGCGTGATCAAATTGTCGCCGAGTTCATGGATCCGCCCGATCAGGCCGCCCGTCGTCACCACTTCGTCGTTGCGCTTGAGCGCCTTGAGCATCTTCTGATGCTCGCTGGCGCGCTGGGTCTGCGGCCGCAGAATCACGAAATAAAACACTCCTACCACCATCACCAGCGGCACTATCGGGTTGGTCAGGAGCGTGTCGAATATGCCCTGCGGAGCGGCGGACGACGCGGCCGCCCATGCTGTACCTTCAAACCACATCAGTTTTTTGTCCCATGTATGGCGTCTTCGCCGGCCTCGATTGTCGCGGTCACGTTGGCGGCATACGCCTTAAAGGTCCGAGATGCGATAGCAGCTTGGGCTTCACGCATCAAGCGACCGTAAAAGTAGAGATTGTGCTCCGTCAGCGCGCGCGCCGCCAGTATCTCGCCCGACATATATACGTGGCGCAAGTAGGCACGCGAGAATGTTGTGCAGCAGCGGCAATCGCAGCGCGGGTCCAGCGGACGCGGATCGCGGGCGTAGACCGCGCGCTTGATCGCGACCCGCCCCTCGCTGGTAAAGGCGCCGCCGTTGCGCGCGTTGCGCGTCGGCAGCACGCAGTCGAACATATCGTAACCCATCCCGATCGCCGCCAGCAGGTCCTGCGGCGTGCCGACGCCCATCAGGTAATGTGGCCGCGCCGGCGGCAATAACGACGCCGAGAGCGCCGCCATCTCGCGCATCGCCGCCTTGGGCTCGCCCACCGAGAGCCCGCCGGTGGCGTAACCGTCGAACGGCAGCGCAGTGATCTGCGCAGCGCTTAGCCGACGCAAATCATCATAGATGCTGCCCTGCACGATACCGAACAGCGCCTGCGTCGGGCTGGTGCGCGCGGCGAGACAGCGCTCGGCCCAGCGCGCCGTGAGCTCGAGCGACGCTTGCGCGCGCGCATGATCGGCGGGAAACGGCGTGCATTCGTCGAGCGCCATCATGATATCCGCACCGAGCGATTGCTGCAGCGCGATCGCGCTTTCCGGCGTGAGCGTGATCGGCGCGCCGTCGAGATGCGAGCGGAAGCGGATACCGCCCTCGTCGATCGAGTTGATGCTCGCCAGCGACATCGCCTGGAAGCCGCCCGAGTCGGTCAGGATCGCCCCCTTGAAGCCCATGAAGCGTGCGATTCCGCCCAGCTCGTTGATCAGCGCGGGCCCCGGCCGAACCGCCAGATGGTAGGCGTTGGCCAGCACCATCCGATAGCCCATCGCCCACAGCTCATCGGGCGCCATCGCCTTGACCGCCGCGCGCGTGCCGACCGGCATGAAGCATGGCGTGGGGATTTCGCCGTGCGGCGTGACGATCCGGCCCATGCGCGCGTCACCGTCGGTCAGACGGATCTCGAAGGCCAACGGCGTATCGACTAGCGGCATTGCGGGGCCGACCCTGGCGCGTTCATCAGATGATCAGCATAGCGTCGCCATAGCTGAGAAAACGATAGCGATGGCGAATCGCTTCACGATAGGCGGCAAGGATTGCGTCGCGTCCGGCCAGCGCCATCACCAGCGCCAGCACGGTGCTGCGCGGCATATGGAAATTCGTGATCATCGCGTCGGCCAGCTTGAAGCGAAAGCCCGGCGCGATGAAGAGACCGGTAAAGCCCTCGGGGTCGCCGGTGATCGCGTAGGATTCGAGCGCGCGCGTGCTGCTCGTGCCGACTGCGATCACGCGGCCGCCGAGGCGCCGGGTGGAATCGATCGCGGCGAGCGCGGCTGGCGGTATCGTGTACCATTCGGCCTCCATCGAATGGCCTTCGACTTCGGCCGCACGCACCGGCGTGAACGTCCCGGGCCCGATATGCAGCGTCAGCACGGTGTTGCGAATCCCGGCGGCGGCGAGTTCGCCAAGCAGCGCCTGGGTGAAATGCAGGCCGGCGGTCGGCGCCGCGATCGCCCCGGCCGGCTCGGCATAGACGGTCTGATATTCGGTCAGGTCGGCCGGACCCGGCGGTCGGCGGATATAATGCGGCAGCGCGGGCACGCCGGCCGCCGCAATCAGATCTTCCATCGCCACGCCCGCGTCGCCCATCACCAGCGGACGGCCCGGCCGATGCTGCCCGACCACGCGCAGCGCGCGCCCGTCCGCGAGCAGCAGGCGGGTGCCGTCGCGCAGCGTGCGATGGCTGCGGGCCAGCGCGATCCACGCGCCGGGCGGCGTGTCGGCGCGGCGCACGAGCAGCAATTCGACCGCGCCGCCCGACTCCTTGCGGGTCTTGAGCCGCGCGGGAAAGACGCGGGTATTGTTGAGCACGAGCAGGTCGCCCTCGCGCAACAGGCGGCCGAGCTTGTAGAAGCGCGAATGGGTCACGGCGCCGCTACGCCGATCGAGCACCAGCAGGCGCGCCGCGTCGCGGTCGGCGATCGGCTCCTGCGCGATCAGCTCTTCAGGCAGGTCGTAATCCAGTTCGGTAAGACGCATGGGTGCGCGCCAACGGCCGCGCGCGATGCGCCGCATCGCGGTCGTGGCCGCCGGACCGGCGTTAAACTATCACCGCGCGCCCGTCCAATATAAGTGGGCGGCAGCAACGCTCATCCGTGCCGGCCAACCAGGTTAGATCAGTTTGATAAACTCGTCCGTCGAGATCCCAGCCTGTTCGAGAATGCTCTTGAGCGTGCCGCGTTTGAGATCTTTGCGATGAAACGGAACGGTGACAATCCCGGCGCGGACGGGATGGCGGAAAAAACGGTGCGAGCCGGTACTGTGATCGAGAAAAAACCCTGCGCAATTCAACGCTCGAATCACATCGGTCGGTGTGCAGACCGGCAGGCGCGGCATGACGGCTCAGATATTTACCGCAACGCGCTCGACGCTCGCCGGACTGGGCTCGATGGGAATCTCTTCGCCGTGCTTGACGAGACTCTCCAGGTAGCCGCGGATGGCGTCCTTGACCATCGTCCGGGCCTCCTCGAGAGTAGCGCCCTCGGTAACCAGTCCGGGCAGCGCCGGAACCGTCACCGTGAAGCCGCCTTCCGGGGCGGGCTCAAAAACCGCCGTATATTGATATTGCGGCACGCGATCACCTCCCGGGTCGTCGTGTAACTCACGGGCTTCTGATTTTAGGGCACCGGCGCTTTTATTCAAAGTCGAAATCGCTAAGTGCGGGCACTGTGACACGGCGATTCTGCCCAATCCTGCTACAAATCAGACAGGCGGCGGTAGCGCGGCTTGGGCAGATCGTCGGACTCGGGCACCGCGGCATCGACCAGCACCATGTGCGGATCCTCGGGTTCGATATCCTCGAACAGGCGGCTTTGCAATTCGCGTTTGGTCTGCAGGTACATCAGGTCAAAGGCGTCGCGCGCGGACTTGCGCTTCCAGAAATCGAAGGTGCCGATTTCGAGCTGGCCCGCCGGACAGATACTGAATACGTAGAGCAGCTTGTACTCGGCGTTAAACTCCGCCATCTCCTCCTGCACGCCGCTCAGCGCCTCGGCCGCGACCCCCTGCGGCGGCGCACCGCCGACCAGCGTATTGATCCCGAAGTCCAGACGCTCGACGCGCTGGGCGAAGCGGTTAATCGTATCGGCGGTGCTGAGCGCCTTGCGCTCGAGCACGCCCTGGCGAATCTCCGCGACCCGCAGTACCCGGCGCAACAGCCCGCCACCGGTGGCCTTCTGATCGTCGAACGTCGCGTTGAGCGGCAGCACGAAGAGCAAATCGCAATCCTCGATCGGCGCGCCGAAACGGATCGGAAGATTATCGAGCACGCCGCCGTCCTCGAAGGCCTCCTTGCCGATCTTCGCAAACGGAAAGGCCGGCGGCAGATCGATCGACGCGAACACCGCATCGGCCGTGCGCTTGAGTGAGTCCTTGTCGGCGCCGATCAGGTCGAAGAACCGGTAGTCGTCATCCTTATCGCGGCCCAAGGTGTCGATCCGGTTTTCGATATCGGCGCGGTTGGTGGCGTACTTGAGCACCCCCGCCTCAACGTCCGCGCGGGTGAAGTAAAAATTGATCGGCGCCGCGGCGCCAAAGGCGTGCTCGAGCCGCCGGTTGAAAAGCCCAACAAAGCTTTCGCGCCAGGGCGTCGCGCGCAGCATCGATCGGCTGACGAAGGGAATATACAGCCAGGGGAATTCGACCAGATCGGAGAACTTGAGGCTCTTCCACCAGGTCTCGATTCCGGGCCGGTCCTGGCGATCCTCGGAGTCCATCAGATCGGCCAGCCAGAACATCGCGTTCCACGCCCCGATCGAGGTGCCGGCGATCATCTTGACCTTGTGCAGCGCCTTGTACTCGCGCAAGAATTCGTGAATCGCCTTGAGCGCGCCGGCCTGGTACGCGCCCTTGGCGCCGCCGCCCGACAGGATGATCCCGATTCGCTCGACGTGGCCCTGGAAGAACTGGACATATTCGCGCCGCCGCGCGCGCGAATCACGCTTGCGCCCGATCTCTTCGATCGGCTCCCCTTCATCCATCGCCGAGGGCGCCGGCCCGCTCGGCCCGTCAACCCCTCGCTCGCTGTAAAAGCGCACCGGAAAGCTGATGATCGTATCGAGGCCATGGCCCACGCGCCGCCCGATATTGTAGAGCCAGAAGCCGCCGTTGAGTGCGATCAGCGCCCTGAGCAATTTTTCGCCAGCCCACAGCGCCCCATGGCCGAAATTCGCCATCGCATCGCCGCCAAAGGTCGCCCTGATGCTCGCGGCGCACCACGCCACTATTCGCAGCGCGAGGTTCGCGCGCAAGTTCGGCGGCAACGAGTCGAACGATCGCGCCAGGTAGGTGCCGATCGCGGCAAGTCCGTTCGCGATATGCGTGTCGGCCGCCGCCAGCATCTCCCTGGCGGTCGCGATCAGGTCCGGAATGTGCCCGAGATCAAGGAGTCCGGCGCCCAGCCGAACCAGACGGATTTGGCTCCAATCGATGTAGTAGATGAAACAGTCTTCGATCCACCATGCGACCAGGAAAAGGGCCGACGCGGCGAAGATTATGCCCCACGGTTTGCTCAACCTCGCCATGACATCAGCCCCCCCGCTGCCGCCCGCATCCCGCGCTCCCGGCACACTTATGGTGTGCGAATACCAGAAGTTACGCCGAATAGCCTGCTTAGGCTAGACAGATTGTATGATTAAGGGCTGAACAATCTCCCCGCGATATTCAGGACACGCGCAGCACGATTTTGCCGAAGTGCTCGCTCGACTGCATGATGCGATGCCCTTGGGCGGCATCGGCGAGGTTGATCGTCTTATAGACCGGCGGCCGCAGCCGGCCGGCTTCGAGGTCGGCGCCGAACCGCTTGAGAAAGGCCGTGACGATTGTGGCTTTTTCCTCGGCCGAACGGGAGCGCAGGGTCGATCCGAAGATCCTGAGATGGCGGCGGAGCACTACAGATAGATCGATTTCGGCCTTCGCGCCCTTCATCAGGCCGATCAGGATCAGCCGGCCGCCATTGGCCAGCGCCTCGAGATTGGCCGCCAGGTAGGCCGCGCCGATACTGTCCAGAATAATGTCGGCGCCCCGGCCGTTGGTCGCGGCGCGGACCTTGGGCGCGAACGGTCCGGCGGCGTAATTGATCGCGACATCGGCCCCGAAGCGCAGACATTGCTCGCACTTGGCGTCGGAACCGGCGGTGACGATCGAGCGCGCGCCGGCCAGCCCCAGCAACTGAATCGACGCGGTACCCACGCCGCTGCCGCCGCCGTGAATCAGTACCGATTCGCCGGCCTTGACCTCAGCCAGCATAAATAGATTGACGAACGCGGTGAGGAAAACTTCGGGCAGCGCCGCCGCCTCCTCGTCGCTGAGCGCGGCCGGCACATGCATCGCGGAGCCGTGATCGACCACGGCGCGCTCGGCGTAGCCGCCGCCCGGCAAGAGGGCCATCGCCCGGTCGCCGACGCACCATCCGGAGACCTGCGCGCCGACCGCGGCGACCCGCCCGGCACATTCGAGGCCCAGGATCGGCGACGCGCCGGCCGGGGGCGGATAATGGCCCTCACGCTGCATGAGATCGGCGCGATTGAGCGCCGCGCAGGTCACCTCGATCAGCAGGTCGGACGGCCCGGGAACCGGATCAGGAACTTCACCCGGCGTGAGCACCGATTCGTCGCCCGGCCGCTCGATGAGAATCGCTTTTATGATGGATCGAGGCTCCCATCCCAACGCGGGTCGAAATGACGAGGGCCCGCGCACTGGCGGACCCTCGTGGCACAAACTCAAAGCGCGCGGCGCCGATTAGTACTTGGTGATCACCGACACGCCGACGTTCTGGAACGTGGTCATCTGGGCAAGCACGTCGGAGGCCTTATCCAGCGCGATGGTCTCGGTGATCATCGACTTCGGATCGAGCTTCTTCGCCTGCACCATCTGGAGCATCGAGGGATAGCGCGACGCCGGCATCCCGAGCGATGCGATAAGCTGCAGCTCCATCGTGACCATCCGGTCGATCGGCACCGCGACTTCGCCCTTCTCGGCCGCCGAGGTCAGGCCAATCTGAAGCGAGCGGCCCTGCTTGCGCAGCGACAGGATCGAATTCTGGCAGGTCGCCTTGATCCCCAGCGCGTCGACGCCAACGTGTGCGCCGCCCTTGGTGATATCGACGATCGCCATCACGGCGTCGGTCTTCTTGCCGTTGACGACGTGCTGCGCGCCGACTTTCTTGGCCAATTCGAGCTTGGCGTCGTCGAGGTCAACGGCGATGACGTTGGCGCCGATCGCCGCCGCGATGTGAATCGCCGACAGACCGATACCGCCGCAGCCGTGCACCGCGACCCATTCGCCGGGCCGCACCTGCGCGCGATCGACCACGCCATGGTACGAGGTCATGAAGCGGCAGCCCATCGAGGCGCCTTCGGCAAAGCCCACTTCATCGGGCATCGCGACCAGGTTGGCGTCAGCGTTGGGAACTCCGACATAGTGGCCGTAGCCGCCCCAGTACGAGAACCCCGGCAGCATCGGATTGGAGCAGACGTGCGATTGGCCACTGCGGCAGTATTCGCAAATGCCGTCGCCCTGGCTGAAGGGCACCAGCACGCGGTCGCCCTTCTTGAAGTTGTGGGATTCCTTGCCGACCTCTTCGACCACGCCGCAAAACTCGTGACCCATCACCAGCGGCATCGGCGGCACCAAGCCGATCCACGACCAGTCGCCTGACCACGCATGCCAGTCCGAGCGGCATACGCCCTCGGCCTCGGAGCGGATGATCACGCCGTTGGCGGGACATTTCGGATCGGGAACTTCCTTGACGACCAGCGGTTTACGCACCGCCTCCATTACTGCTGCTCTCATTGCTCCATCTCCTGGATTCTATGCTTGTCCAATTTGCTTGTGCCGAGCCGGCTCGGATGAGCCCCCCAGGCGCGACGACAGCTTCGAGAATTGGTATAGCGCCTTGTCGCCACGGTCGGCAATGATCGCATAATGTCGGCGGCGCGGCGTGCGATCGGAGCGCCGTCCGCCTAGCCGATCAGAGCCTCGAGCGTGCGCGCAAAGGCCCCCGGCGCGGCGCCGGCATCGACTTCCACCGGATGCAGGTCGGCGCCCGCCGCCTCCTGGGCCTTGAGCCGATCGACCGCGCCACTCAGATCGCCAACGTAGCCGATTTCGCCGAGCAGGCGCGGCGCGACCGCTTGCGTCGCGGCCATCGCGCCACCGGCGCTCCACGCCTCCTTAATCGCCTTAACCTCATCGCCGAAGCCGAAACGGGTCAATTGCTCGGCGTAAAAGGCGCCCATTCGCGCGGCGTAAAATGCGAGCGTCCCGGCGTGGGCGGACCGCGCCCGCGCCACGTCGGCCGTGACATGAACCCAGCCGGGCGCCTTGACCGCGACCGCCGCAGGATCGCGCCCGCCGTTGCGCACCATCCCGCGGAAGTCGTCGATCGCGCCCTTGAGCGCGGCCAGCGGGATCATCACGGGCATCCAGCCGTCGGCCGCCTGCGCGGTGAATTCGACGCTCTTGCGATTGAGCGACGCGATATACACCGGGAGATGCTTGCGCACGGGCGCGAAGCGCAGCGTGAAGCCGCGCGCCAGCTTGAAGATCTTGCCGTTGTAATTGAGCGGCGCACCGGCCATCAACAAGTTAAAAATGTCTACATATTCGCGCATCCGGGTCAGCGGCGGGTCGAACTTGACGCCGTGAAAATGTTCGATGACGTGCGGGCCGCTGGTGCCGAGGCCGGCAATCATGCGGCCTTCGCTCAATTCGTCGAGCGTGCCGAAATGCTGCGCCAGGGCGGCCGGCGTGCGCGAATAGACGTTCACGATCGAGGTGGCGAGCTGCGCATGCGCGGTATGTTCGGCGAGCAGCGTGAGCAGGGTAAAGGCGTCGCGGCCCCAGGCCTCAGCCACCCAGATCGAATGGACGCCGGCCTGGTCGGCGATTTTGGCGCGCTCGATGAGCGCCTTGAAGTCGAGTTTGCCCTGCCAGTTGATGCCGATCGTGATCTTGCGCGCCATCGCGATTTTCCTCCGCCAAGCGCCCGCCGGCGCGCGTCCGTAGCCGCGCGGCCATTGGCCGGTCAGTCCACAGGCTTACCGTCATGCGGGCGGATTTGTCGAGCGCGGAACAAAAAGCTGGATGGCGCTGGCGAGCATCGGGGGCCTGAGCTAACGCGAATTGCCGCCGCCGCGCGGCCGGCGCGAGCGCGGAACGGCTGAGGTGGTCAGGCGCAGCAGCGCGCGCGAGCTGATACCAAGCTGATGCGCCGCCTGATCGGTATCGCCCCCCGTGGCGGCCAGCACCCGGCGCACGATCGCGCGCCGCGCAATGTCATGCGAGAGCCGCCAGAGCGAACGCACGGCGCCGGGTTCGAGCGGCGGAGTGAACGCGAGCTGCTCGACGATATCGTCGCGGCCGATCATGCGGGCGCCGGAATGCAGCGGCACGATCGCTAGTCGCGTGATGAAATTGAGCAGCTCACGGAGATTGCCGGGAAATGGATAGTCGGCCAGCGTCTTGATCGCCGCCGGGCTGATCGTCAGCGCCGGGTTGACGTGCCGCAGGTAGTGCCGCGCGAGCATCGCGATGTCGACACGCCGCAGGCGCAGCGGCGGAATCGTCAGGGTGACGTCGAACAGATCATAGAGCGCGCGCTGGAATTGTCCACGCTCGACCAGTTCGGCGAGCGGTTGCGTCGAGCTGGCGAGCAAGCGCACCGCGGCCGGCGACGGTTCATGCTGAGGTCCGCCGCGCGATGGTCCGAGCACCGCAAGCGCACTGTTTTGCGCGGCCGGCGAGAGCTCACCGAGATGATTGAGAAACAGCGTGCCGCCGGTCCATTGTGATCCCGCGTTCGCCTGGGATCCCGCGTTCGCCTGGGATGGCGGGTCGGGGCGCGATGCCGGGTGCGAGCGGGCACCGAACGATGCGCGGGCGGAAATCTCCCGCGCGCCCTGACCGCCGGCGGCCCGCGCCTGCGTGAGCGCTTCGCGCAGGCGGGCGACGATCGTACCCTCGTCGAGCGCCGGGCAATCGACGTTAACCAGGCTCGCCGGATCGCCGCTCGCCGCATGGATCAGCTTGACCAGCGACTCCTTGCCCGATCCGGTTTCGCCTTCGACCATGATCCGCGCCGGCCCGCGCGCCACCGTAATTGCCGCGCGGATCAACTCGAACATGTTTTCGTCGGCGGTCAGAAACGGCGCGTAGAGTTTCAGCGCACGCGAGAGAATAAAGCAGGCCGCCGGATGGGCGCTGTCGGCGACCAGATCGGCCGCGTAATTGAGCGTCCGGGCGCGTGGCCCAAACGCGATCCGGATGGCCGAAATATCGCCCATCCGGCGTGCGGCGACCGCGCCGAATTCCACGCACAGATCGGGCGTGGCATAAGGCGCCGCGTTCGCACCGCACTCTTCGTCATCGGCTATCGGCAGTTGCGGCTCCACGGACGCGGCCCGCGCCGCGCGCGCCGGCTTCGGCAGATTGTCCGACGATTGGGGCCGCGCGATGCCGAGTTGGGGCAACAGCCGGATCAATTCGGCTGGCGCCGATCGACCCAATCGCACACGTGCCAAGGGTTCCAACGACTTATCACCTCGATTATTTCAGCTATACGCTGACGTCGGGCACGAACTCTTCCGCGAACATCGTCAAGATGTCGGGCGCCATGCTCGATCTGTCAGCCAGCATGATCTGTCAGGCGTCATGATTTTTCAGGCACTGATTCCGATCTGTCTGGCACCATTTACAATCTGTCAGGCATCATGCTCGATGCGTACCGCACCCACCGCAGAGACAACTCTGCAAGGGCGATACCATCGATCGGGGCAACTCCGCGGCCGAATCGGCAGTTCGATGCGGCATCCGGCCGCTCACGTGGATGTAACTAATTTGCGACATTGCCTGTCGCAGTTGCGACGCGCGAAGACCGCCACATGCTTCATTCGGGAACATCGGGAGTATGCTGCGCGGCCGAGCTATCGCCCGTCTCGCCCGACGAATTCCGGTGCGGCGCTGGCCATGACCTTGCCCACGCGATCGATCGCGCCCCGCGTCGATTTTCTAATTCGCCGGTTGACGTGCTTATGTCCGCATCGCGCGTCCTTGACGAGCATCGTCGATCGCCACTGGAATTTCCGACGACAACTGGATTTTGAACGACGATAAACTCGTCGCGGTGTCGCACTGCGCGACATTGTTCGCGGGCGGGCCATGGGCGCGCGCGAACTCGGCCAACCCAACTATCGCGTAGTCGTCGAAAAGGATGTCGCGATACGCACGCGTGACGGCTTGACGCTGCGTAGTGACGTTTATCGGCCAGAGGCGAGCGGCAAATTTCCGGTACTGGTGGTGCGCTCGCCCGACGACAAAAACGGCATCCTTACCCGAAAGCTAAATTCGTTTATAATGGTCTGCCAATCAGGTCAGCTCCGGGCGTCCGCGAGTCCGGCCCGCGCGCGGACAGCGGATCGCGACGGGACCTGCGCATGAGGCTATTGCAAGGAGAGTTGCGTGCCGCCCGGATCAGATTCCGCATTCGCCAGCCGCTCGAACGTACCGGCGCGCGCGCGTACGCCAATTTCGCATGGGCTAATCCGAGGCGCATGGATCGGCGCGTTAGCGATCGCGCTCGGGCTCTGCGCCGGATGCACGGACAGGGGCGCGGCGAACCTCGCGATACGCCCGCCGGTGCCGGTCCTGGTGGCCAAGGCGGTGCGGCGCGACGTGCCTAATCAATTGCATGAAATCGGCTCGGTCGAGGCCTTCGCGGCGGTCGCGATCAAGGCGCGGGTCGAGGGCAACCTCGATCGAATCGAATTCAAAGAGGGCGATTACGTGCGCCAGGGTCAGACGCTCGCGGTACTCGACCAGCGGCCGTTTGCCGCGGCGCTGGCGCAGGCGCAAGCCAACGTGGCCCACGACCAGGCCAACGCCGACCGGGCGCGCACCGATGAACAGCGCAATTCCTATCTGCTGCGCGAGGGCGTCGGCTCGCGCCAGCAATACGACCAGTCGTACGCCGACGCCCGGAGCCTGAGCGCGACCGTGGCCGCCGATCGCGCGGCGCTGGAGACCGCGCGGCTCAACTTGCAATACACCGTGATCAAGGCGCCGATCGACGGGCGCACCGGCAACCTTGGCGCGCATCTGGGCGACCTGATCAAGGCCGACGCCGACACCGCGATCGTCACCATCAATCAGATTGAACCGATCTACGTCGACTTCTCGATCCCCGAAAACCAGCTCGCCGAGGTCCGCCGCAACATGGCATTGCGCCAGCTTGAGGTCGACGCGACGATCCCCGGCGACCCGGGTCCGGCCGAGCACGGCGTGCTCGCCTTTGTCGACAACGGGGTCGACAAGACCACCGGTACGATCGAGCTCAAGGGGCTCTTCCAGAACGAGAATCGCCGCCTGTGGCCCGGCCAGTTCGTCAACGCGACGCTGACCCTGAGCGAGACTCCGAACGCCGTGCTGATACCCTCCGAGGCGATCCAGAACGGTCAGCAGGGCACGTTCGTCTACGTCGTCGGCGCCGATCTCAAGGTTGCCAGCCGGCCGATCGCAACCGGCGCGGTCTTTGCGGACCAGACGCTGATCGCAAAGGGCCTCGCGGCGGGCGAGACCGTGGTCATCGACGGCCAGTTGCTGCTCACTCCCGGAGCGACCGTGCGGATCAAGGATGCGCTCGGCGGCGGTGCGGGCCACGCCACATGAATATCGCCGAAATCTTTATCCGCCGCCCGGTGATGACGACGCTGATCTCGATGGCGATCGTGATCTTCGGCCTCGCCGCCTACCGCACGCTGCCGGTCAGCGATCTGCCCAACGTCGATTACCCGACGATCCTGGTGTCGGCGAGTCTGCCCGGCGCCAATCCGGAGACCATGGCTTCGTCCGTGGCGACGCCGCTCGAGCGCGAGTTCTCGTCGATCGCGGGACTCGACCAGATGACCTCGGCGAACACCCAGGGCAACACCAGCATCACGCTGCAGTTCGACCTCTCGCGCAACATCGACGCCGCCGCCCAGGACGTGCAATCCAAGATTGCCGCCGCCCAGTCGCAATTGCCGCATGAGATGCCCTCGCCACCTTCGTACGAGAAGGTCAATCCGGCCGATCAGGCGATCCTCTATCTGGGCATGAGTTCGGCCACGCTGCCGCTGTCCGAGGTCGACGAGTACGCCGAGACCAACCTGGGCGAGCGCATCTCGATGATCAGCGGCGTGGCCCAAGTCGAGGTCTACGGGTCGCAGAAGTACGCGGTGCGCGTGCAGGTCGATCCGCAGGCGCTCGTGGCGCACGGCGTCGGCATCAATGAGGTCGCCGACGCGATTGCCAGCGCCAACGTCGATCTGCCGACCGGCACGCTCTACGGCAGCAATCAGGCTTTCACGCTCAAGGCCAACGGCCAGTTGAGCGACGCCGCCGCCTATCGCCCGCTGGTCGTCGCCTACCGCGACGGCGCACCGGTGCGCCTGAGCGATCTCGGCCGGGTGATCGACAGCGTGCAGGACGATAAGGTCGCCGGCTGGGTGCGCGGCGACCGCGCCGTGGTCCTCGCGATCGAGCGTCAGCCGGGAACCAATACGGTCGAAGTCGTCGACAACATCAAGCGCCTGCTGCCGATGTTTCGCGGGGAACTGCCGGCCGCGATCGATCTGACGATTCTCTACGACCGCTCCGTCAGCATCCGCCAGTCGGTCAACAGCGTGCAGTCGACGCTGCTGCTGACGATCGCCCTGGTCGTGATGGTGATCTTTCTTTTCCTGCGCAATCTCTCGGCCACCATCATCCCGAGCCTCGCGCTGCCGATGTCGATCATCGGCACCTTCGGCGTGATGGCGCTGCTCGGCTACAGCCTCGACAATCTCTCGCTGCTGGCGATTACGCTCTCGGTCGGCTTCGTCGTCGACGACGCCATCGTGATGCTCGAGAACGTCGTGCGCCACATGGAGATGGGCAAAGGCGTGATGGAAGCGGCGCTCGACGGCTCGCGTGAAATCGCCTTCACGATCCTCTCGATGACCATCTCGCTGGCCGCGGTCTTCATCCCGGTGCTCTTCATGGGCGGTATCCTCGGGCGCCTGCTGCACGAATTCGCGGTGACCATCGGCGTCGCGATCCTGGTCTCGGGCTTCGTCTCGCTGACGCTCACCCCGATGCTCTGCAGCCGCTTCATCCGCGCCCCCTCGAGCGAGCGCCACGGGCGGTTCTACCAGGTGACCGAGCGCGGCTTCGACAAGCTGATCGCCGGCTACGCGCAAAGCTTAGGCTGGGTGATGCGCCATCGGCGGGCCACGATGGCCACGCTGGGGCTGCTGATCGCGGGCACCGCATGGGGCTTCCGCACCGTGCCGCGCGGCTTTCTGCCGCTCGCCGACAACAGCCAGATACTGATGTTCACGCAGGCCGCGCAGGGTATTTCGTACGACTCGATGCTCGCGCATCAACTCGTGCTCAACCATCTGGTCGCCGCCGATCCGGTAGTGCAGACGTTCTTTTCGAGCGTCGGCGCGTCGGGGCCCAGCGGCACGCTCAACTCGAGCATCCTGTTCGTCCACCTGGTCGATCGATCGAAGCGGAGCGAGAGCGTCGATCAGATTATCAATCGATGGCGCGTCAAGCTCGGATCGATTCCCGGCATGATGGTCTTTATCCAGAATCCGCCGCCGATCCAGATCGGCGCGCACTTCACCAAGAGCACCTATCAGTTGACGCTCCAAGGCCCCAACACCGACGAGCTCTACAAATACGCCACGCTGCTCAAGGAGCGGATGGCCGCGATGCCCGAGTTGCGCGGCGTCAACAGCGATCTCCAGATCGCCAATCCGCAGGTCAACGTCGATATCGATCGCGACAAGGCGCATACCCTGGGCCTCACCGCACAGTCGATCGAGACCGCGCTGGGCTACGCCTACGGTTCCGAGCAGGTCTCGACGATCTACGCGCCCACCGATGAGTTCTGGGTCGAGCTCGAACTCGAGCCGCAATACCAGGCCGACCCCGCGGCGCTCAACCTGCTCTACGTCCGTTCGGCGACCGGCCAACTGGTGCCGCTCAATACCGTCGCCAAACTCACGCGCACGCTCGGCCCGCTCGCGATCAACCATTCCGGCCAGCTCCCCTCGGTGACCATCTCGTTCGACGCCGCGCCGGGGGTCTCGCTCGGCAAGGCCCTGGGCAACGTCCGCCGGGTCGCCGAAGATACCCTGCCGGCCGCGATCAGCGCGCAGTACTCGGGCGCGGCGCAGGCCTTCGAGAGCTCGATCGGGAATCTCGGGATGCTGCTGGCGGCGGCCATCCTGGTCATCTATCTGGTCCTCGGCATCCTCTACGAAAGCTTCATCCATCCGATCACCATCCTGTCCGGACTGCCGGCGGCCGGCTTCGGCGCGCTCATCACCCTGATGGCCTTCGGCCTGGAACTCGACCTGCTCGCCTTCGTCGGCATCATCATGCTCGTCGGTCTGGTCAAGAAAAACGCCATCATGATGATCGACTTCGCGCTCGGCGCACAGCGCGGCGAGGGCAAAAGCGCCGCCGACGCGATCGTCGAGGGCTGCCTGGTGCGCTTTCGGCCGATCATGATGACCACCATGGCGGCCTTCATGGGCACGCTGCCCATCGCGATCGGCACCGGCGCCGGCGCCGACGCGCGCCGCTCGCTCGGCGTCGCCGTGGTCGGCGGCCTGGTCTTTTCGCAATTGCTCACGCTCTACATCACACCCGTGGTCTACACCTACATGGACGCCCTGCAGGAACGCGTGAAGACGTGGACCGGCTCCCGCCGGGGCGATGGCGGCGCCGGGGCGATCGCGTCCACCGCCGCGATCGCCGATCGCCGTGCCGAGGATCCACGCCGCCGCGCCGCGTCATAGTTGCGACGCGCGCGCCTGGGTCGGAGTCCGCCGGCACGGGACTTTCGCCCGCGCCGCCATGACGGTAGAATTAAACCGTCAATCGCTCATCGGCTATGCGCCCGCGGCGCGCGCGGTAGGGTCTCTTGTCTAGCGAAAAAGATTTCAAGATCCGGGTAATCGGCGAAGCGCCGCGCGTGGTCGTCGATTTCGACCTGCTCCGGCGCATGGGCGGGCGCAACTTCCGCGACCTGGGCGGCCATCCGACGGCCGACGGACGGCGCGTGCGCAGCAATAAAGTCTTCCGCTCGGCCCATCTCGCCCAGGTGCCCGACGAAAGCCCGCTGCGCGAATTGAAACTGCGCACCCTGGTGACTCTGCAGAGCCGCCTCGAAGTGCGCCGTCTCGGACCGCCGCACGCCGAGTTCCTCGATTCGGGCGTGCGCTGGGAGCATATCCCGATCGGCGACCCGTGGTTCCGCGAGGACGGCTTCCACAAGATCGCCACCCAGCCCGGCCACGAGCATCTCGTGATCCTGACCGAATTTCTGAGCGACTGGCAGTCCTTCTTCAAGCTGCTCGCCGAGCGCGACGTCTACCCGATGCTCTTCCATTGTTCGGCCGGGCGCGATCGCACCGGCGTCGGCGCGGCGATGCTGCTCGAGATGCTGGGCGTCGATCGCGAACGAATCGTCGCCGATTTTCTGGTCAGCAACACGACCTTTCCGCAGATGCCGCTCAAGCGCACGCAGCTCGAGCCGATCTTCTCGCTGATCGACGAGCACGGCGATATCGAGGGCTTCATGCACGACGTGCTCATGCTCGATCAGTCCGACCTCGACGCGATCCGCGAAGACCTGCTCGAAGACCCGCACGACTGACGGCGCCGCGGGCGCCCACTCCCTACGATGGCCGCGTTACGGTCGCGTTCAGCGCCGCGAGCAGGCCGCGCAGATTCGCCGCGTAACTCCATTCGGCGATTCGCTCGAGGCTCCGCGCACCCATCGCCGCGGCCCGCTCCGGATCGGAGGTGATCATGCGCAGCCGATCGGCGAGCGCCGCGATATCGCCGACCGGCACGAAGTAACCGTTGACGCCCTCTGCGACCAGGTCATGCGCAAGGCCGGCCGCGCGCGTGACGATTACCGGCTTGGCCGCGTTCATCACCTCGGCCACGATCGTCGCCACGCCTTCGCGCTCCGAGACCAGCACCAGTGCGTCGCACAGATCGAAAAATGCGGGCAGTTCGGTCTGATTGCGAAAGCCGAGGAACCTGATCGAGTTCCAGCCGAGTTCGCGCGCGCGCCGCTCGAGCGCCGCACGCTCCTCGCCATCGCCGACGAACAACAGGTACGGATGCGGTTCACCGCCGCCGGTCTGTGCCAGCCGTGCATACGCTTCGATCAGATCGCCGGAGCGCTTATGGCGCTGCAATTTCGACGCATAGAGAATCACCGGACGGCCCGCCGCAAGGCCCAGTCCGGCGCGAAAGCGATCGCGATCGGCGTGCGCGGCGATCGCCGCGCGGCGAAAAAAATCGTTATCGACGGTCCACGGAAAGAAGAAAATCTTTTGCGCGGCGACCCCGTAATGCAGATAGTATTCGCGGTTGGGCGTGGCCGTCGCGAGCAACCCGTCGCACATCCTGAACAGCGCGGGCAGCGTAAGGCGCTTGAGCGCGAGCGTCGCGCGCGAGCGTTGCCAGCCCTCGAGATTGGAGTCGCCGTACAAAAATACCTTGAGGCCGAGAATCTTCGCCGCGGCGATCGCGCGCAGATAGCCGATGTGCCCGTAGCCCATCACGCACAGCGCGTCGAAGCGCCCGGCGCGCAGCCGGCGCGTGAGTCCGTGCACGATCGGACGAAAAAACGACCGGCGATCCGCCGCGCCCGCGCCCGGCAAAAATTCGTGCCGATAGCCCTCGAGCAGCGGCACGTCCCAGGCGACGCGCACGCCAAAGCCCTCGTCGTAGTAGCCGGCCGCCGGCATCCGGCTCAAAAACATCACTGTGAGATCGAGGGCCGGGCTGGCCGCGAGCGCGCGAAACAGCGGCGCCTGGTACTGGATCGGATGGCTGGTGAGAAAGGCTACCCGATATGCATCGTCGCGCGCGGCGGGCTGCATAGTGGTACGGGCGCATCAGCAGCGCGCTTGCTTATACGAGATACAGGCGCGCCCAGCCGGTCGCGGCTCAAACCGGCATGTAGCCGTCGCGCAGGATCGATTTCGCGATAATCATGCGCTGCACTTCGCTGGTGCCCTCGCCGATTTCGCTGAGCTTGGCGTCGCGCATGTAGCGTTCGGCGGCGAACTCCTTGACGTAGCCGTAGCCGCCGTGAATCTGCACCGCCTTGGTCGTCGTCCACATCGCGGTCTCCGACGCGAACAGCTTGGCCATCGAGGCTTCGCGCGCGAACGGCTGCCCGCGGTCCTTGAGCGCGGCGGCGCGCAGCGCGAGCACCCACGACGCCTCGATCCGTGTCGCCATGTCGGCAAACATCCACTGGATCGCCTGAAAGTCGGCGATCGCATTGCCGAACTGCCGGCGTTCCTTGGCGTAGACCACCGCGTCTTCCATCGCCCCGCGCGCGATTCCGATCGCGAAGCCGGCGATTCCGATCCGCCCGCCCTCGAGCACCTTGAGGGTCTGTTGATAGCCCGCGCCCGCCGCGCCGATCAGGTTGCGCGCCGGCACCGTCACGCCGTCGAAGATCACTTCGGCGGTGTCTGAGGAATGCAGCCCAAGCTTTTCGATCTTGCGTCCGTTGCTGAGGCCCGGCGTCGCGCGCTCGACGATAAACGCGGAAACCCCCGCGCGGCCAGCGCTCCCGTCGGTCAGCGCCATCACCACGAAGACCTCGGCCACGCCGCCGTTGGTGATGAACATCTTGCTGCCGTCGATGCGGTAGCTGTCGCCGGCGCGCACCGCTTTGGTGCTCATCGCGGCGGCGTCGGAACCCGATCCCGGCTCGGTCAGGCACCACGCGCCGATCTGGCGCGCCGCCAACATCCCGGGCAGGTAATGCGCGCGCTGATCGTCGGAGGCGAACAGCCCGATATGGCCCGACGCCAGCGACATATGCGCCGCGCAGGCCAAGCCGACACCGGCGTCGTAGCGCGAGATGCCCTCGACCACCAGCATCTGCGAAAGCGTATCGGCGCCGCCGCCGCCGTATATCTCGGGAAAGGCGACGCCCAGAAAGCCGAGTTCGCCAAGCTGGGCGACGATATGGCGCGGGAAGGTCTCTTCCTTATCCCAGCGCGCCGCATGCGGCTTGATCTCGCGCTCGGCGAATTCCGCCAGGGTCGTGCGAATCTGCTGCTGCTCTTCGGTGAGATCGAAATTCATCAACGATTACCCGCACGGCGGATTACTGGCGCGGCTGGACCTTTTCGCGCACCCACTTGACGATATCCTCGGTCGAGGCGCCGGGCGTAAAGACCTCGCTCACGCCGAGCGTCTTGAGCTTGGCCGAGTCCTCGTCGGGGATAATCCCGCCGCCGAACACCGCGACGTCGCCGGCGCCCTTTTCCTTGAGCAGCCGGATCACTTCGGGGAACAGCGTCATATGCGCGCCCGACAGGATACTCAGGCCGACCGCATCGACGTCCTCCTGCACCGCCGCCTCGACGATCATCTCGGGCGTCTGATGCAGCCCCGTGTAAATCACTTCGAAGCCGCCGTCGCGCAGCGCGCGGGCGATAATCTTGGCCCCGCGGTCGTGGCCGTCGAGGCCCGGCTTCGCCACCAGTATCCGTAGTCTTTTTTCCGCCACCTGCTAAATCCAACCCGGGTCTTTGTATACGCCGAATTCGGCGCGGTAAACGTCGCTGATCTCGCCCACCGTCACGTCGCGGCGCACCGCTTCGCAAATCGGCTCCATCAGGTTCTCGCCCGATCGGCAGGCCTCGGCCACCAGCCTGAGCGCCTCGCGCACGGCGACCGAATTGCGCTCGCGCTTCATCTTGCGCACGCGCTGAATCTGCCGCTCCTCGATCACCGGATCGATCTTGAGCACCTCGATCGTGATCTCCTCGGGCACCTGGTACTTGTTCACGCCGACCACGGTCTTGATCCCCTGCTCGAGCTGGCGCTGGTAGAGGAAGGCCGCCTCGGCAATCTCGCGCTGCGGATAGCCGGTGTCGATCGCCTTGAGCATCCCGCCCATCTCGTCGATCTTGCGGATATATTCGAGCGCGTCGCGCTCCATCCGATCGGTCAGGGCCTCGACCGCGTAGCTGCCGCCGAGCGCGTCGATCGTGTTGGTGAGGCCGGTTTCCTCCGCGATAATCTGCTGCGTGCGCAGCGCGACCATCACCGCCTGCTCGGTCGGCAGCGCCAGCGTCTCGTCCATCGAATTGGTATGCATCGATTGGACGCCGCCGAACACCCCGGCCAGCGCCTGCACCGCCACGCGGACGACGTTATTGATTGGCTGCTGCGCGGTCAGCGAGACGCCCGCGGTCTGCGCGTGCGTGCGCAGCATCAGCGACTTCGGATTCTTCGCCCCGAACCGATCGCGCATCAGCCGCGCCCACATCCGGCGGCCCGCGCGCAGCTTGGCGACCTCTTCGAGAAAGTCGCTATGCAGATCCCAGAAGAACGAGAGCCGCGGCGCGAAGTCGTCGACGTCGAGCCCGCGGTCGACCGCATCCTGCACGTAGCACAAGCCGTCGGCGATCGTGAATGCGAGTTCCTGCACGGCGGTCGAGCCGGCCTCGCGGATGTGGTAGCCGGAGATCGACACCGGATGGAACCGCGGCGCCTTTTTGGCGCAAAACTCTACCATATCGGTGACGATGCGCAGCGACGGCGCCGGCGGGCAGATCCATTCCTTCTGCGCGATGAACTCCTTGAGCATGTCGTTCTGGATCGTGCCGCTGACCTGCTCCCACGGCACCCCCGTGCGCTCGGCCTGCACCAGGTACATCGCGAGCAGCGCCGACGCCGAGCAGTTGATCGTCATCGAGGTCGAGACCTTGCCGATCGGAATCCGGTCGAACAGCCGCGCCATGTCGTGAATCGAGGTGACGTTGACGCCCTCGCGCCCGACCTCGCCCATCGCCCGCTCATGGTCGGCGTCGTAGCCCATCAGGGTCGGCATGTCGAAGGCGGTCGAGAGACCGTCCTGGCCCTGGCCGAGCAAAAAATGAAAGCGCGCGTTGGTGTCCTCGGCCAGCCCGAAGCCGGCGAACTGGCGCATCGTCCACAGCCGCCCGCGATACATCGATTCGTAGACCCCGCGGGTGTACGGGAACTCGCCCGGATAACCCAGCGCCGTGCCGTAGTCCCCGGTCACGTCCTCGGGCGTGTAGAGCGGTTCGACCTCGAGGTCGGACAGCGTCGAGAAGCGCACCGGGCGCTCCTTGGAGCGCTGGTAGGTCCGTTCGAGCCATTCCTGCTTGGTGGTCACGGCCATGTCCTTAACCTGATCCTTAGAGCCTCATCCAAATCAGAGCCTGATCTGAATCTTCGGGTCCGCTTCCCGGCACCGATTGTCCATGCGATCGCCGGGGCCTGGCCGCGCGGCTATTGCCCGCGCAGCACCTGGCTCGAGATTACGAGCCGCTGAATCTCCGAGGTGCCCTCGTAGATTTCGGTAATCTTGGCGTCGCGAAAATAACGTTCGACCTTGAACTCCTTGGTGTAGCCGTAGCCGCCGTGAATCTGCACCGCTTCGGTCGCCGACTTCATCGCGGTCTCGGCCGCGAACAGCTTGGCCATCGCCGAGTATTTCGTGCATGGACGCCCGGCGTCCTTGAGCGTCGCGGCTTGCAGCGTGAGCAGGCGCGCGGCGTCGATCTCGACCGCCATGTCGGCGAGCTTCCACTGGATCGCCTGGTTGCTCGCGATCGGCCGGCCAAAGGCTTTGCGCTCCTGCGCGTACTTGAGCGAGGCCTCGAGCGACGCGCGCGCAATCCCGATCGCCTGCGCCGCGATTCCGATCCGCCCGCCGTCGAGCGTCTTCATCGCAATCTTGAAGCCGTCGCCTTCTTTCATCAGCAGGTTTTCGCGCGGCACCCGCATATCGGTAAACGCGAGCTGCGCGCTATGCGACCCGTTGATACCCATCTTCTCTTCGATCCGCGTCACCGCGAAGCCGGGCGTCGCGGTCTCGACGATCAGCGCCGAGATCCCCTGATGCCCCTGGTCGGGCGCGGTCATCACGAACAGGATACAAATCCCGGCCTCGGGGCCGTTGGTGATAAAATTCTTGGTCCCGTTGACGACGTAAGTGTCACCGTCGAGCACCGCGCGGGTCTTCTGTCCGGCGGCGTCGGAGCCGGCCTGCGGCTCGGTCAGCGCGAAGCAGCCGAGCGCCTCGCCGGCGGCCATTTTCGGCAGGAAGCGCCGCTTCTGCTCGGCGTTGCCGGTGCCCAGGATAGGCCAACTGCCGAGCGACGCGTGGGCCGAGACGATCACGCCGGTCGAGGCGCATTCGACCGACAGCTCCTCGAGCACCAGCGCGTAGGCAACGTTGTCGAGGCCCGCGCCGCCAAATTCCTCGGGGATAAATACACCGAGCATTCCGAGACTGCCCAGTTCGGCGATTGCGGCGGCCGGAAACACGTGTGTGCGGTCGATTTCGACGCCGACCCGTTCGAGCCGTTCACGCGCGAATCGGCGGGCGATATCGCGCGCGCCGCGTTGAGCTTCAGTGAGTTCGAGGTCCATGCATCAAATGCCGGTGCAATAACAATTAGATAGCTGTATCGATCGGGCCTATACTACCACTAATTCTTTTATCGTAGATGACTTACGCCGTCGATAGAAACAACATTTCGTGCCGCGCGCAACATCGATGCGGCCACATGCCGCGGCGACAGATGCGGCCGATTGTCGCCGCGACGGCAATCTTCACAGGCGGCGCCGCCGGTGACGCCTACTTATGCTGCCATTTGGGCTCGCGCTTCTCGACGAAGGCCTTCATCCCCTCGGCCTGATCGGCGCTGCCAAACAGCGCGCCAAAAGCATTCTGCTCGAAGCGCAGGCCCGCGTCCTCTTCCATCGTGGCGGCGGCGCGCAATGTCGCCTTGGCCTGGCGCAGCGTAAAACCCGACTTCGACGCGATCTTTTCCGCCAGCTTGCGAGTCTCGGCGATTAGTTGATCCGGCGCGACCACCCGGCTGACCAGTCCCCAGGCGAGCGCGCTCGGCGCGTCGAACATCTCGCCGGTCATGATCAGTTCGCGCGCCCGGCCGTGGCCAATCCGATGAGGCAGACGCTGCGTGCCGCCGAAGCCCGGGATAATCCCGAGATTGATCTCGGGCTGGCCGAAGCGCGCCTTCTCGCTGGCGACGATCAGGTCGCAGGCCAGCGCCAACTCCAGTCCGCCGCCCAGGGCAAAGCCGTTGACCGCAGCGATCACCGGGATCGGCAGATCCTCGAAGGTGTTCATCACGCGATGGCCCAGGCGAGTGAACTCGAGCCCCTCGACCGTCGACATGCCGGCCATCGCGGCGATATCGGCGCCGGCGACGAAGGCGCGATCGCCCGCCCCGGTGACGATCAGCACGCGCACCGCGGAGTCATGACGCACGTCACGCAGCACGCGCGCGATCTCCTCGAGCACCGCGCGATTGAGCGCGTTGAGCGCCTTGGGCCGATTAATCGTCAGCGTCGCGATCGCGCCGGATTCAAAGACTACTTCTTCCACGAATTCCTCACTTGTCAATTTTAGCGGCCGCCGCGCCGTACCGTTAGCGTTCGACGATCTCGGCGGCGAGACCGTCGATCAGGGCGATCAGCTCGTTGCTCTCGCGCGTTCCCACCTTGAACTTCGCCAACGCCCGGCCGACGTGATCCATCGCGAGCTGCCAGTCGCTCGCGCTGATCCCCAGGCCCGCATGCGACGTCTTCATATCCTTGCCGAGGTAAAACGCCGGGCCGCCCGTCGCCGCGCAGATGAAGTCGAGGGTGAGCTGGCGATTGCGCCGCCGCGAGTCCAGGTTCATCGACGATCCGTAGCGCTCCATTTGCGGCACCGACGCCAGGGATTGCAGGAACTCGTCGACGATCGCGGCGATCGCGTCATAGCCGCCCAGCCGCCCGTACAGCGTCCCGCCCGCTTGCGTTCCGTTACTCATCGCCGCCAACCTCCAGTCCTGCTTGGATTTCGCCGCGTCCGCCAGTCGCTCCGGATCCGCGTTAGCGCGCGGCGGCAAGTTCCGCCAGCTTCTCGCGCACCATCCAGATCCGATCGCCGCCCCAGTAGAGTTCGCCGTCGATTACGAAGGTCGGCACGCCGAACACGCCGAGCGCCTCGGCCTCTTTGCACACTCGCTCGAGCTCGCGCCGCCCTTCGCCCTCGGCAAAATCGAAAAACGCCGCCGTCTCGGCCCCGCTGTCCTCGAGTACGCGGCGCACCGCTACCCGATCCTCGATATCGAAGTCGCGCTTCCAGAAGCGCTCGAAGGCCAGGTCATTGTACTGGCGAAAGGTGCCGCGGCGCTGCGCATAGATCGCGCCGATCGAGACCAGCGCCGAGTCAAAAATCTTTTGCGGACCGCGCACCGTCAGGCCGCGCCGATTCGCCAGCCGCCGCGCGTCGGCGTAGCTGTAGCGCACGCGGCGCCACTGATGGTCGTTGCGGCCCTCGACCGTGCCGAGAAAGTCCGGAATGAACAGCACGTACGGATGCCACGCGAAGGTGACACCGAACTCGCGTTCGAGTTCGTAGACCGGATCCTTCGCCAGGTAGGCATACGGGCTTTTGTAATCGATATAGAGCCGGAGGTCATGCGCCGCCATGCGCCGAGCTTACGAATCCGGCGGGCACATTTCAATCGCCGCGCCGCACACCATACGCGCACGTCGGACATCTCGCATCGAACGAAGCGTCTCCATGGAGTCTTCGGTCTCGCTTCTCTCAGTCTAAGTGCAGGATCTCAGATCTTAAACCTTCGCCCTTGAAGCGGTTCAGGGGGTAACGTGTCCTCCGGGAATGGGCGTTCGGTTGGCCGGGGAAGGGTTTTAATGGTGAAGCTATCCTTCGAGATTGACACCTGCTCAATTCGATCGGCAATCGAATTAACTACCTCGATTATCCTGGCACTTTTCGCAAACGTGAGCAGTACGGCAATCAATCCCACAGTTGGCCATGAGAACAGGGCCTTTGTCATCTCGACGGCGAATGTCATCCATGGTCCCATCTACTCAACCATTAGACGATGCCTTGACTGGTGCCGGTCGGGTAAGAAAATGAAATACGATCTCCCTCATCCCCTCCGGCTTTTCAACAAGAATCCGGTGATCTTGCTCAATCTCCTCGACAACCCATCGGAGAACACCTAATGCGTCTCTGATAACTTCCGACTTTGAAGGCGCGTGGAGCTGCTTCTGCATCCGCTCTAACTCTTTGTATGCGTCTTCGCTGAATTCGAGCTGTAATCTTTTCTTTTCCATAATCGATAGATGATTTGTGCGACCGATGGGCGTTCACCCAGCAACCGCCGATTCAGCCACACCATCCATTTCCCCTACGATGAAGCCTTTTGGTAAGGAATTATTCTTAATTGGGGGATCCGGCACCTTTTCTTCTGCTATTTCTTGAGGCGCCGGGATGTCATCAATCGTCCCTTTTTCTAAGTTCGGGCAATCTTTCTCGACCATTACGACCGTCTCCGCGACTAAAGTCTAAAATTTCATGCAGTTTCATCACCCTTTCTCCTCCAGTCTTAATCCAAGGCTGGTATCTTGCTTCAGCCTCAAACAGTTTAACGGTCGAGCCGTATTGGTGCGCCTCCTTTTGGCGCCACCCTCCTAGACCCTCACGACAATGATGATTAACAAATGAGTGTTTATATGTCAATTACCGCTCAGTATACTATCGCAAAAATATCATCGTATAGGCGAATCATTCCTCGACAGTCATACGAAACGGCAGGTGAAGCGCACTCGGGCGACGCACGAAAGCCACACCAAGATTGTTGGCCATCACGGCGAATTACTTAACGCACATTGGCGTGCGCTCAGCGCGCACGAACCAAGTGCTTGGATTTCTTGAAGGTACTAACTGGAGCGGGTGATCGGTTTCGAACCGACGACCTCGTGCTTGGCAAGCACGCGCTCTACCAACTGAGCTACACCCGCTCGCCGTAACCAGGCAGGCCAGACCCAAGAGATTTATTGGTCGCCGCGCCGCTTGTCAAATCGCCGCGCGCTTGGCTATCGCCGCCGGTCCGGGCGGCATCAGCACGCCCCACGCGCGCACGAAGTAGTCGGCGCCCGACCACACCGTCACGACCAGCGCGATCCACATCACGAACATCCCGGCGGCAAAGAAATCCACGTGGAAGTAGGTGTAGTTGATCAGCAGGCCGTGCAGCGCGATCGCCTGCAGCGCCATCTTGTATTTCCCCAGCTCCTCGGCCGCGATGATCCGCCCGCGGCTCGCCGCCACCGCGCGCAATCCGGTGACCAGCAGTTCGCGCGCCACCAGCACCACCACGATCCAGGCCGGAATCCGCGGCGTCCGCGGCATCGCCGCCAGCATGATCAGCGCTGAGGTCACCAGCAGCTTGTCGGCCAGCGGATCGAGGAACTTGCCCAGGTTGGTGACCGAACCGTAGATGCGCGCGATATAGCCGTCGAGAAAATCGGTCAGGGTCGCAACGAAAAACACCGCCGCGGCGATCGCCGACGGGATCGGTCCGGTGAACGTCAGCAGGTAGATCAGCAGCGGCACCACCGCGATACGCATCAGGGTTAGGACGTTGGGTGCCGTGATTGTCACTCGCAATGCCTTCGCGCCAGCCGCTTTGCGTCCCCCCTCGCGGCTGACGGCGTATAGCCTGACTTTAGGCGATGGCTCCGGATCGAGCAAACCGCGCCGCGCGCATCCGCCGGCGCCGCGCCCGCCGATCGGTTGACTCTGGCGCCAGCGGTAATCTAGCGTCGATCAGTTTATGGAGAGCGGTTGCCGCCCGCCGCGCGCTTGCGCAAGCGTCGGATAGGGCGGCCCGTGCGCGTACCTCCGGCGGCCCGGTAATCATCCTCCGCCCTCCGGCCGCGCCTGAGTGATGAACAACAGCGGTATCGACAGCGATTTTCTGGTCATCGGCGGCGGCATCGCCGGGATGATCTTTGCGATCAAGGCGGCCGCTATCGGCAGCGTCACGGTGCTCACCAAGGCGGCAATCGACGAGGCCAACACGGCCTACGCCCAGGGCGGCATCGCGAGCGTCTGGAGCGTCGACGATTCGTTCGAGTCGCACGTCGCCGATACCCTGCGCGCCGGCGCCGGAGTCTGCGATCGCGCGGCGGTCGAATCGATCGTGCGCGACGGCCCCGAGGTGGTCCGCGAGCTGATCGCGCTCGGCACCCATTTCACGCGCGTCGACGAGGGTGGCGAGGACGAATACGACCTCGGCCGCGAGGGCGGCCACAGTCATCGCCGCGTGCTCCACGCGCAAGACCTGACCGGCCGCGAGATCATGCGGGCGCTCGGCGCGGCGGCCCGCGCGCGCGCGAATATCCGCGTGCTGGAAAATCACGTCGCGGTTAATCTGCTGATCGACAAGGGCGCCGACGGCCGACCGCACGCCTGCTGGGGTGCCTACGCGCTGGAAAAATCGACCATGCGCGTGCACAAGATCGCGGCCCGCACCACCCTGCTGGCGACCGGCGGCGCGGGCAAGGTCTATCTCTATACGACCAACCCCGATATCGCCTCCGGCGACGGTGTCGCGATGGCTTACCGGGCGGGCGCGCCGATCGCCAACATGGAGTTCTACCAGTTCCATCCGACCTGCCTGTATCATCCCGCCGCCAAGTCGTTCCTGATCTCCGAGGCGCTGCGCGGCGAGGGCGCCATCCTGCGCCTGCCCGACGGCACGCCCTTTATGAAGCGCTATCATCCCGACGCCGAACTGGCGCCGCGTGACGTGGTCGCCCGCGCGATCGACTCGGAGATGAAGCGCGGCGGCT
>Ga0307373_10002221_pt1 | contig 35191 bp, 26 predicted proteins | sample OX2MG_FD_202534 | JGI IMG/M metagenome (GOLD analysis project Ga0307373, IMG submission 202534) | Soil microbial communities from Risofladan, Vaasa, Finland - OX-2 | ecosystem: Environmental > Terrestrial > Soil > Coastal area > Acid sulfate soil | place: Finland: Risofladan, Vaasa | collected...
GCTGCGGCGGGATCATCGGCATGGGCGAGTCCGACGACGACCGGGTAAGCCTCCTCCATCAACTCGCTTGCCTCAACCCTCACCCGGAGAGCGTTCCCATCAACATGCTGGTGCGCGTGGAAGGAACGCCCTTGGGCGAGGCCGCCGCTGTCGATCCTCTGATTCTTGTCCGGACCATCGCCGCGGCGCGCGTGCTGATGCCCCGGTCGATGATGCGGCTGAGCGCAGGCCGCCGCTCGCTGACGCGGGAGGCAGCAGCGCTCTGTTTTCTTGCCGGAGCGAACTCCATCTTTACAGGTGAGAAGTTGCTCACCACTCCGAACCCCGAAATTGACGAAGACGAACGCTTGTTCCGCGACCTCGGCTTGCGGCCCATGCGCTATGAGTAAATCGGACACCAGCGCCACCCTCCGCCGTCTTGAGAGCGAACTGGCTTCGCTCAGGGCGCAGTCCGGGCTGCGGCATCTCGATCAGATGGAAGGCATCAACCTTTGCTCGAACGATTACCTTGGCCTTTCCACCGACCCCCGGCTGCGGGAGGCCGCCATCGCTGCTTTGGCTGCCGGCGTGCCCGTTGCCTCCACAGGCTCGCGGCTTCTTTCCGGCAACGCGGCGATCTGGGAAGAACTGGAAGCGGAGTTTGCGCGTTTCATAAGAACGGAAGCAGCTCTTTTCTTCAGTTCGGGCTACGCGGCCAACATGGGTCTGCTCAGCGCGCTTCTTCACCCGGAGGACGTCGTCTTTTCCGACCAGTCGAACCATGCCAGCATTGTTGATGGCATTCGATTGTCGCGGGCACGCAAAGTGATCTTTCCTCATCTCGATCTCAACTTTCTCGAGGATGCGCTGCGGCACAGCAACGATTCCGCTGGGCAGAAGTTTATTGTAGTGGAGAGCGTCTTCAGCATGGATGGCGACCGGGCGCCGCTCGACGATTTGCTGAAGCTTGCCGGGCGTTTTGGCGCAGAATTGATTGTTGACGAAGCTCACGCGACGGGGGTGTTTGGGCCGCAAGGCCGCGGCCTCGTTGCCGCGATGGGCGGAACGCGGCGCGTTCTGGCAACGGTGCATCCGTGTGGCAAGGCGCTCGCTTCGGCAGGAGCTTTTGTCTGCTGCGCGGAAACGCTGAAGCAATATCTTATCAACCGGGCGCGCTCATTCATCTTTAGCACCGCGCTGCCTCCCTACTTTGCCGCGCAGGTTCGCCGCGCCGTGGCCATCGTGGCAGAAGCTGATGCCGAACGTAAGCGTCTTGAGGGTCTTGCTGGTTTCCTGCGCCGCGAGTTGCGACAGGCCGGTTTCGATACGGGATCAAGCGACTCGCAAATTGTGCCGGTGCTGCTGGGAGGGAATGATACCGCGGTTTATTATGCCGGCGAGCTTTGCCGGCAAGGTTTTGCCGTCCGCCCCATTCGTCCGCCGACCGTCGCCGCTGGGACCTCTCGGCTACGCCTGTCGCTGAACGTCAACCTGCCGGCTGAAATCTTGGAAAGGCTTGCGAGCGCGCTCGCGGCCGCGCGGGTGGCACCGATTCACCGGGGCCGTTAAGGGATGCGCGAGATCGCCCCGATACATCGGGGCGCTAGCCAGCATCGCATAAGGTTGAGGAGGCTCTGTGAGTGCCATACAGGTCGGACAACCATATATTGCCGGTCGCACGGGGTTGCCGGAACACGCGGGGTATAGCTACGCCGCGGACGGGCACGTGCTCAGCATTTTCATTCGCTCGCCGAACCGAAGGAAGATGGACGCGATTCGCAGGGGCAAGGACCAATTTGCGTTGGTTATTGGCCCGGATATTTTCTTTCTGCTGTATCGGTTCGGGAAGGCCATAGGGTGGTCCGCCGCACCGTACTGGGGCATAATCATACCTAACGACGAGCGGGCGGTGCCGGCCATGGACTGGCCGGAAGGGGGCACGGTCCTTCGGGTGGTCTTAGTTGACGCTGCTACCGGCCTAGTCCGTGCCCTGCGTTCCGTTGCGTTGCCCCCACATTTTGTCTGCGACTTACACACAGCCATCAGGCGGCAGGCCCTGCTTCCGTGCCTGAACAAAACTGCCTACAACGTAGCGTTGGCAAGCATGCGTCGGCTTTGCCCAACTTCTCGCCGCTTGTTGCAGCTCGCCGTGGCCTGTACTGGCCCCGTTCCGCGCGAGAAACTCGTGCACCGTATCTGGCTTCGCGAACACCGGTTAAATCAGGTCCTGGACTTACTCAATCGGTTTTCCATTCTCAGCGACGACAAGGAGACGAACATATACGCGGCGGAGGTGCTACGCGCGCTCGACGCCGAACTTATGGGACAGGGGTTTATGCACGTGGACGGCAGCTTCGAGGTCCCGCACGAATGAATCTCAGAGGGCTGGCAACCGCGGCGCAGACCTTGTGTGGCCGCTTTTCGTTGGACATGACCCAGTGGAAGCGTCCCCCTACCCTTACTGGGCGTGCTCACTTGCTATGGACCGGTTGAAATTGGCGTGCGTGAGAACTATTCGCGGGTGGCGCAGACATTGAGTTTTAATGTCCGCGGCTTGCAATTTTGGAAACATTGCAGGTTTGTAAATTATCTAATGCTGTGGCTCGACGACTACCGCAGTTCCGTAACAAAGCACTTCCGTTGCCGATTCGCTAGCGACAACTTCTGAGGCATCGTAGCGCACCCCGATCACTGCGTTCGCGCCGACTTGGGCCGCGTGTTGTAGCATCATTTCGAAAGCCTGTGCCCGGCTCTGTTCACACATTTCGCTAAACGCGTCGATGTTCCCTCCGATCATCCCTTTCAATCCGCCAAAAATTCCCTGAGCAATCGTCGGCGAGCGAACGATGATTCCGCGCACAATCCCTTTGTACTCTTTGACCTTGTATCCCTGAATATCAAACGTGGTACTCACCATAATGTCCATCCGTATGCCTCTCCATCCGCAGTTTGCCTGCCACCCAAAGCTCAGGCGACCCGCAGTATAGCACTTTCTTAACCAACTCAGACAATCGAGCCCAGCAGGTAGCGCAGCATGCTCTTTATGCCGTGGGTTCGTAGCTGGCCTGTAAAAGGCCCACGGCACAAAATTGGTGCCGTGGCTACCGCTATCGCGCTATATTATCCAAACACCATGACCACGGATCTCTTCATCATCGGAACGGACACGGGCGTTGGCAAGACGCTGGTGTCGGCGCTGCTGTGCGCGGCGCTGGGTGGTGTTTACTGGAAGCCCATCCAGACGGGAGTCCGGGAAGGAACGGACCGCCGGACGGTCATGCGGTTGGCGGAACTCGCGGAAGAAGGAACGATTTCCGAATGCTACTCGTTCGATCCGCCGGTTTCGCCGCATCTGGCCGCCGAATGGGCTGGAGCGACAATTGATCTCGGCAAGATTCGCCGCCCCGACGTGAAGCTGCCGGGTCCGTTGATTGTTGAGGGCGCGGGTGGCGTGATGGCGCCGGTCAACGAGTCGCAGTTTATTCTGGACATGATGCGGGCGCTCGGGATGCCGGTGATCGTCGTTTCCCGGAGCGCGCTCGGGACCATCAACCACTCGGTGCTGACGCTCGACGCCATCCGCGCCGCTGGCTTGAGCGTGCGGGGCGTTGTCGTGGTGGGAACGCCGAACCAGGATAATGAGCGCGCGATTGAGCGTTATGGCTGCGCGCCCATCATCGGCCGCGTGCCGCTGCTTGAAGTGATCAACCGCGAGATCCTGCTGGAAGTTTTCAATTCCGAATTCGATAAAGGTAAATTCAACTGAATGTCAGAACTTTCCATTTGGCATCCTTTCACTCAGGATGCGGTTGATCCCGCGCCCATCCCGATTGACCGCGCCGAGGGTGTTTATCTTTACACAGCCGACGGCCGCCGCCTGATGGACGCCATCTCGTCATGGTGGGTCAATCTGCACGGCCACGCGCACCCGCTGATTGCCGATGCCATCGCCCAACAGGCGCGGGAACTCGAACACGTCATCTTTGCCGGTTTTACTCACGCGCCCGCGGAAGATCTCGCGCGGCGCTTGAAGCCGCTGCTGCCTCCGTCGCTTGAGCACATCTTCTTTTCCGACGACGGATCGACCGCCGTGGAAGTGGCCATCAAGATGGCCGTGCAATATTGGTGGAACCAGGGAAGAAGCGAGAAGTGCAAGTTGGTGGCGCTCGAACACGCCTATCATGGCGATACGTTCGGAGCCATGTCGGCGGGAGCGGACTCCGCGTTTGTCGAGCCCTTCAATACCTTGCGGTTTCCAGTCTGGCACGTGCCTTCCGCTTATTGCTTTCGGTGCCCGGTCGGCAAGGAGCGCGCCACCTGCGATATTGATTGCGTCGAGCCGCTTGCCGAGCTTCTCGAAGAAAAGCACGCCGAGATTGCGGCCGTCATCGTCGAACCTCTGCTGCAAGCCGCCGGCGGCATGATTGTGCATCCCGTGGAGTTTCTCCAGCGGATTCGGAGACTCTGCACCGAGTACAACGTCTTGCTGATTGCCGACGAAGTCCTGACCGGCTTCGGGCGCTGCGGGCGGATGTTTGCTTCGGAGCTTGCCGGCATCGAGCCGGACATCATGTGCCTTTCGAAAGGATTGACGGGCGGCTTCCTGCCGCTCGGAGCCACGGTGTGCACCGGGCCTATCCGCGAGGTTTTCCGCTCCCGCGACCGCACCCGGACGTTTTTCCATGGCCATTCCTATACGGGAAATCCTCTGGCGTGCGCGGCAGGAATTGCCAGCCTGAAGATTTTTGAATCGGAGCCTGTCTTCGAGCGCATCGCAGGGATCGAGCACATTCACGCCGAGCGATTGCCTTCGTTCAAGAACCATCCAGCCGTTGCGGACGTTCGCTCGATTGGCACGGTGGCGGCTATTGAGCTTGACGCCGACGATGCCGGATACCTCTCCGGCCTGCGGCCGTTTCTTTACGATTTCTTTTTGGGAAAAGGCGTTCTCCTGCGCCCGCTCGGAAACATCGTGTATATCCTGCCACCCTACGTCATTACACCTTCTGAATTGCATTTTGTTTACGACGTCATTGCAGAAGCGCTCGACCGGTTGCCGGCCCGGTAGGATGATGAAGGTTGCGGCCGGGCGTTGCCCTCGCCAGCGCGTGTGCATTTTAGCTTCGTTTTCGGTTCGTTTTAGCCGTTTTCCCCACAGCGGCACGCTTCGCTATGCCACCCCATACCATCCCGAAGGAGCGAAGAGCCGCGGACCTGGGTAAGGGTCCGCGCCAAGAGGCAGCACTGGGCGCGGGCAAGGCTTGATCGCTCTCCGGCAGGCTGGGCGCTTTTCACGAGAGGTTCGTTCCGTGGGCGGCTCTTAGGATTTTTCGGCCCCAGGATCTGCAGTCAATTTTCAGCCACCAGGGAGTTGAGGAACTGGCTCTTGCGGGTGTTGAGTTCAAGGATCTGCTGGCGCAAGGGCTGGAAATTGCGCTGCCAGAAGGCGTCTTGCTTGTCCGAAGGGATACTCCGGGCCGCGATTCCCAATTCGACCTGTTTTTGAACCAGCCGAATTTTCTGATGGTTCAAACTGATGATCTCCTGAAAGCGCTTCATTGCTTTCTCAAATTTTTTCCCCGGCCACCAACTAGACCGGGCGAGTGCCGCGGCGTCGACGGAGAGATCGTCAAGCCGCGCATCCCACTGCAGGGCCAGCAACTGCAAGGTTGCGCACGCGTCAACGTAATCGCTGGGAGCATTAAAGGCTCGATCCTCAGCAGCGTCGATGTTCTGTTCGAACGTTCGAGAAATGGCAAGGTCTCGCAGGACTCTTTGAACGTGAACTCCCTCATAGCCCTGGCGCAATCCCCTCGTTACGCCGAGCGCGAGCGCTGCCGTAAACAATACGGCCACAACGCCTGCCACGACTCGGTGTTTCTTTTTCAGAGTTGCCTGGGCCTCGGGTTCACGCGCCAGGATGGACTTCCAGACCTTATACGTCAGGCATACCAGCAGCAGCACGCCCCCGAAGTAAGCGATGCGATGAATGCCGTCCACCGGAGAAAAGACGCTGGCAGTCAGCGCCTGAACGTTGGTCTCAAGCAGCGCCACCGCGGCCACCACCATCACGCTGAATGCCAGGTAGTGTTTTCGGGTGCCACCGGGGTGGACGGCGGGCATGGCCGTGACCGGCGACTCGTAACGGATATTGTAGATCTTCCGTTTGCTGCCTCCGATATCATGGCGGCGAAGAACGCGACCTCGCGCTTGAACCCTCAGTCCGGTGCTCGGATTGGCCCACTCCAGCGTCACCTCCTGATTCACTTCATAGGTCCTCTGGCTGCTGCAACTGAGTTCCCTTTTCGAGAGGCTCTCCGTCTGAGCTTTGTCCACCTGCCCCGAGGAATTTCGAATGGAAATGGGGCGCTGCACGAAGGCCCGGCGCTCCCCTGCCTGGGTGAGCGTGCCGGAGAGCGCCTCGCGATCCCGATCCGCGGGATCTGGAGGGAACTCCCCCGAGCCGGCGGCTTGCATCGCATATCCCCACGGCATGTCGGCGTTACAGGCGGCACACGGCTTCAGCAGCACGCCGCCGGATTCGAGCACATCCACTTCCGAGAATGACAGCGGCAGGAGTCTTACGGTGCGGCAGCGGCGGCATTCCAGGAGCGCTCTCGACTCCGGAGGTTTCTTGGGTCGCGGCGGGAAATCGATTCCCCAAAAGGTGGGATCATCAACCAGAGCTTCGACTCCGAATTCCACCTTGTCGGGTGAAGAAGACGCCAGAACTCTCACAACCCGGAAGTCACCCTTTGCTCCGCTATCCAGGTTGGTCAGCCGGACCTGGCGGCCCACCGCGACGGATTTATCCAGCCGAATTTGTGCGCCATAGCGATTGACGCCAGTTGCGTGACCAGGACACTCGAAAGCGTCGCCTTTTTCGGCGATCCCCTCAACGCGCAGGGCAACTGTACACATCAGGCGGTCGGACCTGCGCCTGCTGGATTTGCCTTGGAATATCATGGTTCAATCACATTAGCCGCAACACATTGGCAGGCCATTCAAATTCAGGCTCCCAAACCTGTGCCCTCGCACGTCCACCCTTAGTCGAATCGTCAGTCTGAAGATCGAACATGAGAGGTTGTATGCCGGAAATCACTCGCTCCGCTCTTGCCGTTTCGGCCCCTGTTGCGTCAACGCTCAACCCGGCGTGGGTCTCCGATCCGGTGCCCAAGCACACTAGCGCTGCGTCCTGTGAGGCGGCGGCTGTAACAGGAAGAATTTACTGATGATTGCAAAATATAGTGACAACCAGCGCTGTAGCGCGGGTCTATGACCCGCGTCTTTCGCCGCTCAGGCAAGCAGTGCTTGCCGCCGAGCGGCGCTACAAAGAACACCGTCACTATATTTTGCAACTCTCAATAAGGCGGGGCAGGCTTCGTCGAGTCTGCTATCGGGAATCCGTGCACGATCCTGGAGCTTATTGAGTACAACTCACCGAGTCGCGCCCCATCGATCCGATCAGGACCTGGGCAATAAAATCCTTTTCGACGGCTGTGGTAAAGCTTTCCGCAGTGATGGTCGTTTGATTTGATGGCACCACCGAATAGGATACAAACCCCGTAGCACACGGTGTGGAAGGTACGGCTTTTAGCGTATAGGTATCAATCTTGCCATCGACCACAGGCCCGGGGACGTAGACGTAGGTATATCCCCCCTTCTCCCCGCCCGCCAAGAGGCTGTCGATCAAATCTGCGGCCCGGGAAGAAGAGGGCCCATTCGAAGGTCCCAATTGATCCAATTCTGCCGTGTAGCCGTGATTGTAAGTAACCGAGTAGGTGATTTCAGCGGTCTCGATGGCCCTAAGCGAGGCCACGGCCGCCGCCTGATTGGCGGCGATTCGGGCCCGCATCAGGTTGGGGATTTCAATGGCGGCAATGATCAGCAGGATCGCCACGACAATCATCAACTCCATCACGGAAAATCCGCGCGGAGTCTTTGAGTGCTGCGTCGGGGACATAAAGTTTCAATCCTCGGAGTCTCGTAGCGAGCGCCGGTAAAAGGGAAGGTCCGCAATTTCCGCCGAAAAGCCAGAGGCTGTTTTGAGCGTTGTTCCCGCTTGTGCATGCTCCTGGCGCACGTAACCAAGGCCCAGCGTCTTCTTGAGGGTCGGCGAAACGCACGAACTGGTGATCTCGCCCACTTCCTTTTCCTCAAGGAGTAATTTCTCTCCGGGCGCCGGAGGCTCGCCGGCCTCCACAACAACGCCCACGAGCTTCCAATTAACGTGCCCGCGGCTTCGCGCCCGCTCCACGATTTCCTGCCCGACGTAGCACCCCTTGTTGAAGCTCAGGGCATTCAGGAGATTGGCTTCAAGCGGCAAGGTATCCTCGGCCAGCTCCGAGCCGTACCGTGGAATCCCAGCCTCAATCCTCAACGATTCCAGCGCTTCCGTCCCGCAGGGCAGCATGTCGTAACTGGGCGCTTGCCCGCACGCCGCTCCCCACAGGCCCATCATGCCTTTTGCGCCGACCCACACCTCGTAACCTTCCTCGTCCGCGTTACTCACTCGAATCACCCGCACCGGAAACCCCGCGTAATTGCTGGCAAAGTGACCGAACTCCTTGAGAGCAGGCAAGTCGATGTGCAAGGTCTTCTCAAGCAGCCCCGGAGCGCGCGGCCCTTCAAAGGCCAGGGCATAGAATTCCAGCGGCTCCAGTTCAACCTGGTCCCCAATGATGTATCGGCGAAGGAGTTCGATGGCTTTAGCGCGCAGGTCGGCGTCCGTATCGATCAGCAGCCGGTCGTCGGCAGCATAAATGCGCAGGTCGGCTAGAATCTGCCCCTGGGCGTTCAGCAGCGTGGCATAGACTCCCTCGCCCGCCGCCAGGCTCTTAACGTCATTCGAGACGATCCGGTGCAAAAAGCGCACCCGGTCCCGGCCTTTCATGGCAAACTTTGCTCGGAACGAGAAATCGAAAAGCCCCGCCGCCGTGCGGACCGCCTGATGTTCGTCGGCGGCATTCAAGAATCGCGCGGGAACAATGGCCCCGTGATACTCGCCAAGGGTTGCGCCCTGCGAAAGATGATAATCAGCCAGTGGACTCCGGATTGGATCGCTCATCGTGAATAGGCCTCGAATAATAAGGAATGCAAAAGGTGGGAGATGTTTGTGCGACTCCGGCGGGCGGCTCCCCGAAAAGCTTACTCGCCGGAATCTACCGGGACCTTTAGCAAAGGAGCCGGAGCCAGCGTCACTTTGACCAAGTGGCCGGTCCAGGACGACATCTGCTGCTCATTTGAGAGAAGGTCTTTCAGGGTCGTTTTGCTCAGCACCTGGTCGATCACTTGCTGCACGGCGCGCCACAGTGAGCGGACCGAGCAATCCACCGAATTCGTGCACAGGGACTCACTGCCGGCATGCTCTTCGCAAAACGCCGGGTCGTAGAGCCGCCCCCCGAGCACCGCCAGCGCCTCGCCCACCACAATCTGGTCCGCGGGGCGCGCCAGCGCGTAACCACCCGCCTGCCCGCGAACGCTCTTCACCAGCCCGCTGCGGCGCAAGATGCGCATCAGCTTGGCGACGTAAAAATTTGAGATGCCTTCCTTCTGGCTGATCTTCGGGATCGTCAGGCTTCCGCCCTCGCGTTCCCGCGCAATCCGCAGCAGGCACCGGAGTCCGTATTCTTCCTGAGATGTTAGCTTCATGACACATCCTCCCGGCCACATCTCATCCCGCGTGGCCGGACTCCCTACATCATTCCCAGTTCCAGCCGGGCCGCCTCGGACATCTTGCTCGGCTCCCAGGGCGGGTCCCAGACCACTTGCACCTTCACATCTTTCACATTGGCCATCACCCGAATCTTGTCTTCCACCTCGCTGGGCAGCGACATCGCCGAGGGGCAGGCAGGGCTGGTCAGCGTCATCTTGACCGAGACTTCCGCAGGCGACTCAACCTTGATCTCATAGATCAGGCCGAGCTCGTAGATATCGACGGGAATCTCCGGATCGTAGACGGTCTTGACCGCCTTGATCACCTGTTCCTTCAACGCTTCGGCTGCCGCGCCGCCTGATGCGGCGCCACTTGAAGCGGCGGCCTCTGGAGCCGCAGAGGCCGACTGGCCGGATTCCGCTATTTCGCTCTGGCCTGCGCCAGATCGTTCCAGTTCATCATTCTTGTGGCTGTCATCCATAGCTTGCCCCTATTCCGTGGTAACCGTTTTAGCTTCCCCTTCGAGCGCACTCCGCAAAGTGTGCCAAGCGAGGGTCGCGCACTTGACGCGCACCGGAAACTCCGCCACGCCCGAGAAAACCGCCAACTTCCCCAGCGGCGCCGCGCCGGGCTTGTCGCCGTTTCCCTTCCCCGTCACCAGCGCATGAAACCGCTTGAAGATCGCGTCCGCTTCCGCCCGCGTCTTGCCTTTCAAGGTTTCTGTCAGCAGCGAGGCGGAGGAAGTCGAAATCGCGCACCCGGAACCCTGGAAGCTGATGTCGCTGATCCGGTCATCCTCGAGCTTGACGTAAATCGTGACCCGGTCCCCGCACAGCGGGTTGTAGCCTTCGGCGTGGCGGGCGGCCCCTTCGAGCGCCCGAAAATTCCGAGGCTTCTTGCTGTGATCGAGAATAACCTCCTGATATAAAGCACGTAGGTCAGACATCAGCCCAGCAACTCCTTGACTTTCCGGATTCCGCCCACCAGAGCATCAATCTCTCTTTCTGTATTGTAAAACGCCAGCGAGGCGCGGGTGGTGGCCGGAATCTTGAAGCGCTCCATCAGCGGCTGGGCGCAATGGTGTCCCGTGCGCACCGCAATACCCTCCTGGTCGAGCACCGTCCCCACGTCGTGGGGATGAAGGCCTTCTATCACAAATGAAATCACGCTTGCCTTCTCCTGCGCCGTGCCGATGATTCGCAGCCCCGGGATTTCCGCGAGCACGCGCGTGCCATAAGCCAGGAGTTCATCTTCATAAGCGGCGATGTTTTCGAGGCCCAGCTCATTCACATAATCGACTGCCGCTGCCAGCCCGATGGCTCCGGCGATATTGGGGGTTCCCGCTTCAAATTTGTAGGGCAGGTTGTTGTAAAGCGTCTTTTCGAAAGTCACCGAGCGGATCATGTCTCCACCGCCCTGGTAAGGCGGCATGGCGTCGAGCAGGCCGGCCTTGCCGTAAAGCACGCCCACCCCGGTGGGGCCGTAAAGCTTGTGGCCCGAGAAGGCGTAAAACTCGCAGTCGAGCGCCTGAACGTCAATCTTGACGTGCGGCGCTGCCTGGGCGCCGTCCACCAGCACCGGAACGTTCCGCCGGTGCGCCGCCTCGATCATCCTGCGAACGGGGTTGATGGTGCCGAGCACATTGGAAACGTGCGCCAGGGCAAGCAGGCGTGTGCGGGGGCCCAGCAACTTTTCAAACTCGTCGAAGATAATCTCGCCGCGGTCGTTGACGGGCGCCACGCGCAGCCGCGCGCCTTTCTCTTCACACAGCATTTGCCACGGAACGATGTTCGAGTGGTGCTCCATGGCGGTGATCAGAATTTCGTCGCCGGCCCCGACCTGCTTTCTGCCGAAAGTGTTGGAGACAAGATTGATGGCTTCCGTGGTGCCGCGCACAAAGATGATTTCCCGGCTTTCGCGCGCGTTCAGAAATTGCTGCATCTTGGCGCGGGCGTCTTCGTAACACTTGGTGGCCCGCTCGCTCAGTTCGTGGACGCCGCGATGGATGTTTGAACAGTCCCGGCTGTAAAAGAGTCCTTCAGCCTCGATCACCGCCGCCGGTTTCTGGCTGGTAGCGGCGTTATCCAGATAAACGAGCGGCTTGCCGTGCACGGCGGTCGCCAGGAGAGGAAAGTCCTTGCGAATCTTTTCGACGGGAAAGCGGATCGAGCGTTCGAGGGCCGGCCCGTTGAGTACGTCACGAGCGGTGCTCATCATGCCTCCTGGGGGCCCGTTCCTGCGGCCATTTTCGCCGCCAGTGTCGCTTTGAGTTGCTCCTGAAGCGGCTGGAACTTGACCCGGTCGATAATCTCGTTGGCAAAAGCGACGGTCAGCAGGCTCCGCGCCTCTTCGCGGCCAATGCCGCGCGAGCGCAGATAAAAAATCGCCTCGGGATCGATCTGCCCCACCGTCGCCCCGTGGGTGCACTTGACGTCGTCCGCGAAAATCTCCAACTGCGGCTTGGTGTTGATGGTGGCGGATTCCGAGAGCAGCAGGTTCTTGTCGCTTTGCTTGGAGTCGGTTTTCTGAGCGTCTTTTCGGACCAGGATTTTCCCGTTAAAGACTCCGGTCGATTGGCCGTCCAGGATGCCCTTGTAGAATTCGCGGCTGGAGCAGTGGGGCCGCGCATGATCGATGGTGGTGTGGTTGTCGATCAACTGCCGGCCGTCGGTGACGTAAAGGCCGTAGAGAAAACCCTCCGCGCCTTCCCCGTCCAAAACCGTGATGAGTTCCTCGCGGCCCAGGCGCGCGCCGAACTGCAGGGAGTTCGTCTCGACTCCCGCGTTGCGTGCTGCATACGCCAGCACGGTTGCCACGTGAAACGCCGCCTCGCTTTCCCGCTGCACTTTGACGTAGTCCACGCGGGCGCCTTCCTCGGCGACAATTTCGGTGACGGCATTGTTGAAATACACATTCCCGTCGAGGCTTGCGTAAGTCTCGATGACCGCAGCCTGGCTCTCCCGCCCCGCCAGAACCAGATTGCGCGGATGCGCAACCCACGCTTCGCCGTCGCCGGTCGAAACAAAGAGCAGTTGGATCGGCTTTTCGAGAACCACGCCTTTGGGGATTTCAATAAATCCGCCCTCTTCCATAAAAGCCGTGTTGAGAGCCACAAAAGCATGCCCCTTGAAATCGGCGTAACGGGCAAGATGCGCTCCGAGCGGGCCGCCGCCCGCCTTGAGCGCTTCCGAAAGGCTTGAAACTTTCACACCCTCCGCGAGCCCGGCGAGCGAGGAGAGTTCCTTACAATAATGCCCGTTCACAAAAACCAGGCGGTTCAATTGAAGCCCCGCGAAAGGCAGGCTTTCGATCTGCTTCGCGATTTTGGCGTTGAATTCGTATCGCGCCGGTTGGAAGTTGATGCCGGCAAGAGGCGCCACGTTGGTATATTTCCAGTCCTCCAGGTGCGTGGTCGGAAAGCCCAGCTCGGCAAAAGCCTCCATGCCCTCACTGCGCAGTTCGGCGAGCCATTCCGGAGCGTTCAACGCCTGGCTTTTTTCAAGTTCCCGAAAGTTTTTCAAATAAAGGTCTTCACTCTTTTTCACTGCAAGGGCCATGAATCTCAGCTTCCTTTTCTTCTCTCGAGTGGGACTGTCCCCACTGCCGGTTTCAAATTTTCCTGGTCCGCCAACTCGCTCGTAACAGAAGTTCGCAGCATCAGTAAGCTTCGGAGGAGCGGCATAACATAATCCACAGCGCAAGCCGTGGGTTAAGCTCGCTCCCAGGGCTCACGCCCTGGGCTAACATCTTCCGCCCCTGCGGGGCTTTTGCACCCCGCGTCATCGTTCCAGGCTGCGCAAATAGACTTCAACGCTACGCCCTTTCGCCGGCTGGGACGGTCTCATCAAGCCAGCCGTAACCCTTTTCTTCAAGCTCGAGGGCAAGCTCTTTCCCGCCCGACTTCACAATGCGGCCGCCCGAAAGCACGTGAACGTAATCGGGAACGATGTAATTCAGCAGCCGCTGGTAGTGAGTCACCACGATAATCGAGTGGTCCTCGCTGCGAAGCGAATTCACGCCCTGGGCCACAATTCGTAAGGCGTCGATGTCGAGCCCGGAGTCCGTCTCGTCCATGATGGCGAGCTTCGGTTCGAGCACCGCCATCTGGAAAATCTCATTGCGCTTCTTTTCACCGCCGGAAAAACCTTCGTTCACGGGACGGTTCAGCAGCGTCTCGTCCATTTCCAGCAGCTTCATCTTCTCCCGAATCAAACCGAGAAAATCCATGGCGTCGAGTTCTTCCTCGCCGCGGTGCTTGCGAGCCGCGTTCAGCGCCGCCCGCAGGAAATAGGTGTTGCTCACTCCGGGAATTTCGACGGGATACTGGAAGGCCAGAAAAACGCCCTCTCGCGCGCGCTCCTCGGGCGACATGTCGAGAAGATTCTTGCCGTCGTAGAGCACCTCGCCTTCCGTGACGGTGTAAACGTCGCGGCCCGCCAGCACCTGCGCCAGCGTCGATTTGCCGGAGCCGTTCGGCCCCATGATGGCGTGAACTTTGCCCAAGCCCACTTCCAGGTCAATCCCTTTCAGGATTTCCGTGTTGCCCACTGTTGCATGAAGATTTTTGATCTCAAGAAGCATTCAGTTCTCCGTTTTGAAAACTTGAAAATCGCGTAGCGCAGAGTTTCATTTTTGAGAAACTCTGCGGGTTCTGACCTATCAAAGAAAAGCCGCGGACTTACAAAGCAAGTCCGCGCTACCCCACCCCAGCATTCGTCATTCGTAACTCGTAATTCATAATTCAGAACTCATAATTACCCCACGCTACCTTCCAAGCTCACGCCCAGCAGCTTTTGCGCCTCGACGGCGAACTCCATGGGCAGTTCGCGGAAGACTTCCTTGCAGAAGCCGTTGACGATCATGCCGATGGCGTCTTCGGTGGAAAGCCCGCGCTGGCGGCAATAGAAGATCTGGTCCTCGCCGATCTTGGACGTGGAGGCTTCGTGCTCGACCTGCGCGGTGGAGTTTTTCACTTCCAGATAGGGAAACGTGTGCGCCCCGCACTTGTCCCCCATTAGCAACGAGTCGCATTGCGAATAGTTTCGCGCTCCCTTTGCATTCTTGAGGATCTTCACCATGCCGCGGTAACTGTTCTGGCCGTGCCCGGCGGAAATACCTTTGGAAATAATGGTGCTGCGGGTGTTTTTGCCCAGATGGATCATCTTGGTGCCCGTATCGGCCTGCTGATAGTTGTTGGTCACTGCTACGGAATAAAATTCGCCCACCGAGTTGTCGCCCTGCAGGATGCACCCCGGATACTTCCAGGTGATGGCCGAGCCCGTTTCCACCTGCGTCCAGGAAATCTTGGAGTTCACCCCCAGGCACTTGCCCCGCTTGGTCACAAAGTTGTAAATCCCGCCCTTGCCTTCCTTATCGCCCGGATACCAGTTCTGCACGGTGGAATACTTGACCGTGGCGTTATCGAGCGCCACCAGCTCCACCACCGCGGCGTGCAACTGGTTGGTGTCGCGCATGGGAGCCGTACAGCCCTCCAGATAACTTACGTAGGAGCCTTCTTCGGCGACGATCAGGGTGCGCTCAAACTGCCCTGTTTCCTTGGCGTTGATGCGGAAATAGGTGGAAAGCTCCATCGGACACCGCACGCCCTTGGGGATGTAGGCGAACGATCCGTCGCTGAACACCGCGGAGTTGAGCGTGGCGAAGAAGTTGTCGGTATAAGGTACCACGGACCCCAGCCATTTCCTGACCAGGTCCGGATGTTCGTGAACGGCCTCGGAAAACGAACCGAAAATGATCCCCAGCTCGCCCAGCTTTTCCTTAAACGTCGTCGCCACCGAAACGCTGTCAAAAACCGCATCGACGGCCACGCCGGAAAGGAGCTCCTGCTCCCTTAAGGGGATGCCCAGCTTTTCATAGGTCCTGATGAGTTCCGGGTCCACCTCAGACAGGTTCTTAGGCTTGGACGTGCTTTTCGGAGCCGAGTAATAGTACGCATTTTGATAATCAATCGGATCGTATTTAACGTTGGCCCACGTCGGCTCTTTCATCGTCAGCCAATGGCGGTAGGCCTTCAGCCGCCACTCGAGCAGCCACTCGGGCTCATTCTTCTTGGCAGAGATCAGCCGGACGACGTCCTCGTTCAGCCCGCGAGGAATCGTCTCCTGCTCGATTTCCGTCACAAACCCGTATTTGTACTCGCGCGTGGCAAGTTCTTCCACATTGTTCACTGGCGTGGGCATAAACTCCGCTCCTTATAAGGGTTTCCCGAGGCGTGGGGCGGCTCCCGCATGTCCGGAAACAGAATCTCTGAGCACACCCTTACCCAAGTCCAATGCTACTCAATCTATACCCCCAAGTCAAGATTGTTTTCTGTACCTGGAAGTCAAGATTCTTTCCATCTCGTCAATTTATGGCCGGCGCACTATCTTTACGCTAAGTCCTTATTTTTCAGTTGATAACTGCTAAGGCTGGAGCTTGAGTGGAAAGTGTGATGGCGGGCTAATACGTTCGCGGAGGCTAAAGACCTCCCAAGTTGACCCTGAAGCCGAGCCGGAAGAGTCGTGGCTCGCCAAGTTCCAGAACCGGTGTGGCCGCCACCGCGTAACTTTGATTGAAGAGGTTTTCAGCGGCCGCAAAGGCTTTCAAGCCGTGGCCGAGCGGGTAGGAAACAAGCGCGTCCGTGACGAAAAACTTGCCGAGCGGAAGCTGGTTCTGGTCGTCATCAAACTGCTCGCCCACAAATCGCCCCTGGATTCCAAAGGTGGTGCGGGCCCAGCGGCTGGCTGCCGAGGGGTTTGAATAGAGCGCCTGCATGGTGAAGACATTGCGGGGAACCTCGGAAATCTCGAGGCCCACCAGCGCGGGGTTAGCCGAAAAGCTCAAGACCGTGGCATTTACAAATTCATACCCGCCCGTAAGTGCAAGCGTGCGCGTCAGGTGCAGGGTGGCGTCTAGATCAAAGCCGCGCGAGCGGGTGCGGCCCAGGTTTTGCCGCTGGCGAGTGATCAGGCTGGGCGTAACCGTAAGCGTGACGTTGGCAATGGGATCGCTGACGTCGCTCCAAAAAAAGGTGCCGCGGCCCGTAAACCTTTGGTGGAAAGCATTAAATTCAGCTCCGGCCTCAGTGCCGGTCAAGCGTTCGGCGCGGAGTTCAGAGTTCGATTCGGTCACCACGTTGCCCACACGAAAACCGCGGTAAAGCTCATTCAGGGTTGGGGCGCGGAAGGCCCGGTAAGCAGAACCGGTGAGCGATACATGATCCGTAAGCCGGTAAAGCATGCCGAGGCGCGGGCTGAAAGCGGTTTCGGTTCGTTCCGGAAAAACCGTGACGGTGGTCGGTCCGGGCGTTGAAAGGGGCTTGCTGGTGGCGAGCGCATCATAATTTTGCCAATGGTCAAAGCGCCCTGCAGCCGTGATTTGCCAGCGCGCGGTGAGCCGGATGATGTCCTCTGCAAAAACGCCGGCATACCGCTGGCGCCCTCCGGCGTCGAGTGCCGATGTCATGCGGCCGCTGAAGAATCCCAGTTCGTCACTCGAGCCGCGGACCTCCCGGCCGTCGAAACCTGCCACCAGGGTTTGCTTTGAGCCCACGGGGCGCGTCCACTGAAGTTCAACACCGGTTTGTTGCGCGGGCACGCGCTGCAAGCGGACCAGCGATTCGCTATTGCGGTCGGCAGCAACGGCGGAAAATGTCTGATCAAAAACCTGAGGGCCGCCATAGCCTCGGAACGAAAATGCTCCGGCGGTGGGCGAGAGCCAATCCGCCCCCAAGGCGAGTTGCCGCAGGTGCGTCCGATTGTAGGTAAGGGGCGTGCCGTTGGTGCGCGTTTCCCGCAGGTAGGAGGTTTTGGCAAACACCCGGCCGCCATCGCCGATTTCCCTCTCCAGCATGAGGTCCCCGACTTCGTGTTTAGATCCCGCGGGAGTATCCACCGTGCCGCGCTCGGCCTGATCGACAAGAATATATCCATCCGTAGAAAATCCCTCGCCGTCGAGGGTTGCGCTCCAGGGGCCGTGCTGGAGGCCCAACCACAGAGAAGCATCGGGCGTGCTTTCATTCCCGTAAGAGGTTTCAAACGAAAGCGCGGTTGTGGTGGGTTTGCGAGTGACGATATTGATGACTCCGCCCATGGCATCTGAGCCGTAAAGGTCCGAACCGCCTCCTTGCAGAACTTCCACGCGCCTCGCGGCTTCGCGCGGCACCCTATCCCAGTAAACCCAGCCTCCAAAAGGATCGTTCAACGGAATGCCGTCCTCCAGCACGAGCGCACGGCCGGCTCCACTCGCGCCGACTCCTCGCAGCGAGACACCCTGCGTGGTCGGATTGGCCACCCGGCTTCCCGTGCGGCGGAACAACGTGAAACCGGGTATTTGCCGAAGCGCACCGTCAAGCGTTAAAGCGGCGGTGGTAGAAAGTTTTTGTTGCGTCAGAATCCGCACGCTGGCGGAAGTTTCGCTCAAGGGTGTCTCGGTCCGCGTCGCCGTCACGGTCATCTGTTGCGTAACCGGCGCCGGTTTCAAAACGATTTCGAGCACCACGGCCCCCTGCGGCTGCGCCCTCCACTCGCGCTCCACGGGAGCAAACCCCTTCGCCTGCGCGCTCAGTTCACCACTGGGTAGGGGAACGGAGTCGAAGACAAAATGCCCGTCGGTCCCGGTGGTCTGCCCGGATTGATAGCTCCCCGCTCGAAGCGACACTCGGGCGCCTGCAATCACTGCTCCGGTCTGATCTTTCACAACTCCTTCGACCTGATAGTCCCGCTTCCCGGTGTGGGAAAATGGCGCTTGCTGGCCGCGGAGCAAACCGGCAAAAGCGATTGCACCCAAAAAAACCGCAACGGCACGCCCGTGATTGAAGCTCATCCTCTTTTCACCTTGAAGCTGATTCGGATGGGAAGCTACTGATGCTTGCAAAATATAGTGACAACCGCCGCTGGTGCGCGGGTTCGTGACCCGCGTCTTTCGCCGCGCAGGCAAGCAGTGCTTGCCGCCGAGCGGCGCAACAAAAAAAGCTGTTACTATATTTTGCAACGCTCAATAAAGTCGCTCTTCTTTAGAATTTGAATATGCCTCATAGAACGTAACCGCCTCGTAACAAAAGTTAGCAGCATAAGTAAGCTCCGGAGGAGCGCCATAAGTCAACCCAGCCCTCTCCCCGTGGGAGAGGGGGAACCGCGAAGCGGTGGGTGAGGGGCATCCGATCCCAGGGCTCACGCCCTGGGCCAGGATATTCCGCCCCTGGCGGGGCTTTCAAACCCAACGTCAGAGCCCCAGACTTTGTGATCGAACTTCGATTACACCACGCCAGCCCGGTGCGGCGGCATTCGCCCTCAATCCCGAATTTAATTTCCCTAGAGTAGTGCGACTATTCGTTCTAAGCAATCCATTTGTGACGGCCGGGATGAGGGTGGAGAAGCCAAGAACAACAAGGGGGGTGGGACAGGCAGGGGGACGGCCCTGATGAGGCGGTCTATACTTAGGCAGGGACAAGAAGGTTTTGCGCGAAAGCCCATTCGTGATCGAACCACTGTCCATCGCACCGGAAGCCGGTTTTTTGTGCCATTTCGACGATTTCCTCGGAAGCATACTTGTGTGAGCTTTCCGTCCAAATCGTTTCTCCCTTTTGGATTGTAACCGTAAGTTCAGCTTTGCGAATGGTCACCGTCTGGGCGAGCGTGGAGCGGAGGTGCATCTCGATCCGGCGCTCCTGAACGTTGTATTGGGCCAGGTGCCGGAACCGTGATAAATCGAAGTTCCCGTCAAGCTCGCGGTTGATCCTGGCGAGTAGGTTGAGATTGAATGCGGCCGTAACGCCCAGAGGGTCGTCGTAAGCAACGAGGAGTTGCTCGACCGGTTTTTCGAGGTCGGTGGCCAACAGAAGCGCATCACCAGGCGTTAAAGCTTTCCGCACCCGGCGCAGAAATTGCTCCCCGAGCTTGCGCTCAAAATTTCCGATGGAGCTTCCCAGGAAAAGCACCAATAAACGCTGGCCCTTCTGGCGCTGGGCCGCGACTTTGCGCAAGCCGTCGAGGTACCCGGTCTCGAAACCCAGAACGTTGACCGAATCGAGATCTTCCAACTCATGCCGGCACATGGCGAGCGCCGCATGCGATATCTCAATCGGATGGTAATCGGTGGGCTGGCGCCGCGCTATGGCTTCCAGGATCAGGCGTGTTTTCTTACCGCTGCCGCTGCCAAGTTCCGCAACGATCATCGGTGAGGCGACCCGGGCGGTGATTTCTTCCGCATGTTTCCGCAGGATTCGCTCGCCCGCGCGGGTCAGCCCGTACTCCGGCAGCAGGCTGATGACTTCAAAAAGCGCGGAGCCCACGTCATCGTAAAGGTACTTGGACGGAAGTTCTTTCTGCCCCGGTTTCGTGAGGCCGGCGCGCACATCGTCGGCAAACTTGCTTGCGAGACTGGCGGTGGCGGCTTGTGGCAAGTTGATCCTCCCACTCGAAGCTTCAGTTGCTCACTAAGCGGAACCCGGAATAAGCGTACTGGTAGTGAGGTTGAAACCAGTTGCGAAAAGAGCGGCGCAGCATGCAGGCCGCCGTGCGAGCAGACCCGCCTTTCATGACGTAATGCTTGCCGTCAAAAAAGTTGGCCGAATAGCCCTGGTAAAATGGAAATGGTTCAAAGCCGGGAAAAGGCTGGAAAAGGGTTGAGGTCCACTCCCAGCCGTTGCCGATGAGATCGGCCACACCGAAGGCGCTTCGGCCGGCGGGATGTGCGTTGACGGAAGAGGGGTCCCAGCCCGCAAAGTCAAAGGTACCGTACCTTTCCCTCGGTGCATCGCTGCCCCAAGGAAAAGGTCTCTCAGGTCCTTCCGGAGTGCCATAAGCAGCACGATGGAACTGCTCTTCGGTGGGCAACCGTTTGCCGGCCCAGCGGGCATAAACCGCCGCTTCGGCATGGCTCACATAAACCGGCCAATCGAGCGGCAGCGGCGCCTCCGCGAACATACTTCGGTAGAACCAGTCATCGCCCCGCCGGATCCAGAACTTGGGCTGCCGGATCCCTTCTTGCTCGATCCATTCCCAATCCTCCTTGCTCCACAGGCTGGGGTCCGTGTAGCTGCCTTGCTGAACAAACTTCAAGAACTCTCCATTCGTAACCTTGTATTCATCAATGGCAAAGGCGGGAACTTCCGCGGAGTGAGCTTCGAATTCGTTGTCCCAACCAAAAGCGTTACCTTTCCTCGCGAGACCCAAGCTGGCTGTTCCTGCGGGAATCTCGGTCATTTTTCGCTCGGCCGGAGGCGCGGCGAGAACGGTTGGGGCCGGTTGCTGGACTTTGCGATCGAGCGGCAGTTGGTGCAACATGTACGCGAGCGTTTCGGCGTGCATCATCCGATGCTCAATCGCAACGTTGAGGTAGATGTCGGTCGGAGAAAAAGATTCTTCGGCATCTTTTAAGGGTTGGCCTTCAAGATGCCGGTCGAGTTCTTGCCGGATGCGGTGGTTGTACTCGCGAACTTCCGGCACTGCCGGCCAATCGGAAGGCTGGTCGGTCGGGAGACCTCCATCGACCGGATCGATTCCGAAGGCAAACAAGTTGTCAAACGCGGGTTTAAATGGTTTCAGCTCAAAGGCGTAATGGCCTAGAAGATTCCAATCGAAGGCTTCAAGGTGTCCCAGGTAAAATACAATCCGGTGCCTCTCGGGAATGGGGCGATCATAAACCGCCTCGGGGTTGACGATCTCAAGAAGCTTATCGGTCCTCACCCGGGCATCTGCCAGACGGGAGAGAATATTTTGAGGAGCGGACAAATCGTTTTGCATCTCCGTCATTTTCCACCTCCCTTTCCCTAGAAGATGATTCGTAGGCAATTGAGTTACGATTCCGCCCAATTTTTTGTGAAGGAGCCCCGCTTAAAAATGATAGCAAATCGAACTCGAACCTCAAAATGCCCGGCCGGAAAGAATCGATGGCAAATGCATTTGGGGCGCAGACTCCCCAAGACATCAAGGGGCTTTGCAGCCGGAAGAGGCGCTTAGCATGATTGAGTTTCGGGAAGTGCGATACGACGCCGGTCGAGGCCGCTACATACTCTCCGGGTTGAATCTCGAAGCGGCTGTCGAGCACCGCGACCTCAAAGAAGTAGTGCGGGAGTTCCTGCCCGGTGCGTCAAAGCCTGGTGACGGTGAGCAACAGGTATCCAGCGAGAATGAGTCCAAAGGCTGCGGTCACGATTCCGAGGAACACAATGACGCCGCGAGCGGGCTTGAACTGATCGCTTTCGAGCCGGCGCAGCGTGACGCGATACCGCACCAGCGCCATCAAGGCCATGAAGACTCCCATGCCCATAAAGGCCACGCCCATGACGAGCGAAAGCCCGCTCTCGCTCTCGCCATGTCCTTGCAGTTGCAGAAATTCCCGAAGCGTGATGCCGAACTTCGCCACCACGAATCCGAAAACGATGACGCTGATACTGGTGCGAATCCAGGCGAGAAAAGTCCGCTCGTTCGCCAAGTGATCGCCGGCTTTGCCGTTCATTTCGGGCATGGCTTGTACTCGAACGTTTGGCGTTTCAGGGCGCCGCTGCGAAAATTGCGCCCGGAACACGGATGTTTATTAAAGAGTGAACAGCAGACTCGCGGGGTCCTCGATCAATTCCTTGACGCGGACCAGAAACTGCACGGCCTCCATGCCGTCCACCAGGCGATGGTCGTAACTCAGCGCGACGTACATCATGGAACGAATTTGGATTTGGCCTTCCACGGGCACCGCGCGATTCTCAATTTTGTGCAGTCCCAGGATGCCCGACTGCGGAGGGTTGAGGATGGGGGTGCTCAGCAAAGAACCGTAGACGCCCCCGTTGGAGATGGTAAAAGTTCCCCCGCGAAGCTCTTCGAGGGTTAGCTGGCGCGCCTCCGCCTTGCGCACAAACTCCTTGATGGCCTTCTCGATCTCCGCGAATCCCATGCGGTCGGCATCCCGCAGCACCGGAACGACTAAACCTTCCGGCGCCCCCACCGCCACGCCGATGTCGTAATAGTGCTTGAGGACCATGTCGGTACCCTGGATTTCCGCGTTCAAGCGCGGAAACTGTTGCAGGGCGGCGACACTGGCTTTGACAAAGAACGAGGTAATTCCGAGGCCAATGCCGTGCTGCTGCTTGAAGGCCTCTTTCCAGCGCCCGCGCAACGTCATGACGGCCGTCATGTCGATTTCGTTGAAGGTGGTGAGCATCGCGGCCGTGTGCTGCGCCTCCACCAACCGGCGCGCAATCGTCAAGCGGCGGCGCGACATCCGCACCCGCTCTTCCCGCCGCTCGTGTTCTCCCGGCGTCCGCCCAACAGCGGGACGCGGCGGCTGTTCCCTCAATTCCCGCCGGGCGGTTGCGCTTTCCTCTTTCCGCGCCTCGGAGGTTGCTCCGTTGCCTTGGAGATAACTTTCGACGTCGTGCTGCCTGATGCGGCCACCCGCGTCACTAGGATGGACCTGCGAGAGGTCAACCCCATGTTCCTCAGCAACACGCTTCGCCAGGGGTGTGACCAACCGTTTGGAGGAAATCTCCTGAGTTTCGGCCGCCACCGCCTCGGTCGAAATCGGGCGAGGTTCTTCCTTGGCCGCTGGCGGGCCGGGCTGCTCCGCTTGGGCGCCACCCGCTTCGCGGCCCTTGGGCGTCGCGGCTTGTTCCGCTTCCTCGATCACTCCCAGCACGTCTCCGATCTTGACGTTCTCGCCCTCCTTTCGCTCGATGCGCGCCAGGACTCCGGCATGTTCAGCGCCCACCTCCAGATCGACTTTTTCTGTTTCGAGCTCGACAAGGACGTCGCCGACGCCGACCCGGTCGCCTTCCTTCTTCCGCCAGTGTCCCACGGTGGCTTCAACGACCGATTCACCCAGCTCGGGTACGACGATTTTGGTCGACACGATCTCTCCTTTGGGAATTTCCCGCGACGTTTTCTACTAAAACCATATCCTCTTCGCCCACCGCCAGCCTGGAACTGAAGGCTTGATGGACGATGGCTTCCTGGTTGTGCAGGTGCCGGACGGTTGAGCCCTCCGCCGGACTGGAACTTCGCGAGCGCCCGATATAGCGCAATCGCCAGCGATTACGGACCAATTCGCTGAGCAAGGGGCGCACGTATTCCCAGGCGCCCATGTTCTCGGGTTCCTCCTGAACCCACACCACTTCATGGAGCTTCGGAAAACTATGCATGGCTTGTTTCAACTGGTCTTCAGGGAATGGATAAAGTTGTTCGACGCGGCAGATGGCGACGCCCGGTCGGCTCCCGCGAAGGTCGCTCGAGACCAAGTCAACGTAGATTTTGCCGCTGCACAGGATCAGGCGGCGAATTTCCTGACTTCGCGCGAGGGCTTCGGAGTCTTCGATAACTCGCTGCCAGCTTCCCTCCGCAAGTTCCCGGGGCGACGAAGCAACTAAGGAATGGCGCAACAGGCTTTTGGGCGTCAGGACGACCAGGGGCAGGGGATCAATCTTCAGCAAGGAGGCCTGCCTGCGCAGGAGGTGAAAATATTGCGCGGCCGTGGTGCAGTTGGCGATTCGAAGGTTGGTTTCCGCCGCCAACTGCAAGAAGCGCTCCGGACGCGCGCTGGAGTGGTCAGGTCCCTGCCCTTCGTGCCCATGAGGCAGCAACATCACGAGCGACGGAGTCAGCGCCCACTTGGCCCTTGCTGAAACCATGAATTCGTCAATCATCACCTGGGCGCCGTTAACGAAATCCCCGTATTGCGCTTCCCAGATGACCAGGCGGCTGGGTTCCTGCAAACTATAACCAAATTCGAACCCCACGACCGCACTTTCGGTCAGCGGGCTGTTGTGGATTTCAAAAGCAGCCTCGGCTTCCGCCAGAGCTTGCAACGGGGTGAATTTCTTCCCTGTCTTGACATCGTGGAACACGGCGTGCCGCTGGCTGAACGTCCCGCGCTCAACGTCCTCCCCGGTCATCCGGATCGCAGTCCCATCCTCCAGAATGGAAGCGAGAGCCAGCTCTTCAGCCATCGCCCAGTCAATGGTTTTCTCATCGGGATTATCGAGCGCTTTACTTCGCCTGTCGTGTGCGCGCTCGAGCTTCTTGTGAAGGTTAAAGCCTTCGGGCAACTGCAACAGGCTTTGGTTGAGTGCGCGAAGCCTGTCGAGCGAAACTGCGGTCTTGGCCTGACGCGCAGCTCCCCGGGGCGGGGGCTCGGGGGTTGGCTCAACCAGCTCTTCGCCGGGTTCGAGTGAGTCGAGAAGCTCTTGCAGTTCTGCCGAACGGTCCCGGACCAACGCTTCCGGCCGGGCTTCCTCGACGACACCCCGTTCGACTAAGGTGGTGGCCCACAGTTTCCGGACGGTCGGATGGCTCGAAATCTTTTGGTACATCAGCGGCTGGGTAAAACCGGGCTCATCGCCCTCGTTGTGGCCGTAACGCCGATATCCGACCAGATCGATCACAAAGTCCTTCTCGAACCGGGCCCGATACGCGAAGGCCAGCCGCGCCACTTCGATGCACGCTTCAGGGTCGTCCGCATTGACGTGAACCAGGGGAATCTTGAAGCCGCGGGCTACCCCGCTGGCATAGAGCGAACTGCGATATTCCTCCACGGTGGTTGTGTAGCCCAGTTGGTTGTCGGCAATGATGTGAAGGGTTCCGCCTGTCTTGTAACCGTGCAACCGGCAAAAGTTGAGGGTTTCGGCAACGACGCCCTGCCCTGAAAACGCTGCGTCGCCATGAATCAGGATCGGGAGTGTCCGGCTGGGATCGAATCGTGGCGCACCCTTCTTGTCAACTTGGGTCCCGGCGGCTCGGGCCATTCCTTCCACGACGGGGTCCGCCGCTTCCAGGTGGCTCGGGTTGGGGGGGATCATAACAATCAGATCGATTTCGCGCCCGCCGCTAATCGCGCGCCGGGCTCCCAGGTGGTACCGAACGTCTCCGGTCCAGCCCATGTCTTCACGGAAATTCCGCGCCCTCACCGGGTCTTTGAACTCCGCAAGAATTTCTGCATAAGGCTTTTTCAGCACGTGGGCCAGGACGTTAAGCCGGGCGCGGTGAGCCATGCCAATCAAGACATGACGCACGGTAGCCTCGGCCGCGGCCCCAATCACCTCATCCAGAATGGGGATCAGCATATCCAGGCCTTCAACCGAGAAACGGGTCTTCCCGGGAAACGTGTGGTGCAGGAAACGCTCGAAAACCTCCACTTGCGTCAGCCGCTCCAGCAGCGGCGGGGCGTCCACGGGATCGGCGGGGGCGCGGAAGCGGCCTGACTCGGCCGCTTCATGGAGCCATCGCCGCTCTTCCGGATCGCGCAAGTGCGCATAGTCGTATCCCGTGGAGGAGCAATAGACCTTGCGAAGCGCTTGCATGACCTCAAAAGCATTGGCCTTTCCGGCGGCGATGGGGCCGACAATCAGGCTGGCGGGAAGCTGGCGCAGGTCATTTTCACTCACCCCGTGCGACTCAGGCCGCAGAGAATAATCTCCGCGAGGATCGCTTCCCAGAGGGTCAATCCGGGCGTCCATATGCCCAAATTTCCGGATCGATTCCGCCAGGTTTACGGTACCGACGATCTTGTCGATTTCCGCAGCCGGCAAAGCCTCCGGAAGTCCGCGATCTTCGGGTTTCCAGTGCTCAAAGAAGGCGCGCGTCCCCGCGTCAAGAGAATTCGGATCGCGGAGATACCGCTCATACAGTTCCAGAACATAACCTAAGTTGACCCCTTGAAAATCCTGCCCTATATTCATAACCCTAATCCTACCCGATTACCGGCGCTGCCGCATCTTGTGGCTGGCGAGCTGCCAGCCGGAACCGTGGTGCAAATTGATGCGGGCACTACTGATGTTTACAAAATATAGTGACGCCGTTCTTTGTAGCGCCGCTCTATGAGCGGCGAAAGACGCGGGTCATAGACCCGCGCTACAGTAATAGTTGTCACTATATTTTGTAACTCTCAATAACTTGAGTGGTTCTCTCGATATTCCTCCCATAAGCATTCGAATCGTCACCCATAGGTTAACATTGCTGCGGGCTTATTGCCTGCCCGAGACATTATATCTCCATGATATAGATACAGTTCAGCAGAAACGCGCAATCTTCCATGCGCCTCGCAAAACGGGACTTAAATTTCCTGCCCTCAACATAGCGGTCTTCGACACCAGGAAAATCCTGGGAACGATGACCGAATGGCTGCTCATGCAATCCGCTTCCCGCTTCAAATTCTCATGCAGCCTCAGGCGTTATCCGCGCAACTCTTCTGCGGTTTTTGAGTTGCTGAGAACCGGCCGCCCTTTGGAGATCGAGGGGCACGGTTCAAGCCTGCATGCGCCCTTCGAACAATTCGAGTTCCCAGGCGGAGCCGCTCGGCGGTCATGAGGCTGTGGTATCCTTCACGGGAAGGAGACCGCACATGGCAAAGACAACAGCAGCATCAGGAAAGGACCAGCGTGCGCTGGTGGATCGCTTGATGTCCGCATGCGGCGGAAGTTACAGCCCTGAAACGCGCCGAAAATATTTTATCAGCGGGCCGCAGTGGGCGGCCGCCTACCAGGGGCAGGCGCTGTTCCACGCTCCCACGCGGCAAGCGGTTTCAGCCGCTGAGGTGATCCGGCAGTTCGCGGAAATCGGCATCGGGTACTGGACCACTCATGATACGGATGTGATCCCCACCGAGGATTTGATGACCGACCGGCAAGCGGAAATCCTTGCCGGCCTCAAAGAGGCTCTCAAGTCGAACGGGCTTAAGTGCTCGATGGTGACCTGCGAAACCTTTTACCACCCCGTCTGGGCGGCAAGCCCCGCCGCGGAATCGCCGGAAGTCCGCGCTTACGGGGTGGCGCGCCTTCAGAATACGGTCAGGATCGGGCACGAGCTGGGAGCCCAATTCCTGGTCTATTGGCCGGGCACGCTCGGCTACCTTTTGCAGGGCGCGATTGACGAAACCCAGACTCTCAAGTGGTACGCCGAAGGCATCAACGCGGCTTGCGAAGAGGACATTGCCGTGGCCGCGCGCGCGAAGAACCAAACCCTCCGGCATTGCCTTGAGGCGAAGCCCTTCGAGCCGCAGGCGGAAATTATTCTGCCCACCTCGGACGCCATGCTGGCCTTCATTAACTCCGGCCTGCTCAAGCATCCGGACATGGTGGGGCTGAACCCGGAATACCTTCATGAGCTGATGTGGGGCGGCGCGCCACGCGCCGCGCTGGCTCGTGCCTTGCTGGCCGGCAAACTCTGGCACTTCGACGTGAACGACGGCTACCGGCTGAAGCATGACGTGGATATCGCGGTCGGGCTGGTCAATCCGCTCGACTGGTTGAACGTTCTGATGCTGCTGCGCTCGCATGGCTACAACGGTCCCTTTAACTTTGACTACAAGCCGCCCCGGACCACCAGCAATTACGGGGTGTTTCGCGTCAGCTTCCCCTCCGCGATCGATCGCTTTATCACCCTTTGGGAGATGGCCGGCGAAGCGCTTGAAGATCCCATCATCAAGGAAGCTGCCGAAGCTCTGAAAGCCGGAGCCTGCATCGCCGCCTCGAACAACGCGCAGCAGATCTTCGAGGCCAACAAGGAAATCCTGACCCTCCACGAATTGATTGCTCATCGCCTGGTCCAGATTCTTCTGGGCCTGCACCGCGGAAGAACCATCTTTGCCGGCGGCGAGAAGGCATAAGTTTTCCCCGGGAGAATAGCCGCTGCGGAGCCTTCGCCTGCCGAGTCCTGTGCGGCCGGGTAAAATTTACCCGCTGTGCAAGGGTGAAACAACCTTGCTCATAATCGCCGATTTGCGGCCCGTGCTATTTATGTAATCTACTGATAACACAGTAGATATAGTTTAATGCTATTTTGGCCGCAAAAGTCCCGAATATCTCATTTTTGAGGTTTACGGGCGGCAAAGATGCTACTTATGTAGCCTAGTTATGGTTCCGCCCCGGGCGCGAAAACGCCGCAGAGGGCGGGCAGCCTCCGCCCTCTCGGTAACGCCCGGTATCGAGTCAGAACAGGGATGCAGGCTTGAGGGCTGCGAGGTCGGCCAAGCGGTGAGGTTGCAGGGCTTCGAAATCCTTCTGCGGAATCTTCAAGTATTTCCATGAAGCACCGGTCAGCTTTGAAGCGTTTTCGCACCAATGCGTCGCCGCAGCGTCCTTTCGCGGGACGTCGCTTGTTTCCTGTCCCTTGGTTTCGAGCAGCCAGCAAGTTCCGTCATTGTCTTCGGCAATGAAATCCGGGTAATAGGACTTCAGGTTCATAGCCCCATCGGTGTATTCAATGGCAAAACCGAAGGCCATTGGAAGCTTTGCAAGGGCGCGCACGTCCGGTGCGTTGTCGAGGAACTTTGCAAACTCGCGCTCGAAATCGTTATCACATGGAACCAAGTTAAAGACGCACTTGCGGCCCTCCCAAGCCGGCCTTGACCACGGGAAGGGCTGGCAGGTTGAGAGCATCCGAGCCGGTTCGAGCAAAGCTGGGGTTTGCTCTTCGATTGCCAGTCCACCAAGGGCTTTTTTGAACACGTCCACACAGACGTAATGCGCCACGGCGGTGCTTATGGCTTTCACTGTTGCCGGATCATTCAGGTCCACGAGATGGCCGAACGCTTTTGCCTCAAAAAATTCCCGCACTTTGGGCGCAAGCGCCGCGAACTGCGAGGGCAGCTTCACTGCCTCAGCAATGCGCCGCGAGTAGTAGGCGATCACTTCCTGGGCGGTTTGGGGTTCAGCAATCGCGTATTCCCGCTCAACGATCTTCTCAAGCGTAATGATGTCCCGCCCTTCGTAGCGAAACGTCTTGGAAACGGGATCGTCCTTGCTCATTGGCAGGACGATACTGTTAAGGCCCATGATGTCGAGCCCGGCAATTTCTTCCGCCAAGCTCTTTTTCCGTATCAACATCGGAGTCAACGTCGGCAAGCCGATGTCGAATTCCTTGCGGTCCTCCGTGGGCATAATCGTAACGATATGGAGCTTCTCTTTGCCAAGCTCAAACGTGTCGAGCTTCAAGTCTTCGAGTTTTTCGAGATCGTCAACAAAATTGAGAAAAGCATCGTTGCCGATGATATCCACCCGCTCTGTAAAGTCCACCGGCAGGTGGCGGAACATGAGCCGCAATCCGCGCCCAATGGTCTGCTCGGGCAGGATATTGGCCTTGGCCGAGTAGGGCCGCAAGCCGACGACCACGGTCACGTTTTGCACATCCCAGCCTTCCCGCAGCATCAGCACGCTGACGATGGCATTGATGGGGCTTTCCGGGTCATCCACTCTGCGCACGGCATCACGGGCGGCGTCCAGGTCACGCTTGCTTACTTCGCCGGACTTGTCCGTATGAATCACTTGCGTTTTCTTGTCACCGAACTCTGCGGGATACTTCGTTCGCAGCCAGTCCGCCACGTCTTCGGCGTCGTCGGTAGTGTTCATCATCACGAACAGGACCGGCTTTCTCTCAAGCGGCGATAATTGCTCACGGTACTCGCGCCAACGCTCCACACCCGCCGTTAAATAAGCCTTGTACCGAACGCTCGCGTAATCGGATTTGGCTTCCGTAACCTCTGCGATGCCCTTCACCGGCCGCTTGACGACGTTATCGATGATGGCCTGCTTGAGCGGGTAGTCGAAAATCGTCCAAGGAAAAATCTGGCCCTTCTGGAAGCGCGGCGTGGCGGAGAAATCCAGTTGCGCAGCGAGCGGCGTCTTCTCGTTTAGTTTGCGGATCACCTTGTTCCACTCGCTCTTTTCGTCGTGTGTGTGGTGGGCTTCGTCATTGAGGACCATCAGCGGCCCGTCACGCAGCGCGATACGGTCTGCGAAGTCCGCCAGCTCCAGCTTCTTCGTTGGCGGCTTCGGCCCCATAACGCCCGTCATTGGCTCCGGCTCCTCTTCTTTCGAGTGGTCGGGCCGTTCATAAAATTGCTGAATGTTGGTAAGGAACAGCGTCCCGTCGAAATGGGCTTTTTCGCCTTCGCCGCGAATCACACAATCAAAGTCCCAAAAGATTTCAAGTTCCCTGGGGATCATGGGGTCTGTCCGGAAAACCGACGGACCCGAGAAGTCTTTCTTCAGGCGCTCAAGAACGATGACGTTTGGAGCAACGACCAGAAACGTCTTGGCATAATCCTTGGCGGTTTCGTCGGCTTCCCTTGCCGCGTTCAGGTACTGCCAGACCACGGCCATCGCAATCACTTTTGTCTTGCCGCTGCCCGTCGCCATCTTGATCGAGTACCGGGCGAAATCGTCGTAAGGCGGAAGGCGAACGTTGCGAAGGTTCTGAGCGTAACGCTCCAGCAGAGCTTTCCGCGTTCGGACTTTTTCAAATTCCCAGACAAAAATCAGCGTCTCAATCGCTTCGCGCTGGAATGGATGGTACTTGAATGGCAGTCTGGTGGGCAGCTTGTGGTCAGTTTCGAACCAATAGTTCAGCAGGATTCGGGTTGTGTCCGTAATGCCCTTATATCCGCCCGCTTTCCAAGCTTTCACCGCCTCACGCAACGCGGGGACGCACGGCCCGGTGCGCAGTCGGGCAGTGATGTCGAGCAGTTCACTCTGGCTCAGGTGGGCGGGTTTCGTTTTCCGGCGTGCCATATTTGTTCCAAAGTCCCGCTTGGCAGTCCGCTGATCATGGCTTTCTGGCGGAGCGGAAACCGATTCCATGCCGGGGCTTTTCCGGCGGCTTCATCAGTTCCCGGATGGCGTCGAAAACCACTTTGAACTGCGCGTCATATTTATTTTCCATCTCATCCAGACGACGGGCCAGGTCCCGGTGCGAGGCTAGCACTTCCCGCAGCTTGACGAAAGCGCGAACAACGAACACGCTGACTTCGACCGCCCGCCGGGAGTTCAGGACGCTTGCCAACATCAGCGCGCCGTGCTCGGTGAAGGCTGAGGGCAAGACCGGCGAGAATTTCAGATTACTGAGGTGGTCGCAATTTGCGACCACCTCCACCTTTTCCCGAGAGGTCAGCCGGAACATGAAATCGCCCGGAAACCGCTCGCGGTTGCGCTTCACCTGTTCGTTGAGGCGTTTGGTTGTGACGCCGTAAAGCTCGGCCAAGTCGGCGTCGATCATCACTTTTTGCCCGCGAATCAGCAGGATTCGGCGCTCAATTCGCTCCGCCGGAATTGCCAGATTTGAGGTCACAGTTTGTGACTTCAAGTTACTTAACCTCAATCTCCAGGGTCTTCGTCGTGTCATTCCCAAGGATGTCAATCACTTTCACCACAATCGTGTGCTTGCCCGGCTCGGGGTAGACGTAACTAACATTCAGCTCAATTTTAGGGTCTTTGCGCGTGCGGTAGCTCTGCCACTGATTGTGGAACGTATCATCCTTGTAATCCCAATCTACCGCCCAGTAGTCCACCAACTGGCTCCAATGCTTGATGGCCTTGCGGACTTCGATGGGGATGTCGTCAATCGGAATGGCGAAGTCTTCGAGTGTCAGCTTCACTTCGCGTTTCTTGACCTTCACGTCAACCGACAGCGCTCCAAGCTCAAAAAACTTAACGTCACCCTGATCGGCGGCTTTCTTGTCCAGCGCCTCGTGCGGAATCTTTTTGAAAGATACATTCACTCGTGACTCCGCAGCCGTCTGCTTGGCCGTCTCGTTCAACTCAAAGGCAAATTCCCAGCCTAAAATGTCCGCGCCATTCGTTGTAGGGGCGGGTCTCTGACCCGCCCTTTCTTCGCCCGAATTTGCCAGGGCGGGTTTCAAACCCGCCCCTACGGACTTCCAAACCTCCTTAGCGATGGCCTTCACGTCCGCCAGCGTCACCGGCGCATCCACCGCGCCCACATGCACCATCCGTCCGGCTTTTGTTCCGTGCAACCAGAGATAGCCCGTAACGGGCGTGGCATGGTAAAGGTCTAGAACGAATTTGCGATAGGCGAGTTCGCGGACCTGTTGCTCGCGAAAGGCACCCGCCGTCGTAGCGCCGTCCTTTAGGGCGGCACGTGCCGGGCTGAAGCCCGGCGCTACACCAAATTCCGCCACCTGCCATGCCTGCCGTTCGTATTTGCCAAGGTTCTGCACAACGAAGGGCTTGACGCCCGGAATCCCTAACAGGCGCTTGCGCGTGGTGTGGATGGCGAACCGGCCCAGATCGCAGGCAATCCAGCGGCGATTGAGTTTTTCCGCCACCGCCGCCGTCGTCCCGCTCCCGCAAAAGCAGTCAAGAACAAGGTCGCCTTCGTTCGATGAGGCCTTGATGATCCGGTCCAGAAGGGCTTCCGGCTTTTCGGTTGGGTATATGGGAGCGGACTGCCTGTAAATGTCCCTCCAAATATCCTGCAGCACGACCCCCCTCATCTCCTCTTTGAAATAACGCAACCGAGGCCAGTTATTGGTGCCCTTTCCCCACTCGATGTACCCGCGACGGTCGAGTTCGTCGAGCATTTGTTGCGACGTGCCGCTGAGTTGCAGTTTCTGCTGAAGAATCTTTGGAACTGCCCAGTGCCTCCCTCGCCTCGACGGGTCGTACTCGCGCCAAGGCCTTCCAGAATCCCCGCTCCTCAGGCCGCTGCCGGTTACCTCGTTTATCCTGTAGAGGCGGCCATCCGCAGCCCTCTGCGAAAAGTGGCCCTCGATATACTCCTTGTCGTAATCCGTGTACTGGAAATTCCAGGTCGGAGTGTCCGAATTAGTGTAGTAGAGAATGACATCGTGGATCGGACCGTACCTTACGGGGTTATTGTGTGCCGTGCTTCTATGCCAAATGATCTCGCTGATAAATTTATCCGGCCCCATCACTTCGTCGAGCGCGCACTTAACATAGTGAGCCATCTTCCAGTCCATGTGGACGTAGATCGAGCCTCCATCGACGAGCAGCTCCCGCAGCAAAAGTGCAGCTTCATAGAACCATAGCAAATACGAGTCAAGCCCCCGGCCCCAGGTATCGCGATAGGCTTTCTGCTCAAGAATTGACGGTTCTTTGGTGAAGGTTACTGCGTCCGTAGCGCCGCCCTTTAGGGCGGCATTGGTCCGTGCCTCGGTTGCGGCACCTGCCGGGCTGAAGCCCGGCGCTACGTCAGGGATGGTTGCGGTGAAGGAAAAATCCGCGCCGGTGTCGAACGGCGGATCAATGTAAATCAGGTTCACTTTGCCGGCGAATTCGGGCAGAAGCGAAGGCAGGACGTATTTTTTGTCGCCCCAGACGAGGCGGTTGCGCCATTCCGTCTGGCGGCCCTGCGCAAAGAGTTCGAGAGTCCGCAGCCGGTCCTGCGCGCTTTCGTTCACCGTCTCGATAGTCTGAAACGGCAGCGCGATGCGCACCGGCCCTTGCTTCTTCCCGTCCTTGTATTTCCCGTCCCAGATAAGCTCGGTCATCGGTCCGCGAGGTGGGCCAGTACGGCCCACGGAGTGAGACGGCATTCTATCACAGCCCAAGCGGGTCGGCACCGCCAGGGCTTTGGGTTCTTCAAACGGCCCACGGCGGAAATTTCACCGCCGTGGCTTGCGCGATGAAAAGCCGCAGCGTTCCAGGAACAAGGCTGCGCTGCCCGCGACCTGCCCACGCGACAAAAATCGTGGCGTGGCTTCAGCTTACAATCCGCACAGTTATACGTAACGCCATAAGCCGGCGACGCTCCAAAACTGTAGCGCCGGTCTGCGACCGGCGGATTTCGCCACTCAGGCAAGCAGTGCTTGCCGCCGAGCGGCGCTACAATAAATGACCGTCGCCGATTTATGGCGCCCTATATAAAGAACAACTGTGCGCTACCGGCTCGTTCGCCAGAAGCTATCACGGCAATTCGATCTGCATGCAGAGGTTCATGGCGGGGGTGACTTCCTCGAAAACGGCCATCATGGATTCGACGAGATCGAGGCCGGTTGAGCCGCGGACTTCACGCTCATCCATCGCGTAAAAAAGCTGGAAGCCCGCCCAGTCGCCTGCGGGAGCTTTCTGAAGCTGCCGCTTGATCGCTGAAACGCCCGGAAAGTTGGATTTGGAAAAGTAGACGGGCTCGGCTTCCCAGCTTCCCGCGCGAATTCTGAATCCTTCGCGCAACACCAGCCGCTTCAGCTCTTTTTCCATCGGGCTTCCGGGCTTGAGCGAGCCGATCAGTTTGTGCCAGTCCCAATCCGAGGCGAGCTTGCAGGCTGGAAAGTCACCGGGCGCCCGCACGTAACCGCGCTCGACCTGGAGGCCGCAGGTAAAAAGCCGTTCCTGGGTGTCCACGGAGAGGAAAAATTTCGAGCAGCCGAAACTGACGTGGTGGGAAACCGGCTTCGCCGCGCGGTTCGCGCGCGCGAGAAATCCGATCCACTGCCAGTAGACGCCGCGGCCCCAGCGCTCCGTCACAAACGGCTGCCGGTAACGCGACTCGAGGCCCAGCTTCAGAATCCGCGTGATGCGCTCGTGATCTTCAAGGTTGCCGACGTGAATTCCTCTTTGGAAGTCCAGAAACTCCGGCCGGAACCCGATGGCAACCGCGGGGATGGGCAGATTCGGTTCCGGGAGAGGGCGTTTTTGCCGCATGGGAAAGCCGTCCTATTGAGAGTTGCAAAATATAGTGACGCCGTTCTTGGTAGCGCCGCTCGGCGGCAAGCACGGCTTGCCTGAGCGGCGAAAGACCATAGACCCGCGCTACAGCGGCGGTTGTCACTATATTTTGCAAACATCAGTAATTCTACCAGCAAGAGAGCGATCCCAGC
>Ga0307373_10002223_pt1 | contig 35178 bp, 24 predicted proteins | sample OX2MG_FD_202534 | JGI IMG/M metagenome (GOLD analysis project Ga0307373, IMG submission 202534) | Soil microbial communities from Risofladan, Vaasa, Finland - OX-2 | ecosystem: Environmental > Terrestrial > Soil > Coastal area > Acid sulfate soil | place: Finland: Risofladan, Vaasa | collected...
ACTATCGAGACTTCCTCGAAGCGCGCCGTGAGTTGCTGGCCGCTGAGACCAACAAGCGTATGGCAGAGCTTCTGCACGGAGACCTGCAATGGCTTGAAGGCGGAGCGAAACCTGCGGCCCCTGCCCCCGAAGTCGGCATAATCCACGCCGTCGCCAGCGAACGCGAAGATGAAGAGCTTGTGGCATTGAATGACTGGATACAGGCTCAGGGACTGCCCCGCGGCGTGCTGGCCTTCGACTTCGCCGACGAGGTGAGCGGGGAGCAAAGGGCGATGTTCGATATGGCGTGGCCGAACGGCATCCAGGAAAAGTTGAGCCAACCCGTGGCGCTCCTACTCAACGGGAATACTGAAACAGTGACGCTGGCCAGCCGGGCCGGATTCCGCTGTTTTACGTCCATAGGGCCGTTTAAGGAGTACGTGGAAAAGGAGATTCTTGGCAATGGCGACGACCGCCAAATTCCTCCAACCGGCGTGGCTCAGAGCGTTCAGGCTTAGACCGCCAGCTGCATCGAGCGATCGAGAACATGAGGAAATTTACTGAGCAAGACGCGGAGACGAAATCGCCGGATATCGTGGCGCAGAATATCGAACGGCTCAAAGAGATTTTTCCCGAGGCGTATACCGAGGGAAAGATCGACTTTGAGATTCTGAAGCAGTTGCTCGGCGGCGCGATCGACGAGCGCGAGGAGAAGTACGGCCTCAACTGGCACGGCAAGCGGCGCGCGCGCCAGCTCGCGCTGACGCCCTCGACCGGAACGCTGCGCCCCTGTCCCGAGGACAGTGTCGATTGGGATACCACGCAGAACCTGATGATCGAGGGCGACAACCTGGAAGTCCTCAAGCTCTTGCAGAAAAGCTATGCGGGCAAGGTCAAGCTCATCTATATCGACCCGCCGTACAATACGGGCAAGGACTTTGTCTATCCCGATGACTATCGGGACAATATCAAGAACTACCTCGAACTGACCGGCCAGGTGGGCGGCGACGGACGCAAGCTATCCTCGAATACCGAGGCGTCGGGCCGTTTCCACACCGACTGGCTAAACATGATGTACCCCCGCCTCAAGCTCGCCCGGAATTTACTCCGGGATGATGGAGTGATCTTTGTCGCTATTGATGAGAAGGAAGAATCGAACCTCAGATCTCTACTGAACGAGGTCTTTGGGGAAGAGAATGCCGTGGTCGGCGTGGTCTGGGAAAAACGTGTTTCTCCAGCGAATGACGCCAAATGGTTCAGCAGCGACCACGATCTGATACTTGTATACGCGAGGAATAAAGATATTTGGCGGCCCGAACGATTGGCAAGGAACGACGAACAAATAGCCTATTACAAGAACCCGGATAACGATCATCGAGGCCCTTGGAACTCAGCGACCTACACATGCAACAAGACCAAAGATGAACGACCAAACCTCTATTACCCGATTGCGAACCCGTATTCTGGAGAAGAGGTGTGGCCAAAGGAAACTGCCGTCTGGAAGTATGCACAAGATGTGACGGCACAATATCTGAAAGAAAATCGCCTTTACTGGGGTGTTGATGGGCGGGCCTCATTCCCGAGGATAAAGCTATTCCTTTCGGACATGGAGAACGTAGTGCCAAGGTCGGTGTGGAGCTACACGGATGCGGGGCACACGCAAGAAGCCACTAGCGAACTCAAGGCGCTCTTCGGAGGTAGCCAAGTATTCGACTCACCTAAGCCTGTCCGATTACTCCGACGAATCATCGATGTATCTGGAATCAAGGACGGCGACATAGTGCTCGATTTTTTTGCGGGGAGTGCAACCACAGGGCACGCTGTGATGGAGATAGCAGCCGACGACTCTCGCAGTGTTCGTTTCATCCTCGTGCAACTGCCCGAACCAACTGATCGCGAAGACTACCCGACTATAGCTGAGATCAGCAAAGAACGCCTCCGCCGCGCTGGCAAAAAGATCAGGGAAGAAAATCCGATGTTCGCGGGCGACCTTGGCTTTCGCGTCTTCAAGCTCGCTTCCACCAACATTCGCGAATGGGACCCCGACCGCGACGACCTGCCGAAGACACTGCAAGAATCTGTCGAGCACCTGAAGATCGACCGCACCGAGGCGGACATCCTGTTCGAGGTACTCCTGAAACTCGGCCTCGATCTGACGGTGCCGATCGAACAGAAGACCATCGCCGGAAAGACCGTGTACAGTATCGGCGGCGGCACGCTCATCGTTTGCCTGGCCGAAAAGATCGGCCGCGATGAAATCGAACCGATAGCGCATGGAATCGCCGCCTGGCACAAGCAACTCGCCCCAGTGGGCGACACGACCGTCGTCTTTCGTGACAGCGCCTTTACCGATGATGTCGCCAAGACCAACCTGATCGCCATCCTGCAGCAGCACGGGCTGGCAACCGTGCGCAGTCTATAAGGGGTACGACCCGAATGGCTCGGGAAACGCTTCCGCCGACTGGCGAAATCATCCTCTACGCGACCGAGGACGGCCGCGCCCGTGTGGAGTGCCGCTTTGCCGGCCAGACGGTCTGGCTAACTCAGGCGCTCATGGCGGAGCTTTACCAGAAGGATGTCCGCACTATTAACGAACACCTCCAAAACCTATTTGAGGAGGGAGAACTCGACCCGGGGGCAACTATCCGGAAATTCCGGACAGTTCGCCAAGAGGGCCAGCGGGAAGTCGCCCGGATTATCGAACACTACAACTTGGACGCCATTTTGGCCGTGGGCTACCGCGTGCGTTCGGCCCGCGGCGTGGAGTTCCGCCGTTGGGCGACAGAGCGGCTCACGGAATACCTCGTGAAGGGCTTCACGATCGACGATGAACGCCTGAAGAACCCGCCCGTGGAAGGCTCCGGCGTGCCGGACTACTTTGACGAGCTGCTGGAGCGGATCCGCGATATCCGCGCCAGCGAGCGCCGGATGTATCTGCGGGTGAAAGAGATTTTCGCGCTGGCCGCCGACTACCAGCCGTCGGCGGCGGAGAGCGTGAAGTTCTTTCAGATCATGCAGAACAAGTTGCACTTCGCCGCCACCGGGAAGACTGCCGCCGAGTTGATCGCGGCCCGCGCCGATCACGCCAAGCCCAACATGGGCCTGACCACATGGAAGGGCGACGCCGTTCGCAAAGCGGATGTCACCGTAGCCAAAAACTACCTAAGCGAAGAGGAAATATCGGGACTGAACCGCATTGTGGCCATGTGGCTCGACTACGCCGAAGACCAGGCGATACGCCGCAAGCAAGTGTTTCTCCGGGACTGGGAGACCAAGCTGAACGAATTCCTCGCCTTCAACGAACGACGGGTATTGCCTAATGCTGGCAAGGTGAGCAAGGCGGACGCCGACGCCCGGGCCGAGGCCGAGTACGAGGAGTTTACGGCGCGCCGCCGCGCCTTCATCGAAGCCGAGGCGGAACACTCCGCCATCCGGGCCTTGGAAAACAAAGCCAAGCAACTGGCCGCGCCGCCTAAGCGACCGCGTGGAAAAAAGCCATGAAGCTCCATTTTGAAGCTGATCTTCCGTACCAGCGCACTGCAATCGAGGCTGTCGCCGATCTGTTTCGCGGTCAGGAGATCTGCCGCACTGAGTTCACGGTGACGCGCCAGCCGGTCATTCTGGGTCAAGGCGAACTGGCTTTGGAAGGCGTCGGTTTTGTGCAAGGGGAGTTGGGGCTTGCGCAAAACGCTCTCGGGATCGGCAACCGGCTGACCCTGCTGGACGACGAAATCCTCGCTAATCTAAACGAGATCCAAATCCGCAATGGAATACGCCGGTCTTCCGCGCTCGCCTCGGGCGACTTCACCATCGAGATGGAGACCGGAACGGGCAAGACGTACGTCTATCTGCGCACTATCTTCGAGCTGAACCGCAGCTACGGCTTTACCAAGTTCGTGATCGTAGTTCCCTCGGTGGCGATCAAGGAAGGCGTGTACAAGACGCTGCAGATCACCGAGGAACATTTCCGCGGGCTCTATGCCAACACGCCCTTTGACTATTTCATTTACGACTCCGCGAAGCTGGGTCAGGTGCGCAACTTCGCCACCAGCCCGAACATCCAGATCATGGTGGTGACCGTTGGCGCCATCAACAAGAAAGACGTCAACAATCTGTACAAGGACAGCGAGAAGACCGGAGGCGAGAAGCCGATCGACCTGATCAGGGATACCCGCCCGATTCTGATTGTGGACGAGCCGCAGAGCGTGGATGGCGGCCTGGAAGGGCGCGGCAAAGAAGCATTGGGCGCCATGAACCCGCTATGCACGCTGCGCTACTCGGCGACGCATGCGGATCACCATCATATGGTGTATCGCCTCGATGCGATCGACGCCTACGAACGCAAGCTAGTGAAGCAGATCGAAGTCGCCTCGCTGGAAGTCGAAGGCGGACACAACAAGGCCTACCTGCGGCTGCTTGGCACGAGCAACAAGCGCGGGTTTATTTCGGCTCGCGTCAAAGTTGATGTTCAGCTTCTGACCGGCGCGAGCCGCAAAGAAAAGACCGTTCAGGACGGCGACGATCTGGAACAAGTGACTGGCCGCGCAATCTATAAGGATTGCCGCATCGGCGAGATTCGCGTCGGCAAGGGCAACGAGCTGGTCGAGGTGAAGGTGCCCGGCGGCGAGCACTGGCTGCAACCGGGTCAGGCAATCGGCGATGTCGATAACGACGTGCTCAAGCGCCAGATGATTCGCCGGACGATCAAGGAGCATCTCGACAAGGAAAAGCGCCTGCGCCCACAGGGGATCAAGGTTCTGAGCCTGTTCTTCATCGACGTGGTGGCGCATTACCGCAGCTATACGGCGGACGGTCAGCCGCAGAAGGGTAAGTACGCGATCATGTTCGAGGAAGAGTACCGCAGGCTGGCGACGCATCCGGATTATCAAACCCTTTTCAAGGAAGTGGACTTAAAAAGCGACGCGAGCCAAGTGCACGGCGGCTACTTCTCGATCGACAAAAAGAAGATCGACGGTCGAACCGTCGAGGAGTTCAAGGATACGCGCGGCGACAGCAAAGCCGACGATGATACCTACAACCTCATCATGCGCGACAAGGAGAAGCTGCTCAGCCTCGACACCAAGCTCAAGTTTATCTTCTCGCACTCGGCGTTGCGTGAGGGATGGGACAATCCGAATGTGTTTCAGATTTGCGCGCTGCGCGAGATGGGCACCGAGCGGGAGCGCCGGCAGACGATAGGCCGGGGACTGCGCCTGTGCGTCAATCAGGATGGAGATAGGTTGCGCGGCTTCGACATCAACACGCTGACCGTAATCGCGACCGAGAGCTACGAACAGTTCGCGGAGAACCTGCAAAAGGAGATCGAAGACGACACAGGCATCCGCTTCGGTATCGTCGAGGAGCATCAGTTCGCGGGCATCGCGATTACCGACGACGCCGGCAAGACAGTGCCGCTGGGCTTCGAGCAATCAAAGGCGATATGGAATCACCTCAAGGCGGCGGGCTACGTCGATGCGAAAGGCAAGGTTCAGGACAAGTTGCGCACGGCGCTGAAGGACAATACGTTTGCCGTGCCGGCGGAATTCCAGCCGCAACTTCCGCAGGTGACGGAGATTCTGCGCAAGCTGGCGGGCCGGCTGGAGATCAAGAACGCCGATGAACGCGTGACGATCAAGACCCGGCAAGCGATCCTCGACAGCGAAGGCTTCAAGGCGCTGTGGGATCGAATCAAGCACAAGACCACCTACAGGGTGTACTTCGACAACGAGAAGCTCATCTCGGATTGTGCGCGGGCGCTGCGCGACGCGCCGGCGATCAGCAAGACGCGGCTGCAGATTCGCAAGGCCGACCTCGCGATCGGGAAGGCGGGCGTAACGGCGACGGAAACCGCATCGAGCGCGCCGGTCACGCTGGACGAAGCCGACCTCGAGCTGCCGGACCTGCTGACCGACTTGCAGGACCAGACCCAGCTAACGCGCCGCAGTATCGCGCGTATCCTGACGACGAGCGACAGGCTGGACGACTTCAAACGCAACCCGCAGCAATTTATCGAGTTGGCGGCAGAGGCAATCAACCGCGCCAAACGCCTCGCGCTGGTGGACGGCATCAAATATCAGCGAATCGGCGACCAGGAATACTACGCCCAGGAACTATTCGCGCAGGAAGAGCTGACCGGCTATCTCAAGCAAAGCATGGAAGCGAGAAAGTCAGTTTACGAGCGAGTCATCTATGATTCCGCCGGTATCGAGCGAGGATTCGCCGAGGAGATGGAGAAGAGCGAAGCGGTGAAGCTATACGCAAAGCTCCCCGGATGGTTCAAAGTCCCGACGCCGCTCGGCAGCTACAATCCCGACTGGGCGGTGCTGATCGAGCAGGACGGCGCCGAGCGCCTCTATCTGGTAGTCGAAACCAAGGGCAGCCTATTCAAAGACGATCTACGCGGCACCGAAGGCGCCAAAACCGAATGCGGCAAAGCGCATTTCAAATCGCTGGCTGTGGGAGACAACCCTGCGCGTTACGTCGTCGCGACGAAGCTGGACGATCTGTTAGCGAGCGAGAAAGTCCCATCAACACCGTCTCGGTAATGAAAATCAGTAGGGTCAACGTGTATTCGCCCCCGCTCGATGCTTCGTCAAGGGCGGACAGAGAACTCGATTGTTGAATTGTTGAGCGGGGACTAAATCCAATGCTCCGAAGGTGGAATTCGCGGTCTCCGGACTTGAGGCTCGACACATGAGCGAAGAGGGCCAGATCCAGTTTTCAGCAGCGGACGCCGCACTCGGATACCTATACCAGGTGCGCGTAGCGCTACTGTGGGCGCTTCGCAGACTGAAGTTCGCGACGGATTTCCTAGTCTCGGTCGAGACCCTCGACGATGTCGCATTCGAAACCAAGGGCGGTACCCCGGTCGAGTTGCTTCAAACCAAGCATCATCGCAGCCGCACGGCCTCTTTGACAGATGCGAGCCCGGATTTATGGAAATCGCTTCGCATCTGGTTTGAAGGGCGCGCAGCGAAGTCCATACCCGCCGATGCTGTTTTGCATCTTCTTACAACTGCAATGGCTCCAACTGGATCGGCTGCGAGCCATCTCCGGATAGGGGGGCGCAACGTCGAGACTGCGATGGCGGCTCTTCAGAGCACCGCGCAGTCATCGACGAACGCTGCGAATGCGTCTGCATATGAAGTGTTCCTGAAAACGTCTCTTGCCACTCGCAAAGCAATCTTGGAAATGGTCGTTGTTATTGACGCCGCACCATCCGTGAGCGCTCTCGATCAGGAATTACGTGCCGAGGTCTTTTGGGCTGTCGATCGCGAGGATCACGACGCGTTTCTCGATCGGCTCGAGGGCTGGTGGCTCCGCCGGGTTCTAAAACAGCTTGTTGCAGTTGGACAGGGCGACCGAATTCTCGCAGGCGAGATCGAAGCTGAAATGTCCGACCTGCGCGATCAGTTCAAGCAGGACTCGCTCCCGATTGACGAAGATTTGCTCGGATTCTCACTCGACGACGCGACTATTCGCACGCATGCCCAATCGAGGTTCGTACACCAGCTCGAGCTCATCAAGGCTGGCAAGAGGAGGATCGCCGCAGCCATTCGCGACTACTACCGGGCGTTCGAGCAGCGCTCGCGATGGCTCCGGAATGATCTTCTGCTTGTTGGAGATCTCGAGAAGTACGAACGAAAGCTGATTGAGGAATGGGAAATCGTTTTCGAGGCGATGAGAGATGAGATTGGTAACAATGCGGCGGAGGACGCGAAGGAAAAGGCCGCACGTGTCGTACTGCAGTGGGCCGAACGTGTGTCTATCCCGATTCGCCCTCGTGTGACGGAGCCCTTCGTGACGCGCGGTTCTCTTCACATGCTCGCCGATGAGGTCCGAGTCGGCTGGCATCCCGAGTTCCGGGACCGGCTTGCCGCTCTCCTGGCCGTGAGCAGAGGTGCAGCATGATAGGTTGGCTCACTCGATCGCCTGAGGAACGGGGGCTGCTCAATCCGAGCTTCTGTGCGGTACTTCTCTGGCAAGCCGCCCAGGGTCACATGGCCAATTCTAATGCGGCACTGCCTTTCGAGGCGGCTTTCTTGGTTCTGGCGATGGTGCTTCACCGCGAAACAAGAGAGTCACTGCCGAGAGGAGTTGCGACATCTCTTGCGGTGTGGCTTGAGGAGAAGTCACTTGCGCGTTCTCGCATAGCCGACCGATCTCGGACCCTGGTGCCATTCACGAAGGAAGCACTGAACTTCGGCGGCTTGCACGGCTTGCTGCTCCTTAGCCCAGGCGTCGTTCGGCCGAACCTCGACTGGGAGAAGAAGGTCACGGCCTCAATAAAAGCGTCCAGCGACGAGGTCCGGCTTTGCGCGAAGCGTGCTGAATTTGTGGGTAGGTGGTTCTCGAAGACGGGAAGCGCAGCGACGGTTATGGCGCTGATCGGAGTGCGTCCGTGAGTATGCAACTCCTGGACATCGTGCTCTTCAGTCATGACGGTAGGCGTCGCGTCCTGAGTCTGAGGCCCGGAGTTGTGAACGTCATCACCGGCGGGTCCAAAACAGGCAAGTCCGCCTTGGTGGACATCGTCGATTACTGCTTCGGAAGCACCGAATGTCGCGTTCCAGAGGGGATCATTCGGCGAGCGGTCTCCTGGTTCGGTTTACGGCTACAGCTTGCCAACGGCCAGGCATTCATCGCGCGGCGATGTCCCAACGCGCGTGCTACTTCGAGCGAGGAGTGTTTCGTCGAGATCAGCGACGTCGTTCAGATGCCTGAGGCCACCGCTTTGAGGCAAACGACCAATACAAAGGGTCTCACGGCGCTCCTCACTAGCTGGACTGGGATCCACGACAACCTTCACGAGCCGCTGCCCGGGCAGACGCGACCCCCGCTCTCCGCGAACGTGCGGCACGCACTCGCTCTTTGTTTCCAGCCGCAGGACGAGATCATCCGCCGCCAGCAGCTTTTCCACGGCTCCGGCGACAGCTTCTTCGCGCAAGCATTGAAGGATACGCTCCCGTATTTCCTCGGCGCAGTAGATGACGAATTTGTGCGCAAGCGCGAGGAACTCCGGCGGCTCCGAGACCAGTTGCGATCGATTGAACGACGGCTTGCAGAAATTACCGCCCTCCGAGGCGGCGGAGTGAGCAAAGCAGATGGCCTTCTCGCGCAGGCCCGGGACGCAGGTCTGACGGCTGCTCGGCCTCAAGGCTGGGAGTCCACGATTGCGGTACTCCGTGATGTCTCACAGGTACCTCTGGCCGGCGCGGCAGTGGCGTTCCCTGACGGGGCCGAGTTTGCTCGGCTGTCAGAGGAGCGAGTTCGCATGCTTGAGGAGCAACGCCGTTTGCGCGAAGAGATCGCTGCGATACGCGCGTTCGAACGTGATGAGAAGGGCTTCTCACACGAGGCGACTGAGCAAGCAGCCCGCCTCAAAACGATTGGAATCTTCGATGGATCAGAGCCAAGACACGTTTGCCCTCTATGCACGCAGAACCTCCCAGCAACCCTTCAAGCCCCTTCTGTCACAGAGGTAGCTACAACGCTATCCGTGGTGTCCACGAGACTTAATGCCGTAACGCGCGCTGCACCCCAAATCGAGAAAGCGATCGCGGAACTCGAGACGAAGCTCCAGGGGGTGCAAGACGCGCTGGCGAAAAATCGGTCCGAGATGGAGTCCGTTCGGGCTGCAAACCAACGGCTTGCACAGGTCCAGGATGAGGCGACGAAACGTGCTCACATTCTAGGACGAATCAGCTTGTATCTCGAGAGCGTGCCTGAGCTGCCAGACACGAAGGCCCTTGAGGAACAGGCGGAGCAGCTGCGTTCGCAATGCGCCACACTGGAGGAAGAACTCAGTGACGAACGCGTGCGCGACCGCCTCGAATCCATCACGTCCATTATCGGCCAGAGGATGACCGCTTGGGCTAGGGACCTCGATCTTGAGCATTCGAAGTTTCCGCTGCGCTTGGACATCAAGAAGCTAACTATCGTTGCCGACACGGCCGATGGGCCAGTCCCGATGGACCGAATGGGCAGCGGCGAGAACTGGGTTGGCTACCACCTCATCGGGCATCTTGCGCTGCACGAGTGGTTCACGCAGCGCGGGCGTCCGGTTCCCAGGTTCCTTTTCCTCGACCAGCCTTCGCAGGTCTACTTTCCCCCCGAAAAGGATATCGAAGGCTCAATGGTCGGTATCTCCGAAAACGACCGCATGGCGGTTTCGCGGATGTTCAAGTTCCTTTTCGATGCAGTTGGCTCGCTCTCGCCAGAATTGCAGGTTATAGTCACAGAACATGCCGATCTTAACGAGGATTGGTACCAGGACGCGGTTGTCGAACGTTGGCGCAAGGAGGCAAAGCTCGTACCCGACGACTGGCCTCGCTCGTAAGGTGAAGCTTGAACAGATAGATGCCGCCGCAACAGCTGTAAACAGGTTCAAGCGGGAGACTTTGGGGCTATTTGCTCCACAGCAGAGACTGACACGATTAACCAATTATCCAGGAGCCGTCGTACCATTGGAATCGCACCTCGACAACGGCTCTAAGCCAATCGGCCAGCGAAATCTGCAGGAAGTTGACGCCCTTGACAAGCGGCGCGTCGCCAGTTTCCAGATATGCTACCGGTAATTCGGGGATGCATGGAAACATGCCTTGGCTGGACAACTTGCCGCCAAATTCCCGCTTCAATCGAAGCTTTCTTAGCGCCCTTATCAAGCTGAGAAAGTTGTTATGCCTCAAGAGCCAGTAGTTCTCGATGCCGGCGTCGACATATCGCTGCTGACGTCGCAGAAAATCGTCCAAGTGCTGATAAGATTTCTGTAGTTCGATTACGATCCGACGTCGCTCGACCTCAAAATAAGTGTCGGCTCTCCATGCGGCTGCTCTGCTTTCGCTGATCACCTCCTCTCGGCACTCAAAGCCGAGGGTCGCGAGGTTAGCCACGACCAGAGCCTTGGCCTCCCGGTGCCATCTCGTCTCCGCTCCCGTCGCGCAGTCGTCGTCGTGGTGCGAAAAAAAAGCCAGACCGTTAGAGCTGGTCTTTGGGATCGCCGGCGACATACAGCAAGCCATCCGAAAATCTTCCAGCGAATATGTCGCTTTGAGAATCTTCCAATGACTTGGAGGAATCTTATCCGCTAAAACAGGCTGTCCATTGCGATCAATCGCGACGTTCGACAAAGCAAGTCTCCTGAAGGTGCCGAAGGGGATGTTTGTCCTTTCCTCATTAGTCGAAATTGCTGGCTTAGCGAACGGCTTGACGAGTATTGGCCATTGAAAATGTCAATCTTTCTCAACTCATCTAGGCTGCCGGGATCAAAGTGTCGCTCAACTCAGCGGGCTTACAAAGGTCCGGCGAGCCGAAGCTCCTGTCGCATCTCACGATCGGCCTGCGCGAGGTATATCAGTTTCAGTTCGGCCACTGGAGTAAAGCCGTTACACTCCACCTTTAGGCTCAACCGAACCGGTTCATGCGCCGCGTGCTGTCGTCACTCGTCGACGTGTTGATGCAATATCGCCCGCGATATAAGATATTTCGAGTGTGCGAGTCGTCTTAGATACGGACGTGATGGTCGCGGGCCTGCGGAGCAACGCCGGGGCTTCTCGGCGGATTGTGCGAGCGGCTTTGAGCAAACGTTTCGAGTTGCTGCTCTCGGTTCCGCTGATGGTTGAGTACGAGGCGGTCATGAAACGGCGCGAGCACTTGGCCGCCGCGGGTGCGTCGTCCTCTGACATCGACAGAATCCTGGATGCGCTCGCATCGGTGGGCACGCCGGTCACGCCCGCATTTTCGTGGCGCCCGGTGTTGTCGGACCCGGCTGACGAAATGGTCCTGGAGACGGCGGTCAACGGAATCGCCGACATGATCGTTACATTCAACTTGCGTCACTTGGGAAAGGCTGCAAGCAGGTTTGGGATACGCGCGTCGCGCCCGCCCGAGGCAGTTCGACTCTTGGAGGTGTGAACCAATGAGAAAGAGTAATTTTGCGCTGCGGCTACAGCCGTCGCTCTTCGAGGAATTGCGGGGAATCGCGGCGGCTGAGGATGTTACCCTCAATCAGTTCATCAATGTGGCGGTTGCCGAGAAGCTCGCGGCGCTACGGACCGAAGCCTACTTTCGCGATCGTGCAGTGAAGGCCGATATCCCGGGTGCGCTGAAGATTCTGGATCGGCTCGGAGTCGGCAAATCTCCACGCCGCGACGACAAGTTCCTCGAGCGAAAGGTGCGCAAGAAGCCCGCCGCTACGCGAGTGCAGAAGACCGCGCAGCGCTGATCTCTCGCGACAGGCCGGTCCCGCAGGGCGAACCTTGACGCGCGCGGGACGCGCGCGGCGAGAAAGGACGACATGCTAGAAACAGCAGGCTGGCTTGCTGAGTATGCTGCGGCATCATCCAACCAAGTGGTGCGAAGACATCAACCGGGTGCAGGCAAACGTCCAATACGACTTTGTTTACGTGGATCGGGAAAGTTTCAAGCAGCACCAGCCGACCTCATTTCGACAATTGGTTGATGGCTTCAGGGAATACAAAGAGAAAAAATAGCTAAGCGCTGTACCTGACCGCGATCACGCGGTGCCTCATAGCGGCAGGTGAGCTTTCAGGAGCCAACACATGAAGTTCCTCCACACCGCGGACTGGCAGATCGGCATGCGGGCCGCGCATGTGGGTGTGGCGGGGACGCGGGTGCGCGCGGAGAGGCTGACGGCGGCACGGCGAGTCATCGAGGCGGCGCGCAGTGCGGGAGCCGAGTTTGTCGTCGTTTGCGGGGACACGTTCGAGGACAACGGTATCGATCGCGTGCTCGTGCAGAAGGTGGTGGACATCCTGGGCGGATTCGGCGGGCCGGTCTATGTGACCCCCGGGAATCACGATCCGTTCATGCCCGGATCGGTGTGGGAGCATCCGGCGTGGCGGTCGAGCGACAACGTACGCATCCTGTGGGAAGAAACACCGATCGAAGTGTCGGGCGGAACGCTGTTCCCGTGTCCGGCGCGAGAGCAACACTCGGGCAAGGACCCGACAGCGTGGATTCCCGCAGATGCCTCGCACGGGATTCGCGTGGGGCTGGCGCACGGGACGGTCGAAGGGGTCTACCAGGAGGAGCCTGATTATCCGATCCCACGCAATGCAGCGGTGCGGGCGGGTCTGGACTACCTCGCCATCGGTCATTGGCACTCGACGGCATCGTACCCGGCGACCGACGGGACAGTCCACATGGCCTACTCCGGTACGCACGAGACGACGAAGTTCGGCGAACGGGATAGCGGGAACGCATTGATCGTGGAGATCGCCGGAGCCGGCGCAGCGCCGGTTATCACTCCGCTTCGAACGGGTGGACTTACATGGTCGGTAATCGAGGAGGAGGTGCGCGAGCCGGGCGACCTCGCGCGTCTGCGTCAACGCGTCGAAGCGCTCGAGAATCCGGGCGCCGCGCTGCTGGACCTGCGCGTCGCGGGTTTGCTGTCCGCGCAAGATCGCGACGAGTTGGCGCGCATCGAGGAGATTCTCGCCTCGCGATTCCTTTTCGGGCGCATTGACCCGACGCGCCTGCGGCCGTCGCCGAGCGACGATAGCTGGATCGCCGGCCTGCCGGCCGGGGCGCTGCGCGAGGCCGCGACGAAGATGCGGGAGCTGTCGGATCCGGCGTACGCCGGCCCGCGCCCGGAAGGCGCGTCACCTGAAGTCGCGTGCCGGGCGTTGTTGGATTTGTATGCGTTGGCGTCGGAGGGTGGCGCGTGATTCTTCGGTCGATTGCCGTCCAGGGATGGAGGTGTTTCGCAAACCCCGTCTCGGTTGGTCCGTTCGCGGACGGTTTGAACGTTATCCACGCACCTAACGCCACGGGAAAGTCCACGCTCTTTGAAGCCCTGCTGCGCGGCCTGCTTGATGGGTATCGAGTCAGTGGCCGTGATGTCGAAACCCTACGGCCATGGGGACGCGAGCTGGCTCCCACCGTTACGGTCGAGTTCTCGCACGGCGGTGCGGAATACCGAATGATGAAACGCTTCCTCGACCATCCGGCGGCTGAGTTTGAGCGTCGTGAGAATGGAAGCTTCGTTCGCATGGCGGAGGGCGAGGGCGCGGACGAAAAGATTCGAGCGATTCTCACGCGCAATCCGCCGGGACGCGGGTTGTCGCGGCCTGAGAATTGGGGACTTGCTCAGGTCTTGTGGGCACCACAGGGCGACCTGGCGCTTGGCAAGTTGTCGGGCGATCTCGTAACCGACATTCGAACCGCCCTTGGTGTGCAGGTGTCGGGTCCGGGCAGCGGGCCGCTGGAGGAGCGAATCGAGACGGCATACCTTCGTTTCTTCACTGCTGGCGGCCAGTACCGGCGAGGCAAGGACGCGCCAGCAGTTGTGCGGTTGCATGAGGGCTTGCAGGCCGCACTCGAAGCGCAGCGCGCTGCGGGTGAGCAGCAGCGGATATTCGAGGAGGCGGCACGCCGAGTCGAGGATCTTCGTGCACGCCGCGCCCAAGCCCGCCGCGACGCCGACGCGCTTACGAAGTCGCTTCGCGATGCACGAGCGCGAGCGGAAGCGTACAGAGATCTCCTCTCAGATAAGGCACAACGCGTGGAGCGCGTGAAGGCGGCCGAGGCTCGGCACAGTGAGTTGAAGCAGCGAATTGAGGCGATCAAGTCTGCGGCGAGAGATCTGGTCGACGTGCGGCTCGTCCTCACCCAGCTTCGCTCCGAGTTGCCGTCTTGGGTTCGCGAGGTGGAACAGCACGAGATAGAAGCCGCACGGACGCTGACCGCGCTCGAAGATGTCCGCAAGACACGCGACGCGAATGAAACTACTAGGCAAAGCGCCGAACTTGCTGGACGGTATCTCGACGAGCTGCGCCGGGCATCGGCCCTTGATGATCGATTGCGTAGAATTGCCGGAGCGTCGGAAACCCTTGCGCAGCACAAACTGGAGCGCAGCCGCTTGGTCGCGCCCGATGCAAAAACGCTGCGCGCGATCCGCAAGGCGATGAAGGACCACGACGACGCGCGGATGCGCCTCGAAGCCGCGCTGATAACGTTAGAGATCGTTCCCGAGAAAGGCGGTGCGCTGGTTGTCGTGTCTGGTGAAGAACCCGGAGAACGATCACTCTCAGCGGGAGTACCCGCGCAAGTGAAAGGATCACCCGAAGTCGTTGTTGATTTGCCAGGCATCGCCCGCCTCCGCGCCCGCGGGCCTGCCGGATCAATCGCTGAGATCCGCATCGAACGCGAGAAGGCAGCGGACAAGCTGAAAGCTTTGACGGAAGCATTTGGGAGCGCAGACCTCGAAGTGCTTGACGCATTGCAGGACAAGGCGACGGAACTGGACAAACGACTCGCGGCCGCGCAAACACAGATAGACACCCTGCTGGCTGACAAAACGGTCGAGCAGATCGAAACGGAACGCGCTACGCTCGCCGCAGGGATTTCTCGGATCGTGGCGGATTATCCGGATTGGCGCGACGCACCTCCCGACGCGACAGCGCTCAGAACCACAGCCGACGCGAGCAAGCGTGCCTTCCTCGCCGCTCTCGATACAGCCGAGGCCGCCCGCGACGCTGCGCAAGGCGCAGTCAACGCTGCCAGCCACCAACAGGGCACCGTTAAGGTGCGGATTGAAGAGACCGATAAACGCGAGCGATCGCTGACCGCCACGCTGGCCGAGCTGACTAACGACGGCAAGTCTGAGGGGGAACGCGAGAGTGAGATGAGAAGAGTCGCCCTTGCCTGGGATGCTGCGCGGGCCGGTTTCAAAGAGATCGAGGCCAAGCTCGCCGAGTTTGGCGAAGATCCCGGCACCACGGCGACCACGTTGGAGAAGCAACTACAGGCCGCCGATGACACCGCAACCAAAGCTCTCGAACAGGAAAAGAGCGAAGAGGGCCGCCTGATGCACGTTTCAGCGCAGGGCCCGTATTCGTCCCTCGCTCGGGCCGAGGAGGAAGTTGTCCGTCTGAACCGCGAGATTGCCAGCGAGGAATTGCAGATGGCCGCCATCCGCCTGCTGCGGACAACGGTGGAGCAGGCTCGAAGCGCAGCGTTAGCCGCAATAGCGGCTCCGGTGGAAGCCGCTGCAACGCGCACGCTGCAACGCATTGCTGGCAATCGGCTGGGCCGTGTCCAGCTCGGGGAAGCGTTCGAGCCCATGCAGATGACGCCGGGGATTGCCGATGTGCCGGTGTCGATCGAAAGCATGTCAGGCGGCGAGCGCGAGCAGATATATCTCGCGACACGTCTCGCTTTGGCCGACGTGCTTGCCAAGGGCGAGCGCCAACTCGTGGTGCTGGATGACGTTTTGGTTGCAACAGACTCCGGACGCTTTGCCCGAGTAATGCGGATTCTGGAAGAGGCGGCGCAGCGATTACAGGTGCTCATCCTTACGTGTCACCCAGAACGTTACATGGGTCTGGAAGGCGCACGCTTCTTCGATCTGGAGGGAATTCTTCGTGACAGTGTGGAGGCGTGACCGTTATCCTCTACTAGCTCGCTGGCCGCATCCCTGGCAGATCAAACATCGAACGTCGGTAACTAGACTGAACTCTAGGGCAGCGTCGCGCGCCTTTTGGCGTGAGCTGAAACGACCATCACGAACGGAGGCGACTTACGGCATCGCGTAGGTGCTCATGCAGTGGAGGCGCCCGCCAAAAGCAGGGGCTGTTGACCTGCGCCCCGGAAACTGGACCGGCTGAAATGTTTGATCCTCCGAATGAGCTATCAACGTGGATTGGGCCCTTGAGAAGGCAACTCAAAGAGTACGCCGACGACAGGGAGAGCATGCGTCAGGCGCGGCAGTCCATTGCTTCCATCTAGGCTGAGCAACTCGGCTGGCGCGGTGCCATCCGGATTGAGACTCTCCAGAATCACTAGTGCCGGAGTTACATGTCTAAGGCGCTTGAAATAGGCGGTGCCGTTCTCGTCGATAATGACGGCGAGCCGACCGTCGAGTCGGCCGATGGCGTCATTCGCAGTCACAGCTTTGCTGGTCATCAGGAATTGTCCATCGAGTGCGATCGGCTCAGCGCTTCGCCCGTTCACCTTAAACAGTCGCGCCTTGTCGAGCTGAGACCAATATGCTGCCGAGTCGTCGATAGCCACGATCTCGTGGTTCGTCCTACTGGCCGCCATTTCCTGCACTTTTGACGCGAACAAGGTGCCAACAATCTTGTGGCATTTGAGGCTCTCACGCCTGACAATGATAGGCTCGCGAAGCGCGTAGGGATCAACTGTTTGACTCGTGAGAATGGCCACGTCTGGATGAGCCTCCGTCTCGGTGAAGCGGCGCGCAACCAAACGGTCGCCGACAGCAGCGACGACGAGATTCTTTGGATTTATGGGCGCATAGTTGCTGACAAGTAAAAAGTCACCAACCGCGGCGACGGGCTCTAATGTGCCGGCTACCAATTGGTAAATCTCATGATTGTAAAGGTGGATCTCTTGCAGCCGCGAAGCGTCCCACTCCTCGAGGGTCACCAGACCGTCGCCAACGCGCCCATCGGTCTTTGCTGCGGCGGCAATTCCGGTTTGCAACAGGATCACCTTCTTGAGCTCTTCGTTCTGACCGACGGGTAACTCCAGCACCGTAGGCTCCCAAGTGAAGACCCTAGGATCTCCGCGGAAAGCCTCGAAATCGGCGTAGACCCGGAACGCGTCATGGATTCTGTTCTGAAGGGTGCCTTCCCAAAACGTGCGGACGTCCCTGGCCTCAGCCAGGCCGGTAGTCTCGTCATCGCTGTGCGGTGGTTTGTTAAGTAGGAGGATCGGTTTCGTGCCTCCGCTCAGACATTTCAAGAGATCGGCAAATACTTTGCGATTGAAAGGCGCCGCGTGTTGCTCCTCGCGCAACCTCTTTATCTCCTTTCTCAGCTTGTCGAGATTTGATTCCGAAATGTGACGGCCTTCACTTCGGAGTATGAACTTCAACAGCTTCTCGACGTATATGCGGACTTGCCGGATGTACTCGCGCGCCCGAGCGTCGTCGTTTTGAGATTCCGCCTCGTTCCACAATCGCTCAAGGCAATTTCCGTTGACGATGGTGGCGGTGCCGGACGAGGTGTCGACTGGTGCGATGAGTCCGTGCTGACCGCTCAGCTTTTGGACCTCCGTAAGACGGAGGAAGAACTCACGTTCGTGCGTCGTCAGGAGGAGTTGCGCAGTCATTGGGTCGGTCACCGGAAGATTGGCGATCCGTGCGATTTCCTCGGCCCACTTGTTCTTGTTTCGGGGATCGAAGGTCGTCTGGGGGTCGTCGAGAACCATCAATGGAAAGGGGTTAGTACCGAGGCCTTCTATCGTTTCCTCGCGCAGGGCCAAGATAAAAGCCCACAGGATCGCTCGAAGCCACGACGTGTTGGCGACAAGTCCTGCGTCGATCTTCATCCCGGCCGAGAAGCTCCCATGCACATGGACCGCCTTCTTTTTCAGAGCTGTATCCTCGTAGGCGAGGCGCTCGCGGAGATGGATGCGATTTAGGATATCCTTGATCCGTTTTGAAAGGTCGCTGATAGATCGGGCCGTCTCGGCCTCGACGAGAGAACGAAGGTTCTTGAGCGGTTCTAGGGCTTCCTTGATGGCCTCTCTCGTTTGCTGCTCGGTGTTAATTTGATGCCACGATGCAGCGGCATCGGCGGCAGCGTCCAGATGCTTGGCTGCGTCATCGAAGGGTTCTGCCTTGGCAAGAGCCTCTTCTAATCGGCTCAGTTGCCCCTGGATGCAGCGCTCTGGCATGGACCCATCTTCGCCGGGCTTGCCGATCAGTTCAGTCCATGCGTCCAAGAAGGATTGTCGGTGGTTTTCCCACCAAGCGGCCAAATCAACCAGACGATGCAACGTTCGAATGAATTGCCGAAGTTCCACAGCGGCTGACGGCTCGTCGCCCGCAGCAGTTGGAGCTGGAGCGGATGAAGCGAAATCGGGTAAGCGGAGGGCTTGTTCGGTGAGGATCCGACGAACGGAACTTGCTAGCCCAACGAGGATGTTACTGAATAGGGGCTGGTCCGCGAAGCGTGCGAGTACTGCTTCGGTATAGGCTTTTTTTGGATCCATGTCCCCTAGAAACGCGAGATTATCTCGCACCTCTGCGGAAAGATGATTACGCAAATCTTTTTCGAGAGTGTTACAAGCATCCCCGATCTTCCTCGCTGCGACATCAGCTTCGCGCTTCAGTTCCTCCATCTCTTTCGCCAGTAAACGCTGCTTTTCGGTTAACAGTGGAGATTCGCATAAAGGGCAAGCGGCAGAGGCTGTTTGTACACCCGAAGGTGGGATGAACCATTCAGCCGCCAATGCTTTGAGTCGGAGCTTGGTGTCCTTGGTCTGTCGGCGGTCCCATTGAAGCGCGTGGTCAAGCTCGGTGGCGGTGGACGTCAACGCCGCGGGCAAATTCTGAAACTGCGGGTCATTACTGGCGTTAGTGAGGGCTCTCCAGGCCGTGAAGGCTGCAACTCCGTCGGTCTTCTGCCCGATCAAGGCGCGTGCGGTAGCAACCGCATTCCTGATCTTCTCTCGATCCTCCACCTTGTTGGTATCGATTCCGGCGGCGATTTCGGTCTTTAAGGTGCCGAAGTGCTGCCCTGCCCCTGAGGAGGCCTGGCCGGAAAGCGCACGCAGCTTGGCCACGACTTCGGGGGACTGGATCAACGTAACGCCTGAAAGATCAAGCCCTAAGTGACTGGTCTTCTCTGTGGCCTTTTTGATGTTTTCGTCGAATGTATTTTTCCTCAGTTCGATCCCTTGGTCCTTGGCATAGCGCAGAAACCGGCGACCGCCGTGGGCTAACTGGGTTGCAACGCCATCTGCTATGTCGGCCAACTGATCCAAGCCTGTTAGCATCTTGACGGCTTCATAAAGGGACTGAATCTTCTCGGCGAAACCCATCTGAGCTAGACGGCAGGGCATCAGTAAGCCGGTCTCAAGTAGTTGCGGCGCACGGAGCAACCTCGGATCGACTTCATCTTCGACTACTGGATCACCGCTAACAGGTATCGTCGTGCACCGGTAAGCTTTCGCGTCCTCTCCCTTTTCATTTGCGAAGGTTAGTTGAACCCAGACCTTGGGCTCCGACAGCAGATCTGTGGGCGACGACGGATAGGCCGCTAAGGGCGGCCATTCACCGATCGAACTGCCGCTATCATCGAGCACCGGAAAACGTTGACCATCGTCCTCGACGGGCCCCACTTGCTCTCGGATGCGCCGTCCGGTCAACGCCCACAAGATAGCGCTGGCTAGCGCCGTCTTCCCCGAACCGTTTTGCCCCTCAAGACACCAACTTTCCCTATTCACGTCTAACGCAAACACTGGACCGTTGAACAGGGTCAGCCCACCAAAACCTGTCGTCTCAATCTTTCGGAGGCGCCAACATCCAGTGCTGTCGGTTGGTGTGGGCTGTGCCTTTTCCGATTTCGGGTCGCGGGGTTCATCCTTCCACGCAGCGATCAAACCGGGGAACAGCTTCTCGTTACCTTCCGCCACCAAACGTATATCCTGCTTGAGCAGAAACTCACACAGACGTCGTTTCCCTGCCGTATCGAGAGTGATAGAGCCGCTTTTGTGCTCGCCAAACTTCATCCAGGCCAGTTCCGCTCCGGAGAGGAGGGCGTTTTCAGCTTCCGCATGGGTGATAGCCACGATGGTTTATACCTTGTTCGTTTCGATGATCTCGGCCCTAATCGAGAGCTTTCTTTGTAAGAGCGACGAGTCGGCGCTTCACTCCAATCTTCGGATTTTACGCGAGCGCTCGGCCGTATAGTGCAATTGCCTTCGGCAACTCGCCCAATTGTTCATGTAGGATGCCCAACAGCTTCAATGCATGCGCGTGCCAATCGGGATAGCCGTCGGCGCCCTTCTGGATTGCCAGTTCTACCGACTTAAGCAACATACGACATCTCGCTGGCTCCATGGACGAGGCACTGACTTTGAGCAGATCCTCAACCGTCATGATCAGCGTAGAGAAGTCACCCCACTTCAGCTTGTCCGCCAACCATCTATCTCGATCCAGAAACTCACCGTCGAAGGAGTAGGCCCACTGTGGATCGGGATAGTCTTTGTACGCGGGTCCGCCATAAACGAGGAAGAGCTTTCTCGTCGGAAGCTCGAATTCGTAAGCGCTCGCCGCACCAGATTGCGGTTGCCACTGAGCAATCACGAGTTTCCGAGACAGATCGAAAAGCGTCAGCAAAGTTGCATCTTCATTATCGCTGGACAGTGTCTGACAGACTGCAAAAGATACATCGAGTGAAATGCCACTCTTGTCGAGATTTGCTCTGAAGCGCTTGCTCAGGATTAAGGCGCCATTCGATTTGAAGGCGTAAAAGGTACCCTTCAAACCGTCGCCGAAGAGCCAATCATTGATGACGAACCTGCCAGTGTCCGCAACCTTTCCATCGTTCGGGCGCTGCAAGCGTCCGTGCGTCAGAACGCTTTCCTCTTCAAGGAGGAGATAATCGCCTTCGCCCTTATCGCGATAGCCACCAATGTCACCGTCTGGGTCACTATCACGCCATGCAGTCGTGTATCTTCCGTTGGGAGAACGGTTGTATTGACCGAAGAAATCCAGGGATTTGACGCGGAGGAACGTCTCGTCGAACACGACGAGACCGGAGGCTGGCGGCGTTTTTTCTGAACTGTTTCTTCGAGTAAAGGGCCACATAGAATTCCCCTTTGGGTTGCTTCAACGATATGCAGTTTGCACGAGATACGCTACCATGAAGTCATGACGCGATGACTTTCGGATGTGCTGAAGAACCGGGGAGGTCGAGGAAAATGACGATGGAAACCATTTGCATAAGGAAGGGCCTCTTTCGCCTCCGGATGCAGCGCTCAGGTCTGGGAGGATTGTCGCGTTTGAGCCTCTCTCTGCTCGCTGTAGAAACCGACCTGGCTTGAAAGGGTTTCCCACCGTTCCTTGATCGGGGACGCATCTTGCGCAAAACGCTAGTCGTCCATAGCCGCAACGCTTGGCGCAGCTACCGCACCCAGGCCGCCCTGCAGTCCCGACAGGGGCTCCAGCTGTTCACTATCGAGCAACTAGCGGCGCGACTGGCTGGAGGGTTCTTCCAATCGATTGACCCCGACGACCTGAAGACCGCTGTCGGAGAGGCTCTGGCGACGCCTTTGGGCGAGCTTGACGAGATCAAGGCGCTGCCCGGTTTTCAGCGGGCCGTTGCCGCGACCTTGGCCAAGGCTTGGACCGCAGGGCTGGACCTTGCAGCAGAGATCGCTGCCGCAAACGATCCAACGGCAACGGCGCGCCTTGATTCTTTGGCTACCCTCGAGAAGGGGGTGCTCGCACGCCTGCCCAAGAGCCAGCTCCGCCCGCACGATCTCGTTACGGCCGCCTTGGAGCGTGTCTGCTGCGCTGCCACGATCTTCGGCAGGATAGAAGTCCACGGGCGAACAGAAATGTCACCGGTCTGGCGGCCGCTACTGGCCGCGCTCGCGCGAGAGACTGAGGTCGTTTGGATCGCCGAAGCGAGACGCGTTCCGGACTGGCTGTCCTCGACTGGGGTCCCGGTAGAAGCGCGAGCGCCGGAGCGGCCGACCATTATCGCCATTTCATGTGCGAGTCCGCGACATGAGATTTTGGAGGCGTGGCGCTGGGCACGCCGGCATCTTGCCCAGGGAGCGTCTCCGCAAGAGATCGCGATCGGAGCGGCCGCGCCAGACGCTTGGGACGATCACATGCTGGCGCTGGCTGAATGCGCAAATCTTCCGATTCATTTCGTTCACGGGCGTGCGGCACTTTCAACTCCCCAAGGTCAGCTTGCCGCCGCGCTGGCCGAAATTCTCTTGCGTGGTTTCTCGCGAACGCGGCTCATGCGCCTCATTGCACTCTTGCGCTCGCAAAGCCCCCGCTTTCCCTCCTTGCCGGGTGACTGGTGGCGCGCCTTGCCCGAAGATGCGCCTTTACTTGATGCCGCGCGTTGGGGGCGCGCGATCTCGGCGCTGACACCAGAGAGTTTTTCCGATGGTATAGACCACCGGCCGCTGCTCCGGGAAATCGTCGAAGCTCTCAGCAAGGGACTCAACGAAGCGGCAGAGATCGGCCAACTGCTTCTTGAAGGAGAAGCGCTTAGCGTCTGGCGCAAAGCACTTACAGAAGGGCCACCCGCTGCGCTCGACGTAACGCTCACGGGCCTGCGCGTTGACGATGGTGTGGAGCCCGATACTGCCATACTTTGGGCTCCGGCGTCCGCTGTTGCGACCGTCCCCCGCCCGCTCACTTGGCTGGTTGGCCTGACTTCGCGATCGTGGCCGCGGCGTGCGACCGAAGATCCCATACTCCCGGACCACATAATTGCTACAGCTCGCCTCGATCCGTTGCCAGTACATCACGCCGACCGACGCGATTTTCTGACGATTCAGGACATGACAAGTCGCGAACTTGTCTGTTCGCGGGCGCGGCGCGACACCGGAGGGCGGCTAAACGGAATGTCTCCCCTTTACCCGCGCAGCGTGCACGAGGTCTATCTCGCTCAAAGCCGAGAACCCGAGCACGCGGCAAGCGCAAGCGACCGTTTGCTGGCGCGCCCCGACGAGTTCGCGGAGCTGCCGCTTGCGATGTCAGCGCTCCAGGCGTGGATCGACTGGCATCGGGAAGAAATTACGGCTCACGACGGGTTAGTGAGGCCGAACCATCCACTGCTTCTGCGGGCTCTTGACCGGCGGCAATCGGCAACCTCCCTGGTAAAGCTGTTGCGCGACCCCTTGGGATATCTGTGGACTTACGGGTTTGGATGGGCCGAACCCGAAGAGACCGACGAGCCGCTGACACTCAACCCGCTTGCGTTCGGCAATCTCCTGCACGAAATTCTTGAAGGAGCGGTGACTCGGCTCGAAAGTGCCGGCTCTGGTGGATTTGCTAAGGCTTCAACTCAGGATGTTAGGCGGGCCGTCGAAACGGCTGCTGAAATGGTTGCCACGCGTTGGGATGAAAACCGGCCGGTGCCACCTCCTGTGGTCTGGAAACGCAAGCGTGCGGAGGCGGTTGAAATGGCTGTCATCGCTCTATCCGAGAACGATGACGGACTGCCCGATCAGCATAGCTGGGCCGAAATTCCGTTTGGTAGAGACCCAAAAGCCGACGACCTTAGCGAAGAAGTGCGTTCGGCGCTCCCGTGGGACCCAGACGAGCCGGTAATTATCCCCGATACTGCTATCCGGATCGGCGGGTCGATTGACCGCCTTGATCTTGCTGGTGACGGAAGGCGCGCTCGCGTCACCGACTACAAATCAGGAAAGCTCGGTGGCGGTAAGCGTCCTCAACTAAGGGGCGGAGCTGAGCTGCAGCGGTGCCTTTACGCTTACGCAGTCAAGGCGCTTGTCGCCGGCCGCCCGCAGGTAGAAGCCCGACTCGTCTATCCGCGCAAGGATGGCCAAGGGCTACTCCTTGAAAATCCTGAGGGAACGCTTGAAAAGCTTGCCGCATTTCTTACGGCTGCCAGTGCCTCGTTCGCTGCGGGCACTGCGCTCCCAGGCCCAGCTGCTGAAGAGACCTGGTATGACTTCGCGTTAGCCCTGCCCGGCGGCGCGACGGAGAGTTATCTTGTGGCTAAATTGCGGCTGGTCGCACAAGCGCTTGCGGCTATAGCACCGCTTTGGGGAGAGCCTTGAGATGCCGCACGGACCGGCACTCGAGCGCCTTCCCGATGCTTCGGCTCGCTTGGCCGCGTTGGTGGAGCACCACCGCACCCTGCTCGTTGAAGCTGGCGCAGGCAGCGGCAAGACTGCTCTCATGGCCGGACGAGTTGCCCTCCTTCTGGCTGCCGGCATTCATCCGAGCGGCATCGTAGCGATAACCTTCACCGAGGCAGCCGCCTCAGAACTTCTTGAGCGCATTGAGCGCTCTGTGCAGGAACTTCTCGGCGGCCAAGTCCCCGTCGAACTTTCATGGGCCTTGCCCGAAGGGCTAACCAACGCGCAAAGACAGAACCTTGAGAGCGGGACTGACGCTCTCGACGAAATCACATGTACGACAATTCATGGCTTCTGCCAGCAGTTAATAAGGCCGTATCCCGTAGAAACCGGGATTGATCCTGGCGCGGCCATCATCGATCCGGTAGCCGCCGAGATCGCCTATCAAGATTTGATGGAAGCTTGGCTCTCGGCCCGTTTTGGGAGGGACCGCGGCGCTGAAGGTCTCGGGCGCATTCCCCCAATAGCGGGGGCGGGCGGCGAAGACGATTTCTTTGCCGAATTGCTTTTCAAGGCGCCCGACGAGACGCTTGAGTTGATTAGCAAAACCGCTCAATTTCTCAAGGGCCATCGGACGGCACGGGCATCCGCCGCGACGGTCGATCCCGCCACCTTTGCGCGGCTTGCGGACGCGGTTAGCGAATTCTCCGATTGGTACAACGGTTGCGGCGTTGTAGAACCGACGACCGGCGAACTTATCGAAGATCTGACGCAAGTTGCCGCTCGGGCACGCGAGGCGGCAAGGGAACCGCTGACCGGGCGTCGTATCGCCGAACTTATATTCCACACGGCGCCGCAAGCATGCAAAAAGAGGGAGACCGCGTTCAAGCAGTGGGGCCGTAAGAGCAAGTGGAAGGATGCCGGCAGAACAGCGGGACGGAGCGCCGCCCAGGGCGAACATCTGAGTGCCGCTGGCGAGGCCCATTACCAGGCCTGCGCTGAAGCGTACCAAGCATTTTGCGCTGACTTGGGTGCGCTCGCTTTTCAACGCTTTGTCGCTGAATTCGGCGCCCTCAGAGACCTGTATCGGGACTACAAGCGTAACGCTGCGCTCCTCGACTTCGACGACCTGCTCCATCATGCCGGCGACCTGCTGAAGAGCAACGAAGGGGTGCGTCTGGCTCTCAGGCGGCGGTATCCTCGAATTCTGGTCGATGAGTTCCAGGACACCGATCCGTTGCAGGCCGAAATCCTGTGGCGGCTTGCTGGTGAAGGCGACGCGGCGTTGCCGTGGTACGAACGCACAATCCGTCCTGGGGCGCTCTTTGTCGTGGGCGACCCCAAACAGGCAATCTACCGTTTTCGCGGCGCCGACGTAGAAACCTACCTCGTCGCCAAGCGGGCGCTGTCAGCTCGTGACCCGATGGCCATCTTAGAGGTGTTTGCTAATTTCCGCGCGCAGCCTCCAATCCTCGAATTTGTTAACGCGCATTTCGCAGCAATGCTTGACGAGGCACAGGGACAGCCCGGCTTCACGGCTCTTATCCCCGTGCGCACCCGTGGTGATGAACCGAGCGTAGCGGCCTTCGAGATCGCGCTCGATGACCGACATAAGAACGCAAAGGGCAACTTGGTGGTCGACTTGGTGCGTCGAGAGGAAGCGTCGATTGTCGCGAACATTGTGCGAGACCTCATCGGCGCCTATCCGGTGTGGGACAAGGACCAAAAAAGATTCCGGCCATCGCGCGCAGGTGACATTGCCCTACTCGCTCCAACCGGTACCAGCCTCTGGATTTACGAGCGGGCCCTAGAGAGCCGTGAAATCCCGATCGCCTCGCAGGCCGGTAAAGGCTTCTTTCGCCGCCAGGAAGTCCAAGACCTGATCGCAATCGCCAGGTCAATCGCAGATCGTCGCGACACGCTGGCGCTCGGCGCTCTACTTCGAGGACCGCTGGTAGGACTTACTGAAGAAGAAATCGCCAATGAGATCGATGTTCTTCAGCAAGCAACAACAAGCGCTCATCGCCTTAACCTGTGGACCGATCCGGCAATCATCAAACATGTAGTCCTGAAGCAGACACTCACCGTGTTACAAAACTTGGCACGCAAGGCCCGCCGCACGACGCCCTACCACCTTCTTGCGGAGGCCGTGGAGGAGCTTCACGTCCGGCCGATCCTCAAGGCGCGCCTGCCACGCGGAGCCGAACGAGCGCTGGCTAATGTTGAACTTGTACTGGAAATGGCGCGGGCATACGCAGGGCGCGGCATCGGTGATTTTGCCCGCGCACTGTGGCAGCGTTGGGAAGATGGAGACGCTCAAACCGAAGGCAGGCCGGATGCCGAGGCGGATGCGGTGTCGATCATCACCATCCATTCGGCGAAAGGTCTGGAATGGCCCATCATCATTCCTATCAATTCCACGACCCTTCTCTGGTCGGACATGAGTTTCCTCTATCGCCGCCGCGACGACAGCGTGCACTTTAGAGTGTTTGACTTTCCGAGTCTCGATTATGAGGCCGTCAGTCAGGAGGAAACGGAAGCGCTACGTCGCGAACGCGTGCGTCTTTGGTACGTAGCTCTGACCCGTGCGCGGGACTTGCTTCTTCTGCCGAAGCAGAACGAACGAATTGGGGGCGATTGGCTCAGCCTCATCAATCTCGATATTAATACGCTCCCCCTCTTTGATGGTGCGCGATTCAGAGGTTTAGCGCCTCAGCCCGTCTCCAGCAGCGGCAATGCCCAGGATGTCCCGACATGGGAACGCGAAGCGGCCGCAATTGCTGCGGCGCAGCGGAGCATCTCGTGGCATCAGCCCAGTCGCCATGAGGGATCGTTCGTCCCGATAGAAACTCCCGACGAGGTATTCGTCGGCGCCGAGGCGATCTTGGAGAGCCTGCCTGCGGCAGCCGAAAAAACCATGATTCAGGGCGGTCGCGAGCGGGGCTTGGTTCTGCACAAGCTCATGGAAGAGTTGCTTACCGGCGAAATAGCCGATGACGTAGCCACGCTCCAAGCACGCGCCTGTGAACTCCTTACGCAACTTGGACTCCATGATGCGGAAGATGCAGCAACCGGTCCGTCCAGCCGCGAGATGGCCGCTGCTGCGCGACGTACGCTCCAGCTTCCGGAAGTCGCGAAGCTGCGTCCGAAGCTGCTGCCGGAGTTCCGGGTCTATGCGGCTGCGGTCGTTGACCAAACTGCGTCGCTCACCGCTGGCATTGCAGATGCGGTCGCTATTGAGGCCGGGCGCACTAAAGCAGTAATTGATTGGAAGAGCGACGTGAATCCGACACCGGCTCATATCGAGATGTATCGCGGTCAGGTGCGCGACTATCTGACAGCGACTGGTGCTGGGTTGGGGCTGATCGTTTTCCTGACTTCGGGCCGCATTGAGCGAGTGCAATCGGCAGATTAATGCGTGTCTGCTAAACCTCCGGCGTAGAGCAAGGGCTCGGACTCGCCGAAATGAAGGGCCTCCCGGCCTAGGCCGCTGTGCTGGGCGGACTCGCAGCAATCTACTTAGAAGCCGACGGAGCTTCAGAACCCGTTCAGCGCTGTCCAGTTGTCGGCGAGGAATCGCTGGATGCCGACGCCTGGTCGATATGCTGGATAGCGAATCCGAAACGCACCCGCGGCCCCAGCGAAAGAATCGTCAGGTAGCACGCGCAGGTGTTTCGCAAGAAAAACGAGCGCCAACGACGGGGCTCTCGACTCGCCCTGGTTGCAATGAATCGCCAGCGGTCGGCCGACACCCCTATGCTCTGCCGCGAACAGCAAGAACTCCGTGAAAAGAGGGAGCTTGAACAGTGGTAGAGGGGGGTCGATCATGTTGAGGAAGAGGTCAAAAGAGCGGCGCATCACCAGATAGTGCTGGTGTGTGTTGGGTAGGCTCCCCGTGTAGCCAACTGCCTGCTGGTGACATGGTGTCTTGCAGGCATGAACGACCGCCATATCGGCGGTGCCGTTCCGGCACGATTCCTCGTTCCCGACGTAGACACCCTCGTGAACTTCGAACATATTTTCCTGCACTTCTCTGATCGGATATCTAGCTCGCCTGAACTATTCGCCGTCGTCTACTCTAACGCCTGTCTGCGTAGAACGTTACAACGATTGCGTCCTTCCATGCTAGGTGCCTCACCCGGCCTACAAGAAAATCAACTTCCTTCGACCTCTGCGCCCTGTCCGCCACCGGAAGCTCTCCCACGCAACACTTCTCCAAACTGCAGACTGCCCCCCGTCACTGCGTTCTCGTTCAGTTCGTGGCGCTGCGCTGTGAGACGCTCGCTCGGGCTCCGCAAGCTGCGCCGCTCGCGCCCATCCCATAACCGTCCCTGACCCAGCCCGCGTCTCCGCTTCGCCGCCGCTCTATGTGGTGGCGCTCGCTGCGCTAGCACGCCGTGCCAGCCCATTCGGGCCGCCTTCGCTCTGGCACGGCCTGCCGCCCGCTCCGCTCGCGCATCTTAAGAATCTGCGCACGGCCCTCCTGTTCGGGTTGAGAGGGCCGCGCGGAAAAAAATTGCGCGGTGATGAATGCAAAGCGCAGCACGCCCTGCCGCATAAGCGGAAGCGGGCGAATCAAAAAGGAGATGGAGGTAACGACAATGGCAATCAACAAGGTGATCGTGATCGGCAATCTGGGAGCTAACCCCGAGGTTCGTGCGCTGCCGTCCGGGCAGAACGTGGCGAATTTCTCGCTGGCGACCACGGAGCGGTTTACGGACCGCAACGGCGCGAAGCAGGAGCGCACCGAATGGCATCGGATCGTCGCGTTCGGACGGCTGGCCGATACGTGCGAACGGTTCCTGAGCAAAGGCCGGCAAGTTTACGTCGAAGGACGGCTTACCACCCGCCAGTACGAAGCCAAGGACGGATCGGGCAAGCGCTACCGGACCGAAATCGTGGCGCGGCAACTCCGCCTGCTTGGCATCCGTGTCAATGGCAATGCGCCCAAGGCGGAAGCTTCCGCCGACATCCCGTTCTAGCCAACCCACCCAGGGAGAACCGCGCAAGCGGTTCTCCCGCAATCACTCCAACCACAATCGGAGATTACGAAAATGAACATTTATGAAATCGTGACCGAAAAAATCGTGAACCTGCTCGAACAAGGAATAGTGCCGTGGCGCAGGCCGTGGACCTCGACCGGATTGCCGCGCAACCTTGTAAGCAAGAAGCCATATCACGGCATCAATTATTTTCTGCTATCCGCGTCGAAATACGTGCCGCCGTTCTGGTTGACGTACCGCCAGGCAACCGAAGTGGGCGGCTATGTCCGGAAAGGCGAGGAAAGCACGTTGATCGTCTATTGGAAGGTCGAAGACCTGAAGCAGAGCAGCGAAGACCTCGACACCGAGGAAACCGGCGAGAAGACCCGCCGCCGATTCGTTTTGCGATACTATCGCGTGTTCAACCTCGAACAATGCGAACTTCCGCAAGCCGTGCTCGACAAGCTGCCGAAGATCGAAACGCACGAACACGATCCGATCGAAGCAGCCGAACGGATCGTCGCCGCAATGCCCAACCCGCCCGAGATAGTACGCGGAGGCTCGAAAGCGTTTTACTCGCCACTCACCGATCGGATTACCCTTCCGCCGCGCGAGCTATTCATCAGCGCCGATGAATTTTATGCAAGTCTGGATCACGAACTGGTGCATTCAAGCGGCCACGTCAAACGCCTTGGGAGAGAAGGCATTTGCGAAGCCGCGCCGTTTGGTTCGCCAGTCTATTCCAAAGAGGAACTGGTCGCCGAGATGGGAGCGGCTTTTCTTTGCGCCGAAGCCGAAATCTCTAACGCGGTCATCGAGAATCAGGCCGCCTATCTTGCCGGCTGGCTGAACAAGCTTCGCGATGATCGCAAGCTTCTGGTTCACGCGGCCGCCCAAGCACAGCGCGCGGTCGATTACATACTTAATCGCGCCTGCCAGGAGTAAGCGCGCGCGGCGCCCGAGCTTCCGCTCGGGCGCCGCGTGTTCGCTCCTTCGCTGACCGCTTTGCTGCGCTTGTGAAACTACATAGCGACAGAACTGCGACGAGAGCTTTCTATTCGTTTTTCTTGAAGTTAGGCCCAACGCAGATCGAGGAACCTCTGCCTCGGAAACCGATCCGGAGATAATGTCATATTATGATTACCTCGATTCGCGGCTGGATCAGTCAAGCATAGCGATGGGCGACTCTCACAAGAGCTTTTTCAGAGCATCACGCACACTTGGATTCGACCAGTCCAATGCACCGACGCAGTTCCAGATAATCTGCCCGTCGCGCCCGATCACAAACGTGCTCGGGATGCCGCTCACCCCGTAGGCTGCGCTCGCGGCGTTACTGGTATCGAGGAGTACCGGAAAATTGTATCCGTTGGTGGCCATGAATTGCGCCACCGCGGGCTTCCCGCGCTGATCGACGCTGACGGTTAACACTGCGAAATCGGGATAATGGCGGAAATCGCGGTAGAGATTTTCGAGGGAGGGCATCTCGCTGCGACAGGCGCCGCACCAGGTCGCCCAGAAGTTGAGCAGGACGACTTTTCCGCGGATCGTGTTGAGAGCAGCATCGCCTCCGTTTAAATACGGTAATGTAAAATTGGGAGCTGGGTGCCCGGCCTCGGTACCGCTGCTTGCGATCAGACGGGCGAGCGCGATACCGCCCGCGAGTTCCTTTTCGCCGATTGTAACTGCATTAGTAACTTTGATGGGTACCGGCGTGCTCGGGGCGGTAGCCGCGCCGGCTCCAGCTTTCGGACTCGCCGAAGCGCGCGCATGAACTTCGGCACGCGGCTCCGTCGATTGAGCGGCGGGTGGATTGGAAGCTGCGCTCGGTACCGCGGCCTTACCCGGCTGGTTTATCGGCACCGCAGCGGCGAGGATCAGACGGTCCTGCTCACGGTAGAGTATGTACGCAAGAAATTGGGCGGCGCCAAAGCCTACAGCGAAGGCGAGCAGCATGACTTCGAGGCTCCCGCGCAGCGTGAGAACTTTCTTCGCTACACTGCTCGCCCTCGACGAGGATATAATCCCCGAACCGATGGGTTTGGCAAGGACAAAGATTGCGTCGCCAAAGCCGATCTCATCACCGGCCTCGACGACGATAGGACAGTTGATACGCCGGGAATTTACAAAGGTGCCGTTGGTCGAGCCGAGATCGGAAATCTCATAGCGGTTTTTTCGGAACGCAAGCGACGCGTGGCGCGTGGAGACGCCAGACCTGCGGATTACAAACTGGTTGTCCTCGCCACTACCGATGCTGGCTTCGGACTTCAAGACACGGAATTCGCGAGGCTCATCCGTACGCGCGTTCAGCGCAAGGAACCGCACCTCGGGAATGTGTCGTCTGCGTTTCCAGCCGATGGCCATCTTCGTTGTGGTGCTGACTATCGTTGCTTCGGTGCCGAGGCATTGTGGGAGAGCGCTTCTTGGTGTCGATACGAGCGATAAATTAAATACTGAGTAGCCGCGAAACCGATCACCAAGCCCGCAACGACCAGCACTATAATCGCCCGCAGCTTCGAGGCCCGCTCGCGCACCGGCAGATCGCTCGTGGTCCGTGCTGGATATGGCTTGCCCGAGCGGAAAACGAACCGTGCACCGCCAAATCGTAGCTCCTGTCCGTCACGCAGGGCGATCCATTTGGTTGCCTCGCGGTCGCCCACGAAAGTTCCGTTGCTGGATTCGCGATCGATTACCTGCCACCTGCCCCGATGCAACCTGATCAGCGCATGCTGTCTGGAAACGGAGCCATCGTGTATTACCAGGTCGTTCGATCCTTCGCTGCCGACGGAGCACTCCGACTTTCCAAGTTTAATGTCTCGCGTCGCGCGGGCCGTAGGATTTACCGCCAGCAGAGAAGCTTCGCGCTCCTTTCGAGGCCACCACAGCATCGCTCCATAGTATGCCTCTCAGTCGAGTATAGGCACCGCTCTAGGCAGTGTTGGCATCGAACCTTTTTGCAAGCCAGGCGAGGGCGCCCGCAGTCGCCGTCCAGGCATTGAGGTTTTCCGCGGCGTAACAGATGGCTTCGCTCTCATCACCGAACCCGATCAGGTCGGGAAGCCGGCGCGGTAGTTTTTTGCGGCCCAACATGTAGGCCGGGACGTGTGGATTCCTTCCCAAGGCTGCGGCGATCTTATTACCGGACTCGTTGCTATCGCCATGCCTGCGGAAGGCAATAAGCGCTAGCGTCCAAGGGAACGCCGCCGGAGCATCGTCTTCGTACTCCGCCGCAAGGTCGATAATCTCGTCATCGCGGCGGAGTTCGAGCAAGCAGGAGGCAAGGAGGTAGCGCAGGCCCTGGTTGTCGTTTGGGTTGAGCCGGAGCATCTCGCGATAGTGCGCGAGGGCCTCGTTGTGCTGGCTCTTCTCCCATAGGCAGCGCGCCAAACCGGCGCGGGCGCGCATGTAGGGGCGGGTTTCGAGTATCCCCCAGAAGTGGCCGGCCTCGCTTTCAAATGCTTGCCGACCGACGGCGCGCTCACCGGCCTCGACGCCCTTGCGATAGAGTTCGAGAGCCTCATCGAGCGCAGCGGTCTCTTCGGCCAGCAGGACATAAGCATCGGCGCTATCGGGAGAAATGCTGATAGCCTTCTGCGCGAGTGCGACGCGTCGTTTGCGATCCGCAGTCTCCCATGCGTTGTATATGAGTTCTTGAGCTTGGCCCAGCAGGATTCTACCCGCGCGGGAGTTAGAAACTCCGGCCTTCGCCCTGCGCTTGTTTATTCCCGTCATTGCTATTTACCGGCTCTCCCAACGCCGCACGAACTCTCACCGGAGCAATCCCGTGAGCAGCTCCAGCCAGAAATCGCGGGACCAAGCGTAGTGTGGACCAAGGCCCGAAGCCAAGGGGTTATTACGGTCACAATCCACAACCGCGCCATTCGCGAATCAATCCTGAAAGTCGCTGCATTTGGATCGCCACGTAGAGCACCGCGCAAAACCTCGCGGAGATGACGGCGGCCGACCTGTGCGGAATCATCGGCATCGAGAACCGCACGATCGACAACTCCGCGGCATACATCGCGGGATGGATCGAGAAGCTTCGCGACGACCGCCGGTTAATCGTTCACGCTGCGGTCCAGGCGCCGCGCGCGTGCGACTACATCCCGAACGTTCAGCCATCCTAGGAGTGATAACGCCCGCGGCGGGCGGGCGACCCGAATGGCCATCCGCACTTTTATATGTCGGTACACTGAACGGCCGTGGAGCTTGGGACTTCCGGTCGCCTCGAATCTCCAACTAGAATATGCTAGGAATATCCCCGAAGACGGAGGCAACCGTGTCAGAAGTCATCGTTGGAAAGTGGGGGAAAAACCTGGCCGTTAGGATCCCGCGCGAGGTTGCGATGGCCACCCGGCTTAGCGACGGCGAGCGCGTCGAGATAGACACCCACGACGGCGATATCGTCATCCGGCGGGCCGCCCCGCGATTCACCCTGGAGGAGTTGTTTCGAGGCAAGAGTCCCAAGGCGTGGCGGGCGATCTATGCCAAGGCCTTCGACTGGGGACCGGATGTTGGACGCGAGATCGTCGAAGAATGATGGCGCGGACGTATGTACCCAGCGCCGGGGATTTGATCTGGACGGACTTTGATCCAACCAGAGGCCGGGAACAGGCCGGTCGACGCCCAGCTCTGGTGCTCTCTTCGGCCATATTCACCGAGCACACCGGCTTGGCCGTGGTCTGCCCGATCACGTCGCGCGTCCGGCCGTTTCCGACCAGCGTCGTTCTGCCGTCAGGCCTGCCGATCGCCGGAGAAATTCTGATTAGCCATATCCGCAGCATCGACACGATGGCACGCCCCATCCGCTATGCGGGCGCTGCTGTGCCGCTCGATGTAGCGCAGTTCGTCCGCGCCAAGCTGACGGCTTTCATCACGATATGACAGATCGGATGCTCAGAATCATTCCCGCGCGCAGGGCCACCAAGCGCGTTCGCGCCAAGTATGAGAAGCAGGGTTAATGAAGCGCGAATATGATTTCGGCAAGGTCAAACGCGGCCCGGTCGTGCCGCCGGAACCAGAGTAGCTTCAGCGCGAGGGTGCACCGCTCCGATTAGGGTTGTTAGCTTTATGCTCGCGAACGGGGGAATTTATGGACTGGCTCTTTCAATGTAATCCCAAGCGTTTCGATCTGGCGTCTGTAATCGAAGGCGGTGCCCAAAACGACGCTTGGGCAATGAATCAACACCGCCAACTTGTCTCTCCGGGAGACCGTGTTTTCTTCTGGCAAACTGGCCCGGAAGCTCGGCTATTGGCAATTGGTCATGTTACTTCGCCCGTGTACGAACGAGAAAATAGTTCCTTTGGCCGCTACGGCGTAGACATCGCCTACGACGACAAAATCGCGCCGCCGCTGACTCGCCCAGAAGCTCTGGAAAACAAAATCCTCAGCAAATTTGCTCCTTTCAAATGGGCTATGGGAACTAATTTTGTGATACAGGATTCTACGATAGCCGCAGAGCTTGATAAAATGCTTGAGGGTCGGCTCGTTCCGATTTCGCAGAAGAGGGAGCCGGACCAGAGCATCCAAAACTCGCAACAAACGCTCGACGCCGCGATCAAACAAGCGAAGCGCGAGACTTCGCATAAAGTCCGCAAACACATTGAGCAAATGGATCCAACCGCGTTCGAGTGGCTTGCTCGCGCCCTGCTC
>Ga0307373_10002224_pt1 | contig 35170 bp, 23 predicted proteins | sample OX2MG_FD_202534 | JGI IMG/M metagenome (GOLD analysis project Ga0307373, IMG submission 202534) | Soil microbial communities from Risofladan, Vaasa, Finland - OX-2 | ecosystem: Environmental > Terrestrial > Soil > Coastal area > Acid sulfate soil | place: Finland: Risofladan, Vaasa | collected...
GAGCGCCGCGACGCCGCCGACCGGCGCCGGCGCCGTCGTGCTCAGCGACGGCTGGCCCAGAATTCTCCCGACGCCCGCCCCTAGCCCCGCCCGCCCCAGAGCCACCTGGCGCCGGTGTACGGTTACCGACAACCTGCTCCGCTCCATCCGCCGCACCACCGGCGGCAAAGACTACATCCGCCTGCGCGCGGCGCTGGAGCGGCTGGCTCACACCGCCGTCCGCACCAACATTCGCGCCAACGGCAAGAAGAAATTTACCTCGTTCCACTGGCTGGATAGCTGGCAAGAAACCGTTGACGAAGCGACCGGAGAACCGATTGGCATGACGATCACGCTGCCAAACTGGCTCTACGAGGGCATCACTGAGCAGGGATTGGTGCTGACCATTCACGAGGACTATTTCCTGCTGACCGGCGGCATCGAACGCTGGCTCTACCGCGTCGCCCGCAAGCACGCCGGCAACCAGATCGGCGGCTGGAGCTTTACCATGCGGCAGCTCTTTGAGAAATCGGGCTCCTCCGCCCGGCCGTCGGATTTCGCGATCGACATCCGCCAGGTCGTCGAAGCCAACCAGTTGCCCGAATATGAATTGTCGCTGGAGCGGAACGGGGAGGGGGACGAGATCATCCGCTTCGTCCACCGGGCGAAACTGCCAACCGACCATCCCCACGCGGAGTACCCCCGATTCCCCGGCCGGTGCCAGACGCCGGGCAAAGGCATTTATGCTGAAGCGTGGAAATTCAACGACTTGTCTCAGAATGACACGGGCGAATAGGCGTAAATCGCACCGCAAAACGCTCAACGCGAGGCTTTCCGCGGTCAAATCCATGTCCACCACGTGCCCATTCGGCTCCCCGCGAGCCTGTGGATACCGTCGGGCGATTGGGCGCACGGCTATCGGGCGATTAGGCGCAAATCATCGGGCGATTAGGCGCACGGGCCGCCCGATTCTGTAAAACGGCCAGCAACTTACCGAGCAGCCAACTGTTTAACCTAAACAAGTATATTTAACCTACTTAACGGCCGAGCCCTGTGGATAACGTGTTGATTCAGCGCATAAGGGCGACAGCGCAGAGCAAGGGGAGGGGCTCCAAGTGGCGTTCAGGGAAGAACGTCGCTTGTAGCACCCCAAGAGCCCGTAATCAAATTCTAAAGGGGCAGCGGCAACGCTTGGCATCCGAATAACGACAATCAGGCCGAGGCCATTTGCCGTCGCGATTCGGTATCTACCTTCGTCCGCAAGTGGACCCCCAATGCATCCAAAACTTTGATCGCCCGCTCCAGCGTAATCCCGAAATACTCATTCCGCTCATCGCGTGATACCTGCGACTCATGGATATCCAATCGCTTAGCGAGTTCACGTTGCGATATCCCTTGAGCAATCCGCAATGAGATCAGCAAATGCCCAAGGCCTCGAAGATTGTCGAGTTCCTCAAATTCGCCGCGTTTCAGTCGCTCGTAACTTTCGACCTCTTCCTGAAGCTGAAGATGGAACGACTCCATCGGATCGATGACTCGTTTGATTTCTTCGTCCGCAAGCCCAGCCTCCTTCAGGCGTGTACGATGTTCTGCGAGTCGGCTGCGCTCTTCGCTAAGCCGAGCAACAGCCTCTTTGTACTCGGTCTCGTTGCGAATCATAAGGAACCTCCATCGCGTAGTTTGACAATACCCCTCGGCTTTCCATCGCGTCGCGACTGGCGAAACGCCGACGGGAACTCCAACTCATGACCGTGACGGTCAAAAATACCGCATCCCAGCCCCAATCCCGGCACGTGCGGATACAACTCAACGCGATATCTGTGCCACATCGGAAGCTGCTTCTTTGGATAGCCCCGATAAGGCGTTCGCGACGCCGGATCCCAAGTCCAAATCTTGTAGGGATCAAGCAAATTGAGCCTCCGGGTCAGATCGCCTGTCTTCAGCGGGTCCAACGCGCATACGAAGTACCCGTCAATGTCGTTCGCGTGGTCCTTGTCCTCGGCAAATGAGCCATCCGCAAAGACTTCGGTAATGCCAACCTGCCAGAGCTGCCGTGTCAGAACTTCAAGGTTTTCCACTAAATGCCGCCGCCATTGGCTGTCCCAGCTTACGCCTTCACCCTGACCTTCCGGGCCTACCACGAGGATAGAACGGCGAAGCTCCTCGAACGACACCTCGTAGTCTCCCGGCGGGAGCACACCGTCCTCTTGAAAATCTGGGATCACCCGCATGATTGTCGCCTTGCCAATACTTATCAGATTAGTTTTGCTTGACTCTTGAGTCAAGCTTGCATATCATCATTGAAATCAACCCATTGTGGTCAAGTTTTTTTGATATCCAACATATAGATTCTCGGCCGATAATTCGCTCACGGAGGTGATGAACGCATGGATAGGGTTACGCCAATCGGAACGGCTAATGGCGGCAGGCACGCCTGGCATTGAATTCCTGATCAACGAGGAATCCAAGATGTTCGCGACTTGCCTAATACACGGCTCGATGCGCAATGGGATTCCGCAATTCTCCCGGATGCCATGATGGATTGCTTGCTCTCCCAGCCTGCAATTATCCCCGCGGGACCCCGCTTGCGTCGCGCTGCCCCGCCCGCGACGCAGCAGGCCGACGACGACGGAAAGGTCGCCTCGCTGCGCGAGCGGTGCTTGTCGGCCTGCACGCTCTGCCGCTCCGCTGCGCCCCCGCGAGGCTGAACCGCACTGCGAGGCGCACGACTGCCCGCTGACACGTTATGAAACACGCTCGACGGTCATGACCAGCAACCGGCCGCTGGAGGATTGGGGCAAGCTGATCGGAGACGTGCCCAGCGCCACGGCGATTCTCGACCGCTTCTTGCACCATGCCGAGGTGCTGGCCTTCCAAGGCAAGAGCTACCGTCTGCGGAACCAGCCGCCGGCGCCGCCGTCCGACGCGGCGGATGACAGCTCAAATGCCGCCATTCCGCCCGCCGGCTCCAAACGCAAAAAAGGCGGCTCGACGCCCCCTTCCGATACGCCCGACGCTTGCCAAGAGTAACCGTTTTAACGAAGATTCAGTCCCTACAACCCCGGCTGCTGAATTCCGCCCGGCCATGGCGGCATTTCAACTGCCCGATGACAGCGCCTCGTCGCAAGTCCTTGTCCGCCATCCGGCAGTGCCATTCGTTCCTGGAACCTTTTTCTTCTTCGTGATCGGCCGCAGCCCCGCTCGGCCGGTGATTCTGAAAGCGGTTTCCGGACGGTAGGCGGCTCAAGCCGCTTGCCGAAGGCTTCCCCGCCTGCGATGCTGAATGGCCTTATCGCCAATCGCCCCGCAAGGTCGAGCCATGCCATATGCATCCCGCGAATCGAGCCGCCTGCGAATTCCCCGCGCCGCTGCCCGCCTTCCTTCGCTTGTGCTGGCGATCGCCATCACCGCCCTTCCCGGCGGCGCCCAAGCCCAGCAGCCGCCTTCCAAGCCGGATTTGCCGCCGATCAAACTGACCGACGAAGCGCTGCGCATCCACCGTGCGGGGCTGCTGATCGATGGCCATAACGACCTGCCTTGGCGCTTGCGAAGCGATTTCGGCGCGTCGCTGGAAAAGTGCGACATCACCAAGCGGCATGCGCCGAACGAATTGCAGACCGATATTCCTCGACTGCGGCAAGGCGGCGTCGGCGGCCAATTCTGGTCGGTTTACGTGCCGGCCGAGACACGGCAGGCGGGCACGGCGCTTCGCGACACGCTCGAACAGATCGATCTCGTCCGCCAGATCGTGGCCCGCTATCCCGAGACGTTCGAATTGGCCCTGACCGCGGCCGACGTCGAGCGGATTCGCGGCCAAGGCAAGATCGCTTCGCTGATCGGCGTCGAAGGCGGGCATTCGATCCAGGATTCGATCGGCGCCTTGCGGCAGTTGTACCGGCTCGGCGCCCGCTACATGACGCTGACGCACAGCGACACGCTCTCCTGGGCCGATTCCGCCACCGACGTGGCGAAGCACGGCGGGCTGAGCCCCTTCGGCGAGGAAGTCGTCCGCGAGATGAATCGCCTGGGCATGCTGGTCGATATCTCGCACGTTTCGCCCGAGACGATGCAAGACGCCCTGCGCGTTTCGCGGGCGCCGGTGATCGCCTCGCACTCCTCCGCCTACGCAATCGCCCAACACGCCCGCAACGTTCCCGACGACGTGCTCAAGCTGGTGGCCGCCAACGGCGGCGTGGTGATGGTGAATTTCTTTTCGGGCTTCGTCGAACCGCAATCGGCCAGGATCATGGCCGACATGTTCGCCGTCCGGCGGCAATTCAATCTCGACTTCAACAACGACGACGCCCAGGTCGAGGCCGCCATGAAGCGCTGGCGGCAGGAGCATCCGATCCTGCCCGGCACGGTCCACACGGTGGTCGACCACATCGATCACATCGTCAAGGTCGCCGGCATCGATCACGTCGGGCTCGGTTCCGATTTCGACGGCGTGTCGATGACGCCCGTGCAGTTGGAAGACGTCTCTTGCTATCCCTACATCACGCAAGAGCTGCTCGATCGCGGTTACGGCGAAGAGCAGATTCACAAGATACTTGGCCGCAACGTGCTGCGGGCTTTGCGCCAGGCCGAAGACGTCGCCCGCGGCGAGTGAAGTTCGAGGTCTATGGCTCGACGCGACATGCCCCGCTTCGTGATCCTGCGCCACGACTGCCCGCCGGGCTACCAGCGCGACCTGCACTGGGACTTCATGCTCGAGGCAGACGGCGTGCTGAAAACCTGGGCCTTGTCGCAGGAACCCGCCGGGCAGAGCGAAATCGCGGCCGAAATGCTGGCCGATCATCGCCTGGCCTATCTCGACTTCGAAGGGCCGGTCTCCGGCGGCCGGGGAACGGTCTCGCGGTGGGATCGAGGAACTTACCGGCTCGTCAGCCGGCAAGAGGGCGAGTGGATCGTGGAATTGCTCGGCGAGCGGTTGAGCGGCCGCGCGACGCTTTCGCGTTCGTCAGCGGACGAGCAAGGCTGGCGTTGGCAATTCGCAGCGGCCGGGCCACTTACCGGATTACGCTAAATGAGAGGGAGGCCGCCAGCGCGTGCGCCAGCTCGAGCGGCAAAGACTTGCTTTGGTCGATTGCGTCGCTGACGCTTCGGGTTGGTATGGACGTGTCGATCGTCAGCGCTGGCGCTGGACCTCCGCTTCCACTTTCCCAACGACCATCGAGTGCAAACCGTGTCGCACGATGGAACGGCCGCCGACGAGCGTCGCTTCGTCGGCGCAAGGTGATCCAACCCACGTGGTTGAATAAGCGAACCATAGACGGCTCGACGCCGTCCTTCAGTTGCCGCATTTCGGCCGAACGGATAGATCTCTGCCTCCTGCCAAGCACGAACCTCGCTATCTTTGCATGAGCTTCGCAGGACCGGTAGAATAATTCGCTCGTTTCAGTTGGCTCGCCTCCGTATTTTCGCAGTTCGAGGACTTCGTTCCGTGGTTGACTTCAGCAAGCGGCTTGGTCAGCGACAACGCCCAAGCATCATCGATCCGTGCGCGCTCTACGAGACGCTCGACCGCGCCAGTGACAAAGGGCCGCTCCGTCCCGCACAGGTGGCGATTTTGGAAGCATGGCAAAAGAGCCGCCGTTCAACCCGAGATACAATTATCAAACTTCACACTGGTCAGGGTAAAACACTAATTGGCCTATTGATTCTGCAATCCAAGCTCAACGAAACGCGCGCGCCGGCAGTTTACTTGTGTCCGGACAACTTTCTCATAAAGCAAACCTGCCTGCAGGCGAAGCAATTTGGAATTCGCTTCTGCACCGCCGAGCCCGACCTGCCGGCCGACTTCATCGACGGAAAACAACTCCTCATAACCTCGATCCAAAAACTGTTTAACGGGTTGTCACGATTTGGAATTGGCCGCTCATCTACGGCCGTGCATTCTATTCTGATGGACGACGCGCATGCCTGTATTGATGCCATTCGCCACAGCTTTGAGATTCGCCTAACGCCCGAGGAAAGCGCCTATGGAGAGCTGCGCACGCTGCTCTCGGATTCTTTGAAGGCGCAAGGAATGGGCACATTTCAAGACATTAGAAACAAGAATCATGATGCATTCTTGCTGGTACCCTACTGGGATTGGCTAGAAAAGCAGGAAGATATCGCACGCATATTGAGCAAATCCTCGGGTCGCGACGCGGTGAAATTCGCTTGGCCATTACTCAAAGACCGGCTGGCGGAATGCCAGTGCGTGATTTCTGGCGCTGCATTGGAGATTGCGCCTTATTTGCCACCTTTGGATATGTTCGGATCGTACTACAAGTCCGAGCATAGAGTGTTCATGTCGGCGACCGTTACCGACGATTCGTTTCTGGTGAAAGGACTTGGCCTAAGTAAATCAACGATTCGCAATCCGCTTGTGTATCCCGACGAGAAATGGTCTGGGGAGAAGATGATCCTTATACCATCGCTAATTGACGAGAAGCTTACGAGATCGGAAATGGTCGCACAATTCGCCAAGCCGGACTCAAAACGGAAGTCCGGGGTGATAGCTTTGACACCGAGCTTTAAGGGGACGCTGGATTGGGGGAAGTATGGCGCCGCCGTTCTAAATAAAGACACGATATATAATCAGATTGAAAACCTGCGGTCAGGTGCCTTTGAGAAGACTCTTGTCGTCGCAAATCGCTACGATGGAATCGACCTGCCCGATGATATGTGCCGTGTTCTAATTATCGATTCGAAGCCCTACTCGGAAAGTCTCGTAGACAATTACTCCGAGGACTGTCGAAGCGACAGCGAAATTAATGCTATGCGAGTAGCGCGATCGATTGAACAGGGACTCGGGAGGAGTGTGCGCGGGGAAAAGGACTACTGCGCCATAATTCTTATTGGTACTGAGCTAATTAAAGCCGTCAGGACGAAAGAGCTGCGGAGCTATTTGTCTCCGCAGACACGAGAGCAAGTGGAGCTCGGCATCGAAATTGCCGAGATGGCACGAGAAGAGACCTCGTCAGGGGCCAGTGCGTGGGACGCGTTCATGCGTCTAGTAAATCAATGCTTGCGGCGCGACCCGGGCTGGAAGACGTTTTACGTGGATCGCATGGATACAATTACCGTCGGGCGCCGCGTGAGCAGCGCGCTTGATGTATTTGAATGTGAACTCGAAGCAGAGCGGCAGTTCGAAAACGGCGACGTAGATGGCGCAATCGCGAAACTGCAGACGCTTATCGATGAGCACGTCACAAACGCCGCGGAAAGAGGATGGTATCTGCAGGAGATGGCGCGGTATAGGTTTTCGCAGAGCAAGACCGAGTCAAACGAGCTTCAGGTAAATGCGCACCGCCTTAATCATTTTCTTCTGAAGCCGCGAAGCGGCATGCGCATGGATAAGCTGATCATCAGTCAGCGCCGCATTGCAAATATTATCTCATGGGTCAAACAATTCGAGACGTTTGAGCAGTTAGGCGTCGCCGTAGATGATCTATTACATAGCTTAAGTTTCGGTGTGAGAGCAGACAAATTCGAGGCGACGTTTGGCCTCCTGGGGGTAGCGATTGGATTCACCAGCCAACGCCCGGACAGAGAATGGAAAGAAGGACCCGACAACTTATGGGGATTGCGCGACAACGAGTATTTGATCGTGGAATGTAAAAGCGAGGTCGTTCTGAATCGGGCGGAGATAAATAAAGACGAAACTGATCAAATGAATAAGTCGTGTGCATGGTTTACGAAGGCATACGAAGGATGCAGTGCGACTAACATCATAATTATTCCAACCCATAAAGTCTCGCGTGCAGCGGCTTTTCGCGACTATGTGCGCGTAATGCGGGAGGCAGAACTGACGAAGCTAAAGAATAACGTGAGGGCGTTTTTTGCCGAGTTTCATGATTTGGACTTCAAGAACCTTTCGGACGCCTCGATACAAATGCGCGTAAACCGCCACGAATTATCGATCGACGACCTTCAAACGAAATACGCGAAGGACGTGATGAACATTCAATAACCTGGAAAGCCGGCGTTTATCGAAACTGAAAGTTCCCGCGGCGACTGCTCGTCTGTAGTCTCGGCCAACTCCCCGAGGACCATCGAGTGCAGCTCGAGCCGCGGCACGACGACGCGGGCGCCGGCCGGCGTCTGTTCGATCTGCAAGTCCTCGCCGGCAGGTTCGAGATGGATGCGCTTCAGCCGATACTCGCGGCCGAAGGTCACCCGAATATCGTGGATCGGCAGCGTCTCCTCCCGGAGCGGAACGTCGTCGTTAGGCAAAGCATGGAAGGCGGTCGTGTTCACGTCGTTGAACAAGTGGACGATCAGCCGCTCGGCGCCGTTTTTCGTTTGCCGCATGACGGTGGCGTGGACGCACATCGGCGCCTCGACGACGACCGGCGGCGGCGAGGGGGCGACGTGTTCGATCGCCCGGCGCAGCAGCAATCGCTGGTAAGGGTAGGCGTACAGGTAATAGGCCGCGTCGAAGCCGCCGGCGAGATACACGACCTGGCCCTTGCCATAGTCGTGCGTCACGACGGCCGGAAGCTCGGCGGCCTGCGGGTTCGCTTTCACGCGCAGCGAACCGGCCGCTTGCGCTTGCTCGTTTTTCAAGGCGACTCGCACGGCGGGCGCCTTGAGCGTGACGCTCTGCTCGCCGACGTAGGTTTTCAGCCGGCCCTGATCGAGGAACGAACCGGGCGCGAGCTTGAAATCGAATACGTTCTTGCGTTTCTCCCAGTAATCGGCCGACAGGGCCTTCTCGAAATTGACATCGATTTCCTGCGGGCCGCCCGCCGCGTCGATCACGCCCCGATAGTCGACGCCAAAGACTTCGGCCAGGCCGAAATTCGGCCGCGGATCGCCGAACTCGTCGAAGAGCGACGTATCGAGGCTGGCGACCAGCCCGCCGCCGGCGGCCACGAACTGCTCGACGGCGGCGATCTGCCGCTCGTCGAGGCACGCCGTGTTGGCCAGAATCAACACTTTGTAGCGAGATAGATCTTCGGCGTTCAGGTTCCAGTCGTTGATCACCGTCAGCGGCAGATGCTCCTCGATCGCCGCGCGGAAGGTCCCGAGCACCGCGGCCAGGTACCGCTCTTCGACCAGTCCCGCTGAACGGCCGTAGAAGTTGCGAGTGTTGTCGCTCATCACTAGCGCCGCCCAAGGTTCGGGCCGCTTGTGCGTCAGCCACGGCTTGCGGCGCTGAACCTCGTCGAGGCAGCGGTAGATTTCGTCTTGCAAGTTGGCGGGCTGCGACACGGCGATGCTCGGCGCGGCGCCGTGCGTGGCCGCCAGCAGCATGCGGCACAGCACTTCGTGCGGCGGAAAGCTGTCTTTGCCGTAGGGGTTGCCGTGGCTCATCAGGTACGGCTCGCTGAAGGCCGTGCGATGGTTGGTCGTCGCCCAGATATAGGCGTTGGCGAAGGCCGGCACGACCGTCGCCCCGCGGTTCGTCTCGTCGAGCCAGAATTCCTGGTCGGGCGCGTCGAAGAGCAGGTTCATTCGCGCGGGCATGTTGCGCGGAATGCTAAGGAAATGGCCGAACCGCCCGGCGTTCGTCGTCCAGGTCACGAGCGCCACCTCGGGCTTGATCCCCTTCAGCCGCGCTTGCATCCGCCGCACGAGATCTTCCATCCGCCGGTCGGCCCAATGCTGATAGCGGCGGAAGGCGGGGTCGTTCATATCGGGATTCGGAATTTCTTGGTTCGTGTCGCGGCGATAGTTTTCGCGGCAATGCTGGCAGTAGCAAAATCCGCCGTAGTGCAGGCCGTCGAAGCTGAAGGCGTCGACGTCGGGAAAGCGCGTCACGATTTCGGCCAGCACCTCGATGAAAAAGTCGCCGTAAGGACCGAGCAAACAGAGCATGCCGCCGTGCGGAAACTTTTTTAAGTCAACTTCGGGGATTTCGGTCGTATTCGTTGCGATCCGGCGCCAGTCGGGATGCTCTTCATAAACCTCGCCTTGCAGACACGGCGGATAAACGCCCAGGATCCTCACGCCCAACTTCTTGTACTCGGCGATGTCGCGCTCCAAGCGTTCGAGCGGCACGTGAGGGCTGCGGCGCTTGAGCAGCTTGCTGTCGTAATAGGCGTAGAACGGATCGACGAAGCCCAGCTCGCTGAGCGTCACGCCGTGCTCGACGGCCTTCGCCCTTTGCTTCGCGTCCATCCCCGACAGCGTATAACCGCAGCCGAGCGTCTCTTGCACCCAGCCGGGCACGCGGATTTCGCGGAACGGCCGAGCGTCGAACGGCTGCGGCATGATCGTGCGGTCCCAAAGGCGGTCGCTTTCGTCCTCTGCGTTGCAGAAAGAGGGGCCGAAAAGGGAGGCTAAGAGAACAGCCAAAAACGTTCGGCGGGCGGCGTGCATGTGGCGACCCTCGCGGCAATGAGTTCCGACAGTGCGCCAATGTTACGGCATCTCCTCGGGGCTTTCCAGAAACGTGCTGCTGCAATTGCGCCGCGAATTGCCTACCATAGCGGTTATTGCATTTCATCATGGCTTTCGGGGGTTCCGCCATGCAGAAGTTTCTACTCGGCGCCGTTTTAGGCGGTTTGACGGGCTTGATCTTGGGCGCGGCGTTTGCGCTCGGCAGCATGCTGCTTGTCGCCGGACTGAACGATCACGCGGCCCGCGTCGTCGCGTTGTGCGGCGGCGCCGCGGGCTTTGTGGGCATGTACATCGGCGCGGTCAGCGGCGCCGCGAACGCCATCGGCGGAGGCCGCGCGAGGGCCTACGTCGCCGTTGTCGCCGCCGCCTTCGCCGCGGCCATTGTAACGGCCCGAGCATCATTGGGCTCGGCGCCAGGAGGCTGGCCGCTGGTCTATGCCGGCGAAAGCGCCCTGCTCGCCGCGCTGGTGCTGGCTTTCACCAGACGCAGCCTGCGACCCATGATGCCCGCTCCAGCGGCGCCGCAACGTTGGCGCCGCTTCGCGCAGTTTCGCTTGAGCACGCTTTTGGCGCTGTTCGTTCTCGTCGGCGCGCTGTTGTCGTCGCTGGTCAGCCGCACGGCGCTTGAAGTTCGTGCGATCGCTCAACTGCGGCGGCTCGGCGCAGGCGTCAACTGTGCGATCAACACGCCCAGCTGGCAGTCGTTTCTGCAGGGTGATTCGAGCGGCGAGCGCGACGTAGCCGAGGCCGTGCATTTGCGCGGCCCGCAATTCGGCGACGCCGAACTAACGTGGGTGCGTTATTTGGCCGACGTTCACAGCGTCGATATCGGGAGCACGGAAGTCACGGATGCGGGCTTGATCCATTTGCGCCCCCTCCGACGCCTGCGATCGCTTACCCTGGACGCGGCCGCAATTACCGACGCAGGACTCGAACATCTGATCGATTTTGAAAGTCTTACTTATCTCAGTTTGCGCGGCGCCGCCGTTACGGATGCAGGCATGGAGCGTCTAAAAGGTCTGCGAAAACTCAAGTCGCTTGACCTAAGCGGCACGCGAATCACCGACGCAGGCGTCTCCGCGCTGGCGGCGCTCGGTGAATTGGAATTTCTCAACCTCTCTGGAACAAACGTCACCGACGCAGGCGTGGCGTATCTGCACGACATTAAGAACCTGAAGGCGCTCGACATCAGCCTGACGAAGATCACGGATGCCAGCGTTCCGGTGCTGGAAACCATGCCGACGTTAAACGGCGTTTCGGCTTGGAACACGCGGATTACGTCAGCGGGCCAATTGAGGTTGCGTCAAATCTACCTCAAGGCCGAAGCACGGCGCGCCGCGTCGCTGAACGGACAGCGTGTGTCGACGGATTAGCGCTGCGGCGGAGCCAGGATCGCTTGGCGACCCAAAATTATTTCAAAGCAAACACGTGTAACGGCGCGTCGACGCCGCGTTCAGGGCCCTTGCCCGGCGTCTTTAAATCCGTTCAAAACGAAGGCTCGCCATGAATGCGCTCGTGCTCGTCGATCTGCAAAACGACTTTCTGCCGGACGGCGCGTTGCCTGTGCCGTGCGGCGATGAGGTGATTGACATCGCCAATCGCTTGCAGCCGCGGTTCGATCTCGTCGTCGCCTCGCAAGATTGGCATCCGGCCGATCATGCCAGCTTCGCGGCAAACCATCCGGGCAAGCAGCCGGGCGACGTCGTCGAGTTGCACGGCGCGCCGCAAGTCTTGTGGCCGGTCCACTGCGTGCAACATACGCCGGGCGCCGAGTTGGCGCCCGCATTGGAGAAGCAGTTCATTCGCAAGACGTTCGCCAAAGGCATCGATCCGAAAATCGATAGTTATAGCGGTTTTTTCGACAACGGGCATTTGCGCTCGACCGGCCTGGGCGAATATCTGCGCGAGCAACGCGTCGATGAAGTTTACATCCTGGGCCTGGCGACCGATTATTGCGTCAAGGCGACGGCGCTTGACGCCGTCGAACTCGGCTTTCGGACCTGGCTGATCGAGGACGCTTGCCGCGGCGTGAATCTCCGCTCGGGCGACGTCGAACGGGCGATCGCCGAGATGCGGGCCGCCGGCGTGCGCGTGGTTCGCTCTGAAGAGTTGAAATGATTCTCATGTTTCGCTGGAGCGAAACGGCGCTTTTTTCGCGGAGCGAAAAGCGACTAAACTGAAGGCGGCCCGGTGCGGAGCGAACGATGAAGATCACGCGATTCGAAACTTTTCTGGCCAATGCGGGCCTGCGCAATTATCTCTTCATCCGTCAGCACGCCGAATTTCATGGTGCAAGAAGCCTTTGCCGAGTTCGACGTGCCGTGGCGCAACGACCTGGTCGGCGGCTGGAACCCGGTGAGCGAGGGCGAACTGCAGCTTGGCGACGCGCCGGGGCTGGGCCTCGAACTGAACGAAACCGCCCTGGCCGAACATCCCTACGTCGCCCACGCGTTTCCTAGCCTGTGGGACGGCGATTGGCTGACGAATTTTACACAGACGAAACGCCGGTGAGGATTAAGCATGTTCCTCTCCCTCGGGGAGAGGTTAGGCGAGGGCGAAACCAGGAGCATCCCAGCATCATGCGCACCTTCCGCGTTGCCTTCACGGGCGATTACCTCAACGAGCAAGGCCAAAGCGCCTATGGCGATCTCGGTATTCCGCTGCTGGAACGCTCGGGGCTCGTTCGCCATCACTTCCTGCGCGATCAAGGGCCGCAGCCCGGCGACCGCGACTATTGGAACTCGTTTTACAAGCTCGAAGTCCGCCCAGAGCATCTGACCGGCGTTGACGGCCTGGTGGTGTTGCGGCCCTGGATCAAACGCAGCGCGCTCGAAGCGGCCGAAGAGTTGGCGGTCATCGGCCGCTCGGGCGCCGGATACGACAAGATCGACGTTGCGGCCTGCACCGACCACGACGTGGCGCTGTTCAACGCGCCGCTCGGGCTGCACCATTCGACGGCTTCCTCGGCGTTGTTGTTCATGCTGGCGCTGGCCAAGCGGTTGCCGGAACAAGAACGCGTGGCGCGCTCCGGCGATTGGAGCTCGCAGGCCAAAATCATGGGCGGCGAACTGGAGGGCCGCACGCTGGGGATTGTCGGTCTCGGGCACAGCGGCCGCGAGTTGGTCCGGCTCGTGGCGCCGTTCCAGATGCGCGTCGTCGCCTACTCTCCGCACGCCGATCGCCAGCAGGCCGCGGCGCTGGGCATCACGCTCGTGCCGCTCGACGAGTTGATGCGCGAGGCCGATTTCGTCAGCCTCCATTCGCGGTTGACGCCCGAGCGGCGGGGCATGATCGGCGCGGCGCAAATCGCGTTGATGAAGCCGACCGCCTATTTCGTCAATATCGCTCGCGGCGAACTGGTCGACCAGGCTGCGCTCGTCGAGGCGTTGCGAGCGCGCCGCATCGCGGGCGCCGCGCTCGACGTGTTCGAAGTCGAGCCGCTGCCGGCCGACGATCCGCTCATTGGCTTGGACAACGTCATCCTGACGCCGCACTGGAACGCCTCGACGATCGATGTCTGGCGCGCTACCGGCCAGGCGACCGCCGCCGGCATCTTGCGAGTCGCGCGGGGAGAGGCGCCCGACAACATTATCAACCGTGAGGTGCTGGAGCGGCCAGGTTTTCAAGCAAAATTGGCCCGATTCGCGGAGAATCGCAGCGCGGGGAGTTGATCGCTGCCGTTGTCATCTGGGTGGCTGGGGCTTGAGCCTGGGCGAAGCCCCAGCGTGCTGACCGGAAGCACGACTACCATCGCCGCCGTCTCGGAGTATGATTGGCGCTTCGGGCAGATACCGCCTTGAGCTGGATCAATGTTGACTTGTTGACCGACGGTATCGACAAACCGATCGTCTTTCTCGCCGCGAGGATTACCGCCGTGCCGACCATTCGAGCTTACCCTTGGGCCGCGTTGCTCTTGCTTTGCGTTGTCGCCGAATCGCCGATCCTCTGCGCCGAAGAAAAACAACCCCCCGGCGCCGCGCCCAAAGGCGAAGTGACGAAGCACGGCTTCGAGAACAGCAAGATCTTTCCCGGCACGGTGCGCGATTATTGGATTTATGTGCCGCAGCAATACGACCCGGCCAAACCGGCCTGCATGCACGTGAATCAGGACGGCATTCAGTTCAAGGCGCCGGAAGTGTTCGACGCGCTGATTCACGCGGGCGAGATGCCGGTGACGATCGGCGTGTTCGTGATGCACGGCCGCGTCAAGGCGTCTTCGGATGCGGCGCTCGACCGCTTCAATCGCAGCTACGAATACGACGGGCTGGGACGGCAAGTCGCCGAGCAAGATCTGGTACATCAGCCCCTCGGGCGAGAAGAAGGTCGTCGATAGCGGATTGAAATTTTCCAACGGTCTGACGCTCTCGCCCGATCAATCGCTGCTCTACGTGGCCGATAGCCGCACGCATTGGGTCTACAGCTACCAGGTGCGGCCCGACGGCACGCTGGACTATAAGCAGCGTTACTTTCATTTGCACATACCCGACACGGCCGACGACAGCGGGGTGGACGGGCTGCGCGTCGATTGCGACGGCCGGCTGTACGCGGCCACGCGGATGGGCGTTCAGGTTTGCGATCAGGCCGGCCGGGTCAACGCGATCATTCCGACGCCCAACGGCAAGCTCTCCAACCTGTGCTTCGGCGGCGAGAACTTCGATACGCTGTTCGCCACCTGCGGCGACAAAATCTACAAGCGCAAACTGAAGGTCAAGGGCGCTCACGGCTTTCAACCGCCGCTGAAGCCCGCGGCGCCCCGGCTGTGAGCCCCAGTTGCGACGCGCTGCCGCGAAACGGCCGTCCGGCCGACTTCCCACACGCCGAGCATGAACGATGGGACCGCGCGGTTGATTCTGTAGCGCACGCCCTACCAGGCTTTGCCGCGAACGTCAACTCACGCCTGAAGTCGGTCAGGCGAGCTGGCCCGCCTTGACGACGCCGCCTTGCAGCACGGCGATGAAGCGCGATCGATCTTCGAGAATGCGGATATCGCCGAGCACGTCTCCCTCGACCACCAGCACGTCGGCCAGTTTGCCCGCTTCTAGCGTGCCGAGTTCGTGCTGACGGCCGAGAATTTCGGCGCCGCTCCGCGTGGCGCAGCGCAGCGTGTCCAACGGGCTGAAGCCGACGTAGTCGACGAAGAACGACAGTTCCTTGGCGTAGGTTCCATGCGGAGTCCAGGCGAACCCGTAATCGCCGCCCATGCCCAGCCGGCCGCCGGCGGCCAGAATGCGCCGCGCGCTTTCCGCCCCTGCCTCCAGAGTTTCCTTGTGGCCGTCGATCACGCGCTGGCTCATGCCGAATTGCGGTCCGTACTCGATGCTGGCCCACTCGAATTGCAGCGCGGGCGTGACCGGCACGTCGCGCGACAAGAGCATGTCGAGCGCTTCGTCATCCATGAACGTGCCGTGTTCCAGCGCATCGTAGCCCGCTCGCAATGCGTTCTTGACGCCCTGGTTGGCGCGGCAGTGCCCGGTGACTTTCAGGCCGTGGTTATGCGCCGTGGCGACGCAGGCGTGCATCTCTTCGAAGGTCATGCACAGCGTGTGATGATCGTTCGTGTCGGGGGCGGCCGCGTCGCCGGTGGGATAGGTCTTGACCCATTCGACGCCGTCCTTGACCAACTTGCGCACGGCGGCCCGGGCCGCGTCGGGTCCGTTAATCAACAGCACCAGCCCTTCCATGCCGATCTTGCGGAAGTCGGGGTTCCAATCCATCAAGCCGCCGACGCCGCAGATTTCGCGGCCGCTGGCCGCCAAGCGCGGACCGGGGACCACGTCGTTTTCGATGGCCCGCTTGAGCCAAACGTCGATATTGAACAAGCTGCCGCCCGAGCGGGCCGACGTGTAGCCGCACTCCAGCGCCAGCTTGGCGTTCGCGGCGGCCAGCAGCGTGACGTACTCGACCGGGTATTTGACGTCGAGATCTTCCAGGGCCGCGACGTTGAAATAAGTCGGGTGAAAGTGGGCTTCAACCAGTCCCGGCATGATCGTGCCGCCGCGAGCGTCGATGCGTCTCGCTTCGGCGGGAAGCGGCGGCGCCTGGCGGGCGGGACCGGCATAGGCGATTTTGCCGTTTTCGATCACGAGCGCTGCATCGGCGATCGGCGCGGCGCCGCTGCCGTCGATCAACTGCCCGCCGGAAATCACTGTCGCGCCGGAAATCACTGTCGCGCCGGAAATAACTGTCGCGCCGGAAATAACTGTCGCGCCGGAGGCCCGTTTCATGGGAAGTCTCTTTCGATCGTGAAAATCGCCCCGCGGTTGCGAGCCTCGCGATGCTTGCCAGCGGCGGCGGGCGAGGCTATGCTGCATCGTCCATGCTGCATGCAGCGTACAGACGGCCGGGCTGCGGGTCAACCCAAGGGCCGGCCCCGAGGAATCCGAATCGTGGAGGCGCCAAGTTCCGTGACGACCTTGCTGAAATCCCCTGAACCCATCTCCAAAATCTCGCTGGCCGAATCGGTTTACCAGCGGATCTTGGAAGCCATTCTTTCTGGCTCGCTCGCCAGCGGCAGGGAACTGAGCGAGGTCGCGCTGGCGGCCGAACTCGGCGTCAGCCGCACGCCGGTCCACGAGGCGTTGCTGCGGCTGGCGGCCGATGGGTTGGTCGAAGACCTGGTTTCGCGCCAGGCCCGCGTGGCCCGTTTTACGAGGCAAGACGTCATCGAGATCTACGGCATGCGGCGGATTCTGGAGCCCGCCGCCGCCGAACGCGCCGCGAGCCGGCTCGACGATGAACAACTCGCCGAGCTTCGCTCGGCGGCCGAGTCGCTCTTGGCGGGCGCCGGCAAACGGGACTGGGCGAATCGCGCGATCGAATTCGATCTGCGCTTTCACCAGGCGTTGGCCGCGGCGACAGGCAACGGCCGGCTGCACGCCGAAATCGGCAAGTACCGTCGGCTCGTGCGGGCCTTTTGTCGGGCGACGGGCGCCCGCGAGAATTTGCAAGCGGCGCTCCGCGAACACCTCGCGATTCTCGACGCCCTGGCCGCCCGAGACGACGCTGCCGCGCGCCAAGCGATGGTCGCGCATATCGACGCTCGCTTGCAGTGCGTGCTGGAAAGGATGAATGCGGAAGAATGAAAACATACGAGATCGGATTCATGATCAAGACTCCTAATTTGCTGCAACGAATTTTTGCGGGGCTAACGATCGCTGCCTTCGCTTTGGCTTCCGATGTGCCGGCCGCGGATGAACCGAAAGCAAAGCTGTTCGCCCGCGACAATCTTGTCGCCTGGTGCATCGTGCCGTTCGACGCCAAAAAACGCGGTCCCGAAGAGCGCGCGGCGATGCTCGAACGACTCGGCTTCAAGCATTACGCCTACGACTGGCGGGCCGAGCATCTGCCGACGCTCGAAGCCGAACTGGATGCGCTCAAGCGCCACGGCGTTCGACTCGACGCCGTGTGGTTTTCCTCAGGACTGGACAAAGACGGCCGCTTGATTCTCGACACGCTCGGCAAGCGTGGCGTCAAGACGCAGCTTTGGGTCGCTGGCGGCGGCGAGCCGACGAAAACGCCGCAAGAACAGCGGCAGCGAGTGAAAGCCGAAGCGGCTCGGATTCGCGTCATCGCCGAGGAAGCGGCGAAGATCGGCTGCACGGTCGGATTGTACAACCATGGCGGCTGGTTCGGCGAGCCGGAAAACCAACTGGCGATTCTCGACGAACTCAAGTTGTCCAACGTCGGCATCGTCTACAACCTGCACCATGGCCACGACCACCTCGATCGCTTTGCTGCGTTGCTCGAAAAAATGAAGCCGCACCTGTTGGCCTTGAACCTCAACGGCATGGTCGCCCAAGGCGATCGCCGCGGTCAGAAGATTCTGCCGCTCGGCCAGGGCGATTTGGATCTCGCATTGCTCAAGACGATCCGCGCCAGCGGCTATCGCGGGCCGATCGGCATTCTCGGCCACACGATGGACGACGCCGCCGAGCGCCTGGCCGATAACCTCGACGGGCTCGATTGGCTGGTCGTCGGGCTCGATGGCAAGCCGCTTGGGCCGAAGCCCAAACCGCGGACGTATTCTTCACCGCCGCCGGCGTCAACGTCCGCCGGTTGGCTCGCCGCGGGCCGAGACGAATATCGCCAACCGCCGCTGACGGTCGAGTGTTGGACCAGGCTCGACAGCAAGCAGAGCTACAACATTCTCCTCGCCAGCGACACGAAGCAGTCGGGCGCCCATTGGGAATTGTTTTCGATGGCCGGCGACGGTCGGTTCACGGTTTACATGCCGGGCATGCAGCCGGACCATGTTCGCTCCGAAGTCGACATTTGCGACCGCCAGTGGCATCGCGTGGCGATGCAGTTCGAGCCCGAGCGAGTGCGGCTGTATTGCGACGGCCGGCAGGTCGCCGATCAGGCGATCAAATCGCTCGGCAGAGCGACCGTGCCCGGCGGGCTGGCCTTCGGGCGTCTGGTCGAAGGGGGCATCGGCTGTGACGGCGAATTGGATTGGGTGCGGCTGCGCCGCGGCGTCGCTGCGCTGGAAAATCCGACTCGCGAGTTGCCGAAGGTCGACGGCGCCGCGCTCGGGCTGTGGCGATTTGGCAAAGCCGGCCAAGGGGCCGAAGATCTCTCGCAATACAAGAACGCCGCCAAAGTCGCCGCCGCGGCGACGCCTGCTGCCGCGGCCGAGCCTCCGCCCGGCAATCACCTGCTGCCGTTCGACAAGCGGCTCAAAGCCGTGCTGATCGATCGCTCGTCGAACGATGCCTATTTGGCGGTCAAGGTCGACAGCATGGGCCGGGTGTTCGTCGGCGGGCGAGAGGCGGTGTTCGTGTTCGAGCCGAACTCGGCGGGCGGATACGAGCCGAAACGCGAGTTGCTGAAGTTTCCGCAAGACTCGATCATCATCGGCCTCGAGATGCGCGGCCACGATCTCTACGTGCAGACCTCGAGCGCCTTGTATCTCGTGCCCGACGGCGTAGTGAAACGCGAAGGGCTGGAACTGAAGCGGCTCGTCTGGGGCGTGCCGCTCGATCTGCACGTCAGCTTCCACTGCCTGGCCTGGGGGCCGGAAGGCGATTTGTATCTCGACCACGGCGATCCGCTGCTGAACTACGGCGACTGGCGCCGGCCCGATCACTGGGGCTACTGGACGTTGCACAGTCAACCGGAAGGGACGACGACGCCTTACACGGGCGCCGGCGCCGTGCTGCGCGTGCGACCCGACGGCAGCCGGCTGCAAGTGGTCGCCCGCGGCTTGCGCGGCCCGGTCGGCCTGGCGTTCGATCGCGGCTGGAATCTGTTCACCAACGACAACGACCACGAAAGCCGGGCCGAGGCTTATGCCCCGGCACGGTTGATGCATGTCACGCCGGGCGCCGATTTCGCCTGGCCGCGCGGCTGGATGGCGTCGAAAAGCCCCGACCGCGCGGACCTGCTCGAACCGATGATCGCCACGCTGGGCCGCGGCGTGCCTTGCGATCTGACCTATTACGAAGACCCGTATCTGGCCGATATTTTCGAGCCGACTGTCTTGATGTGCCGCTGGGACCGGGGGTCGGTCGGCCGCTATCCGACGAGTCCTCGCGGCGCCAGCTTTTCGGCCGGGGAACTGCCGTTTCTCGACGGCGAGCAGCAAATCCGGCCCGTGGGCGTCACGGTGGGCCGCGGCGGCCGCGTGTTCGTCACCAGCTTGTACCTGGGAGGCAACGTCGTTTCGCCATACTGTGCGAGCGACCTGGTGATGATCACCCGCGCCGACGATCCGCCCGAGCATCCGTTCGAGGCCTACGACGTGACGACGATCGGCGCCGAGCGGCTCTGGGCCGATCTTTCCAGCCGTTCGTGGGAGCGCCGCTCGCGCGCCCATCAGGAATTGCTTCGCCGCGGCGGACCGCTGTTGGACGAGGCGACGCGTCGATTCGCCGCGATCGACGCCGACGACCCGGCGATGATGCACTTGCCGTGGCTCGCGGCGGCCGGCGGCAGCCCCGCGGCGCGAGATCAACTGTTGAAGTTGTCGAAACATCCGCGCGCCGAACTGCGGCAGTTGGCGCTGCACGCGCTGTCCGAATTTCGGCGCCTCGATGCGCCGGTGGAATGGTTCGTCGCGGCGCTGTCGAATCAAGACCCGCAAGTGCAGTTGGCCGCGCTCAACTATTTTTTCACCTCGCCCGAAGCGCCGCCGCTTTCGGCCGTCGCGAAGTTGGCCGGCGGTTCGGATACTTACTTGCGGCAGACGGCGGCCAGACTACTGGCCGCGCGAGCTGCGGACGCCGATCTCGCGGGGCTTGCGCGATCGAACGACGAAGCGACGCGTTTGGCCGCCACCTTGGCTTTCGGACTTCGCTTGACCGTTCCGCCGCTCGACGAACCGCCGCCCGAAGAGTTGCCGCTGTTCTACCCGAAGGACAACGCCTTTTTTCACACCAAGCTGCAGTTTGCCGACGCCGCGGAGCCGGTCGATCTGTCGGAACTCTTTCGGATCGGCAGCTACACGACCGCCGAGCGATGGAAGTTGATTCCGCCCGACAAGTCGCAACTCACGGCGCTCGAGCAATTACAAGCCGCTCTCGACGACGATGCATCGGCGGTGCAATCGCAGGCGGTCTATTATCTGTCGCTGTTGGGCGATGCGAAGCTCGAACCGCGGCTGGCCCAGGTGCGGCAATCGCTCGAAAAGAAGCGGTTGGCCGGCGCCGCGGTGCGCGAGGTCGCGCGAGCCTGGCGCGTCGGTCCGTTCGCCGACGGCGAGGCGGGAATCGAGCAAGCTCATCCGCCGGAGCAAGGCGCCATCGACCTGACGGCCAACTACGCCGGCAAGTCTGGGCCGATCGCCTGGGAAGAAGTCCAAGGCGCAGGCGGACGTTTTCTCGCGGCGAGCTTCAAGCCAGCGCAGCCGGGCGATTCGTACTACTTGTATTTCCAATTGCAGAGCGTGCGGCGGCAGCCGGCGCTGTTGCAACTCGATTTGCAAAACGCGAGCAAGGCGTGGCACAACGGCCGGGCGATCGAACCGTTGGCCGCCGGCGGCGCCGGAGAACGCCAGTGGCTCTTGGATCTGCAGCCCGGCAGCAACGACGTGCTCGTTCGCGTGCGTGCGGCCAAGGCGATCGGCGAACTGGCGATCGACGTACAGGCTCGCGGCGAACTGGCGGCGGTGCTGCCCGAGAAGCTGAACGCTTCGTTGTTGGCCGAGCGGTTGAAGTCCGGCGGCGCCGAGCAAATCGCCGCCGAGTTTTTCGAGGTCGATTGGCCGCAGGCCGCCGGGCAAGGCGACGCCGCGCAAGGCCGCAAACTGTTCGGCACGCTGGGGTGCGTCAAGTGTCACGCCATCGCGCCCGATCAGAAAGCCGGCGGCGCGCCGAGTCTGGTCGACGTCAAAAAGCGGTTCACCGTGCCCTACCTCGTCGAGTCGGTTCTGCTGCCCAGCAAGCAAGTGGCCCAGCCGTTCAAAGCGGCTGTGATCGTCACCGAGGACGGCCAGATCGTGACCGGGTTGGTCGTGAACGAATCGCAAGACGAACTGGAGCTGCTGCTGGCCGACGCCACGCGCAAGACGATCGCCAAGAGTCAGATCGAAGAGCGCAGCGTCGCGTCGATTTCGCCCATGCCCGCCGGCATCGTCAAAACTCCCGCCGAACTGCGCGACTTGCTGGCTTATCTTCTCAGCGACAACCCCACGCCGCCGTGAGGGCCGTTTGGCGGAAGCGGAATTGAGGCCGTGAGAACACTTCCGTTGTGAACCACAGAGGCACAGAGACACAGAGACGAAGAGGGAGCGGTAGGAGAAAGAGAGTAAGGAGAGGGGAAAGAGATCAAGGATTGTCGTGATGTTCGGATAGGGTAGATGTGATTGAAGGGAACGAAAAATGTCAGGCGAGCGCGATCCATTGACGCATGAGGTGATTGGCGCGGCGATGGAAGTGCATCGCGAGATGGGACCGGGCTTGTTGGAGTCGGTTTATCAGAAATGCTTGGAGCGCGAGCTGCAATTGAGAACGCTAAGCTTCGAATCGCAGGCTCGGTTGCCGCTGATCTATAAGGGTATGCAACTTGACGAACCGCTGGTGATGGATTTCTACTTTCCCGGTCGGCTTGCTCATCAATTTCCACGTCCCGGTGCTCGAAGACGGCGTCAAGCGGCTGGTGCTATAAACCGACTCGAATTCCGTCTTTTTCGCCCTCTTGTGTTCCTCACTAGCTCCCTCTTCTTCTCTGTGCCTCTGTGTCTCTGTGGTTCAATTCCTCCGTCTGCCGCCTAATGTGGTTCAATCTTCATCCGCTATCTTACCCCGGCAGTTCAAACCCGGCTCTTCTCGGGCGGCTGAGCATGGCGTTCGCTTCGGCGTCGTCGAGGAACCGTTCGCGAGCGGCATCCCAGGCGAGCTTGCGGCCCAGGCGCAGCGAGATATTGGCCAGGTGGCAGACGCTGGCCGAACGGTGTTGGCTTTCGACGTCGGCGATCGGCGCAGCGCCTTCGTCGATGCAGTCGAGAAAGTGCAGCAGGTGTGCGTAAGTATCCGGTCCCCAGTGGGTCTTCTCCGGGCCGAGCCGCACGGCGTCGGGCGGCAAGGGGCGCTGGGCAAGCTCTTCGACCGGCTTGCCGGTGAGCCGGCCGCGGTTGACGAAGATGCGGCCCCGGTCGCCTTCGAAGCGGATGCCGTTGACCGATTCGCTCGGCTCGACGTGGACGTACACGCCGCCGGGATAGTGCAAATCGAAGGCGAAACGGCGCGGCGTGTTGTAGCCATTGGCGATCTGCGGCAGTTCCGCCCGGCCGTCGACCGACAACGGTCCGCTACGTTCGAGGTTCAGCGCCCAGTGGACGATGTCGAGATGATGGGCGCCCCAGTCGGTCACGAAGCCGCCGCTATATTCGAACCACCAGCGAAACGGGTCGTAACGCTGCTTGCAGAACTCGGCCCAAGGCGCCTGGCCCAGCCACTCGTTCCAATCGAGATGCTCGGGCGTCGGCGAGACGGCGAACGGGCCGCCTGACGCCTCCGCCGGCAGCGAGCCGCTCGGCAGCCAGACGTCGACTCGTTCGAGGCGTCCCAATCGGCCGCCGCGCACCAGTTCGCAGGCCTGTTGAAAGCGGCGCGAACTGCGTTGCTGCGTGCCGACCAGCAACAGCCCTCGCGTGCGGCGCACCGCTTCGACCAATGGCTGGCCTTCGGCGACGGTCAAGGTCAGCGGCTTTTCGCAGTAGACGGCTTTGCCGGCGTCGAGCGCGGCCAGCGCGATCGCCGCGTGCCAATGGTCGGGCGTCGCGATCAACACGCCCCGCACGTCGTCGCGCTCGAGCACTTGGCGGTAGGATTGGCCGATCTCCGCGGACGTGCAGCTTTCGGCTCGCACTTCTTCGGCTCGCTGGCGATTGACGTCGCAAACGGCGACGATTTCGCCATAAACCGGCCGCACGGCGCTGCAGCGCATGGCCTGGGCAAGCTGCCGCCCGCGTCCGCCGGCGCCGATCAGCGCGAGCCGAATCGATCTGCGACGCGCCGCATAGCCGCCGCCCGCCACGGCAGCCAACGCCGGCGCCGCCGACCATTTCAAGAATCGGCGCCGATCCCATTCATCAAATAGGAACTTCATTACGGCTCTTACCTCCTGACGGGCGTAAGAACGCCTTCGCGCGGTTGAAACTGTAGGGAACGCCCTCCGCGGCGTTCCAGGAAGCGCGAATCGGCGCGATTCCCGGGTTCACGGCACGCCACAGAGGGCGTGCCCTACAGGCTTTTGCTGCGAATGTCTATTTACGCCCCCCCTCCTTGCGGCTCCTGTCTTCGTCTCTGTGCCTCTGTGTCTCTGTGGTTCCCAAATCACGGCAGTTCTCCGATCATTGCTTACGTCTTCGATGAGGCGCAATTCGAAGCAAGCCGCTTCGCGATCGTTGCGGCATAACAACCAACGCCCGGCCAGCGCCGGATAGTTCCATGTTTTTCCGGCGAGCGCGGCGAAGCGGCCCAGCTCGCGATGGCCGGCCGGGTCGGCGGCGACGAGCGCCACTTCGCCCGACTCGCACTGCACGAGCAACTTATCGCCGGCCAACAAAACCTGGCCGTGTCCGTAGCGGCCGGCCTTCCAGCGGCGGCGGCCGTCGGCCAGGTCGACGCAACACAAAATGCCGTCGTCGAGTCCATAGGCGCGCCCGTCGTAGAGCACGGCGCTGGCGAACTTGGTCTTGAGGCTCCGCGAAGTCCAGAGCGGGCGCACGTTCCAATCGCCGTTCTCGCTCAGTTCGACCGACACGAGCGCGCAACCTTTGCCGTAGCCCGATGAGATGAACAGCCGATTGTCGCCCGCCGGGACCGGCTGCGAGCAGTTGGTTTCGGTCGAGTTCGTCCACGGGAAAGTCCACAGCACGCGGCCCGTTTCCGCGTCGTGCGCCGCCAGACCGGGCCGATTGAGAATCACGATCTGCCGCCGCCTGGCGAGCGTGCAAACCAGCGGCGAGCCGTAGCCGGCCGGGTCGTCTCCGGCACGCCAAACGCGGCGGCCGCTTGCGCGGTCGTAGGCCGCCAGCGATTTGCCTTGTTTGCCGCCGGCGCCGACCACGACCACGTCATCGACCACGAGCGGCGAACTGCTCAGGCCGTGCATCGAGTTGCCCGCGTCGTTGTCGACCAGAACATCGACCGACCAGCGGCGCCGGCCCGTGCGGCGATCGAGACAGTTGAGCAGCCCCGTGGCGCCCAGTGTATAAACGCAATCGCCGGCCACGGCGGGCGTAGCGCGCGGGCCGTCGCCGGCGGTCGGGCTTGCGAATCGCACGCGGTCGGCGTGCAGCCATTGCTGGCGGCCGCTGGCAAGCTCGTAGCAAACGACGATCTCTTCATCGCCGAGTTGGCCTTGGGTGAATGCCTGTCCGGCATCGATGGCGAAACCGCTCCAACCGGCGGCAACCGGCTGGCGCCAAACGGTTCGCGGCGGAAACGCCGACCAATCGCCCGAGAGCCGCGCCTCGGGGACGACGCCCAGACCCTCGGCGCCGCGAAAGCAGGGATAGCTCGGCGAGCCAGGCGCATTCGCGTGCGGAGGGGCGAGCGCGGTTGGAAAGGGAGGGACGGGCGCCCCCGCCCGTCGAGCCGTTTCCGCCGACGGGCGAGGGCGCCCGTCCCTCCCTATTATTGACGGGCGGGGGCGCCCGTCCCTCCCTGTTATTGACGGGCGAGGGCGCCCGTCCCTCCATGCTGCCGATCGATAGCCGATGACCACTCGCCCGGCGCCGTCCAGGCCGTTGGCTTGCAAGCACGAGACGGCCGTTGCGGCCAACAGCAGAGTTGCGCCGAACGCAGGAGCATGGCGAAATCGAATTGGCGCGGCAAACAGCTTCGCCCAGGTCCAAAAGACCCACAGCGTGCTGGTAGCAAACAGCGCCCCGAGGCCAGGCGCCGCATTGAGCTGCGAAGACCACAATTGCCACAGCGCCGCCTGCACTGCACACCAACAGGCCAACAGAGCGAGCATCGCGCCGAGTTGCCCTTTCAGTAGAAGCGGCATCTTGCCGCTTGAAACGCGGCAGGGCGCCGCGTCTGCGTTGTCGAGCGAACGCACGCGACGCAGCCGATAGCTCAGCGCCGCCAGCACGCACCAGAGGCCGAGCGTCGCCAGGTAGAATTTCGCTCCGCCGTCGAGGCCGTACTGCAGCCAAAGACCGACGCTGCGCTGCCAGGCGTAAGGCAACGCAACCCATGCCAGCAGCGCCGCGGCCAGCCGCGTCGCTTGCTGCAGCCAGCGGCCCGGAAGGCGACGATCGGCGAGGCGGGGAGCAAGGATCATGGTCAAGGCGTCCGGCGGACGAGAGCAGCGGAGCTTATAACATTTCCGCCCAGGGCGAACAATTGCGCTTGCGCCGGCCGCAGCGCCGCGCGGCGTAAGTAGACGTTCGCGGCAAAAGCCTGTAGGGCACGCCCTCTGTGGCGTGCCGCCCGACGCCAAATTCGTCTTGCCTTTGAACTTAGAGCTACGCTATCATTCGCCGCCCGCGTTGTTATCCACGGAGCCGCCTGACGCATGGATGTGCCGCAAAGCCTCGCCGATCTGGCGCCGCGAAGGAACGCGACCTTCGCCGCGTTGATGCTCGCCGGGCTATTAGCGGTCGGCGGGTTGGAAGGCTTGTATGCCTGGATGCCGCGTCTGGCGGCGATGACCACCGACGGCCGCGTCGCCGCCTTCGATCTCGAAGGCGAGGGCAGCCTGGCCGTCTGGTTCTCGACCGGCACGATGGAATTGACCGCCCTGACGGCGCTCGTGATCTACGCCTTGCGGCGGCAAACGCCCGGCGCCGGCCGCTCGCGGGTCTGGCTGGCGGCCGCGGCCGTCTGGCTGGTGATGAGCGTCGACGAATGCGCGAGCCTGCACGAAGCGTTCAAGGAATTGATGTCGCACGCCACCGGCAGCCGCATTCTGGGCGACGGCACGATCTGGTGGGCGGGCGCCTACGCCTTTGTGTTGTCGGCGCTGGGTTTGGGGCTGTTGAAAGCCATGTGGCCTTGCTGGTCGGCCATCTTGGCGCTGTTTTCCACGGCCGCCTTCTATGGCGCCGCGGTGGCGGCCGAGATGGCCTTGCTCCTGCCTCGCAAAAACGAAACCGAGGTGATGCTCGAAGAGGGCTGCGAGATGATCGGCAATCTTTGCCTGCTATTGTCGATGGGCCTTTACGCCCGGCACGCGGCCCTGGCCGCCGAAGCTGCGAAAGCCGCCGACGCAGAACCTGTTTCGACCATCCCGCTGAGACGGGCGGCGTGAACAGAGCAGTCGGGTAGGGTGGGGCGCAGCCCCACGCGTAGTTGCAACGCTATTCGCGCGTGGGGGCTGCGCCCCACCCTACGGCTGCCGGCCGATGCTCGTCAGATAATAAGCGTCGCTGAAGTCATCATCGCCGCCCCACATGCCCATCTCCTTGTGTTCCAGATTCTTCCTGGTTCGGGGCTCACGCGGAGGCGCAGTTCAATGATAGGATCAAGCTGGCTTGCAGGCGCAGCTTGATTCATCCCCTACTGCCGGCCATCGAGCGTCGACGCCAGCAGCGTTTTCAGGCTGAACTGAAACCAGCGGAGACGAAACGGCGACGGCATGACGATAGTCCGCTTGGTTTCCCAGCGAGCGGCTAGCGCATTGTCAGGTCTAGGAATTGGGGTTAGCAATTTCAATCAGCGGGGGGTGGCTGGCGGCAGAGCGAAGCGATGCCCCAGCGAACTGGGGCTTCGCCCAGGCTCAGCCCCAGGCACTCGCCTACCCAAATATTAAGACCTGACAATGCATTAGGAACCGATTTCCAAAACCTGGTCGGCGACCCACAGCACGACCACGACCGTCAGGCAGACGGCATTCTAACCGGCTGGCGGGCGAGTCTCAAAAATCACAAGTTCAAACTTACCCACGACCAGTGGTTGCCTACGATTGCCCCCCATGCCTTCGCCGGCGCCAGCCGGCGCCGCAAATTGCCGAGAAATTAGCTGCGCGACTCGCGGAATGTAGGGTAGAGTGTGCGACATGGGCCGATTTAATCGAATAGCCGAACGAATTAGCTTCTGGCTTATTGCCGCATCCTTCGCGATTTCCGCTGTTGGGTTCCTGGTCCGCCGCGATCAGATGTCGCTCATACTCGCCATCGTTTTCGGATTGTATACGTGCATGAGCGTGCTGGTCTGGGCCTTCCAAAAGCCGCATTAGCCATGGGTCCTGGCGGCTCGCTTTCGGGCGCCTAAAAAATCTCGTAATTAGACTGACCCTCTACCCCGCGCCCTCGAAATTCGACTCGCCCGACCCATCCTGATATACTGATGCGATCGGTCGCCTGCCTCGCCCCTGCCCGCCGCGGTCTGCTTGTGCCGGATGGAAATCATGCCTTGGGGTTGCTCGTTCAACTCGATCTGCGCGCGAGCTTGTCTGCGAGTGTTTGGACTGCTGGTTCTGCTGCCGGGGACGAGCAGAGCCGCCGAACCGCCCGGCGAAAAGACCCTGCCGCCGCCGGCCGAGCGGAAGATCGATTTCGTCAAAGACGTGCAGCCGATTCTGACGGCCTCCTGCCTGGCGTGTCACGGGCCACAGAAGCAGAAGAGCAGCTACCGCGTCGACGTGCGAGCGGCGGCCATTGCGGGCGGCGATTATGGCGAGGCGATCAAACCGGGCGATAGCGCGGCCAGCCCGTTCATCCGTTATGTCGCCGGGGGCGATGAAGACTTGCGGATGCCGGCCGAAGGCGAACCGCTCTCGGCCGAGCAAGTCGGCATTCTGCGGGCCTGGATCGATCAGGGCGCCGAGTGGCCCGCTTCGGCCGGCGCCAAGGTCGATGCCAAGCTCGACGACAAAAGCGATCATTGGGCCTATCGGCCGCTCGGAAAACCAACGCCGCCGAGCGCCGGCCCGCACGCGGCCTGGGTCGAGAATCCGATTGACGCGTTCATTGCCGCGGAACTCGTGGCGCACAAGCTGGCGCCTTCGCCGCCGGCCGACAAGCGGCTGCTGATTCGCCGCGCGACGTTCGACCTGATCGGCTTGCCGCCGACGCCGGAAGAGGTCGCTGCCTTTGCGGCCGACGAGGCGCCGGGCGCTTATGAGCGCGTGGTCGACCGGCTGCTGGCCAGCCCGCACTACGGCGAGCGCTGGGCCCGGCACTGGATGGACGTGGTCCATTTCGCCGAGACGCACGGCAACGACCAGGACCGCCCGCGGCCGAACGCCTGGCCCTATCGCGATTACCTGATCCGCTCGTTCAACGACGACAAGCCTTACGCCCGCTTCGCCCAAGAGCAGCTTGCCGGCGACGTGCTGTTTCCCGGCGACCCGCAAGGCATCGTGGCCACCGGCTTGATCGCCGCCGGGCCCTGGGACGAAAGTTCGCAACAGAGCATCGTCGACGACACGCTCGACAAAAAGATCGCCCGCAATCTCGATCGCGACGACATGGCGACCACGGCCATGTCGACCTTCGTCAGCGCCACCGTGCAGTGCGCCCGCTGCCACAATCACAAGTTCGATCCGATCTCGCAGGCCGAATACTACGGCTTGCAGGCCGTGTTTTCGGGCGTCGACCGGGCCGACCGTTCGTACGAGCCCGATCCGCAGGTGCGCGAGCGGCGTCTGGCGCTCGAAAAACTGAAAGCCGAACTGGCCGCCGGCCGCGCGGCCGTGCCCTTGGCGCGACTGCTCGACCCGGCCGTGCTGGCCGATGCGGCCGACTGGGAGCAATCGGTCGCCGCGGCCTCGCGACATTGGCAAACGCTCGAACCCGGCGTCATCTCCTGCGGCGCCGGCACGACGACCGACAAGCAAAGCGACGGCTCGGCCCTGTTCGGCGGCGCCCGGCCGGAGACCGATACCTACGTGATTACGGCCAAGGCTTCGCTGGCGAAGGTGACGGCCGTGCGATTGGAAGTGCTGGCCGACGAGCGGCTGCCGCAGCACGGCCCGGGCCGGCAAGACAACGGCAATCTGCACCTCTCGGAGTTCAAGCTGCAAGCGGCGCCGCCCGCCGACCTGACGGCCGCCCGCGATATCGCGCTGGAAAGCCCGACCGCCGATTTCAATCAGGACGGCTGGACGATCGCGATGGCGATCGACGGCCAGCCCAAGACGGCTTGGGGCGTTTATCCGCAAGTGGGCAAATCGCATCAGGCCGTGTTCGAATTGAAAGAGCCGCTCGGCGGCGAGGGCGGTGCGGTGCTGACCTTTTCACTGGCGCAATTGCACGGCGGCGGGCATCTGATCGGCCGCTTGCGGTTGTCGGCCACGGGTGCGGAAAAGCCGGTCGTGGCCGGGCCGAGCTTGCCCGAGGCGGTCGCGCGGAGCCTGGCCGTGCCGGCGGCCGAGCGCAGCGACGAGCAACAGGCCGAAATCGCCTGGCACGTGATGAAGCTGCGCGTCGACGAGCAGCTTGCCGCGCTGCCGCCGCCGTCGTTGGTCTACGCCGCGGCCAGCGACTTCAAGCCCGAGGGCAACTTCACGCCGGCCAAGACGCCGCGGCCGGTGTTCGTGCTGCGGCGCGGCGACGTGAGCCAGCCGCTCGAAGCCGCGGCGCCGGGGGCGCTGGCCTGCGTGCCGGGACTCGCAGCCAGGTTCGCGATCGACGATCCCAACGACGAAGGCGCCCGCCGCGCGGCGCTGGCCCGCTGGGTTTCCGATCCCAAGAACGTGCTCGCGTGGCGGTCGATCGTCAACCGGGCCTGGCACTATCACTTCGGCCGCGGCATCGTCGAGACGCCCAACGACTTCGGCCGGATGGGCTCGCCGCCCACGCACCCGGAACTGCTCGACTGGCTGGCCTCGTGGTTTTTGGAGCACGACGGCTCGCTCAAGGCGCTCGATCGGCTGATCGTCACCAGCGCCGCCTACCGGCAGTCGTCGAAGAACGTGCCGCAATTCGCCGAAATCGACGCGGGCAATCGCTATCTGTGGCGGATGAACCGCACGCGGCTCGACGCCGAGCAGCTCCGCGACGCGACATTGGCGATCAGCGGCAAGCTCGACCGCACGCTGGGCGGGCCGAGCGTCAAGCAGTTCATCCAAAGCCCCGGCATCCACGTCACGCCGAAGGTCGATTACGAGAACTTCGACGTCGATTCGCCCGAGAGTTTTCGCCGCAGCGTCTATCGCTTTCTGTTCCGCACGCTGCCCGACCCGTTCATGGATTCGATGGACTGCGCCGACGCTTCGCAACTGACGCCCGCGCGCAACACGTCGGTCACGGCCTTGCAGGCGCTGGCCATGCTCAACAACCGCTTCGTCGTGCGGCAGAGCGAGCACTTCGCCGCCCGCGCCGCCTTGCTCGGCGAAGGCTTGCCCCAGCAGATCGCAGTGGCTTACGAGTTGGCCCTCGGCCGCCGGCCGACGGAAAGAGAATCAGCCGCGCTGGTTGCTTACGCCGAGAAGCACGGGCTGGCGAATGTGTGCCGGCTGATTTTGAATAGCAATGAGTTCATGTTCGTGCAGTGAAAACCGCAAGAGGTTCGGGTTAGCCACAGAGGCACAGAGGGATTTTGGATTTTTGATTTCCGATTTTGGATCGAATCCAAAATCCAAAATCCGAAATCGAAAATAACTCTGTGCCTCTCTGTGGCTAGCTTCCGGCGTTGCGAGTGAAGATTGAATCCCAAGATGTCTTTCCAAATCAATCGATCCCGTCGCGATTTTCTCTGGCGTCTCGGCGGCGGGCTGGGCGGCGTAGCGATGGCCCAGATGCTCGGCCGCAATGGCTTGCTGGCCGATGAGTCGCATGTCGGAACGAGCGCCGATCTCAACGGCGGCTTGCACCACCGGGCGAAAGCCCGCCGGGTGATTCAACTGTTCATGAACGGCGGCGCCAGCCAGTGCGACACGTTCGATTACAAGCCGGCGCTCGACAAGCTCGACGGCCGGAAGTTCGACCCCGGCGAGCGCGTCGAAAGCGTCACCGGCTCGGCCGGCTTCAAGACGATGAAAAGCCCGTTCGCGTTCGAACGGCACGGCCAGTGCGGCCGCTGGGTGAGCAGCGTGTTCCCGCACCTGGCCGGCTGCGTCGACGATCTGGCGTTTCTGATGTCGATGCAGACCAAGACCAACGTCCACGGGCCGGGCAGCTACATGATGAACACCGGCTTCGTGCTGCCGGGCTTTCCCTGCCTCGGCGCCTGGATCTCGTACGGCCTGGGCAGCCTGGTCGACAACCTGCCGACGTTCGTCGTGATGCCCGACCCCCGCGGGCTGCCTTACAACAACCAGGGCAATTTCACTTCGGCCTTTCTGCCGGTGGCCCATCAAGGCACGATCATCAAGGCTTCGTCGGCCACGCCGATCGCCGATCTGTTTCCGCCCGCGTCCGCCATGTACATCACGCCCGCCAGCGAGGCCGAAGGGCAAGCCCTGCTGGCCGAGTTGAACCGCGAGCACCTGGCCGAGTGGCAGGGCGACTCGCGGCTGGAGGCCCGCATCGCCTCGTACGAGATGGCGGCCAGGCTGCAGTTCAGCGCGCCGGAGGCGCTCGACGTCGCACGCGAGACGCAAGCGACCCAGGAGCTGTACGGCCTGAACGGCAAGCCGACCGAAGAATTCGGCCGCCGCTTGCTGGTCGCGCGGCGGATGCTGGAACGGGGCGTGCGGTTCGTGCAGGTCTGGAGCGGCGCCGGCGGGCCGTCGAACAACTGGGACAACCACGGCAACATCAACACCGAGTTGCCGCCGATCGCGGCCAGCGTCGACAAGCCGATCGCCGGCTTGCTCAAGGACCTCAAGGCCCGCGGCATGTTCGACGACACGCTGGTCGTCTGGAGCACCGAGTTCGGCCGCCAGCCGTTCAGCCAAGGCACGGCCGGCCGCGACCACAACGGCGGCGCCTTCGTCGGCTGGCTGGCCGGGGCCGGCATCCGCGGCGGCGCGGCTTACGGCGAGACCGACGAGTGGGGTTGGCGAGCCCGCACGCCGATCTACTGCTACGACTTGCACGCGACGATCTTGCACCTGTTGGGCATCGACCACGAGCGGCTTACCTTCCGCTTCAACGGCGCCAACCGCCGCTTGACCGACGTCCACGGCCGCGTTTTGCGAGAAGTGTTGACCTGAAATCCGTCGGCGACGCATTTTTCGAATACGCCGCAAGACGCGCGGAGTTCACCGCGCAGGCACGGAGGACACAGAGCGGCGAAGCTGCAACCAAAGTCGCTTTTCGCTCCGCGAAAAAGGCGCCTTTTTCGCGGAGCGAAAAGCGACTTTCTGGAGCTTGATTTTAAGTTTCCACCGCGAACCCCGGCTTGACCCGCAAGATGAAACCTTCCCGGCCCACAAAGATCAAAGTCGCCGGCACATTGCGACCCAAGCCGCCGAGTCAGTAGCGTGGCACTGCCCGCCGGAAGTCAGGCAGCGCAAGGGAGCGAGGAAAAAGCATGATTTATACGCTTCGCGAAATGATAAGCCGCCGCGCCGCACGGAAACGGCCAAAACCTCGGCCCGCAGGCGAAAACGCCGGACGCGACGATTTATCGATATGCGTCGAATCGGGCCCCAAACGGGCGGCAATCAGGCATGAAACGCCCCTTTTTCGGCGCGCCGCCACGGCCGCGCGCGGCGGAAACCGCTTGTTTTCTCGAAGATCTTCGCCAAGCGACGCCGATTCGAACGCGCGCCCGCGCAGCGATATAAATAAATCGGCCGAAACATAAATCACCGCCGCCCGCCCGGCTGCTTGTCGGCCGCCGGGCATCGGCCCTCAATCACCGTCTGCGATTGTCCAGCGCTGGCCCAGCCGCCGTGCTCGTCGACCCAGCGGATCGCCAGCCAATACCACGAGGCAGCGAAGAAAAGCGAGCCGAAGCCAAAAAAACGTGGATCGACGAAGCCATACGCGCCGCCCAGCCCGAGCGCCCCCGACAGCCAGAAGCACGCCCACGCCGAACCGCGATTGGGCAGTCCCCACAGTCCCAGCTTGACCCACCCCGGCCGCGGTTCCGGCTGGCTGGGCGCTTGATGCGGATTGGTTTCCATCGCCCGATTATAGTCGGCGGCCCGTCGCGGCCGAAAGCGGCTCGGCGGCAGAGCAATCCCAGTGTTGGCGCTGCCCGTCGGAAGCCATGCACAGCGGCATCGGGCACGCGGCGTTCCGCCTCGCGGGCCGACACTGTTTATACCTCACGCGGGCGCCAACGAGACGCTTGGGCGGCATGTGGGGCGGCCTTCCAGGCCGTCAATGGCCGGCGGCCTGGAAGGCCGCCCCACGACCAACGCACATCTCATTCTCAGCCGGGCACAGTATAGCATCGACGATAAGATAACTTCTTCATCCCCAACCGCGCTGGGCTTCTTTCGCCCCTAGCGGGGCTGACGACGATTCGGTTTTGACGAGACTCCAGGGGCTCGCGCCCCTGGCTACATACTGTCGCCGCTACGCGGCTGGTTTTGCGATTGCACGGTGCGAATCGGTCAGCCTTGTCCGACGAGGGCGAGGGCACGTCGCCGGCAAGGCGCTCCTAAGTACCGTAGGGACGAAAGATTGTAGCCAGGGGGCGTGAGCCCCTGAACGGCGCCCGGTCCAAGCATGGTCGTCAGCCCCGCCAGGGGCGGAACCAGAGTTGGGTTCAACCGAGGCTGTAGCGCGGGCAGTGCCCACCCTATGGACTCACCAGCGCCGGACGATAGCGCGGACGCCGGCCTCCGCAATTCCATCGGCATTAGGTCGTCTTTTCAAAAAACGCCTTTAGTTCGTAGGCTTTCTTGGAATAGGGAATGAACAGTTGAAGCAACACAAAGGCCATATCGCGGCTTAGGATTTTTCCCGTCGGATGCCCGCACTTATTGCGAAAATCTCGGAGAACTTCCTGGACATTATTGAACATGGCTTCCATGCCATCACTTGTTTCGACATCGATATACGGCCCCATTTTGTGCTCCATTGCTTTCTTGAACTCTTCGAGTTTGCCGGCAATCCATTGCTTTTTCTCGACCCTTTCAAAGAATGCCCCATAGGCCGCATTTTGCTCCGCTGCACGAGCAACAAGCATAAACGTATGCTCGGCCGCTACACCCAAAATGATCGTGGAGGCCAGCACGCAGCCGGCCTTGAATGCTTGCATCGATTCTTTCAAGTACGTAAGCGTTGCTGGATCAATTTGTGGAACATTTTCACGTATGATCTTTTCGTACGATGAGACGTCGTGGAAGAAATAAGGGTTACTCTGAGCGATAATACGGTGGCCGAGCCGTGAAATGCTAAAATGAGGAAAGTTACGGTTTGAGTCATTTAAACCAAGCGTAATGATGCCCTCGCGGAACAAGTCCCAAAACAACTCGCGGAACGTCTCTCGGTCTTCGCGGTAACCGTTCACGCGCCGGGGAGGAGCGAGGCGACGGGTTGACCGCGGAAGTGGGCTTCGACAGCGGCTGTCAGGTAGCTGAAGATCGAGCGGCCTTGCAGGCGGCACGTCTCGCTGACGGT
>Ga0307373_10002226_pt1 | contig 35133 bp, 26 predicted proteins | sample OX2MG_FD_202534 | JGI IMG/M metagenome (GOLD analysis project Ga0307373, IMG submission 202534) | Soil microbial communities from Risofladan, Vaasa, Finland - OX-2 | ecosystem: Environmental > Terrestrial > Soil > Coastal area > Acid sulfate soil | place: Finland: Risofladan, Vaasa | collected...
AATCAACCCGCGCGTCATCAAACAAAAAGTCTCGAAGTGGCCAAAAAAACGGCCCCAGCATCGCGGCCCCCGTCCGCCGACGAAAACCTTTATGCAGTCCGTCGTTTTGACTAATTGAACGGTATTGAGGCTTACAGGGCGTGCAACCGCCAATAAACCATGTCGGCAGTATAACTTGCGAGAATTACTCAGAGAAGTGCCCTTCGGACGCAGACTCGGTTTCGCGGCCCAAGCGTTGACACGTTCAATTTGAATGTTATCATCACGTTCAAATTGAACGTGTTCGTCGCGAGCCATGCGCTATGACGCCCTTGCCGCCGCTGCCGAAATCGGAACTGGAAATCGCCCGCTTAGTCTGGGATTTGGGGCAGGCGACGGTGCGGCAGGTGGCCGATGCCCTGCCCAGCGATCGGAAGCTCGACTTCTTTACGGTGCAGACTTATCTGCGCCGGCTTGCGGCGAAGGGGTATCTGGCAGTCGAACGCGAAGGACGAGCCAACGTTTATCGTCCGCGGGTTCGCCCCAAGCGCGTGCTCAAGGAAATCGTCGATTCGTTTCTCAACCAGGCGTTTCAGGGCCAAGCGATGCCGCTCGTGCAGCACCTGGTTGAAGAGCACCGTCTTTCAGAGCAGGAAATCGTGGAACTGAAACAAGCGCTCGACCGGCTTTCGGAGTGATCCCATGTTCTCGCACAAAGGCTCGCGGAGTTGGCGTATCGGCAGTCGTGGCAATTGGCCCTCGCCGCGGGCATCGTCTGGGCATCGCTGGCCTGCCTGGGGAAGTCGCGTCCGCACTTGAAGTATCTGCTCTGGGGCGCCGTGCTGGTCAAGGCCATGACGCCTCCCCTCTGGGCCAGTTCGGCCAGCCTGTTTGGCGGCGCCGAATCTTTCGTTGGCCGCTTCGAACCGGCATCGACGCCTGTTGCCGAGTCGCCGAGCGGCGCAAACGCGGCGATCGTCGCGCCGCGCCGGGCGGAATCGTCGGCGAATCGATCAAACGGCGACGTCGATGCCAGCGCGGCGGCAGCGCCGTACGCGAGTTGGGCCGTACTTGGTTGCATCGCGTGGGGCGTTGGCGCCGCGATGCTGGCCTGCGGCCTGATGTGGCGATACGCCCGGCTCATTCGCGAGATGCAGCAAGCCGCCGTCGACGTTCCGGACGATTTGCGGCGCGAAGTTGCCGAGCTTGGCGCCCGTTTGGGACTTGCGCGGCCGCCTCGCATTTTTTTGACGACTGCCGGCGTAGGCCCTGCCGTGGCCGGTGTTTTCGCGCCCAAACTAATCCTGCCCGCCGAGCTTTGGCGAACCATGTCTCCGGCCGATCGGCGGATGGTCCTGACGCACGAATTGCTGCACCTAGTGCGTCGAGATCCGCTGGCCGCGGCGCTGCAAACGTGCGTGTAGATCGCGTGGTGGTTCCACCCGGCGGTCTGGCTCGCGTCGCGAGAGTTTTCCGCCGCCCGCGAGCTTTGCTGCGACGCCGAGCTGTTGTCGCGCGAGACATCGACGCCGGCGGAATACGCCCGTTGTCTGTTGCGCGTGGCGATCCACCAGGCCCAGGCGGCATTGGCGCCGCTGGGGCTGGTGTTGCCATCGGCGGCCGGAACCAAAACGCGGGTGGCATGGATCACTTCGCCGGCGGCCCGCTTTTGCCCGCGCACGCCGTGGTCGGCCTGGGGCGCCGCCGCGATCTTGCTGCTGGTCTTGCTTCCTTCGCATCCGCCTCGGCCGCTCGCCGGGGCTGCGGCCGCCGAGCCGCCTCGTTCCGATCGCGGCCAACCGGACGAAAAGACTGCGCAGAACAAGGACGTCGCCGAGCCGCAGGTTCCAAGCCCCGAATTGATCGCCGTCACCTGGCAGCAAATTGCCGAGAACAACGGCAAGCGAATTGAGCAACCCGTCTGGCGGCCCGACGGGACGCAATTGACTCAAGCTGAAGCGAATCGGCTGCTCGATCAACTCAAATCGTTTCAAACGCACCAGTGGAACAAGGATGAGGAGCTACGGCCCTTGGTGCTGGTGTTTCGCACGTCGCCCAAGATCACGACGGGTTTTGCTGTCGCGGTCGTGAGGGACGATGGACACGCGATCTGGGGCGACGGAAGCGCGAATAATGTCCTGCCAAGCGGACTGGCAAAGTCCGCGTGCGCTCCGCGACGCGAAGAACTTGCGGCATGGCCCGACGAGGTCGGTCTGGACGTCCAGGTTCCGCTCGAGAATCCCCAGATCATCAAGCGGCTGACGGCGATACCCGATGAGCCGGTCGAACTCGCGCCCGGGGTTCGCTGGTACATCGATCACAAACGCGGGATCGACCGCGGTACCGACCCCAAGTCGCCGCCGCGGAGCGGCTTGACTGCCGGCGTGCTGGAAATCGAAGGCGACTCTGTCGCATCGTTGGTCGTTTATGACGCGCGGATTTGGCTGCGCGGCCAGGAGCAGCCGCTCGCCGGAGATTACATAAATATCTTCTGGCCTCGGCCGGGCGTTCAGGCCGCCATCCACGTCAGCCGCCCGATCGACGACGTGCAAAAGATCGAACGCGTCGAGTTCCTCCGGCAGCGGTTTCGGATGGAGCGGATCAAGGGAATCAAAACGCGTCGCGACTTGTTGCCCGGCGAATGACTCTCGCGCGTCGCAGGGCGACGTTTCATGACTCTTCTCTGTTACAGAGAAGAGGAACCCGTAAACGCTGACGATGGAATAGCTTCGCAACGCTGGACCGGTTGGAAACCAAATGGCGCGGCGATTGGGAACGGTTTCCGTCTTCAGCCGAATTTGGGAGGTAATTCTTACCCTCGACGCTTATCGACCGCCTAGCGGCTTGCTTAGCCGGCGTTCGACCTCGGCGACTTCGCTCGGATACTGCTGGCGCAGACGCGCAGTCTCTTGGTCAGCCTCTTTCGTCGGAGAGAGCAACAGAAAGCCGATGGCCGCCCGGCGAATGGGCGCATCTTTCGACTCCAGCCGCCGGCAGAGTTCTACGACTGCGGCCGTCGATTCCCAGTCTTGCCAGCGAGCCAGGTCGACAATCGCCTCGGCCGCGAATTCCTCGCGGGCCAGCAGCCGCCGCATGGCCCGCGCCAACTGCTCGGCGGGGATTTCGCGGCCGTATTCGTGATAGAACCGCAAGGCGGTCATGGCGTGCCGCACGTCGCCCGAGGCGGCCAGTGGAGCGGCCAGGTAGCGCTCTTCGATCAGCTCCAAGCCCGGTTCGCCGGCTGCCAGCAAGTAGCCGCCCAGCACGCCGTCGAAGCCGGCCCGAAAATCGCTGGCCGGCTGATCGATCTGCCGCTTGAGGAATTCCGCGTTCCGCCGCCGCTCGGCAGGATCGCGGGCCAGACCCAGCGCCAAGCCGTAAAACCCCTTGCGCTCTTGCGGTACACGGTCGCTTTCGAGCCAGCCGCGGAACGAGTCCATGGGCAGCTTGTCGGCGACCGCGGCCACCTCGTCGAAGCGGGCGCGGCCGAACTCCCGGTAGGCGTCTTCCGCCAACAGCGGATTGCGATGTTCCAAAAATGGAATGAAATACGGCAACCGCTCCGCGGCCGGCTTTCGCAAAGACGGCGCCCGAGCGACATAGGCATAGCTCAGTTCGTCGAGCGGCGTTTCGCTCCAGTGCAGCCTGCGATCGTCGGAAAAGGCGTCGCGCCGGGCCAAGAGCAACATCAGGCTGCCCGGCTTGAGCGCCGAGCCGGGGGCCGGTTCGGCCACGACGTCCTGCGGCAATTCCAGCGACGCGTTGTTCGACAGTAACTCGTCGCCTTTGAGCGTTTTTTGCAGCCGAAAGCGATGTCCGCCGGGCTTTGCATCCAGCAACTCTGCCAGGGCTGCAATCGCCGACTCGTCGCAGCGCTCGGAAAGGCTCGGCTTCACGGCCGTACAAAACGGGCAGGCAAACGCGGCGCCCGAGAAGATTGACCAGCCTGCGAGCGCGATGAGAAAAAGAGCGGCACAACCTCGCCGCAACCAGGGAAACATGCGGAATGATGCGACGATTTCGAAAAGGAGACGTTGGGATAAGGAGGAGATGGGGAGATGAAGGCAGTTGAAATCGAATAACTTCTTCATCCCCTTATCTCCTCCGCATCCCCCTATCTCCTTCCAAGAAACGTTTATTGGCCCTCGCGGTTTACATTGCCTTACGCAGTTCCACCATTCGGCGGGCAAGCTAACGCACCGACTCGCCGTCGAGGTGATAAATCGCCAGCGCCGTGCCGTCCGGATCTTTGAGTTCCTGGATGCTGAACGTTCCTTCGACCGCCACCGGATAGAGATTGAAGTCGGTCGATTTGCCGGGCTTCATCTCGACGACAATGCAATCGTACAAGGCGGCGCCAGGGCCGAAGCAGCACGACAAGTTGTCGCGCACCAAGACGAACTGCGTCAGCCCGGTTTGCTGAAAGCTCGGCAGAATAAAACCGCGAATGCGGATCGGTTTGCCGGCCAGCTTTTCGATCTTCTCGGTCAACATCGACCGCTTGAACGCCTCGTCGGGCTGAATATCGAACTTGATGTCGTCGAAGGTGATGTCGGCGGTCGCCGCCGGGCGGGCTTCGGCGGCAGGCTTGGCCGGCGCGGTTTCTGCTGCTGCGGCAACGTTACCGGCCGCAGTCGGAGGAGTTTCATCGTCTGCCGTTGGCCGCACTTCGTCCTGCGGCGCGGCTTTCGCCGGCACTGGTTGCGTTTTATCCGCCGAAACGGCGGAGGCCGAGTTCGACGAAGACGCCATCGCCGGAGCGTGCGAGTCGCTGCAGCCGGCGAGCCAAGTCGCACAGCTCAAAACGAGCCACAGCGCACCAGCCGCTTGCCGTTCGATATTATACTGTGCCCGGTTAAGAATGAGACGTGCGTTGGTCGTGGGGCGGCCTTCCAGGCCGCCGACCATTGACGGCCTGGAAGGCCGCCCCACATGCCGCCCAAGCGTCTCGTTGGCGCCCGCGTTCGATATAAGTGCGTCGGCCATCCGCGCCCCGCTCATCGGATATAGTCCGCGTCGAGCTGATACACCACCGGTCCCAGCCCGTGCATGCCGCTGCTGGGCGAAACGTGGAACGTACCGGCCAGCTTGATGACGCGCATGTTGAATTCGGCCGACAATTTGCCTTCCAACTTGACCAGGATCATGTCGGTCAGCTTGGGATCGCCGCCGAAGCAGCACTGGCCCTTGTCGCGGACCAAAACGAATTCCTTCAACCCGGTGGTATGCCCGCCGCCGCTGGGCTGATAGACGTAGCCCTTGATGAACACCTTTTTGCCGTCGAGCTTTTCGGCGCCGGGCGGCACGAGCTGGTTGGGCGTGCTCGGATCGGGCTGCAGCATGTCGTAGTTGATACGCTCGTGGTCGGGCGGCACTTCGGTGGCATAGACGTAGCTGTGCCAACTGATGCCGCCGGCGAGGAAGGCCATCGACAGCACGCTGCCGACGAGCGCGAACTTTTCGCCCGTATACTCGGCAGGGTTGGCCCGAATCTTCTTCAACGCCATCGCCCCGGTAATGATGCCCACGACCGGCAATGCGCAGAGCATCCAATCCAGCAGGGCCGAAACCGAAAGCAAGCCGACCACCCCGCTAACCACGGCCAGTGAACTCAGAACGCGATATCGAGCGTAATCGCCGAAATCGGCGGCCGGGGCCGGTTGTTCCAGTTCAATGCTCATCGTCACTCGTCTCCCTCAAAACCTCTGGCAGTAGGTCAGGCTTTCCAGCCTGACTGCGTCAGGTGGACGGGAGTCAGGCTCGAAAGCCTGACCCACGTCTTAACCAACGACGCGATCACGGTTATTTCGCAAGATGCCCCATTGCAGGAAGAACAGGCACGTTCCGACACAGAGCGATACGCCCATCAGCGTCAGGCTGCCGACCTCTTCCGCGGCGGCCTTTTTGTCGCTGCGTAGCGCGGCCGTCTTTTCGCTGGGCGAAAGGCCGCTGCGCGGAACGGCCGTCGCCAATCGCCGATCGACGTCTTGTTCCTCCGTGCTTGGCGCTTCTTTTACGTCCGCCAGAAGCTCGCCGCCCGCCGCCGGGCTGTTCTTTAAAGCGATTCGGGCCGATACGTCGCTTTCGTCCAGCATCGCCAACGCCGCACCGGCGTCCTGGGGCTTGAGTTGGGCGCCGGCCTTCGCGGGCGGCGCTTTTTCGACGTCGACCTTGGCCCGAGCGGGCTTTTCGTTCTTGTCCTTGCCCGCGGCCGGCGTCTTGGAATCGGCCGCCTGATCGCCGGCCGATTTCTCCGCGGCCGGTTGTTTGGCGACCGCCGGGGCGCCGACGCCGAGCGGGAAGAAGCTGTTGGCCCGCTTCACGGCGTCGGGATCGATCTTAGCCAGGTCCGCCAAGTGCTTTTTGGCTTCCGGCTTCGGGCAGGCGCGCAGGTAGTTCACCACCGGCACGCGAACCCACGACGACTCGTCGTCGGCTTGCTTGAACAGCGTCACCAGTTTGTCCATCACCGACCAATCCTGCCAGCGAGCCAGGTCGGCGATCACCAAGTCGGCCAGTTGCGGCCGGTCGAGCATGTATCGCAATCCGACCATCAGCCGCTCTTTCGGGACCACGTCGCTTTCCTGGCCGAGAAACCGCAGGGCCATGATGGCGGCGTAAGTGTCGGGGTATTCGGCGTCCTTGTTCTTCAAGAACAAGTCTTCGACCAGCGGCATGCCTTCGGGGCCTTTGAGGATCACGTAACAAGCGATCATCGCGTCCAAGGCGTTGCGGTACTGCCGGTCGCTGCTCTTGAGCATGTCTTCCAGGATGGCGATGTCGTCCTGTTGGCCGCAGATGCCGAGCATCGTCAGATACAGCCGGCGCCGGCTGGCCGCCACCTCGGTGTCCTGAATCCAGCCGAGCAGCTTGTCGTGGTGCATCTTTTCGCGCAGGTCTTTCACCTCGGCGTAAGGCGCCCGGGCGAATTCGTCGTAGGCGTCGTTGGCCAGCGTCGAATTGGCGTCTTCCAGGTAGTCCTGGAAGAAAGCCAACCGCTCGACGCCTTTTTCGGGCAGGCCGATCAGCTCGGTGACGTACTTGGCGCTCCGCTCGTCGAGCGGCGTGGGCGTGGTCCAGGCCCAGTTCTTGGGGTCGATGCCGAAGACAAGGAACTGCGTGCCCTTGGGCTGCTGGCCGAAGTAGAGAATCTTGATTTGCCGGGTCTTGCCCAGTACGTCGGCGCCCTTGAGCACTTTCGTGATCTGGAAGGCGCTTTCGTCGCCTTCGGTCGCCGGGGTCTTGTTGTTCGCTTCGGCGGCTTTCGGCAGCAGTTTGGCCAGCACTACGGCGTCGGACGCGGCGATTTCTTCGCTCAGCGTCTTGGAGACGCCGCTGCAAAAAGGACAGGCGTGCACCGCCGCCGGCCAAACAAGCGCCGCCAACAAAGCCATCCAACTTCTACGCAGGTTCGGCAGAGTCATGACCGGATTCCTCCAGTTTTCAAAGCGAAATGCACGCCTTCGATTGTACACGCTACGGCCAGCAACACGCCACCGGCTGCTAGCCCGGATTATTCACAGCCCGGCTATTTCTTGACAAAGCACTCCATACCAACCCGAAGCGCCAGCGAGGTAAGTGCGTTGCTCCACCTCGCTTGCGCTTCGGGTTGGTGTGGGCTGATGAATAATCCGGGCTAGCAATCTCCCTGGGGAGCTACGCCTCCCCCTGCGACAACCCTACGGCGCCGACGACAAAGCCTTGGCCACGTCGGTTCCATAGGCCGACATGGCCGGCAAAAAGCCGACGAACGACGCCAAAACGATCAGGCCGGGCACCAAAAACACTTCCGGCAGGGCAAACTGGAACAGGCCGATCGACACGCCCGTCTGGGCCACGATCCAAGGGCTCGCCAGCCCAATTAAGCCATGACCGAGCAAAAACCCGCCCAAGCCGCCCCCCAACGAGAGCAGGATCGATTCCAACAGAATGATCGTCATGACCGTCGAGCGGCGCGCGCCGAGCGAACGCATTACGGCGATATCGCGGCGCCGGTCGCTCATGGAGTTATAGATGCTGACCATGATGCCGATCCCGGCCACGGCGATCACCAGGATTCCCAGCACGAGCAACAGCAGTTGCAGGTTGCTGACGATCGAGTCGAAGAGGGAAAAGATCTCGACCGCGGGCTGAACGGCCTGGGCATCGCGGCCCTTGTTGATCAACCGCTGCAGGGTCTTGTTGGCCAAGATGTTGGTTGGGGTGGTCCGCACCAGGATTGCGGTGACTTCGCGCTGCGACTCGGGCAGCGGTTTGTGTTCGTGTGCATGCCCGGCGTGGTCATGGTCGTGATCGTGATCCGCATGGGCGTGCTCGTGCTCGTCGTGAGCATGCTCTTTGGCGTCATGCTCGTGCTTGGCGTCCTCGTCCTCGTGCGCGTCGGCTGCTTGCTTTCTCTCGCCCTTTTCGGCCTCGTGCTCGTGGGCCTCATGATCGTGATCGGCTTCGTGCTCCTCGCCGTGGGCCTTGGCGCCGGAAGCTTCCTCGGCATGCTCGTGTTTTTCGTGCTCCGCGTCGTGATCGTCGTGTTCGCGGTGGCCGGCGTCACCGGGGGGCTGACGCCCCCCGCTCGCCTCTCCGTCGTCCTTCGGGGTTTCCCGGGCGTGGCCGCGGAGCAGATAAAAGCCCTCCATGTTGACGAACAACGCCCGGTCGTTGGGCGTGCCGGTGGGCTCGAGGATGCCGACGATTTCGAAGGCGTCGTGCTTGTGCCCTTGCTCGTCGTTTTCCACGCCGTGAGTCGGCTGAAACTCGTCGCCCAGCTTGAGCCCGGTCTTGCGGGCGACGATCGAGCCGATCACGCCCTCGAAGAAATGTTCGTGCTCGAAGTTGCGGCCCGCCGCGAAGGCGTACGTCTTGCCCGGCGCGTATTCGAACTCCTCGAACATTTGGGGCGTGGTGCCGACGACGCGAAACTCCTCGTAGCTGTCGCCCAGACAATAGGGAATGGCCGTCTGCACGTAATCGGCGAATTTGCCCTTGTGATGCTCGTCCTGGGTGAATTCCTTGTAATAGCTGTAAGGAATGTTCTCGACCGGCGCGCTGAGGTGATAGACCGTGTTGAGCACGATCTGCAGCCGCCCGCCCTTGGTGGCGCCGACGATCAGATCGTAGCCCGCGGCGCTGCGGCGGAACGAATCTGAAACCACGCCGTAAATCACCAGCACCGAGACGACCAGCGCCACGCCGAGCGCCATCGAAAGCCCGGTAAGCCAGGAGGCCAACGCGCGTTGTTGCATGCTGCGCCAGGCAATTTTCCAAAGACTCATGCTGCGGCCACCGCTTGGTTGAATTCGTCCAATCGTTCGACGCGCGAGAACTGCTCGGCGACATCCGGGGTGTGCGTCACCAGGACCAGCGCCACCTGCTCTTCGGCGCAGGTTTCGCGAATCAGGTCGATGATTTGCTGCTGGTTGCGCGAGTCGACGTTCGCCGTCGGCTCGTCGGCCAACAGCAGCTTGGGCCGATTGGCCAGGGCCCGGGCGACGGCCACGCGCTGCTGCTCGCCGACCGAAAGCATTGCCGGCTTGTGTGTCAGCCGGTGCGCCAGTCCCACGCGATTCAACAGAAACACGGCTCGTTCCACGTCGGCCTTGCCTTTGGCGAACGACATCCCCAACAGCACGTTTTCCAGGGCCGAAAAGCCGGGCAGCAAGTTGAACGTCTGGAACACGTATCCGATATGGTCGGCCCGAAACCGATCGCGGCCCGCCTCGGGCAGCCGCGTGATGTCGCAGCCGTGGATTTCCACCGCCCCCTCATCGGGCTGGCTGATACCGGCGATCACGTGCAAAAGCGTCGTCTTGCCGCAGCCGCTGCGGCCGACCAGCACCATCTGCTCGGCAGGCGGCACGTGAAAGTGCGGGATGTCAAGAATCGGCAAGCGCGAACCATCTGGTTCGACGAACGATTTTTTGACGTCCTTCAGTGTGAGCATAGCGGGCCTGGGGCAAGGCAGTAAAACGATCGTGGCAGGCCGCGATCCATGCGACCCAAGACGTTAAATGATATAAGTTTACTGCTAAATCGCAAGAGGCTGCACGGATTGCGGCCGCTCGCGAGGCAGCGGGCGGCGCGCGGACTCCGCGCTCACCCGGCAGTTGCCATACGCAAGCGGCGAGCGATTGGTTCGGATGGCACTCAAAGACCAAATGCCTTACAAGAAAGGATAGGTAGTGCCCGGTCAAGGCTGTGTCGACATGCGGGGGTGGCTGGCGGCAGAGCGAAGCGATGCCCCAGCAGACTGGAGCTTCGCCAAGGCTCAGCCGCCAGCCACCCGACTGTCAGGTCAGCTTTGTCGGCGCTTGCGGTGCATCCAAAAACGGGCGAGGGCGCCCGTGCCTCCATTCTCGAATCCGCTCGAACCTCGCCATGTCTTTTCGCGTCGATCTCGATATCTTCCGCGGTCCGTTGGATCTGCTGCTGTACCTGGTGCGCAAGCACGAAGTCGAAGTGGTCGAGATCCCGATCGCGGCGGTCGCCGAGCAGTTTCTCGAGCACCTGTCGGTGCTGGAGCAGCTCGACGTCAACGCAGTCGGAGATTTCCTGGAAATGGCGAGCACGCTGATCGAGCTCAAATCGCGGCTGGTGCTGCCGCGAAGCGAAGAGGAAGCGGAGATCGTGCTCGACGATCCGCGGCACGAGCTGGTCGAGCGGCTGCTGGAATACAAAAAGTTCAAGGACGCCGCCAGCATTCTCGAAGAGCGCAGCCGCGAGTGGCAGGAGCGCTTTCCGCGGTTGGCCAACGACTTGCCGGTCCGGCAGCGGAACCTGGCCGACGAACCGATCCATGAGTTGGAACTGTGGGACCTGGTCAGCGCTTTCGGCCGCGTAATCCGCGACAATCAACCCGCGGCGGCCGCGAACATCGTCTACGACGAAACGCCGATCCACGTCTATATGTCGCGAATCCACGGGCGTCTGCTGGCCGACGAGCGGGTGGCCTTCACCGAGCTGTTCGGGGCCGGCATGCACAAGTCGACGCTCGTGGGCATGTTTCTCGCCATCCTGGAGTTGGTCCGCCATCACGGCGTGCGGGCCGAGCAAGATCAACTGCACGGCGAAATCTGGATTCTGCCCGGCGAACGCCTTCCGCCGTCCCTCGACGCTTCGGCCGCGGATAACTACGATCACCGCCCGGCAGCCAAGACCGAGGACGCGCCGGAACGGCAGGCGGCAGACGGGGGGCGGTTGCAGGATCGCGGCTCCTGAATTACCCTGCCCGCTCTGCGATTCAAGTTCCAGGTTCGCGCCGGAACGCCCCGCCAGGCGCCGTTGCTTTTTCATCCTTCCTCCTTTCGCCTTGATCGCTCCTTCATGGTCAACAATCTGCCGGTCAAAACGCTCGTCTACAAAGATCTGACGATCGAAGGGTACTCGCGCGCGGCCGTGCAGACCTATTGGCGCATTCCGGAGCTGAAGATCGGCTTCGACCTGGGCGGCCAGCCGTGGTCGTTCATGGGCACCAGCACCTGGTTCTTGTCGCACACGCATCTCGACCATGTGGCGGCGCTGCCGGTGTACGTGGCCCGGCGCCGAATGATGAAAATGGAACCGCCGACGATTTACCTGCCCGAGCACGCCATCGAGCACGTCGAGCGGATTCTCAAGCTGTTCACGCGGCTCGACCGCGGGCGTTTGCCTTGCCATTTGCTGCCCGCGCGGCCGGGCGACGAGATCGAGCTTTCGCGCGAGCACGTGGTCACCGTTTCGGCCACGAAGCACACCGTCCCCTCGCTGGGGTTCGTCGTTTGGGAGCGGCGAAAAAAGCTGAAGGCCGAGTATCAAAATCTCGCCGGCCACCAGATTCGCGACCTACGGCTATCGGGCACGGAAGTGACCGAAGAGCGGCGGTTGCCCAAGTTGGCCTATCTGGGCGACAGTGCGCCCGAGGGGCTCGACAACTGCCCGGCGATGTTCGAGGCCCAGGTGCTGATTACCGAAATGACGTTCGTCGCTCCGCGGCACCGCAAGGAAAAGATTCACAAATTCGGCCACATGCACCTCGACGACCTGCTCCAGCGCCGCGAGCGGTTCAAGAACGAGCTGATCATCGCCGGCCACCTCAGCACGCGCTATCACGTGCAGCAAGTGCGGCACTACGTCGAGAAGGCCGTGCCGGACATGTTCGACGGCCGGCTGCACCTGTGGATTTAGGTCGGAACGACGAAGTTTTCAGTTTTCAGTGTTCAGTGTTCGGTAAGCTGAAAACTGAACACTCAAAACTGAGAACTATCCGATGTCGATCAAAGTCCCTCAAACGACCGCGCCCAAAGCGGCCTACATCCACGTGCCGTTCTGCTCGCATCGCTGCGGGTATTGCAACTTCACGCTGATCGCCGGGCGCGACGACCTGATCGAGGCCTACTTGACGGCGCTCGAACGCGAACTGTCTTTGCTCGAAACGCCGCGGCCGGTGGAAACTCTGTTTATCGGCGGGGGCACGCCGACCCATCTGCCGCCGGCGGAGTTGAGGCGGCTGCTGGCGATCGTGCGGCGCTGGTTTTCACTGGCTGCCGGGGGCGAGTTCAGCATCGAGGCGAATCCCTTCGGGTTCGACGAGGACCGCGTGAAGATACTGGCCGAGTACGGCGTGACGCGGCTGAGCCTGGGTGCGCAGTCGTTCGATGCCGGCAAACTCAAACTGCTGGAGCGCGATCATACGCCGGCCGAGATCGCCCGCAGCGTCGAATTGGCTCGGCGGCGGCTTGCGTCGGTGTCGCTCGATTTGATTTTTGGTACGCCGGGCGAAACGCTGGCTGTTTGGCGCCGCGATTTGGCATCGGCGTTGGAACTGGCGCCGGACCATATATCGACGTATGGGCTGACTTTCGAGCGCGGCACGACGTTTTGGAGCCGGCTGACTCACGGCCGCCTGGCGCGGCTCGATGAAGAGTCGGAGCGGGCCATGTACGCCGAGGCGATCGACGCGCTGGGCGCCGCAGGTTTCGAACATTACGAGGTCTCGAACTTCGCCCGGCCGGGACATCGCTGCCGCCACAACGAGATCTATTGGGCGGCCGAAGAGTATTACGCCGCCGGCCCCGGCGCCGCCCGTTATCTCGCCGGCCGCCGCGAGACGAACCACCGCAGCACGACGACCTGGCTCAAGCGCGTGCTGGCCGGCCAATCGCCCGTAGCCGAGAGCGAAACGCTTTCGCCCGAAGACAAAGCCCGCGAAGCGCTCGTGCTCGCCTTGCGGCGAATGGAAGGCGTCGGTCGCCGCGAGTTCGCCGCCCGCACCGGCTTCGAGATCGACGCACTCGTCGGCCGCGAGCTTTTGCGGTTCGTCGAACTCGGCTTGCTCTGCGACCAGGCCGGCCGCGTGCGGCTGACGCGCGAAGGATTGTTTGTCAGCGATGCGATTTGGCCGGCGTTTTTGCGCCGGTGAGCAATTCTTTTTTCCACAGGCGAGCCGGAGGCGTTAGCAGGGCGAGCCGGAGGCGCAGGCAGGCGAGCCGGAGGCGTCAGCCTCCGGGTCTTGCGCGCCGCTCAGCGAATCGCTGCAAGTCAATCTCGCCGCCAGCAATCGAAATCCAGTTTCTTCGCGACGCCGCGCCACCCGGAGGCTGACGCCTCCGGCTCGCCGCGTCTGAAATCCGCTAGCTTTCTCGTTTCGATCGTCGATAATCGAGCTGTCGACGATCTTCCGCCCGTCAGGAGCCGGCAATCATGTTCGCCACCGAGCGCTCGCGGCAAAACTTGCGACTGGCCGGCGCGTTGCTGCTGGCCATCGCCGGTCGCATCTACCTTTCCATCGGCGGCGCCGAGGCGATGGTGTTTACTCCGCCCCGCCTTGACAGCCGTTACGAAGCGACGACGTTCCTGGCTTACGCCGCCTTGGCCGTCGCCGTATCTGCGGCGATTGCCGCGGCCGGCAAGCGGTGGGTCGGCCGACTAGCGTCGGTCGGTTTGGGCGGCGTTGCGGGCCTGCTCGCCATCAGCCAGTACAACGCGATTCTGGGCGCCGTCATCGGCCTGATCGTCGGGCTGTTGGTCGCTTGCGGCATCTTCATGGCCGTCTTTGTGGCATTTGCGAGGACCATCGCGGCGGTCGCCGGCGGCGTGGCATGCGGCGCCGCCGCGTTGGCGACCCAGCGCGATGTGAGCGGCGGCCCCGGCGCCGTGGCACTACTTTTGATGGCGGCGGCCGCCGTCGCGGCGGCGGTCATCTTATTCCGCCGATCGCGAAATACAGCGCCGCCAGAGTGGAAACGTCGCTGGCTGCGACGGCTCGGACGGACGAGCCTGTTGTTGCTGGTGATCTCCGGCTTGTGGTTGTCGCTGTCGGTCGACACCGTGCGCCGCGTGAACCGGCTGGGAATGCAGGTGAATCTCAGTCCGCGTGCGCCCGAACTCGCATGGCTCTGGCGCGGCTGCGTGAAGGTGACCTGGCTCGACGGTCGCCAAGATTTGTCGGACGAAGACTTAAGCTGCGTCCGCGGCTTTACGGATCTTGAGTTCTTGAACCTGTCGTACACGCGCATCACCGATACGGGACTAGCAGAACTGCGCGACCTGCCCCGGCTTCGTTACTTGTTTCTCAACTCGACAAAGATCAACGGCGAGGGCTTCGAGCATCTTGCGACATTACCCGCCCTGGCGCAGCTTGAACTCTACGATACCCCGACGCGCGACGAGAACATCGCCTCGCTAGGAAAGTTGGCGGCTCTTCGCACGCTCTTGCTCAAGAATACGCCCATCAGCGACGCCGCATTGGCGCCGATCGGCAAACTCGTCGCGCTCGGTGGACTGAATCTCAGCGGGACGAGGATTACCGACGCGGGCCTGAATCAACTCCAAGGACTCGCTTCGCTGGGCATTTTGGATTTGAGCAATACGCAAATTACCGGCGATGGGTTACAGCACCTTGCCCCTCTGAGTTGGCTGCAAACGCTCGACCTGAGCAATACGCAAATGACCGACGCCGATCTCGAAAAGCTAGCAATGTTGCCAAGGCTATCTCGGCTACGGCTCGACGGCACGAAGGTTACCGATGCCGGACTCGCGCACTTGAAGAAACTGCCGATGCTCAGCGTCGTCGATGCTTATGAGACGGCGGTGACTGCTGAAGGAGCGGAGCAGTTTTGCAAGGCCATGCGGCGCCGCGCGACGATGCCGCAGTGCGAGGTCGAACGCTTACGCTGGCCGCAATGTCGCTTTTCGCGGCACAAAGATCGCGCGGACACGTGCAGCCGCCCGGACGCGGTTGCACGTGAACGTAACCGCTGCGCCCGATCATGCGTTGCACAACTCGGCATCAACCTCGACCGCCGTTTCTTCGGCCACGTCAATCAGCTTTTTGTAGGTCAGCGTGGTCAGCTCTTGCGGGTCGCGTTCGGCCGACCATAGGCGGGCGAGAAAGATATGCACCAACCGGACGCGGCCATCGCGAATTTCGATCTTGAAGCCGGGCATCTTGGTCAGAACGTCGTTGCAAAACTTGGAGACGCCCTTAATCAGCGAGCCGACGACCTCGTTCGTCTCTTGGCTGTAGTACACAGTCACCAGATCATCGACGCGCTCTCCGTAGAACGGGCCGGGCTTCGCCAGGAACTCAATGCAGTCGCCGTCGGGATCGTACGTGGCCGTTGGCTCGAACTGCTCAGCAGGCCGTGCGAGAAGCATCATCCGCTTGGCGAAGTCGGCATTGGAGGTAACGGTCATAGTAATCGCTTCTTGAATCGGGTTTCGTGTTGTTCGGGAAGTGCCGGGTCATCCGGATCGGCCTTCACAACTTGATCTGTCGTGAGGGCTTAACCCGGATTATTCATCAGCCCACACCAACCCGAAGCGCAAGCGAGGCGGAGCAACGCACTTACCTCGCTGGCGCTTCGGGTTTGTATGGAGCGCTTCGTCAAGTAATAGCTGGGCGGATGAATAATCCGGCTTAACGCCTGGACGCTCAGGTAGCCGCGGCGTGAGGGCTTTTGCTCCGGCATTGCCGTATCTCCTAGCAGATAAGCCCGGCGGGTTCAAGGCGGTCATCGCGCTGACGGCCAAACGCACTGGAAAACTTCGTCTTTTCGCGGAGCGAAAAGCGACTATCGCTTACGCCTTCAACTGCTCGTCGTGCCGCATGCCGCTGGGCGGCTGATCGGCGCGGTGGACATTGGCGAGCGCCAGCTTGGCGCCGGCGTGCTGCTCGACGTCGTTGTCCTCCCACTCGATCGAAACGGCGCCGCGGAAGCCGGCCCGGTTCAGCTCGACGAACAGCTCTTCGGTCGAGGTCGAGTCGCGGGCCGTGCCGGGCGTGACGAAGTTCCAGCCGTTGTGCTTGTCGCCCATCGGCTTGTGCCCACCCAACAGGCCGTTGCGCATATAACCCTTGGCGACTTGCACGCCCTTGATGTGGGCGCAGTGGATGCGGTCGCCGAAAGTGCGGATGAAATCGATGCCCGAGACGCCTTGCCATTCCATGTGCGAGCAATCGAAATTGAATCCGGCCGCCTTGGCGAAGCCGGCGGCGTCGACCGCGGCCAGGTATTCGCCCGCGCTCGTGATGTCGCCCATCGCGCGCTCGCTGGGGTGGCACTCCAGATCAAACGTCGTGCCGTATTTCAGGCAGGCCTGGAGCACGGGCGAAAACCGCTCGACCAGCAGTTCCAGGCTGACCTTGAACACGTCGGGGATTTCGTGGCCGCCGATCGACTTGGGCAGCGGGGGAAACAAGAACCAGTGGCTCCAGCAATGAGCCGGCGAACCGACGAAGCCCGAAACCGGCACGACGCGGTCTTGCAATTGGCCGATGAAATGCGCCAGCCGCACGATATTCACCAGCGCCGTCGTCGCTTGCTTGCGGACGATCTGGGCCACGCTATCGGGCACGAAGAACGGATCGGTGCGCGGCGGCTGATTGCCGGCCGCGCGCCAGGCAGCGTAGGCGGCCGCCGACTCGCCGCCTATGAACTGCACCGTCTTGGCGCTCGGTTCGTCGCCTAGGGCTTGCCCTTGCAAGTGGCCGGCCAGCGAAAAGATTTCCAGGCCGCGGCTCTTGGCCTTTTGTACGCGCTCCTGGGCGTAGGCCTTGGCGCCGGCGTCGTCGCCGCAACGGGCCAGGTCGAGTTCCCAGGTCGCTTCCTCCCAGCCATCGAAGCCGGTCCGAGCGATCCAGTCGAGCCAGGCATCCTCGGGCACGTTGCCAAACTGCCCGCGAACCAGGCCGATTTGATGGTGCGAGTGCTTGCCGCTGCGATGTTGTTTGGTTTGGTGGTGACCCACGGGCGCGTCTCCCAGTGCTCTGCCTAACCGTGCGAATTGAAAACGAAGCAGCCGGCGAGCGCAAGATCGAACCCCACGCCAAGAGCCGCGATCTTGCCCGCTTCCCCTAGCGAACGACCGGCCGCCTGTGCCGCAACGATGGCAGCATCTTAGGGCATGCGTCGAGAAAATCCAGAGGCGCGCGACCCCGTAGGTCAGGCTTTCCAGCCTGACGGGCATCGTAGGTCAGGTTTTCCAGCCTGACAGACGGCAGGCGTGCCCGAGGACGCAACCCCAGAGCATCGGACCCGCGCGATCGCCCCCGTCAGGCTGGAAAGCCTGACCTACTCGCGAAAACTCGACGTCGCGTCGCACGAACGCCTCGCGTTGCGATTCGGCAACGCCAGCTTGCGAAGGTGGCGGGCGCCGATCGGCGCAAGTCGCGTCGGCCAATAGCTTTTTTGGCAGCCGCCGGCGCGGTTTCGGCTGTTGCCGGAATTCGGCATAGGCCTTGCTTCTTGTTCCAGGCACAGAGCCAAGTTCGACCCATCCGGCGTTTGACGAGGAACCCGCCGCCATGCCCCATGTCCTTGAAATCAACGATTTCGCCGATTTGGACGGCTTGCGTCTGCTCTGGCAGTCGCTGTTGGCTCAAACCCGCCGGGCGACCTTTTTTCAATCGCTCGATTGGCTCGAGCCGTACTGGCAACACTATGGCGACGGTCAGCGGCTGCGAGTGCTGGTCGTCGGAGCGGGCGACGAAACGCTGGGCATCGTCCCGTTGGTCGTTCGCACCGAGACCACAAGAATTGGCCCGGTCCGCGTGCTGACCTATCCGCTCGACGATTGGGGCATGTTCTACGGGCCGATCGGTTCGCAGCCGGCGGCGACCTTGGCCACAGCGATGCACTACTTGCGAAATCGCCCCCGCGATTGGGACCTGCTCGATCTGCGTTGGGTCGATCGCGACGGCGTCGACCACGGCCGGTCCCAGAACGCATTGCGGCACGCCGGCTGGCAGCCGCTGGAACAAACGGGCGCGCAGGGCGCTGCGATCGACCTCGGCGGTTCGTGGCAAGCCTATTGGTCGGCCCGCGGCCACCATTGGCGAAACAACGTGGGCCGCTCGGAAAGGAAGCTGGCCGCTGAAGGCGAAGTGACTTCCGTGCGATACCGGCCCGAAGGCGCCGCCTGCGGCGACGACGATCCGCGCTGGGATCTTTACGAAGCCTGCGAAGCGATCGCCCAAGACAGTTGGCAAGGCTCGTCCAAGACCGGTACTACGCTGAGCCACGCTTCGGTGCAGTCGTACCTTCGCGACGCCCACGAGCAGGCCGTGCATGCCGGCGCTGCGGACATCAATTTGCTCTATCTGTCGGGCCGACCGGTTGCGTTCATCTACAACTATCACTACCGCGGCCGCCTGTACGGGCTGCGGATGGGTTTCGATGCTTCGGCCACCAAGGCGGGCGCCGGCAGCGTGCTGATGCGGCGCGTGCTCGAAGACAGCTTCGAACGCGGCGACTCGTGGTTCGATCTCGGCCCCGGCTCGCTGGAGTGCAAGCGCCCCTGGCAAACCACGCTCGAAACCGCCTACCGCTATACCCACTTTGCCCCGGCCCCCAGAGCCCAGGCCCTGCGTTGCAAGCGGACCTTCGATCAGTGGTCGTTGCGAGGCGAGTCGAAGGCGGCGGGGCAAGTTTAGCCACGGATGGAACGCGGAGCGGACACGGATGGGAGAAGTGAATGCCTTGCATTTGCATTCCGCCTTCGTCTGGCGGCTGAAGTCCCATCTTTTATCCGTACTACAAACGTTCTATTTCTCCGCGTCTCGCGAAGATTTATGGGGCGAGTTGGCGGGGGGCGAGCCACGGATGAAACACGGATCGAACACGGATCGGACATGGTGTTTTTGAATTCGGCTCTTCACCGGCGTCTCACTGACCAACGCCACGTTTATTTGCCCGGCAATGCCTTGGAAAACGCAACCCCAACCCTGCTAAGGGGCGATAAAACCACTCATGGATTCTGCGGAAGAGCCTCATTCTGCATTTCATCCGTGTTTTATCCGTGTTTCATCCGTGGCTCAATTGGTTGCGGCCGAAGGCCGCGCTGGGATTTCCGGTATTCGCAGCGCCGCGCAGGGCGGAGGTTTTCTTTCCGCCAGCCGCCCTGACACCCGGCCGCAAACGCGCTAGTGAACCAAAATGAACTCGTTGCTGTTGAGCAGCGCCCACCAGACATCCTGCATGGCGGCCACCGGATCGCCTCCGCGGGCCGCCAGCAATTGGTTGGCGATCTTCATCTCATTGCTGCTCGGCCGGCGCGAAAGCGCGGCCATGTAGAGATAATCGATGCGGGCGTGGGGCTTCAGGTTGCCGGTGGCGATCTGGTGCAGGAAGCTGCCTTTCTCGGCGCTCGTGGCCTTCTTGATCAACTCGCCGTTGAACATCATCAAGGCTTGCGGAATCGTGCCGTTGAAGGTGGTCGATTCGTCCCCTTCGTCGGTGCCGAAGGCCAGCGTGAACTGCCTCAGCCAATCGCCCTTGGTTTTCTCCTGCTCCATGTAGCTGCCCTGGGTTTTGTGGGCTTCGGTCGCCACCAGCAACGATTCGTAAAGTTCTTCGGCCTGCATCTGGCGAATGTAGAAGTGGCTGAACAACGGCTTCACGCCCAGGCTTGGATCGTCGGTCTTGTTCTTGGCCGCCTTGCCGCCGAAGCGGCTCGAAAGCGAGTAGGCTTCGCTGAGCGTGATCCAGCGGATCAACTGCCGCAAATCGTGCCCGTGCGAGGCGAATTGCTTGCCGAGATACGCGAGCAGTTCCGGATGCGAGGCCGCGTTGTGCGGTCCCAAATCGTCGATCGGCTTGGTGAAGCCATACCCCAGGAAATGGGCCCACATGCGGTTGGCGATCGCCTGGCCGAAGAATTCCGATTTGACCACGAGCTTCGCCAATTCCAGCCGGCGATTGACTTCGTCGGAGTACCCGCTCGGGTTGATCTTCGTGCCGTCGACGAACGTCGGGTAAGCCACGACCAAGGTGCCGTTTCGCAACTCGTAGTAAATCTCGGCTTCCTTCGGATCGTTGCCTTCACCGGCGAAATCCTGATTTTCGAGCTGAGCCGAGGCGATCTCGCGGCCTTGAAAGGTGCGTAGCGCCGCCGTTTGGCGGAAGAAGGCGTTCATGCCCCAGAACTGATCCTGCTTCCAATCGTTGAACGGGTGGTTGTGGCACTGCGTACACTGTACTTGCAGCCCAAGGAAGTAACGGGCCGTCTTGGCGGTGGCCGTCGCTGCGTTTTCTTGCAGGTTGTCCAACAGGAAGTTGACCGCGCCGTTGTAGTTCTCTTCGCCCGGCTTGTTGGAGCCCGTGGAACTGATCAGCTCGAACACGAACTTGTCGTAAGGCTTGTTGGCCAGGAACGTGCGCCGCAGATACTGCTGCATGCCCTCGCGATCGACCAGGTCGCGGGCTTCGTCGCGGTCCGACTTGGGCCGGCCGATCAGCAGGTTGGTCCAGATCGTGGTCCAGTTGCGGGCGTATTCCTCGACGTATTCGTCGGAATCGAGCAGACGATTGACGAGCGTTTCTTTCTTGTTGCGCGACTTGTCGTTCAAGAAGGCCTGCAATTCGCCGACCGACGGCACGCGGCCGAGCACGTCGAGAAACACGCGGCGGCACCACTCGTTTTCGGTGGCCGCGGGCGAGGGCGAGACTTCGGCGTCTTTCCAGCCTTGGCGGATTTGCTGGTCGATGAACTTGATGACGTCGGCGTCGGTGACGGCGCTCGACGATTCGCCTTTTTTCGCGAGGTCGGCCGCGTTCCCTTTGTCGGAAGCGTCGTTCTTTTCAGCGGCCCGCGCCAATGGCGCCGGATAGGCCAGGGCGCCGCCCAGGGCGAGCAGCCCGAGAACTGCCGCGCTCGAACGTCGACTCGAAAGTGAATTCCGCCGCGATTCCGCCGAAAAAAACCCGCCGCTGATGTTCCGCATCATGGGACTCGCCTCTGTTTCGCTTGAGATTCCTTAACCGCCATTTCCGAAACTGTGGGATCGCTACACGGTCAATGTAGACCAAGTCATGGAGGCACGGGTGCCCTCGCCCGGATTATTCACCGGCCTACACCAACCCGAAGCGCAAGCGAGGAATAGAAACGCTTTTACCTCGCTTGCGCTTCGGGTTAGTGTGAACGCGCTGTGTCAACTCATAGCGTGGGCCGGTGAATAATCCGGGTTTGGCGCATCCATGCCGCGTTATTTTAAAGCGGCAGGGATGCCGCTTCTACACGCTTATGATAAAGCCTGCGGCCGTCAAGTCAATCAAAATCGCCGCACCTAACGCCCGGCCCCCGTTCGGCTTAGCGTTGGTCGCGGCGCCGGACTGCCGGCTGGTTTCGTCGGAGTCGACAGCCGCACTAAAAGCTGTTCCAGCACGATCCGGGCTTTGGGGGGCGATGAGCTGCTCCCTTTCAACGCCAGATCGACCTCGAGCAGCCAGGCCAGCAGTTGACCGCCCCGCTGGCGGCCCAGTTGCCGCAACTGGGCCTCGGCCTTGTTCATGATGAACGGGGCCGGCTTGACGCCCGCCGCTTCCAAAGCCTGTCGCAGGCTCGTTTTGCGGCCGGCCGCTTCGGCTTGTTGGATGTACCGGGTGGCGGCGGCAAAGCGCCGCAGCGAGGCGCCGATTTGCGCCAAGATGGCGATCGGAACTTCGCCGGCCAACAGCAGGCGGTCGAGCTCCACGAGCGCCTGCCGCGCGCGGCCCTCCAGAGCGGCATCGAGCATGTCCCAGGCCGTTTTCGCCCGCCAGCCGCCGACCAGTTGCTGCACCAGTTCAGCGGTGATCGCCGACTGGCCGGCTGCGGCCGCTAGTTTGGCCAGTTCCTGGTCGAGCAAGCCCATCTCGGGGCCGACGATTTCCAGCAGCAATTCCGCGGCGTCGCGCTCGAGTTTCGCTCGGTGACGATTGCGAGCCCAAGTGACCAGCCATTTGAGCACCTGGGCCGCGGCCGGGAATTTGCACTCGATCGCCAGCCCCGTCGCGGCCACGGCCTTGGCCAGCCGCGTGTTGCTGGGCCAGGAATCGACGACCAGCGCCAGCGTGCTGGCCCCGCTGGGCTCGGCGACGTAAGCTTCCAAAGCCGCGCGATGCTGCGAAACGAAGTCGTCCGCGTCTTCCACGATCACCAACCGCTCGCCGCCCCCGAACAAGGCCACGGTCGCCAGTTCGTCGAACACCTCGCGGGCCTCGACCGAACGTCCGGAAAAGCGCGTCAGCGAAAATTCCGCATCGCCTTCGCCCAGCACCTGCTGGCGCAGCTCGGCGATGGCCGCGGTTTTCAAAAACGGCTCGTCGCCGAACACGGCGCAGACCGGCGGGATCTTCGTTTTGAAGGTATCTGCCAGGAAATCGAGTGCTGCGACAACGGGCATCGATTCAAGGATCCTCGGCGCTGGATGAGTTATTCGATCCGTGAAACGATCATTCTAGAAAGAATGCGAGGGTTTGACAGAGCGCGTCGTTGAGCAATCACGGATTTCCCAAAGTAGCAGGCACATTCCATGTGCGGTCCGCGGCCATGAATTGATGCCCCGCGGCAGACCTGGCAACGGCATGCGGAGCATGCCTGCTACTTCGACGCAAGCGATAGCAATCACTTTTTCCGTGGCATCCGTACTACAAACATTCTATTTCTTTGTGGGCCGCGAAGATTCATGCGGCGCTTTTGGCGGAGGCGAGCCACGGATGAAACACGGATCGAACACGGATCGGACATGGTGTTTTCCGACTCTGCTTTTCATCCGTGATCCATCTGTGTTTCATCCGTGGCTCAATTGGTTGCGGCTTCGCCGCTCCGTGAAATCCGTGGTTCAATGGCCGTCGGTTACGGCGGCAACGGCTGATCTCTCGCGGAAGGCGCCCAGAAGCCGGCGGAAAAATCGACCGGCCAGGCGCCGTCCCCGTCCCAACGTTCGGGCAGCGGCAGGGCCAAAGTGCAGACGAACTGAAGCCGCGTACTTTCGTCAGGTCCGAGCATCGAAGGCGAATCGCCAACCGCGTCGAGCAAACTCTTGGCCCAGCGAGGATCGATGTGTACCGCCGCCGGGAAGAGGCCAAAAACTATGATCCGCTCTGCCGTTCGCACCCGCTCGCCGCCGCCAGCGGAAGGCTCCCCGATCAGCGGCTCCAAGAGCGCCCGCGCGATCTCGCGGTCGTAGCGGCCCAGCAATTTCGCCAACTCAATGTCGGTGACCTCGATCTCACCGTGGAGGTCGTCTCGACGCGGCCGCGGCAGCCTCAAGGCCAGCGACCGCCAAAACAGTTCGCGGCACACTTCGGGGGCGACTTTTTCCACAATCGGCAAGAGCCACGCCGCAACCGCCGGCGCCGAACCCAGCGGCGGGTACAGGCTATCTTCGGTCCGAAGCTGAGGAAGCTCTTCTCGCACCAACGAGGTCAATTTCTCGCGGGCCTCGGCCGGCTGCGTCTCGGCCAGCGCCAGGATGACGGCGCCTTGTTGCCAAAAGCGCATCGCCTCGTTTTCCGCCTCCGCGGCGATCTCCTCCGCCAGCGCACGATCGGCCAGCGCCAGGTAGTAGCAGAATTCCGCGGCCGCACGGTATTCGCGGTGTTGGATGGGCAAGGGGCGCCCCACGCGATTCACCCACTTGAGCCCCTCCGCGCGATTCGCCAGCGCAACCCGCTTCCAGATCTCGACGGCCTGCTGCGGCCGGTCGGGCAGGAATTTGGCGGCCAGGCGGCCGCCATGCCATCCCACATACATGCCGGCTTTGTCGAGCCAGCCGAGCGCACGGTCCGCGTCGTCATGAGCCGCCGCCAGCGCGAGACGAAGAGAAGCAACCGTCATCGCTGGATCGGCGAACAGCGGTTTCGCGGTATTTTCCGCCTCGACCAGGATCTGCTCGGCCCGCGCGACTTCGCCGAGGCCAAACAGGCGTTCGGCCACGCTCGCCAAGATTCTTATTCGTAGCGTTGGATCATCGACTTTGCGCGCGTGCTCGAGAGCCGCGTCGAGCCACCGCAGTCGCAGCGTCCGCTCGCCGCCGCCCATCTCGTCAGCCGCCCGAACGAGCTGCAAGGCCTTGTAGTACTCGTTGGCGCCCGATTCGATCATCGCACGCAACTCGTCCCGCGGGACGCGGGCGTGATGCTCAATGACCGAGTTTATCGCGCTGAAGCGAAAGCTCTCGCGGCTTTGCGGATCCAACTCGAATAGCGTATCGACGCGCTTAAATGCCTCCACGCCATTGATCCGGGCCAAGGATATATAGCCGAACCTCCGTTGCTGCTCCGTGCCGGCGTTGGCCAACCGCTCGAGCCAGGGATCGAGCACTTGCCGCGCTAAAGCGTATTCCTCGTCTCGCGTGAGCAGCGGCGGCAGCGCGGCCAGCGGTTCGGCGGGTTCGTCGACCGAAGTCAGCGTGAGCGTTGCTTCTGCTTGATCGGCCGGCATTCGCACGCCGGTCAAACGGTAGCCCGGCTTTTCGGCGAACAAAAACACGCCGCCATCGGGCACGTCCGCCAAGCGGAATTTCCCGCCCCCTTTGCTCGTCGTTTCGACCCGCTCGTGTCCGTCGCCTGAGTTGAACACCGTGGCGCCGTCAACCGGCCGGCCGCGGCGGTCGAGCACTTGCCCGGTGACAATGCGCAGACGCTTGAGCGTGATATCGGGCGCCTGGACCGCCGCTACGTCTTTGGCGATTCTCAACCAGCCGCTACGGCCGGCGAGCAGGCCCTCTGCTTCGGCCACGATCATCGTGGACCACGAACCGCTATCCGCCATGTCAGGCGAAACGAACCGCCCCTCGGCGTCGGTGTGCAGCACTTCGCTGCCGTCGAATACAGCCTGCCGTATCGTCGATTCCCGATTAGGCCCCGAGAACCTTTCGCAGATTCGCACCTCCGCCCCCGCCACCGGCTCGCCGGCGGAATCGACGACGCGGCCCTCGATCGTCGCGGCATCCGTCGAGCGAGCCGCGAGTATAAAACAAGAAATCGCCAGCGAATGCCAGACGGCGAAGAACGAGCGTCGCATGAGAACTGCTCCCCGAGGAAACGGCTGGGCGACCGAACGCGCAATCGGCCGTCATCATACCCGGCCGTCGCCCGGAAGCCAGCGTTTCGCGGGCTGCGCGCTCGCGTGAAGCTTGAGTTCCGCGACAACTTTTCTTCGCCGACGAGAATCCACTGCATCGACGCTCGCGAATATGCTCCGCCGCACGAATTCAAGCTGGCCGTTGTCCACAAGTGCGACCTTTCTTCGTTCGGCGGCGGGCGACGTTAACCGCTAAGCGGCTTGCCCCGCGAGACGAGCCGCAACGCCGCAAAAGCCTGAATCGATGGCGATTGCGAGCAAGCCGCCAGAGCGATAATAACGTCGCTTCGCCCGCCGGTCAAGAAACTGCGCGAGGTCGTTCGATGGCTGGCGCAACCTCGCCACGCGCAGCTTGCCAAAAACGCGCGTTGGGCGGCCGGAGAGCCGCGGCGTGAAAGCGAAAAATCATGATTTATACGTCTCACGAAACGATCAACCGCTGCGATGCCAGGAAAGGGTCAAAACCTCGGCCCGCAGGCGAAAATGCCGATCGCGGTGATTTATCGATATGCGTCAAATCGGGCGCCAAACGGGCGCCGATCAGGCATGAAACGGCCTGTTTTGCACCGCCGCCGCACGGCCCCGCGCGGCGCGAAATGCTTGTTTTCTCGGATGATTTTGCGCCGCGGCGCCGTTTCGGACGCGCGCCGCGCGGGGCGATATAAATAAATCGGCCGAAATATAAATCACCGCGGCTTGCCCATGAGTCTTGCCGCCCAGGTAAGCCTTGCAGCTTGAATACGCGAATGACCGGTTTCGTGCTTTCCGGGGCTGCTCGCCGGCGCACACCAACCCGACGCGCCAGCGAGGTGGAGCAATGCGCCTGCCTCGCTGGCGCTTCGGGTTGGTGTCGAGCCTCTTTCAACAGATCTCTGGGCTGTGAAAGATCCGCGCGATCGGCGCCATCCGAGGTTCTCCCGGCATAGCGGTCGCCGCGCGTCACTTCAGCAGGTTGTGCGTCGTGCGGCTCTTGCTGCGAGCTTCTCCGGCGGAACGGACGTCGCGAATGCGACCTTGAGGGCGGAAGCGCTCGATCGTCACGGGCTCGGTCGAGTCGTCGATGCGGACGTTGCCCGCTTCGTCGCGGACTTCGAGCCGCAGGTAAAATTTCTGCGGCGTGCGTTGGTCGAGCCGCCAGGCGTAGCGTCCGGTGTTTTCCAGCCCCGAGGCAATGGTATGCCAAGGGCCGCTGGGCAATTCACTCATCCGCAGCGAGATGGGCCGCGGCGCGAGGCGCTCGTCGGCGGCTTCCCAGGCGATCATCAATTCGCCGGCCTCCTCGTCGCTGCCTTGCTCGGCGGAAATCAGGTTGCCCAGAGGCTTGGTCAAATCGACGCCGACCCACACGTCGGGCGGATCGCCGCTTTGGGGCGTCGTGCCTTCCAGCCCGGCGCCCGTCTTGACAACAACGCGAAAGCCATACAGGCCTTCGCCGTCGACATTGACCAGCATCGGGCTGCGAGCGTCGTCGTCGAGTCCATAGCTGAGCCAATGCTGGCCGCCGTCGCTGGTGCCCCAAAGTTCGATCTGGGCAATGCCGGCGGCGCCCACCGATTCGACGTCGTAGAGCAGTTCGAATTGTTGCTTATTGACCATATGGGGATGAATGCCCGGCGGGAGCAACTCGCTTTCGATCGTTTCCGCGTGACGTTCAAGTTTGTCGGCGGTTTCGGCTTGCTGCGGCGGATAGCGATCGGCGACCGGCGGGCGGATCGGCTCGCTGACGGTTGGCTGGGGCGAAAGATTGGGCGAAGCGGCGGCGCCGGGCCGATTCCGATCGTTGGGCGCCGCGTCGGCATGCGGCAGCCGCTCGCGCGACGGGGCCTCGCTGCGCGTGTGCGGATAAGGCGTCTCGCTGGCGGAAACGGGGAACGTGCTGCGGCGGGCGGGAGCGGTTCCGGGGAAGCTGTCGGCCATCTCCGGCGGAGAGCGGTCGGGAGAGTCTTGAGGACCGAATTCCGGTCCGGCGACCATGTCGGCGGCGGCCGAATCATTGGCAGATCGAGCCGCAGCCTCCAGAGTTGCCGCGTCGGCTTTTTCGGCCGCATCCTCGGCCGCAATCACGGGCCGTTCGACGACCGTAGGATTTCCCGCGAGATCAGTCGCCTCGGCTCGCACGGTCACGGCGCCGCCATTCGAGAAGCCTTGAGGCACGAAGGCAATTTCACCTTTCAATTCTTGGCCAAGCTCTCCAGGCGATGGCGGATCGACGGCGACGTTTTGCCAGGTTTTTCCAGGGCCGGCCAACTGATAGGCGATCTTGAAGCTCTCGGGCGCCAGATTCGCGTCGCTGAGCGACCAGCAAACGTGAACCTCTCCCCCCTCGCCGCGAAGCGCGGTCAATTCCAGCACGGGTCGAGTGGTGTCGACGACGATTTTGATTTCAGCGGCGGGCGGCGCGGCGGGCAGATATTGGCCCGAGGCGTACTTCGTGCGGCACATAAACCAGTATTCGCCGTCTTTGGCGGCGCGAAACACGAACTGCTTCTCGCCCGGCGGTTTCTTTTGCGCCGGCTTCCAAATCGCGCCGCGGTCTTCGGAGACGTGCAATTGAACTTCGACGGGCCGTTCCTTTTCGAGCTTGGCCGGAAAATCGAAGCTCAGTTTGAAAGCCGAATAGCGAATATATTTAGGCTGTTTCGCCGTCGGCGCCGCCGCTTGCTTGGCAGCCGTCGCGACGACTCCGAGTGCAACGATCAAGAATCCGCTCAACAGCATTCGCAGAATCCGCATCACGCGATCCCTCTTTCGACTGCGGCAATCGACTAATGCAGTTCGACGAGGCAAGATGGGAAAGGCGCGCCGGGATAGCGCGCAGCCAAGCCAAGGACTGCTAGGCCCTCATATCGGTAGAGAGGCCGCGAAGCTTGAAAAAGCTTTTCCGAAAGCGGAGTTTAGGGTGGCTGCGAAATTCGGGTCGATTTTTTGCCTCGGTTTGGTCGCTGGCCTCGGCTTTCAAGCCGCTCGGGACGAAGCCTCCCGAGGACTGAGGCGATTGGCGTCTGCCTCAGCCGCGAGCGTGCTCGGCGCGTTAGCGGCCTCGACCAGATTCGCTTCGAGCGAGGCAATTTGCGACTGCAAGCGAGCGATCTCCCGAATCATGCTGTCGCCCAGCAGTTCGACCTCGCGGAGGGCATCGCATTGGCGCCCGTTCCAAGCCGAGAGTTGACTCGTGAGACGCGCGAAGTGATCGTTCAGCCGGGCGTCGAAACGCCGCACGAACGGCCTCAGGGCCGGGCGAAGTCCGTTCCAACAGGCCTTCAATAATCGCTTCACCGCTTGATCCCTGGGGCGCGTCGAATCCGTGATTGTTCTGGGCGCCGCGCGCCCCGCATTGCCTCGTAGTGTAGCTTCGTAAATTGAAGGGGGCGGGATTTAAAATTGCCGCGCTGCGCATCACGACCCGAATTAACCGCAGCCGCGATCATAAGCCGCCGAGCGAAAGCCCTGCACGAGGATCTGCCCTGCGGCGAAGCGCGGCGATGCCCCAGTTCGCTGAACTCCGCTGTTAGTTATACCTCACGCGGGCGCCAACGACTCGCTTTGGCGGCATGTGGGGCGGCCTTCCAGGCCGTCAATCGTCGACGGCCTGGAAGGCCGCCCCACGGCAGGAATGTCTCGTTTCAGACCGCGTGAAGTATAGCGTGCATGGAACGGCAATCGGCGGCAGTCCGTCGGCGGCAGAACCTGGTCTTGCCGGCTTAAGCGATTCGCCGCCGCAAGTTCGCCGGGGGCTCACTTAAGGGGAATCTTGTAACTCACCGTCCCCAGCACTTCGCCGACTTTGTGGCCGGGGTGGCAAATCGTACACTTCTGGTTGACCACCGGCACCACGGTCGCCGCCCGCAAGTAAAGCTTGCCCTGGTCCTCTTGGATTTCCTCGTAGTACGTCTCGCCGCCCAGAATCTTCTTGTTGGCGAGTTTTTCGAATTCGTCGCGCGGGGCGTTTTCGTCGTTCAGCGGCTTGCCGGTCGCATCGACCAGCCGCGCATCGTGCCAGCCTTTCTTGCGCATGGCGGCGAACAACTCGCGGGCGATTTCGCCCGCGGCCACGTCGTTGGCGTCTTCGACGTAGGTGTCGTTGATGAACACGATCGTCGTTTTATACAAATCGTCGAGCATTTTCACTTCGCGCCGCGCCCGCTCGACCGCTTCGGCGTCGGGCTTTGCGGCGGCCGGTTTTTCTTTTTTGCCAGCGGGCGACTTGTCGGCGGCCGAGACCGGCTCGGCTTTCCAAAGGCCCGCGACGAGCGAGGCGGCGACGATCAACAGGCTTGCAGTGCAGACGGCGATTCGACGCATGAATGGTTCCTTTGCATCAAGAGGCATTGTGATCGGAAACGTAGACGCGGCATCCTGCCGCGTACGGAAAGCGGCAGGGATGCCGCTTCTACATCGGAAACCTTGTTGCCAAAAGTGACCTTGTTTCCCAGGGCTCGATGGCGGATAATCAGATTGTAGATAACCAAGTCCGATTATCCGGTAGTTCTCGTGAATCTACCTGACGATTAAAGGATGTCAAGGTCCACTTGTCTTTTTTTGGACTGTTTATGATTTCGCAAACGGCTGAATATGCCTTGCGGGCGGTCGTGTTTCTGGCCGACCAGGCCCCGGCCCCGCAGACGACGCAGCAAATTGCCAAGGTCACGATGGCGCCGGCGGGCTACCTGGCCAAGGTCATGCAAGGGCTCAGCCGGGCCGGGCTGGTTCACGCCCAGCGCGGCCTGCACGGCGGCTTCACGCTGGCCCGCTCGCCCGAAGAACTGACCGTGCTCGACGTGGTCCAGGCGGTCGATCCGATCCGCCGGATCACGCACTGCCCGCTGGGCCTCAAAGGTCACGCGGCGCTATGCCCGCTGCACCGGCGGCTCGACAGCGCCATGGCCACCGCCGAAGACGCCCTGCGGCGTTCGACGATCGCCGAATTGCTGCGCGAACCCGGCAAGCACAAAGGCAAGCGGGTTCCCAAGCCGCTGTGTTCAGTCGCCGATGAAGAATAGCGGGGTTGGGCGGTGAGGCCCGCGGCCGGCAAGGCGCCTCGGCGGTTTTAAACGCGTTTCGGTAAACGCTGGATGGATGTGTCGGCCTGTTTTCGCTTGCCCGAATGAGGTTTTCGACTCTGGTCAAATCGACCGCTGCCGAACGGCGCGTTGCAACCGAGAGGTGAAGGAACAAGGGAACGCAGTTCAATTCGGCGGCGCTTCAGTGCGAGTTGCGTTCCGTGTTCTCAGCAAGGCGGCCAGCGACGCCAATCGCCAGTACGGCGGCGCATAGGCGGGCAAGGCGTGAACAGGCGCACGTCTAAACGCTTGGGCGATTCAGTCGGCGCGCTTTGCTTCTGCCGCTGGCGGTTCTTTTTCCGCCGAATCGAAGTCGGGCGTAGGCTCGAATCCGTCAAGGAGCAAATCGGCGAGCTGCTGGCTCAACTGGAGAACCGCGAGAACAATCCCGTGCTTCGAAGCTTCGGCGACCGCGTCCTCGGGCGACTCCATTTCCACGCTGCTCAGTATTTGCAGGCGAGGCGCCTCGCCGTCGTTGGCCGTTTTGGTCAGATAGACGACACAAGTCACTTTCTTGCCCGCCAACGCGGCTTCGAGATCGGCTTTTGAGAGCGTGATCGGCAGTTGCGTTTTAGTCGCCGAAAAAACGTCCGGCGGCAGCGTTGGCGCCGTCTCCAAGGACGCATACACTGGGTCCTTCGCCGTGGCGGGCGGCCCGCCGAGCTTGAACCGCCTTGCCGCGCCGGCGCCTTGGTAGAAACGCGCGGGCAACGTATGTGTTGGCTCTTTGAACTCGGACGGCGCCGGGCCCTCGTAGGTCAGCGTAAGCCCTTCGGGCCCCTTAAGACACAAGGCAAGCTGCTCGTCGTCGAGCGCCAAGGAGAACAGCGCTGGCACGCGCTTGCTGATGAGAAATCCGGCGATGACAGCGCCGCGGCGCGAGGCTGCCACGACGGGATCGGCATTCGGATCAAGGTCCGTGCTGCTCAGCAATTCGAATTCTGGGTTCTTCGGCAGTTCGCCTTCACGGGGGCGCCGCACGAGGATCTTCGTCACGTCCTTTCCCGCCAGAGCCGCAGCGAGATCGGCTTCGGATAGCGTCAACACGGGGTTCGCGGCGCGAACAATCGCGATCACTTCCGGCGATATCGTTTTCGATGTCAAGAGGACGTAAAGCGGCGCCTCCGCACCGCCTGGAATGCCGGCGAGCTTGAAGCGCGTTATCGTGTTGCGGGACATGGTCAGGCGAATCGGCAAATGCCTGAAATCGGTCGCGAATTCGTCGAGGCCGGCAGCCTCATAAGCAACCATCACGCCCTCGGGCCCTTTCAGTTCGATTTCATACAAACGAGCGGGTTCGTCGTCCGCAAGGTCGAACAAATCATCCTCGTAATCGCTGATTTCTCGCCCCGCCGTCTGCCAGTCGACCGTTTGGAAAGGCTCCTTGCTCAACTTGAGCGTCGCGAGGACCGTGCCGCGCTCCGACGCTTCGGCGACGGGATCCTTGCCCGGCTCCATCCCCGTGCTGTTCAGCGTTTGCAGGCGCGGCGCATCGCCCTCATTGGCCGGGTTGGCCAGATACAGGACGCTTGTCAGCTTCTTGCCTGCCAGGGCCGCATCGAGATCGGCATTCGAGAAGGTGATCGATAACTCAGTGCCGGCCGGCAACGCGGCTTTCGGCGGCATCGCCTGCGGAATCTTCAACACCGCATAGAGCGGTTCTTTCCCAGCCACGGGCGGTCCGCTCAGCTTGAACTGCATGGCAATGCCGGCGGGCAAACCAAAATTCGCGGGGACGGGAATGGGGACGCGAATTGAGTCGCCGGATCTCCCGAGCGTGGGCGCCTCATGGATCAGCACGAGCCCGTCCGGGCCGCGCAGACAGATTGCGATCATTCCCTCGTTGCGCAGCGAAGGCAATCGCTGCACCTGTCGCTTGCTGATGAACAGCGTGGCAGCCACCGCACCCTGGCGAGAGGCTGCCGTGATTGGATCGTCTTTTGGGTCGAGTTCCGTGCTGGTCAGCACTTCGAATTTCGGCTTTGCTGTCTGTTCGCCTTCGTGGCGGCGCAGGATGAGAATCTTGGTCACGTCCTTGCCCGCAAGAGCTGAGTCGAGATCGCCCTTGGTCAACGTTATCGCCGGCGTAGCAGAGCGGAGAGCCGCGAGAACCTCCGGTGATAACCGCTTCGACTCCAGTTGAGCATAGAGCGCCGCATTTGCATCGCCTGCGACGCCTAAGAGCTTGAAACGCGTCGTCATTCCGTCAAACATCAGTTGGCGAAGGGGAAATGACAAGAAGCGGGGGCCGAATTCCTCGGAAGTTCTTGTTTCATGGGCGAGTTTCAGGCCGTCCGGTCCTCGCAACTCGATATGGTAAGCACCCATAAGCTGCTCGGTCGCCGTCGTCCCCAAGGCGCCGTCATCGCCGTATGCCGTCGCCTCGCCGTAAGAATTGTCCGCTTTGGATGGATCCAGCTTGGCTTCCAAAGCCTGCCGACGGGCGTGCGCAGCCGTTTCCGATCTGGGATCCAACCGCAGCGCTTCGTCGGCGTCCTTGATCGCTTTGTCGAACTGCTTCATGCCATACCAGCAATTCGCTCGCATCCGCCAATGCTCTGCGTGGTCGGGCTTGAGGCGAATCGCCTCGTTGAAATCGGCCAGGGCCTTATCCCAGGTTTTCCGCTGCATCCAAAGATACCCTCGCCAATTGTAGGCGTCGGCCACGCGTTTGCCGTGGCGGATCACCTCGTCGAGGTCGGCCAGAGCCAGATCGAATTTGTCCTGGAGGAATAGTTGGTACGCGCGATCAAAACGGATTTCTTCGTCGTGCGGATCGATCCGCAGCGCCGCGGCGAAATCTTCCAGAGCTTTCTCGCTTTCGCCTGCCATCGAGTGCACTTGGGCCATCTGAGAATACGCCCTCAGGTTCTTGGGCTCCTTCGCCAAGACGGCCCGGCAATCCTCAATCGCCTTTTCCAGGTTTCCGCTGAGGCTCCATTCGGTGGAGCGCCACAACAAGCAGTCGGTATCGCCGGGCTTGATCCGCAACACGGCGGTCAAGTCGTCGACGACCAGCCGATGCTCTCCCGTCGAGTTGTGCAACTCCGCTCGCCGCAAATACGCGCGGGAGTTATTCGGATCGGCGTCGATGGCTGCGGTCAGGTCCGCAAGCGCCTTGACCAAGTTGTTCTTTTGCTTCCAAACCTCGCCGCGGCCGAGCAGAGCGCCGACGTGCCGAGGGTTGATTTTTAGCGCCTCGTCAAAGTCCGCGATGGCAGCGTCGGGATCCTTCTCTTTGCGCAACCAGCCTCGCTGGGCATAGGCGTTGGCGTCTTGCGGGCGGAGGCGCAAGTACTGAGTGAGGTCGATGATGGCATTCGCAGCGTCGCCTTTTTTCGACCAAATCTCGGCCCGCCCGCGGTAGCTGTTGGCATCATCCGGAGTGAGCGAAATCGCTTGCGTATAGTCAATGACGGCCGCGTCATATCGGCCTTGGAGAAAGTGGATTCGCCCGCGATTGAGGAACGTGCGGGGATCGGTCGCATCGAGGCGGATCGACTCGTCCAGATCGCCAAGCGCCGCGTCGAACTCGCCTCGTTGCGCGCGCACCACGCCGCGGATGGCAAGCGCCTCTGGCAGCTTCGCCTCGGCCTTGAGCGCCAGTTCGGCATCTTGCAAGGCTTTATCCAGTTCCTGTCGTCGCAGATGGATTCCCGCTCGCATCGCCAGGGAGTAGGCATCGAGCGGGTCAAGTTGAATTGCGTCGTTGAAGTCGGCCAGCGCCTGGTCTTCGTCTCCTTTCGAGGCCCGGCAATAGCCGCGCTCCGACCGCAACTGAGAACTCCTGGGAAGCGACTCGATGGCCCGATCGAGGTCGCCGATCGCCCGGTCATATTCGCCCGCCGTCGCCCTCAAACGGCTCCGAGCTTCCAAGGCAAACGGATCTCGCGGATCGATCTCCAACGCTCGATCGCAGGCCGACAACTCGTCATCGGGCCGTTCCTGCGCCTGGGCGATTCTCGAACGCGCGAAGTAGGCTCGGGCGTTGTTCGGTTCCAGCCGCAGCGCTTCGCTGACGTCGGCCTGCGCTTTGTCGAACTCGTTTTTCGCCAGCCAGGCGCGCGATCGGGCGATAAAGGCGAAGGCGATTTCGGCTCGGGCCAAGTCGGCGGTAAAGTGTTCGATCGCCTGGTCGTCGCGCACCGCTTCGGCCGCGCGGAGCCAGCCCCAGTCGGCCTCTAACCAGTCGCCCCGGCTGCGCTTCACATCGAGCCAAATGCCCGCGGGAGAAACCGGGCTGCCGGGGCCTGCTCGTTAGGCTGCTCGCGCAGAAGGACTTGCGGCGCTGCAGCGAGCACGCGCCGGCCGCGCCATTCGTCCGCCGCTTTCGGCGAATCCGGGTTGGCCGCCCATGCAGGGCCTGCCAACAGCGAACCCGCAACCGCTAATAAGCCGACGAGACACGAATTCATCGCGATGCCCTCCATGCGGTTCTATGTTTGGCGTCAGCTTATGCCAATCGGTCAAGCCGATGCAAGACCAGTCGCTGATAAACTCCTGCCATAAGAGAGCGAACGGAAATGTTGTTGTTATACCGTGCGAAGTTGAGAATGAGACATCCGTCGGTCGCGGGGCCAGGGGCTTTCCGTTTTTCAAATTGGCGAAAGGGCGCCTGGGGCAAAGCGCAGCGTGCCCCAGACCGAACTCACTCTGGGGCTTCGCCGAGGCTCAGCCTGGGCTGCGCAAAATCGTGATTCCGTAAAGAGATCGTTTGTCCTGTTTTTGTTCGGCCACGACGGGGCAGCTTTCGTTCAATGACTCAACCCGGAAAACT
>Ga0307373_10002227_pt1 | contig 35123 bp, 26 predicted proteins | sample OX2MG_FD_202534 | JGI IMG/M metagenome (GOLD analysis project Ga0307373, IMG submission 202534) | Soil microbial communities from Risofladan, Vaasa, Finland - OX-2 | ecosystem: Environmental > Terrestrial > Soil > Coastal area > Acid sulfate soil | place: Finland: Risofladan, Vaasa | collected...
CCGACGATCTCAGTGGTAATATTCAACATAGCGGCTGTCCTCCTTGGTGATTTACTTTCTTTTGCCCAAAAGATTTATATCACTTCAGGAGTCCTCAGCCGCCCTCTCTTTCTTCATCCCTTTACACTCTTTATGCCGCACTACCGGAGAGCCGCGACCGTGGGCCTTGTCCTCCTCTTCGCCCTAGACGCTCGCCCTGCGGGCTCGCAGGGCTTCGCTCCGGCCAAGCCCCACGAGAAAATCAGAAACAAAAAACCAAAGAAAGAGAGAAAAACAAGAACCACCAAAAGGGGGACACTTCTAATGAGTTAACAATGGGGACATTTCTAAAGAGCTTTGACATTGCAGACATTAATGATTGACAAAAGGTCGGACCGCAAATATACTCGCGACCAAATTCTTGGGTGATCCGATTGGACAGGAACTGAGGGCGTCCCCGCGGGAGTGCGCCATTTGTTGTGACGGTTCACTTTGCGCGTGGGCGCCACGGAGAGGGGATCTGTTTCTGCGTTCAGTCTAGAAGGCGACTCCAGGGGCATACAGTGCATTGCTGGCGATACCCCCGCTAAAAGGGAGCCTGAACAAAAAGACGAAGTTGTAGTCGTGTGCAGGTGAAAGGGTCATTCGAATATTCTTAATGCGGGAGGGCCGGTCGATGAAAAAGCACATCGCGCAAACAGGAAAATTTTCCCTGATCATTGCATGTTTGGTGTTTTGGAGCGTCCCAACCTTGAAAGGGCAGGTTGACAGGGGCGGGCTTACCGGCACGGTAAAAGATTCGAGCGGTGGAGTGGTGCCCGGCGCGGCAGTAACCATTACCAACCTCGGAACACAGCAAACATTTGCGCGTACCACCGACAGTTCCGGCAATTTTGTTGCCACCAACCTTCCCGTTGGCCAATATACCATCACATTTGAAAAGCCGGGGTTCAGGCGGACTTTCCACAGCAATGTAACCGTCAGCGTCAACCTGACCACCCGGGTTGACACGGCCTTGCAGGTGGGGCAAGTAAACCAGAGCGTTGAGGTTTCAGCCGCCCCTCCTCTTATTCAGAGCGAAAATTCGTCACTGGGCACCGTGGAGACCGCACGCCGCATTGTTGATCTGCCGCTTAACGGAAGGAATTTCATAGCCCTGGCCTATCTGGGTCCGGGCGCCAATACCGGCGCGCCCGGGTCAAACGTGAGTGGGGGAGTATTCGAAGATGTGCGCGCCAATGAAGCGCTTTCGGTGAACGGATTGACGGTTTCTCAAAACAACTACCTCTTGGATGGCGTTGACAACAACGAATGGGGGCTTGGAGGAGTTATAGCATTGCCCCCGCCCGATGCAATTCAGGAATTCCGGACAGAAGAAAACGCCATGAGCGCCGAGTTCGGCCGCGGCGGCGCGGCGGTTAACATCGTTCTCAAATCCGGAACCAACCAAATTCACGGCGACATGTGGGAATTCGTTCGAAACGACAAGCTGGATGCGAGAAACTTTTTTGACGACACCCGGCCCGCCTTTCGCAGGAACCAGTTCGGAGGTTCTGCAGGCGGTCCCATCATCAAGGATAAGCTCTTTATTTTCGGGGATTATCAGGGCACACGCATCCGCCAGGGGCAAACATACCTTTCCACGGTACCAACGTCCCTGGAGCGTAATGGCGACTTTACCGAAATGGGCACTCCCCTATACGACCCTTATTCCACCGACCCGAACACAAGCGTCAGGACGCTCTTGAACCCAAGTGATCCATACGTTATTCCTTCGGGCAGCATCAATTCAGTGGCCCAAAATGTCGTCAACCTCTATCCTCTTCCGAACCGGCCGGGTGTGGTGAACAATTATCTCTTGAATCCCAAGTACACTCAGGACGAGGATTCCACGGATATCAAAGTAGACTTCCCCTGGCGCACCCAAGATCAGTTTCTCGGACACTACACATTTGATGACGTCCGGGCGCAAACGCCCGGTCCGTTGGGGGCCCTCGGCGGAACCGAGTGCTGCCCGGCCGACGGCACCAACAAATCACAGAACGCTGCGATCGGGTGGACACATACTTTCAGCCCCACCATGCTTGCGGTGGTGTCAGGAGCCTGGGAGCGTTATCTGGTGGAGGCCAATCCGCTGCAGTACGGTAACGATCTTTCCAACCAGTTGGGTATTCCCGGGGCCAATCGCGGCGACCCGTCAACTTCAGGGTTGACGACGTTCAGCATCGCAGGATTTACGGGACTGGGAGATTCTCTCTGGACACCCGAATTGGCAGCCGAGAACATGGCCGATCTCTCCGGCACCCTCACCAAATTGGTGGGGAAGCACACACTGAAATTCGGCATAAAATATATCAAGATGCAGCGGAATTTTTTCCAGCTGGAAGCTTCGAAAGGGTGGTACCAATTCGACGGGTCTTATACGCAGGATCTGACGACCGGAGACGGTGGAAACGCACTGGCTGACCTTCTGCTCGGTCTTCCTAGTTACAACGAACGCGACGCTCTTCAGGGAAGGTATCCTACGCGCTACTGGAACCTTGATGAATTCGTCCAGGACGATTTCCGCGCGGCGCCAAACCTGACCATCAACATGGGATTGCGCTATTCCATTTTCTCGCCCGCCGCGGGACGCATCGGGAATTTCGACTTCAAGCGAGCCATTGTTGTCAATGACCAGAGTGCCGGGCCTAACGCGGTCGTAGAACCGCATGCGGGAGTTGCATTTGATCTGGGAGATTGGGGACCGAGATTCGGCTTTGCGTGGACTCCTTTCGGGCAAAAACGGACCGTCGTCAGAAGCGCCTTTGGAATTTTCTACTCACCTGAGGGTAATATTTTCGACGATCTAGGCCTGAATCCCCCATTCCTCGACTTTACAAGCCATACTTATTCTGCAGGAAACATCCCAACCACCAGCCAATTAATTTCTTCCGGGTTTCCTTCAACAATCGTCTACCCCAACCCTCTAAGCCCCTCGGGGGATTTGAGGGTCCAGGGACCCAAGCGCTGGATGCCGAAAATCCTGGAATGGAATTTCACGGTCCAGCATCAGCTTGCTCAGAACTGGGTAGCTGAAGTCGGCTACGTGGCCACCCGCGGCTACAGGCTTTGGAACCACGAGACCGGGGACTTCAACGGCCCGGTCCAGCCTCTGGACTCTAACTTTTCGGATCCCACTGGAAATATGGGACGCCCCTATTTCAATATCTTGCCCGATCTTGGCGTGCTTCGCCCGCTGGACTACGCGCAGATGGATATGTTTTACAATTCGCTCCAAGCCAAGTTGGAGCGGCGCTTTTCAAACGGGATGTCCCTGCTCACGTCCTACACCTACTCTAAGAATCTCGGAACCGCAGACGGGAACGTTTCTGGAAATTTCCAGAATTTCTACGATGTAAACGCAAGCCGCGGGCCGATTGCATCGGACCGCACCCATCAGCTTTCCGTAAGCTATACCTATGATTTGCCTTTTGGCCAGGGAAAGAGTTACCTGACGAATGCCGGAGCCGTCTCCGACGCGGTTCTAGGCGGCTGGGAAACAAGCGGCATCTTTTTTGCCCAAAGTGGATTGGCGTTCACGCCCAATATGTCATTTGACCAGACCAATGCCGAGTCCCCGAGCCCCCGGCCGGATATGATTGGCAATCCCAAGAATTTCTCTTTCGACACCACTACACAAGCTGCTTTGGGATGCAGCCAGCCCGGCCATCAGACGCTCGACTGTTTTTACAACCAGGCGGTCTTCGCGCTGCCGCCGCTTGCGCCGGGGCAGACTTTCGCCCGCATGTTCGGGAATACGGCGAACGGTGTACTGCGTGATCCAGACCTGTTCAGCTTCGACTTCGCGGCCATGAAGAATTTCAAGTTTAATGAGCGCTGGACCCTGCAATTCCGGGCCGAGATGTTCAATATTTTCAATCATCCGAATTTCGGGCTTCCTGGGAATGCCGTTGATGTTCCAGGCGGGGCAAGCATCAGCAGCACGGTTCCGGATAACCAGCGCGAAATTCAGTTCGCGCTGAAGCTCCTCTTTTGAAACTCGTGAACTACGGTGATCTCCAGTGGGAAATCAGGCTTGTCGACCGGGCGAACCCACTGGCGGTGGCTTATTTCAAACTCGAAGAAGGGAATTAGGAATCGAATCGTATTGATCCTTGTGTTTATCCTATGGGTCGTGCCGACCTTTTGCTTTGGCCAGGAAACAAGGTTGGAGGAGATGACCGGAAAAACAGTTCTTGTCTTTACACCGCACCCGGATGACGAACTGTTTGGCGCCGGAGGAACAATTGCCCTGCTCAACAAGAATCACAATAAAGTCTTCATCGTGCTTTACACAAACGATGATAAGGGCAGCTACGACCTGGACATGAGTTCGGTTCGCCTGGCCCGGATCCGGAAGAGTGAGGAAGAGGCGGCGGAAGCCGTTCTGGGCACGCCGAAGGAAAACATTATCTGGATGGGATATCACGATGGCATGCTCGAGTATGCGCCCCAACCTAAACTCACCGAAGAGGCAACAGCGATCATTCGGCGGATTCGCCCTGACGATCTGTTGAGCATCGATCCGGGCGATTGGTATGTTCGCTGGCATAAGAGTGACCACCGAATGGCGGCCGTGAACACGATTGACGCGGTCCGCGCCGCCGAGTTCTGGCTTTACTTCCCAAACCAGCTTCTGGAGCAGCATTTGCAGCAGTACCAGGTGCCCTTGATGTACTTCTACTACACTTCACCGCAGGACACCATTTACCGGGTCAACATTGACAGCGTGATGGCTCTCAAATTGGAGGCGGCCATGAAACATGTCAGCCAGTTCGAGCCGTCGATCCATCATTATCGGTCGGATTGGGACCCCAGTGACAAGGCGAAGGCGGAAGCAGAATTGAAAAAGGAACAGCCCAAGAAGGACGGGCATTACGTCGAGCAGTTTCGAAAGGCTACCGGATTCAACCAGGAATGAGTAGGCTCGCTGCGTTCCACTGTGGATTGAACACAGTTTTCCAGCCTCTATCGGCCGGACCTGCCCGCGCCGTGAGGACAACCTGCCAATGGTCATTATCAGAAAATACCCCGTTCCAGACGTTCATCGGTGACGGAGCCGTGTTAGGGAAGGTACCTTTTGGAGTCGAATAGCGCATGCAGAGCATAATATGCATCAGCCTCCGAAATCCCTTCAGAGCAGTTCGCAAGCGGCACGGAATCCGATTCCACAGCCAGTGCAAAATCCGAAGGCCAGCGAAATGAGGAGAGGGAGAAACACTATGCAATGCTGGTTTAAGCTTTCAACAGTGCGTGCAAGTTGTTGCCTTGTTGCCATGTTGGTCATGGGAATCATTTTTCCATCAACCTTGGGTGCAAGCCCGCAGGATGCCAGCGTGCCAACACATATACCGCCCCGGCGCTCGTCGCAGATTCGCGATGGCTTTGGCATCAACTCGGATTTGCCCCGTAAGCCCTGGCTGCCGTGGGACCGCTGGTGGTGGACGCGCATGTCTGACGCTGGAACAAAATGGATCCGCATCGGCCAGTACGAGAACAGTTCTGATTACACAAGTTGGGACTGGATTGAGCAGAAGCGAGGCGTTTATGCGGCACCGCCGGGTCTGGATGATTACGTTAATTGGCTGGTGGACAACGGCGTCGACATCCAAGTCCAACTGATGTATGGCAATCCGATGTATACGTCGCCGGCGGGAAAATTGCCGGATTCCATCACCCCGGAGCCGGGTACATTCCATAATGATGACCGCAGCCTCTATTCGGTCTTCTGGGCGCCGACCACGCCGGACCAGATCGCCGCATTCATCAAGTACGTCAAATGGATGGTCCACCATTTTCGGGGGCGTATCCATTACTGGGCACTGTGGAATGAAGAAGACATCGGCTACTGGAACCCCTGGGGGAATCCGGAAGAGTTTGGTCGCCTGCTGAAGGCATTCGTCCCCGCCGTGCATGAGGCCGACGCCGATGCCAAGGTGATTTATGGCGGGCAGGCCGATCCCATCCGGGATTTTGCGAAACGTGCTCTTGACACCTGCCAGTGTGCATCCGGGATCGATGTATTTGCCTATCACACCTATCCGGGTTATGGACAGAACATGAACCCGGAGACAATGGATTACGGAGCTTATCAAAACGAGTCGCCCGCCAAATTGCGCGAGTTTGTCCGGCACTATCCCGGCATCCGGCCTGACATCCCGTTCTGGGACGACGAATTCAATTCCATTCCCTCCTGGACAGGCTCGGACGAATCGGTACAGTCAAAGTACATTCCACGCGGAATGATTTACAACCTGGCGGCCGGCGTTAAGACTTTTGTATGGCTGCTTGCGGCGGGCACGGATGGCAACGAATTCGACGATTTCGGCCTGATTCACGGGGTGAGATATCTGCCATCGGATTTCACTCCCCGGCCCGTGTTCAGCGCTTACGAGCATACCAACTGGCTCTTTTCCGACACTCAGTTTGATTCTTCTATCCAAATTGAGAACCCGGACATCCCCGCCTTGCGGCGCAAAACCAGTTTTCCGTTTCTTGCTTACGGCTTCCGCGCGAAAAACGGCAAAGCCATCGTTGCATACTGGATGGCAGCTCACAGCCTGCCGGGCAACAATTTCCCGCCGCTCTATTCGCCGCTGATCATTCGGAATTCCGGCATCGAACATCCTGTCCTGATTGACGTGGTTTCCGGCGAAATTCGGCCTCTAAGCTGGAAAAATGGAACCACGGACACTTTGGAATCCGTGCCGGTGCGTGATAGCGTTATGGCGGTGGCGGACGCAAGTTACTTTGACTGGGCTGTCCTGCCGGAAGCGCCCAGCTCGCTGAGTGCCAAAGCTTCAGGCAGCGCCGTTAATCTTGCGTGGGAAGTCCATGGCGGGAACCCTGACGGAGTCGTCATCGAGCGCCGCACGGGTGAAGGTGCGTGGGCGAGAATCGCCAGACTGCCAGCGGCAGCTTCACGATATGATGACACTTCGGCGCCTGCGAATTCAGTTGTCTCCTACCGCGTGCGCGCGGTAAATGGTGCGGGCGAATCGGCCTATTCGAACGTTGTCCACGTCAAGAGATAAGGAGAAATCCATGGGAAAACTGGCAATCACGGGAGGCAAACCCGTCCGCACGAAGGGTTTTGCCGACTGGCCGATATACAACCGCAAGGAAGAGCGGGCGCTGCAGCAGGTGCTGGCCAGCCGCAACTGGGGCGGCTATCCGTTTCCGAACACCATTGCCGACCGCTTTGCGCAGAAGTTTGCCAAGTTCCACGGCGCCAAGTACGGGGTTGCGGTTTCCAACGGCACGGTGGCCATCCAGGTGGCGCTGAAAGCGGCGGGCATCGAGCCGGGCGACGAGGTGATTGTCCCTGCCTATACGTGGGAAGGCACCGTGGGTCCGGTATTGCTGTTGAACGCCGTGCCGGTTTTCGTCGACGTCGATCCCGGCACCTACTGCCTGGATGCCCGGCTGATCGAGGCGGCGTTGACGGAGAAGACCCGGGCGATTCTGCCCGTCCATCTGGCCATGAGCTTTGCCGATATGGACGCCATCATGAAGATCGCGCGCCGGCACAAGCTGGCGGTGATTGAAGACTGCGCGCACGCCCACGGCGGCCAATGGCGAAACAAGGGCGCAGGCGCCACGGGTGACTTCGGCTGTTTCAGTTTTCAGTCCAGCAAGCTGATGACCTCCGGCGAAGGCGGCGGGGTGATCACCAGCAATCTGGCTTTTTACGAGCGGGCCCAGTCTTACGTGAACTGCGGCCGGGCCAGCCAGACCGACCGCTTTGGCCAGCGGCTGATCGGCTTTAATTTCCGGGTGACGGAATTCCAGGCGGCCATCCTGGAAGCGCAGCTTGAGCGCCTTCCCGGGCAGGCCAAAAAGCGCCAGGCGAACATGGCGCATCTGGAAAAACGCCTGCGCAAAATTCCCGGCCTGGATTTCCTCAGGCACGACAAGCGCAACACACGCGTGGCGGCCTATCAGTATGTTTTCAAATACCGCGCTGAAGCGTTTGACAATACGCCACGAGCGGCGTTCATGGGCGCGCTGGAACTGGAAGGCATTCCCTGCGACGGGTTGTTCTACGAGCCTGTTTACAAAAGCGCGCTGTTTCCGCTGGACCCGAGCGAATTTCCGGCACTTTCATGGGGGCGCGCGGAACCGCTGAATCCGCGAACGAAATATCATTGCCCGGTTTCAGAGCGCGCCGCCTACGGGGAGTCGGTCTGGCTGCCGCACCACTTGTTCCTGGGCAGCCGCAGGGACGTTGACGACATTGCCGACGCGGTGGAAAAGGTCTGCGCGAACGTGGACGAATTGCGCGGCCTCAAACATCCGGCGATTGAGAAAGGGGCCATGAGCCGCGTGGAACGCCCGCGCATCGAAAGAAGGCAGTATTGACAGCATATGCTGAAAATGAGCGCACACCTTCCACTGTCCAATCTATAGACCGCGAGTGCGCAACACTTGCGCCGTGCAATTTCGAGATCCATTGGGCCGGATCCCCGATAACCTGCGCGCTAAAATGAGTGGCAGAGTAGGTTTCGATTATGACGTTTCTGCCCGGAAGGGCCGGCTCCGCATTCCTAATTGCCGACGACGGATTAGTTATGTGCGCAATCTTGGGTAAGTATCCCCCGGCAAAGCCGGGGGCCTTAGTTTGTGAGCCGCTCAAAGCGGCTATTCGGGGTCGCTAACGTGGCCCCGTCGTTCTGGGACCACCCTTCGGTGGCCGCTTACCAAAGCCCCATTTGATCCAGGCGCTTGTCCTCTTCCTCTTGCCTGCGAATGTATTCCCGGATGACTTCTTCATCTCTGCCCACCGTGGACACATAAAATCCTCGTGCCCAAAAGTGCTGGCCCACAAAATTCCTCTTCCTCTCTCCGTAGGTTCGGGCCAGATGGATATCACTCTTCCCCTTGATATACCCAATCACTTGCGACACTGCGTGCTTGGGCGGAATCGCGATCATCATGTGCACATGATCAGGCATCAGGTGCCCTTCCTCAATCCGGCTCTCCTTCTGTTCCGCCAACTGTCGGAACACTTCCCGCAGGTGCCGCCTCAACTCTTTGTACAACGCCTTCCGACGCTACTTCGGGATAAAAATGACGTGCTATTTGCACTCCCACTGCGTGTGGTTTAGGTTTTTTCTCTCGGCCATAGTGGATCTCCTCTTCGTGTGCTTTGGCGGCTCACGTTTAGGAGTTTCCGCGATGGACTATCGGATCTGTCAAACTTCTACTGCCACCCCGGCAAAGCCGGGGGGCCTCCTATGAGGCGCTGGGTCTGCGCGCAAGGCGAGCGCAGGGCACTGACGACCGCCCCACCGAACCCGGCGGTGGTGACCCAGCTGGACCGTTCGCAAAACAGGGTGGCCGAGGCAGGAACGGCTACTGATAGACAGGGAGTAAGCCGCCTGACCAGCCGGTGGAACTCCGGCTAAACGCCCGCGAGGGCGTACCGGCAGAGAGCCATGATCCGGAGGATTTACACCGTTTTATCTGAGCGGGCTTGACCTGGGCGATCCGCCCGAGCAGGATCACGCTGCACAACTTTCGCAATAACCTACCCAGAAGCCTGTCCAGAAATCCGAGATTGACTACAGTTTGACTACATCTCGCGGTTTCGAACAGCCGAATGACAAGCCTGGGGTCACAGAAGTTGAGTTTTCTCAACAGGATGGTTGGTGGGCCCAGCAGGACTCGAACCTGCGACCAACGGATTATGAGTCCGCCGCTCTAACCAACTGAGCTATGGGCCCCGGGATACGGGTAAATGCAACGCAAGACGCGCGCCGCGTGTTCCGTAAAATCTTACCACTCCCGGCTGGCCAGCGGCCAGCGTGTGGTCCAATGGGTATGCAGGCTGTTCGTTTATGCTTCCGGACGGTGACGCCGCGGGCGTTTGTTGGCTTCCAGGATCTTCTTGCGAACGCGGATCGAGTGCGGGGCCACCTCGACGTATTCATCTTCGGCAATAAATTCCAGCGCTTGCTCCAGCAAAATGGGCTTGGCCGGAACCAGCCGGATGGCATCGTCGGAGGTTGACGCGCGCATGTTGGTCAGCTTCTTTTCTTTGACGGCGTTCACGTCCATGTCGTCCCAGCGCGCGTTTTCGCCGATCACCATGCCTTCGTAAACGTTCACACCCGGCCCCACAAAAAGTTCTCCGCGCTCCTGCAGGTTGAAGAGCGCATACGCCGTGGTACGTCCGGGGCGGTCGGCAATCAGGGAGCCCGTCAGGCGGATTGGGATGTCACCCTGCCAGTCGCTATAGCCTTCAAATAGGGTGTTCATCACAGCTGTTCCACGCGTGTCCCTGAGAAGCTCGCCGCGCAGCCCGATCAGCCCGCGCGACGGAATCACAAATTCCAGGCGCACGCGCCCACCGGTTGTTCCATGGCCTGCCATCTTCGTGTTGACGCCCTTGCGGCTGCCGATTTTCTGCATGAGAACTCCGACGAATTCCGCAGGGCAATCAATGATCAGCAGTTCCATCGGTTCCTGCACTTTGCCGTTCACCTCGCGGGTGACAATTTCCGGCTTGCCCACCGCCAGCTCGTACCCTTCGCGCCGCATCGTCTCAATCAGGATGGACAGGTGCAGTTCGCCGCGCCCAAGGACCTTGAAGGAGTCTGTATTCCCGCCTTCCTCAACGCGCAGCGCAACATTCGTCAAAAGCTCTTTATCCAGCCTTTCACGAAGGTGGCGCGAGGTGACGTACGTGCCCTCACGGCCCGAAAATGGAGAGGTGTTGACGGTAAAGACCATGGAGATAGTGGGTTCGTCCACCGGCACATGAACCAGTGCCCGCGGCGTTTCGGCGCTGGTCACGGTCTCGCCGATGGTAATGCCCTCCACTCCGGCGATGGCCACAATTTCGCCCGTCCCGGCGTGCTCCACGTCGATGCGGTTGAGCCCTTCAAAACTGTAAAGCTTGGTGATGCGCGTGTTCTGGATGCTTCCATCCACCTTGACGATGGCGACCTCGTCGCCGCGATTGAGCGCACCTGAAAAGATGCGGCCAATCGCCAGGCGGCCGTGATAATCGCTGTAATCCAGGTTGACCACCAGCAACTGCAGCACTTCCGCCTCATCCCCGCCCGGAGGAGGAATGTGCTTCAGTATCGCTTCAAAAAGCGGCTGGAGGTTTTCCGAAGTATCGTCGAGGGAAGTTTTGGCGATGCCGTCCCGGGCAATCGCGTAGAGGATGGGAAACTCAAGCTGCTGCTCGGTGGCATCCAGATCGATGAAGAGATCGTAAATCTCGTTGATCACTTCCTGTGATCGGGCATCGGCGCGGTCAATCTTGTTGATGACAACAATGGGAGGCAGCTTGGCCTCAAGCGCCTTGCGCAGGACGTAGCGCGTCTGCGGCAACGGCCCCTCGCTGGCATCAACCAGCAGCAGCACACCGTCCACCAGTTTCAGGGCCCGCTCGACCTCGCCGCCGAAATCGCTGTGCCCCGGCGTGTCCACGATATTGATCTTGACGCCGCCGTAAGAAACCGCCGTGTTCTTGGCCAGGATGGTGATGCCGCGCTCGCGTTCCAGGTCATTGGAATCCATCACGCGCTCCACGACTTCCTGGTTGGCCTTGAAAATGCCGCTTTGACGAAGCATGCCGTCCACCAGCGTGGTCTTGCCGTGGTCTACGTGCGCGATGATGGCAATGTTGCGAATGGATTTTTTCATAAATTAAGGAACTCAGATCTTCGGTTCAAATTTTCACGACACTTCCGTGCGGCAGGCAGGACCTTCACCGGTGATCAGGCCTGGCCGCAGCATGTGTTGGAGCAGAAAGCTGACAGGATTACTGGAGCAGCGATCTCAAGCCACAGACCGTTCAACTCTCAGGCAGGCACTGGCTGTCATTGGATCCTGCTGCAAGGGATGAAACGCTGTTGCAACTCCACCCTTCTATGTTAATGCATAAAACCATATCCGAGAAGGTTCACGTGTTCAGCCCTTTGAGGAAAGTCTTAGAGTCAGGGCCGCAGCTCATTTGGATTTTGCGCTTTCAACCGAACCGTCCTGCAGGATTTTGTCCGGGCCGGCCATGGCGATCAGGCGATTAACGTCAAAATCCTTATAGAGATCGAGGCAGAAAAGATCGGGTGCATCGTCAAAACCCACGGGATGTTGCAGAAGATAATCCATGCTCTTCATTCCCTGATGGACGGTGACGCTGGAGAACAAACCGGGCTCGATGGCGGCGGAAATAAGCGCGGCCATCTGGGTCCGGATGCCCGTCAGTTCCACGTGGACAGGATGCGGATTCAACGTCTGCTCCGCCCAACGGGCGACAGCGGCAAGTTGTGCCGATTCCAGGCCCAGCGGACGATCGCCCACGGTGGCGACCGCACTCGCAAACAACGATGGCACATAGGAAGGTGAACCCAGATCCGGCGAGTCGTCACCGGTAAACAGCAGATTGACCAGAATGACCTGGTCGCCCCTGTTCAGCAGATCAGCCACTTCCTCCATGCGATTCCACACCTCGCCTGCCGCGCCCTTGCGGCCCTTGTCATCCAGAACAATGTCAACCGGGGCGCCGTCTGGCGTGTCCGTTTCCTTGAACCACACGCCCGTGGCACTGAGGCCGTTGCTCAGTTCGAACCGGTAGGATATGGAAGCCAGTCCGCTGTTGAACGTGTTGGCCACAGCCCAGACATGCTTCATCGTCACGGGCTTGTAACGGACAACGTTTTTCAGCTTTGCGCGCTCGGCCGCAGTCCACTCCGTCCGGCTGCCCGAAGGCGGGATCGGGTCCCGCTTGACCCTGCCTGCCAGTTGCCTGGCTAAGCCGAGGATGGTCTGATTATCAGGTGGCAATCCCACCACAAGCTGCCGGTACGCCCTGATCTCGGAGTCGACGGGAATTTCCTTGTCGCTTGCTGAAAGATGAAAAGACTTGTCAAAGAAACGATACGACTGTTGCCGGTTATCAAGCTTGTAGTTGTGATAGCCGGGATCGGTGTTCTGATGAAATTGGAAATCCCCTTGGGCACCGTATAGGGCAAAGTAAGGTTTCACCTGGTCGTAGATGTAAGGCTTGACCAGCGGCGCCCGAAAACAGCAACTATCTTCCGCATTGTTGATCAGCAGGGTGGGCCTGGGAGCCCGCATGGCCGTCAGGAAAACGTAATCCTGCCCGTCAAAGAAGTCGGTGGAATCCTGCTCGTTGTCGCCCATGTCACCGATGCGAGCCAGCTGGTTGGCAAAGGCGCAATAGCCCGCAACCGGAATATCCACCTTGACGCGCTGGTCGAGCGAGCCCAGCACGATGCTCTGCCACCCTCCGCCTGACAGCCCCGTCATTCCAATGCGACTGCGGTCAACGTGCGGGTTCTGGTAAAGGTAGTCGAGCGCCTTCCGCATCACCAGGTAGAAGAGCCCCACGCCGCTCGCACCCACCAGGTCCAGGTGGCCAAGGTAGCCGTGGTCATTCTCCGGGCGGAAGAGCTCTCCCATGTTGACGTATTCAATGTTGAGGGCCAGCATGCCTCTCAGCGCGTAATTGATGCAGCGCTTCTGCTTCCAGTCCACCGCCTTGCCTTGCGGCCCGACGTGTCCGTTCACGTTCAGAATAGCCGGAACCTTGCCGTGAATGACATCAGGCTCATAGAGCAGAGCGGCCGACCAGAAACCCGGCACGACTTCGTATCGCAACTTGATGATCCAGTAGCCGTGGCCGGTTTCAATCGTGCCCATCTGTTCAAACCGGGGAGGCGCGTCTACCCACTCTCCGGGCCAGCCGTGGTAGATCACATCGTTCAGCAAGTGCTTCCGAATTTGTTCCGCCTTCGCGGTCCATGCCGCTGCACTCGTGGGCTTGGGCAACTGAGGCGCCCGCGCCATCAGGTACTCGCGCAACTGGCTGATAACATCCTCATGGGACTGGATCGGTTCGCCGGCAATGGCGCTAACCTGCTCGACAACTTCCTGCGCGCGAGCCATCGTTGCTAAAAAAAGCACACTGAACAGAAGGGCGCAGATTTTACGCATGTCTTTCTCCTCGTTTCTTCTCTTTACCTGCCTGAGTGGAATGCAGTGATATCTGTTCTTCCTGCCCCGGTCAGTGGACCTCGATGCTTCCCACATCATACCAGCCGTCGGGCTGGCGGCCCTCAATGGCGAGGCGAATAGCAGGCTGCCCGGTTCGTGGATCGAGCATGCCCACCCGCAGACGATAACTTCCAGGCTTCAGGCTCGCCGGGACGTAGACGGTCCCATCATAAACTGAATCGCCGGGGAGCCATTTGCGGATATCCACCGGCAGGCGAATAGTGGCGTGGTCGGAGTCGTTTTTCACCTGCAGCGCCAGCGAATATTTGCGGTAAATGGGAGCAACCCCGGCATTGAGCCACCACATGTGGACCATCGCCATCGAGCCAGGCGCCACCGCGCGCGGATATTCCAGCCGGCGAAGGACAAACCGGTACCCCATCTTCTTCTGGAATTCATCGAACTGCTTCTTCCATTCAGCAGGGATGGCGGATGATTTGATGTTGACAGAAGTAACGTGCCAGCGGAGCGCCTGTGCCAGGATGTAATTCAGGTCCCACTCTTGCTTTTTCCAGTAGCCGGGCACCCAGCAGCTTTCAAGCGAAACCGGGCTTTTCTCCCACACATTCTGGATCCCGGCGCGAACAATCTGCATGGGATAAACGTCAAGCATTTCTGCAGGGAAGTAGGGGTCATCAGAATGCTTGCGCATATCGCCCCAGCAGTCCAGCCGCCACCCCGTTCCATGTTCCGTGCCGAAGGTGAGCGCCCGCTGCTGATCAAAGTTCATCAGTAACGGAGTGCGCTTGAAAGCTTTGAGCCAGATGTCAATCAACGCTTTCTGGTAGCGAAATGCCGCCATGTAAGGGCTCCAGCCTTCACCCCAATATCCAATCGAAGAAACGTCGACGGTGTCCAAATAAGGATGGCCATCATAACGTTTTCCCGCAGCCGCAACCAGTTCACCCCAGTATTTGAGGTAGAGCGGATCGCTGAAGTCCGGCTGCCAGGCGCTGCCATCCTTATCCGTGGCCTTGTTGGCACGGCGAGCACCGGAATGCTGATACCACTCAGGCAGCGGGTGCTTGGGGTCATAGGGCATGATTCGAATTGCCAGACGCTGGTCGTGTTGTTTCGCTTCCTTTAGCGCCAGGTCAATGATGCTCCAGCGAAACTGGCCCTGTTCAGGTTCGATCGCAGACCAGAACCAGCGGCAATAAGCAATCGAGCTCCCGGGAAAACCGGGAGGCGAGGCAGCCTGTTGCAGTTGTGAGGTCGGGCCGGCTTCTGACCATTCAAAGCCTTGATTAAGAGGCTGGCCGTTGAAGCGCTGAAAGGTCTGGATGCCTTTCCCAGGATTCACCAGAACCGAATGTATCTCCGTTGGACGGACCACTACCGTGCTGGTCTGCCCTGCGACCGGAAGGGCTACAAATGTCAGGCACATTATCCACAAAACCCCCCTGTGACCCATCCATCCACCTCCCCTAAACTTTTGAATATGAACACCTTGTTGACACGATAGAGTTTTACCATAAACCCGACTCAATCTAGAAGTTTTGTTTATAATGACTGTAAAAAATCATTTTGATTCAAGGTCTTGACTAACGGCTTGAGGCACGATATGTTGACTGGCTCTCATTCGAATTTTAGATTGCCTGCTGGGGTTTGGAGAGAAGCAGATTTTTTTATGGAGGTTCGATGAAACCGAAGGAAGTACTTGAATATGCGAAGGCCAATAACGTAAAGGTCGTCGATGTCCGATTTACCGACTTGCCCGGACTGTGGCACCACATATCGTTCCCGTTACACCAACTGGACGAATCCTCCTTTGAAGAAGGATTCGGCATGGACGGTTCCAGCATTCGTGGATGGACAGCCATTCACGAGAGTGACATGCTGCTGATTCCGGATCCGGCCACGGCCATGCTTGATCCTTTTACCGATGTGCCCACACTGGTTTTGATTGGCGACGCAACCGATCCGGTTACCAAGCAGCATTATCTGAAGGATCCGCGCCACATTGCGAAGAAGGCCGAAGCGTATCTCGCCTTTACAGGGATCGCGGATACCGCCTTTTTCGGAGCAGAAGCCGAATTCTTCATTTTTGACAACATACGCTTTGATCAGGCGCAGCAACACGGCTACTACTTTATCGACGCCGAGGAAGGCCGCTGGAATTCCGGCCGTGAGAAAGACAATCTCGGTTACCGTCCGCGATACAAGGAAGGCTACTTCCCGGTTCCGCCCACGGACCACTACCAGGACTTGCGCACCGAAATGATGCTCGCCATGGAAAAGGCGGGGTTGAACATCGAGTGCCATCACCATGAGGTGGCCACCGGCGGCCAGAGCGAAATCGACCAGAGATTCGATTCCATGTTGAAGTCAGCCGATGGAATGATGATTTACAAATACATCGTCCGCAACGTCGCCCGCCAGTATGGCAAGACAGTAACCTTCATGCCCAAGCCACTCTTCCAGGATAACGGCTCCGGCATGCACACCCATCAGAGCTTGTGGAAAGACGGCAAACCGCTGTTTGCCGGTGACCTTTACGCAGGGCTTAGCCAGATGGCCTTGTGGTACATCGGCGGGCTGCTGCACCACGCGCCGGCTCTGGCCGCCCTGATGGCGCCCACAACCAACTCTTACAAACGGCTGGTTCCGGGCTTCGAAGCCCCGGTCAACCTGGCCTATTCCCGCAGGAACCGCAGCGCGGCCTGCCGCATCCCGATGTATTCGCCAAGCCCGAAAGCGAAGCGCGTGGAGTTCCGGCCTCCGGATCCGTCCTGCAATCCGTACCTTGCCTTTGCCTCCATGATGATGGCGGGCGTGGACGGAATCGAGAACAAGATCGATCCCGGAGAGCCGCTCGATAAGGATATCTACGATCTCGGTCCCGAGGAGCTCAAGAAGGTTCCGTCTCTCCCCAGTTCGCTTGAAGAATCCCTGAACGCCCTGGAGAAGGACCATGACTTCCTGCTCAAGGGAGACGTTTTCAGCGAAGACCTGATCGAAACATGGATCAGCTACAAGATGAAGAACGAGGTCCAGGCTATCAACACGCGGCCGCATCCTTACGAGTTCGCGCTGTACTACGACATTTAGGCGCAAGCAGCGTGTTATCAACCAGGACGTATTTATTGGCATACTCGGCGCTTTTTGCTCCCGGCGGCCGGTGTTAAGGCTTTGGGGGTGTTGCCGAGATGGAAAGCCAAAGGACCGAAACCGGGGTTGGACTCGATCCAGCCCCGGTTTCTTTTTGCCCAAAGACTGTTACGGTCATTCATCCACTTCCGGTGGTTCCAAAACTCGGGCGCTCCACCCGGCTGTTCTCTAATTCGAGTTCCTTCAACCGCCTGGTCTCTGCGAGCTTCAGCCCACTAAATTCCTTCCGCCAGCGATAGTAGGGCTGTTCACAGATCCCCGCCTCCCGGGCCGCTTGCGCCGCATTCTTGCCGTTCGCTGTCTCGACTTTATTCTTCCGAAGTAGATTTACCACCTGCTCCGGCTGATACCTCTTCATGGGCATAACCGGTCCTCCTCAAGTGAATTCTCTCTCCGTTCACCTGGTACCCAAAACCCCGGTCAGGTCACCGCTGGACGCCTGCCATTTTCCGGTCAGGCAGGGAGAAGATTTGTAATACCCTTGTGGCAGACTGCGAGGGGTCGCCGGCCCCGCCTGTCTCCTTTCTTGAGGTTTTCGAGTCAACGCGTGCTATAACAGATGGTCGTCACTGGCAGCGCCAGCCCCGGCCTTTCTAATTTTCAGGCTCACCTGGCAGATACGGTCTTCAAGCAAATCGCTCCGGCCGTTTTCCAGGGGAGGATCGGTAAGCAAGTGGTTGAAGTGCATGCCGGCGGTTCAGCACCCAGGCAAGGTATAGGGAGAGATTGATATGCGGAAACACAATCCATACATTCTGGCCGTGCTCACTATTTTGATGGCAAGCTCGCTGTTCGCGCAGGATACTAAGTACCGTCCCGAGGGGAGCCAGATTCCCGGGCCAGCGAATCCGACCGCGACCAGCGACCATTGCTGCGCTGTTGGCGGCGAGCAGCCGATCTCGCGCGCGGAATGGAAAAGCTGGCTTAAAGATGTGCGCCACTGGCGGATGGAGCAACTGATCCGCATCGGGTTCAATGATGCCCAGTACAACCGCCCGGAATTCGAGTGGACCCAGCGGTCATTCATCCAGCCGCAGATGATGGCACATGACCGCTATTTCTACGATTCCGCCACCGGCAAATACACCGTCGGCAGTTACCTGCAAGACCTCAAGAAGCGCTTTGGCGGCATCGATTCCGTGCTGGTGTGGCCCACCTATCCGAACATTGGGATTGATAACCGGAACCAGTTTGATCTGATCCGCGACATGCCGGGCGGGATTGCAGGTCTGAAGGCAATGGTTGAGTCGTTCCACCAGCACGGTGTTCGCGTGCTGTTTCCTTACAATCCCTGGGACCAGGGGACGCAGGATGAGGGGGTCCCTGATTGGGATACACTGGCAAAGCTCATGGCGGAGATCGGGGCCGATGGGTTCAATGGCGACACGATGGGCGCAGTGCCTCTCGCGTTCCGCATCGCCTCGGACAAAACCGGTCACCCCATCGTCTTTGAACCCGAGAGTGGTAACTCCGGCGACGACGATTTTGCCATCGCCTGGAACAACTTCGGCTGGGGGTATTGGAAGTATCCTTTCGAGCCCATGATCAGCAAGAACAAGTGGCTCGAATCACGCTACATGGTGAATGTCTGCAACCGCTGGGCTCGGAACAAAGTGGATGATCTTCAGTACGCTTTCTTCAATGGCGTCGGCTATGAAAGCTGGGAGAACATCTGGGGCATCTGGAACCAGATTGATGATCGCGACGCAGAAGCCCTGCGGCGGATTGCCACCATTGAGAGGGCATTCTGGCGCCTTCTAGAAAGCCCTGGTTGGATACCTTTTGTGCCCATGATGCAGTACGGCGCCTTCGCCAGCAAGTGGCCGGGAAAGGCTGAAACGCTCTGGACGATCGTCAACCGCAATGAGTTCGGCCTCGCCGGGCGCGAGATGGACGTGGCCTACGAACCCGGAATGCATTACTACGACTTGTGGCACGGGGCGGAGCTGAAACCGGAAATCCACGGCTCAATGGCAACTCTGAGTTTTTCCATGGGAGCGCAAGGCTATGGAGCCATACTGGCAACCAACGCTTTGGCGGCAAGCGAACAGGAGTTGCTGAGCAACATGCATCAGATGGCAGAGCGGCCGCTTTCGAGTTACTCGAATACATGGCATTTTCTGCCGCAGCACATCGTTCCCATTGCGGCCACGCAGCCCGCGGCCGGCACGGCGCCGGGCATGGTTTACATTCCGGGAGGCAAGCTTGACTTTCGGGTGTCCGGAATCATGGTGGAGGGTGGGAACGACATCGGCGTGGATGTGCAGTACCCGTGGGAGGATTCGCCGCGCCGCCAGCACAACCATGAGATGGAAGTGAAGCCTTTCTACATCGACAAGTACCCGGTGACCAATGCCGAGTTCAAGAAGTTCCTCGATGCCACGCACTATCGTCCTGCCGACGGTCATCATTTCCTGAAAGACTGGAAGAACGGAACGTATCCGGCAAGTTGGGGGGACAAGCCGGTCACCTGGGTTTCGTTGGAAGATGCCCGGACATATGCCAAGTGGGCAGGCAAGCGTTTGCCTCACGAGTGGGAATGGCAGTACGCCGCGCAAGGCTCCGACGGCCGCCTCTATCCCTGGGGCGACAAGTGGAATCCGGCGGCGGTGCCTGCACCGGACAAGGGTCGCACGTTGCGCGGTCCCGACAACGTGAACGCCCAGCCCGCAGGAGCCAGTCCCTACGGCGTGATGGACATGGTCGGCAACGTCTGGCAATGGACCGATGAGTTTGAGGATACGCACACGCGGGCGGCCATCCTGCGCGGCGGCAGCTATTATCAGCCGCAGGGCAGCCGCTGGTATTCTCCGCAGGCTTACCGGCTGGATGAACACGGCAAGTATCTGCTGATGGCTCCCAGCCTCGACCGCGCCGGCACCCTCGGATTCCGTTGCGTCGAGGATGCAAAGTAGGTTCCGGCAAGTTCAGTTCCGGGAAACAAAAGGCTGGAGAAGGGCATGGAGAGCGGTCAATATCATGTTCATTCCTGAGACGTACGCTGTTGCTCTCCTTCTGATCATCCTGACGATGGTTTGTTGGGGAAGCTGGGCCAACACACAAAGGCTCTGCAAGGGTTGGCCTGCGTTGCGCTGGCCCCGATTGTCAAATGAAGGTAAGCTCAAGAATTTCTCGTACGAGTTATTTTACAAAGACATGCTGAACGAATAAGTTCTCCCGGAAAGCACCAGGTAAAGATATTCATGGACACGAAACCTATTGTTGTTGTTGGAAGCGTAAATCTCGACTTGGTTTGCAGCTGCCATCAGTTGCCTTTGCCGGGCGAAACTGTCAGTGGCAACAACTTCCAGATGTTCGAAGGAGGAAAGGGAGCCAATCAGGCGGTTGCTGTAGCCCGGCTGGGATATCCGGTAGCCATGGTTGCGAAAGTTGGAGATGACGAGTTCGGAAAGCGCCTACGCGGGGCGCTGAAGGCGGCGGGGGTGTCGGTCGAGCATGTCAGCATTGCAAAGGGTGTGTCTTCCGGCGTGGCCATGATTACAGCTGATCAGCAGGGTCAAAATACAATTGTTGTTGTCCCTGGCGCAAATGGCCGGTTGCTTCCATCGGACCTGGACCAGGCAACTCCTCTGCTGCGGTCGGCGGGCATGATCCTGGCACAACTCGAAATCCCAATTGAAACCGTCGAGCATCTTTCCAGGCTTGCAAAGAAATTCCAGGTGCCCCTGATGCTGGATCCCGCCCCGGCCCAATTGTTGCGCCCGCAACTTTTCAAGAGCATTGCCTTCCTGACCCCCAACGAAACCGAAGCTGGCTCGCTGTGCAGAAGGGATGGGATGGTGATAGACCCTTCCAACGCCCAGGTTGTGGCTGAACAACTTCTTGCGAAGGGCCCGCGGAACGTCATCCTGAAAATGGGCAGGCAGGGATGCTATTTCTCAGGGCAGGATAGTGGCGGGGACTTTGTACCTGCCTTCAAAGTCCGCGCAGTGGATTCCACAGCAGCGGGTGACGCATTCAACGGCGGGCTGGCCGTCGCCCTTTTACAGGGCAAGGATTTCGGTGAAGCCACGCGATTTGCCTCCGCTGTTGCGGCGCTTTCCGTGAAACAGAAGGGTGCGCAGCCTTCCATGCCGACACTCGCACAGGTCCATTCGTTCCTGAAGAAGGCCTGAAAACACCCAGGATTGCATATTCCACCAATCTGCGCCAACCGTTTTCGCCACAACAATGTCAGACCTGGGAGAGCTTGATCACCAGCCGTGCCGGAGCCGGATGTGGCCAAGGCAAGAGAGCACCTGATTGACAGAACACCTCCGGCGCCAAATTTAATCGAGGGTCTGCACCTGCGGCCGGCAGCAACTTGTCCTGCTTTTTTCATGGACCCTCGAATAGATTGCGCAACTTTTTCCGAGGCCGCGGGTTCATAGGAATGGATGCCGGAAGTGGCCGGCGTTGAGCATCCACCGGCGGGCCTGAATCCGCCCGGTGACGAGGGCGTGCCGATCGCCTCTGGACATTCGCGGAAAGCATGCGTTTCTTTACAGGCGTCACAAGAGGTTTCATTATTACCACACAGTTCAGGGTTCCCGGGCCGGATGGCCTGCGGCGGGTTTGATTGTCGCGCAAGCAGCGGATGAGAGGCCATTGTGCCTGGCGCGAAAGGGGTCCAACAGCAATCCAGGAGGATTTTCTTATGCGCAAGCACCTGATGGGTTTTACCGTTGTCATTGTTGCCGCACTTGCCCTTCTCAGTTGCGGAGGCTCATCCACCAGCCAGATGGGAACACCTCCCGCCGGCTCCGGCCAACTGGCGCTGATGGGAACAGACGCTCCGGTCTGCGGCGTGGCCTCTTTCGATGTCACCATCACCAGCGCCACGCTAACTCCACAGGGCGGCGGCACGCCCGTTTCCGTGATGGACTCATCAAATCCCGCCACTGTTGATTTTGCCTCGCTGATGGGTTTCAACACGCTCCTGAACTTGGGCAGCGTGCCCGCTGGAACTTATTCTCAAGTCACCTTCACCTTTATGCCGAATCCTTCGCTGACCGTTTTCGAGGGCACCCCGCCGGCGCCGACGGACATCAGCGCCACGCTCACCCAGACAACCGTGACCGCCAACATCAAACCCGCGCTCCAGGTCACCGCAAACGGCTCCAGCGGGCTGACGCTCGACTTCCAGCTTTTCCAGTCGATCCAGACGGACCCCAACACCGGCCAGGTGACCGGCCAGGTGGATCCGGCCATTCGTGTGATTCCCGCGGTGATCACGACGGCCAGCGGCCTGGGCGAACTCGACGATCTCGACGGCATCGTCGAAACGGTCACCAACACCAGCAGTAATTCCAGCTTTACCGGCAGTTTCACCCTGCGCGTCAGGAACAAGCGGACTTTCCAGGTGAACGTGGCCAACAACACCAAGTTCGAGGGCGTCTCCGGCCTCAGCGGCCTCAACCAGGGTATGTTTGTTGAAGTCGACGCCAAAGTCGACCCGGACGGCAACATCCTCGCCAAAGACGTTGAATCTGAGACCGACACAGACGCCACCACGGCCGCTTTCGTCGGCCCCGTTCTCTCCGTCACCAGAGACAGCAACGGCAACGCGACCCAACTCACCCAGTTCGTGCGCGCCGAGCATCCCGATGTGAGCACGACAGTGCCTCTGCGCTCTGTCGTGACCGTCAATCTCTCCCCATCCGCCGGTTTCAGAATCGCAACCTTGGGAGCCGACCTCAGCGCCTTCCTCTTTAACGCCTCGGCCATCGCGCGCGGCCAGCACGTGGTGGTGCACGGACCCTTCACCGGCGGCAGCACGCCCACCGTTACCGGCAACCTGATTGTCCTGCGGCCGCAGCCGGCGCTGGGCAACGCGCTGGCCAGCCCCAGCCCCGTGGTCGGTTCCGACGGCAAGACCGGAGGCTATTACCTGGCGCCCTGCAATCCTCTGTTCCAGAACCAGACTGTCAACGTTGTGACCTTTTACAGCACCTTCTTCAACGGCCTGACGGACCTCAACAGCCTGGACAACACCTCGGTCTATCTGAACCGCGGTTTCCTGCTTTACACCACTACCTCCGGCTCGCTGAACGGCCTCTCCTGGACGGCGCCAGCTTATGTCTTCCCGGCCTATGTGGTGCGGAAGCTCAATCTGCCCTGAGCGCAGGTTCCACAAGCCGTTGGCAGGCACCCTCCTCTGCCGCGTTAAAAGTTCCCTCAAAGCCCGAACCTGGGGGAACTTTTCCGGCTGTTGCGCGTAAAATGAGATAGAGAGACAGAGGAGCTCTACTCCATGATCAAATTTCTGCTCTGGTGCATTCTGCTGGTGATTTGCTGGCCGCTGGCTTTGCTGGCTCTGGTGCTCTACCCCATTGTGTGGCTGCTTCTGCTGCCCTTCCGGATACTGGGCATCGCGGTGGGCGGAGTCTTTGCGCTGCTGATGGCCATCATCATGTTTCCTGCGCGCGTGCTCGGCGGACCCCGCGCGATGAGTTATCGCTAGCGAGCCGCCCCTTCGCCCCCCGGTTGTATTCGCTCCTGCCCGGTAAAAATCCGCCGCGTTGCCCTGCGCCTGCGGGCGTATAATGTTCCTTCCTTTCAAGCGGCCGTTGGTGTGGTGCGTCACGATTCTCAGAGAGCCAGTTGACAAAGGGAGGACACGGATATGAAATCGCGCCGGCAGTTTCTGGGTGTGATTGGAGCGGGGCTGGCGGGAGCAGTGGCTCCCGTGACGGAAAGCATCGCCGCGCAGCAGAGACGTCCCTTTCCCGGGCCGTTCGGGCTGCAACTCTACAGCCTTCGCCACCAGATCAAGACCGGCGATTCGGACAGCGTCAAGGCGGCCATGGCCTATGCCAAAAAGGTTGGTTATACCGAGATGGAGGCGCCTTCGCTTTACGGGCTGAGCGCGCGGGAGTACCGCCGGCTGCTGGATGAGCTGGGCCTGCCCTGCACCAGCATGATGGCCGCCTACGACCAGTTCACCACCGAACTCCGCACCGTGGCCGCAAACGCCCACGCCCTGGGCGCCTCCAACGTGGTGAACTCGTGGATTCCGCACAAGGGGCCTTTTACCGTTGAGCTGTGCCGTGAGACCGCCCGCCTTTACAATGAGTGGGGCAAAAAGCTCCGCGCCGAAGGACTGCACTTTGCCCACCACACCCACGGCTACGAATTCCAGCCCTACCAGGGACAACCGCTGTTCGACATGCTGCTGAAGGAGACCCATCCCGAAGACGTCAGCTTTGAGATGGACATCTTCTGGGTGGCCGATCCCGGCCATAGCCCCGTTGCCTACCTTAAAAAGTACCCGAACCGCTGGCGGCTGATGCACCTGAAAGACATGAAGAAGGGTCCGCCCACCCACAACTACACGGGCGATGAGCCGGTCAGTTGGGACGTGGCGCTGGGCACCGGGCGCCTGGACATGCCCGCCATCCTGCGCGAGGCCGAGCGCGTGGGCGTCAAGCGCTTCTACGTGGAAGACGAAAGCGACCAGGCCCACGAGCAGATTGTCAAAGACCTTCATTATCTTAAGACCGTCCGCATTTAGAGTTCACCAGCGGCTAATTCGGGATGTCTCGAAGGTTGCGCCGTTGCGCGCGCTTTGGGCTCTTGCAGGGTGCCTGCCGGCTGGTTCAAGGTTTAAAAAGGGCTAGCGGAGTGGAGGTAAAATGGCTTTGGCAGGGCTCCGGTTCGTTTTAGGTTCGTTTTTTCCACAGCTACCTGTTTTCAACAACTTCTCAGCTTCGTTTTTAGGTTCGTTTCGGTTCGTTTTTGGCTATCCATGTAGCCTTTCTCTTTGTTATCAATAACTTCTCAGGTTCGTTTTTCAAAATAACATCTTTTTTGTCCCACAATTTTAGTTCCAAAATCACGGCCAAGCTTTTTCAATAACTTGCGGCGATATTAAAAGTCTGAGCAGACTGCTTAACCCTGCCATTGCACCGCCCCGGACCGGCCGCCGGCTGCGATACTTAAGTAGACTACACTAATAGCACCCGGATGTCAAGCGAAATCCCTGCTGCGGCTGGCAAAGGGTAGCGCGGTCCCCCGGTTTTAGGGTCCGCGGTTTTGAGGGCCGGATCAAGACAAGGGCCGCTCACAAAAAGCGCGCCGTGTGCGCCTCCCGGAGAAAGCAGATTCCTCGCTTCGCTCGGAATGACGGCAAGCGACGACCGTAATGACGTAGCTAAAGCTACGTCGGCCTGACAATTCCCCTCACCCGCCGTCGTACCTCCGGCACACTCCCCCCAAGGTAGAGGGTTCGCGTTATTGGGAAGACGCGCCACGTTCGGCGACGGCCATTACGCGAACGCCAGGTTGACGTTCTCGATGGCTTCGTCGATCTCTGCCGTGCTCTTAAAGCCGACGGTGACGGCATCGACGCGGGCGTGGCGGAAGGCGAACTTCATGGCCTTCTGGCGGTCCTCACGCCGGGTAAACTGGCCCTCGCCCACCAGCTTCATGCTGATGATGCCCAGGCCTCGTTGGCGCGCCTCCTCCACGTTCCTGACCACAACCGGCACGTTGCCCAGTCCGTTGGTGGCGTAATTTTCGGCGTCCATGCGCACGCCCTTGTGGTTCATGCGGATCATTCCCACCTGCAGCCACTTGTCTTCCGGAACCTGGCGCAAGGCCGGCAGGCCGTGGACCGAGGCGCCGCGGACGCGCACAATGTCCCGATGCTGAGCTTCGGAAATGCCGTCCTGCCAGCGCAGGCTGGCCGTGGGCCAGTCGGCATAGTGCTGGTAGTGGAGCAGGCAGATATCGAAGTAATCCGTATTGGCCTGCCTGCGCAGTTCGTCGATCTTTTTCATGGGGTCCACGCCCGGGCTCGTGGTGACCTTGGTCATCAACTGGTAGCTGTCGCGCGGAATGCCCTTGAGCGCGATGCCGAGCATCCGGTGCATGTCGTCATAGGATTCGGCCGTTTCAAAAAAGCGGATGCCGCGGTCGTAGGCGTAGCGAACCAGGCGTGTAAAGTCCTCCTGCCCCAGGTCGCGCTGCACCTGCCCGCTGAAGGTTCCAGTGCCAAAGGCAAGCCGCGTCACCTTTACGCCGGATCGCCCCAGCGTCACCATGTCGGTGGCCGCTTGCTTTGCCGCTTTCAGCCCCAGGCTTCCGGCGCCCATCAACGCCGTAGCGGCCAGTCCGGATTTCAGGAAATCCCGTCGGGAGAAGTTAGACATACCTCACCTCCATTGCACCGCATCTTACCACGGGTCGGCCCCGGATGTTTGTAAAGTGTAAAGTCTAAAACTTGCCGCCCACCCTGCCCCCTGCCGCGCAAAGCCGCCCACCTCTCCGCCCGGTTTTGCTCCCCGCCATGTACCAGCCCCCGGCCGCCGGCTTACTTTTTTCTCCGGCCGCATGCTAAGCTGAAAATGCAGCGTGAAAAGGGGGAAATTCAGCATGGAAACCAGAAATCCGGTTCTGAAATCGCGCACGTTCAGCGGATATGCCAGGCCTTTGGAACTGGGCGAAAGCATGACCATCCAGGGGACCGTGAACAAGACGGGCATCCTGCTGCTGCTGGCCTTCGCGTCAGCGGCCTGGGTGTGGCAGATGTCTTACACGTCGGGCAACACCTCCACCGTCGGCCCTTACGTGCTGGTGGGAGCGATCGGCGGGCTGATTGTGGCGATGGTCACAATCTTCAAGCAGACATGGGCGCCCATCACCGCTCCGGTCTATGCGCTGCTGGAAGGACTGGTGCTGGGTGGAGTCTCCGCCATGTTTGAGGCCCTCTATCACGGCATCGTGATGCAGGCTGTGGGCTGCACCTTCGGCGTGCTGGCCTGTATGCTGCTGGCTTACAAGACCGGGCTGATCCGCGCCACAGAGAAATTCAAGACGGGCGTGATTGCCGCCACGGGCGGGGTCATGCTGGTCTACGTGGCCTCATTTGTGCTGGGCTTTTTCGGCGTACAGGTTCCGGGGATTTTCGGCAACGGCATCATTGGCATCCTGTTCTCGCTGGTGGTGGTGGGCATCGCGTCGCTGAACCTGGTGCTCGATTTTGACGCCATCGAGCAGGGCGTGGCGGCCGGCGCTCCCAAGTTCATGGAATGGTTTGGCGCCTTCGCCCTGATGATCACCCTGGTCTGGCTGTACCTGGAAATCCTGCGCCTGCTTTCCATGTTCCAGGAGCGGTGATGGGCACAGGCAAGCGGGCAACGTACAATCGCGGGCAGGAACCCGCCGAGCCTGTAGCATCAAGTGTATACGCGACCGTGCCCAGTCTGTTGTTGTATACTCTCGGGCGATGCCCACAATTAAGGACCTTCCCGGCCCGTACAGGTTTTTCTTTTACAGCTTCGACTGTAATGAGCCGGTGCATGTTCACGTGCAACGTTAGAAAATGTTATGTAAGTTCTGGTTGGAGCCAGTTGAACTGGCCCGGAACGATGGCTTTCCGGACCGCGAGCTAAATCGTATTCAGAAACTCATTGAGTCGAACCTGACTGAAATTAGGAAAGCATGGCATGAACATTGCAACCCTGACTGAAGTGCGGATTTCATCCGTCACTGTAACGGATGAGGCTATCGTCGCACGCCTCGCCGACGGGCGGATCGTCAGCGTGCCGCTAGAATGGTCCTGGCGGCTGAAGGACGCCACACCGGAGCAGAGAGCAAACTGGGAGACGATCGGCAACGGCCAGGGCATCCGCTGGCCGGATATCGATGAGGACATCAGCGTGGATGGTATCCTGAGTGGCGTGCCTGCACGGCGACCTTCGCATCGTACCCCAGGCCATCGCAAACCTCGCCCGCGCGGCGGGCGCAAATCCTGAAAGCCGGCGGTGACGAACGGCAGACAGGCCGCTCACGGCGCACGAAGAGCCCGCGGCGTCAACCGGGTTTTATGGGCTACCTGAGCCACTCCAAAAATCTTTCAAATTCCTGTCCGGGCATCCATTGCTCTGCTATACTCCTTCCCAGCGGGTAGGGCATACCATGACAAAACAGATTGAGCCGGTCTGGACCTCTGCGGACCTTCTCGCGTCGCTGGAGCAGCGCGAAAAATTCTTTGTGCTCGACGTGCGCAATCGCGAGGAGTTTGAGCGGTTCCAACTGGAAGGACGCGAGCCGCTGCCGGCCCTGAACATTCCATACTTTGAAATGCTTGAAATGGGCGGCCAGGACGAGATGGTGGATTCCGTGGTGGCCTGTGTGGAGCAACACCTCGACGGCCAGATTCCCCGCGACATTTTGGTGTTGAGCGTTTGCGCCAAGGGAGACACTTCCGAATACGTTCGGCAGGCGCTGGAACGCCTGGACTATACCACCGCCCACCTGAAGGGCGGCATGAAGGCCTGGGGCGAGCATTATTCCACGGGCGTTGTGGTGGAAACGCCGGAGCTGGCCATCTACCAGGTGTGGCGCCCGGCGCGAGGCTGCCTCAGCTACGTGGTGGCCAGCGAAGGAAAAGCGCTGGTGATCGATCCCCTGCGGCACCTTCATCCTTACCTCGATCTGGCGCAAAAAAAAGGCTTCAGGATTGAAGCCGTGATGGACACGCACGGCCACGCGGACCACATCAGCGGAGGCACCGCGCTGGCTGCCGAAAGCGGCGCTCCCTACCACCTGCACCCGTATGACGCCATCCATCCCATGGACGTTCTTCCGGCCACCATTCCCTACAACGCCATCCGCGATGGACAGATTTTCAACGTGGGCCAGGTGCAACTGGAGGCGCTGCACATTCCCGGCCACACGCTGGGGCTGGTAGCCTTGCGGATCGATGACCGCTACCTTTTCACCGGAGACAGCATCTGCATCGGCTCCATTGCGCGGCCGGACCTGGGCGGCAAAGCCGAGACATGGGCGCCGCTGCACTACCGGTCGCTGCGCAAGCTGGCGGCGCTGCCGGGAAAAATGACCGTGCTGCCGGGGCACTTCAGCAGTCTCAAGGAACAGAACGACGCCGGACTCTTCGCCGCAACGCTCGACGAACTAAAGCGCAGCAACCCCGGCCTGCAGAGGCTGGCGCAGGAAAGCGAGCAGGGCTTTGTCCGCTACCTGATGGACAACCTTCCCCCATTCCTTGCAGAATATGTTGACATCAAACGGGTGAATGCGGGACTGCTGGCGCCCTCGGAAGACAAGGCCTCGGAGCTGGAACTGGGCAAAAACGTCTGCGGGCTTGCAGCATCCGGAAATTGCAAGGGAGAAAGCCAATGAGTCAGGCATTCGACAGGCTGCTTGATGCGCGCGGCATGAACTGCCCCATGCCCCTGGTCAACGCTCGTAAAGAGGCGGGAAAAATGGAGCCCGGCCAGGTGCTGAAGGTGCTGGCCACAGACCGCGGTTCGGTTGCGGATTTCCAGGGCTGGGCCAAAATCGCCAAAAACGTGGAACTGCTGGGCCAGGAAGAAGAATCCGTGGACGGCGCAAACGTCTACGTCCATTACGTCAAGCGAATCGCTTGAGGAGGTGCGCCCATGGGAGCCAGCTTTGATACGCAGGCGGGCCAGGATAAATCCCGCGTTGAGGCACTGGAACAAAAGGTGCAGGAACTTACCCGGCGGTTGAATGAGCTGGAGGAACGCTCGCCGGAAGACCGCGTGGCGATTGTCGTTTTTTCCGGCGACCTGGACCGCGTGCTGGCAGCTTTCATCATCGCCACAGGAGCCGCAACTCTGGGCCAGGAAGTCAGCATGTTCTTCACCTTCTGGGGTCTCAGTGTTCTGAAGAAAGGTTCGGAATTTTCCGGCAAAACGTTCTTCCAGAAAGCCATGGCCATGATGTCTCCGTCTTCAAGCCTTGAACTTCCGGTTTCCAAAATGAACTATTTTGGCGTGGGCGCAAAGATGCTGCGCTCCATGATGAAAGAGAAGAATGTCAGCTCGCTGGAAGATATGATCGCCCTGGCCCGCGACCTGGGCGTGCGAACTATCGCCTGCGAAATGTCGCGCGACGTGATGGGCATCAACGACTCCGAGCTTGTCGAAGGGCTCGAGCACGGCGGCGTCGCAAGCTTTCTTGCCGACTCGCTGAAGTCGCGCACCAGTTTGTTTATCTGACACTTCCGTTATCGAACTTTCCAAAAATGTCATCCTGAGCGCAAGCGAAGGAACTGCTTTTCATAGCATCAGCGAAAAGCCCACGCTCAGAAATGCCCTGAGAGTGGCTTCCAAAACCATTTCCGGCTGCCTATCGCAGCGTAACGGTGGTGGCGCCCCAGCCCCCCGCCTGCTCGGGAGCATCCCCGAAAGACTCCACGAACGGAGTGCGCGAAAGCACGGCGCGCACCATCCGGCGCTGCACCCCGATGCCGCGCCCGTGAATGATGCGCAGGTTCTTCAGCCCCAGTCGGCGGGCTTCTTCGAGATAGGCCTCAACCACCGCTTCCACTTCCTTCGGCTGTACCGAGTGCAGGTCAAAAACATCTGTGATGGGAATGCGAACGGGTTCATCGTCAGGCGGCATGGCGTTTCCGGCATTATCCTAACACGGAGCAAAGCGAAGAAGCCGGCGAGGAACGCTGCGAAAGCTGGGACGGCTCCCCTGACAAAGCCCGGAGGACTGGTATAATCACAAGTCATGCGTCCGGAGTTCACGGGGATTGCTTTTCAAGATCCGTCGAAGGCAGAAAGCAACGTGGAACGCCTGGCGGCGCGGCTGGCGCCGGAGTTGGCGCTTCCCGTGGCGTCGCTGCTGGCACATTCGCCCGATCCCGACGGAGCGCTGAATCTGCTGGAGCGCTTTATCGTGGGTGCCCCGCCGGACGTGCTGGCGGACCTGGCGAACTATCCCACCGCCCTGACCTACCTGGTGGCGATTTTCGGCCACAGCACCTTTCTGGCGGAGAGTTTTTTTGCCGACCCTTCTCTTCCGGCGCAGTTTGCCCGCGACCGCAAATTCACCAAGCTGAAATCGCGCGAGGAGCTGATGCAGGACTACGCGCGGTTTTCCACCACGCATCCGGACCCGTGGCTCTCGGCGCAACTGGCGCGATTCAAGCGGCGGAACTATCTGCGCATTGTGCTGAAAGACGTGCTGGGCCTTTCCACGCTGGGCGAGACCACGCTGGAACTTTCCATGCTGGCGGACGTGATGCTGTGGAACACGCTGATCTTCTGCGATCAGGAACTGGAGAAGCGCTACGGGCAGCCGCAGTATCGCGACGCCCAGGGCCGGATTGTGCGCAGCGGTTTCAGCATCGTCTCGCTGGGAAAGCTGGGCGGCAACGAACTCAACTACAGTTCCGACATCGACCTGCTCTTCCTTTATGAAAAGGACGGCGAAACCGCGGGCGGCAGCGAGCCGGATTCCATCATCAGCAACAAGGAATATTTTGTGCGCCTGGCCCACGCCATCACCCGCACCATCACGCAGTCCACGCCCCAGGGACAGGTGTTCCGCGTGGACCTGCGCCTGCGTCCCGAAGGCGAAATGGGCGACCTGGCGATCAGCCTGAAGTCGGCGCTGGAATATTACGCCAGGCGGGCGCGCGAGTGGGAACTGCAGATGCTGATCAAGGCCCGGCACTCCGCGGGACAGACGCGCGTGACCCGCGAGTTTCTGCGCGGAGTGGAGCCGCACATCTACGGCTCGCCCGCCGACTTTGCCGCGGTGGAAGCGGTGCTGCGGTCGCGCGAAAGAATATCAAAAAAGCTGGACCACAGCCGCAGCAACGCCATCGACGTCAAGCTGCACCGGGGCGGCATCCGCGACATTGAATTCCTCACCCAGTGCCTGCAGCGGCTGCGCGGAGGCGAGGACCGGTGGGTGAGATCCGGCGGAACTCTGCTGGCGTTGCGCAAGCTGAATGACAAAGGATGGATCAGCGACCGCGATTACGCGGCGCTGGTGAACTCCTACGAGTTTCTGAGAAATGTGGAGCACCGCGTCCAGTTTGAGCTGGGGCTCCAAACCCATCGCCTCCCTACCGATGCGGACGCCCTGGATCGCCTGGGCCGCCGCACGGGAATTGAAAGCCGCAACTCGCCGGGAAAGAAATTGCTTCGAAAGATCCAAAATGCCTTTGCCACGGTGACGGAAATCCATCAGCGGATTGTACGGCCCGATACCAGCCCCGTGCCGGGAACCGCCTACGCGCTGAAGCCCTTGATTGCGCCCCTCGGCGACCACGCTCCGCACTCCTATAGATCATTGCTGGAATACCTGGATGCTCAGGCGCCGGAGCTTTCCGAACTGGTGAGGAACGCGAATCTGCCGGACCGCACGCGCAAGAACGTGGCGCGGCTGTTTGGCGCTCTGCTGGGACATCCGGAGGGATTTGCCTACGCGCGCCAGCAGCCGGCCTCGGTGGAACAGGCGCTCAAGGTGGGCGCATCAAGCGACTACCTCACCGGCCTGCTGGTCCATCACCCGGAAGATATCTCCGCCCTGGACTGCCGCGAAGCTGCTCACACAGCGCCAGACCAGCCGGAAATGGACATGGGACTGCATAGGGCGATGACGCTGGACCCTTTCGCCTGGGTGACGGAAGGGACATTCGACGTTCGCGAAAAGATGGCCCTGCTGCGGCGGAACTACCGTGCCACGGTGCTGGAACTGGGCTCTGCCGACCTGAAGGAACTGAACGGCATTTATTCCCGCCTGGAACGATGGACCGAACTGGCGGGAAGGTCGGTGGCCAGCGCGCTTGCGATCGGGCATCAGGCAATGGAAGGAGCGGCGCAGGCCGGATCCCTCAGCATGAGCCAGGCGCCGTTTGTGATTCTCGGCCTCGGCCGCCTGGGATTGAGCGAGTTCGACCTGGCGTCGGACGCCGACCTGATGTTCGTGGCCCCGGCGGATACGCCGCGGGAAGAGATCGCCCACTGGATGCGCCTTGCTGAGAAGACGATCGAAATGCTCTCCAGCTACACGCGCGACGGCACGCTGTTTGTGGTGGACACGCGCCTGCGGCCCCGCGGGCAGGAAGGCGAGTTGGTGCCGACTCACACTTCACTGCTGAGCTACATCAGGGAATCCGCCCAGGTGTGGGAAGCACTCACGTATCTGAAGGCCTGTCCCCTGGCAGGCAACGAGGAACTGGCCCGCAAGCTGGCCGGCGACGTTGTGACGGAAGTGCTGGACCGCTTCCAGAACTATCCTGACCTTGAGGGTGAGCTGCAGACCATGCGGCACCGCCTGGAGAAGGAAAAACACGTGCCGCCCGACAACACCAAGACGGCCGCCGGCGGCTATTACGACGTGGACTTTGCCGTGTCCTGCCTTCGCCTGCGGCATCGCGTGCCGGCCCCGCCCGGGGCCAACATGGCCGCCCAGATTGAAGCTCTGCGCTCCGCCGGCGCACTGAGCAAGTCCGACGCCGACTCGCTTCGCAAGGGAGCCGCCTTCTTGCGGAGCGTCGACCATGCCGTCCGCCTGGTGACCGGCAAGGCGGCGGAAGGATTGCCGGCGCACGTTGGGCATCGTGAGGCGGTCGAAAGCCTGGCGCGCCATTGGGACCTTGTGCCGCCCGGCGGGACACTGGCCGAGAAGCTGAAAGAGGCCCAGCAGGAAATCCGCTACGTTTACCGGCGAATGATCGGCTCTGACTAAATCCTCATTTTTCAAACTAACCTTAAGTTATTGAAACTACAATGGAATTTCGTGACAGGTGGAATTCCTTGAAATAGCGATTCAGGCTCTTGACAAAAGGCGAAGAAAAAGCGAAAATAGGCCCAATTTGATTTAAGGAGTTGGGGCCATGCAAAACCTTATCGCCACGCCTGAAGTCATCTTCCAGCCGCTGCCTGCCGAGGCCCGCGGAGCGCCGCCCGGCCGGGTAAACGAAGCGCCCGCATCGGAAGCCTGTGCGCCGTCCGGCGGCCCATGCGCGGCCACCTGCAACTCTGCCGTGGAGTCTTCCAGGCTGGTGGGCATTGCGCGTCTGGCGCATTCCAGTCCCCGGGTGCGCGAGCGGACGGGTGTGGAATACTTTGCCCTGCCCACGCGCTCGGCGCTCAACCGTGAAGCGAGCGGCCGTTTGCCCTTTGCCTGGACGCTCAATCCCTACCGCGGCTGCGAATTCGGCTGCAAGTATTGTTACGCGCGCTACACCCACGAGTTCATGGAGCTGCACGACGGCCGCGAGTTTGAGCGGAAGATTTTCGCCAAGCTGGGCTCGCCCGCGCTGCTCCGCGCCGAACTCCGCCGCACCCGCGACCGCGGCCTGCCGATTGCGCTCGGCACGGCCACCGACCCTTACCAGCCGGCGGAAAAGCAGTTCCGGGTCACGCGCGGCATGCTCCGGGCGTTCGGCGAATTCGAAGGGCTGGATTTTTCCATCACCACCAAGAGCCCGCTGATTCTGCGCGATCTTGACTTGCTGGTTCCGCTGGCCGCCCGCCACCGCCTGAGCGTGCACATCACCGTCACCACGGTTGACGCCGGTCTGGCACGCCTGCTGGAGCCGAAAGCGCCGCCGCCCTCCAGGCGTCTTGCAGCCGTGCGCGAACTCAACCAGGCGGGCATCCGCACGGGCGTGAACGCCGCGCCCATCCTGCCCGGCCTCACCGATTCACCCGCGCAGCTCGTCCGCCTGGCGCGCGCCGCCTCCGAACACGGCGCCCGGTTTCTTTTCGGCAACGTGCTCTTCCTCATGCCCAGCGCCATGGCCCAGTTCATGCCGTTTCTCGAAAAGGAGCGCCCGCAGCTCGTCCGGCGCTACCGCAAGCTCTTCCGCCATTCGGCCTATCTCCCGCAGGATTACAAGGACGGCATCAGCAGGCTCGTCGCCGATTTGCGCACCCGCTACGCCCTCGACGGCAAACGCGAAGAAAACACGGTCGCCCCCCTCCACCAGCAATACGCCCTGGCGTTTGCGTAGGCGGGGGGTGGCATGTGGTAGGTGGTAGGTGGGATGTGGTAGGTGGGATGTTGCGGCGATGTCCCCACAGCCGGTTTTGCTGGTAGGGGAGGGCTCCGCCCCATAAGCGCTAACTTAACATATTAAGCCTGCGCAACTGAGGTGCCCTCTGACGGTTTCGCTCTGCCAGATCAGCGGCGATTTCATTCCAATGATGGAGCGTCTCCTT
>Ga0307373_10002229_pt1 | contig 35110 bp, 38 predicted proteins | sample OX2MG_FD_202534 | JGI IMG/M metagenome (GOLD analysis project Ga0307373, IMG submission 202534) | Soil microbial communities from Risofladan, Vaasa, Finland - OX-2 | ecosystem: Environmental > Terrestrial > Soil > Coastal area > Acid sulfate soil | place: Finland: Risofladan, Vaasa | collected...
CAGTGCAGCGGCTGTGGTCGTCAATGCCGGCTCCTTGGCAAAGATTCCTACGGTGTACTCCTCCTCGGGCTCACCGTTATCGGCGTTGTCACCGCCATCACGGGCGGCCTTACCGCGTCCATCGCCTACCAGGTCTCGAACCAGCGCAGAGCGCCGGGGACTGCACTCCTCAGCGGCGGCGTGCCGGGCGTGGCCGTTGGCGCGCTCGCCGTGCTCGCGGGCGTGGCGGGCGAGCAGCTCTTCACAGGCAGCCTCCAGGCCGTCTCGCTCGTCGTCGGCGTCAGTGCAGCGGCTGTGGTCGTCAATGGCGTCCTCGCAGGGGTCTTCCTCGGAAAAGGCTCTCTCGTCAAGTACAACATCACCCTGGTGCTCCCTCCCTTCTTCGCGCTCATCTGCATCAGCGTCGCACTCGTCGTGCTCGGCCACCGTTCGCCGGAAGCGGCCCTCGCGGCCTTCGCCGCCGGACAGTGGGCCGCCGCCCTGCTGCTTGTCGCACTGGCCGGAAAGGACGCGGCGGGCACCTTCGATTTCGACCGCTCCATCACCCGCTCGGTCATCCGCTTCGCGCTCCTGGCAGGCGTCTCGAGCGGCGTCTCATTCCTGAACTACCGCGCCGACCTATTCGTCGTCCGCCACTTCGAAGGCGACGGCGGCGTCGGAATCTATGGTGTCGCGGTCTACGTTGGTGAGTCGGTCTGGCAGGTGAGTGGTTCTCTCGCCCTGGCCATCTACGCTCGCGTCGGGAGCATCAGCCGCGACGACGCAGCGAAACTTGTGACCCGCGTCATGCGCCACACGCTCGTGATCATCAGCGCCATCTGTATCGTCATCTTCCTGGGTGCCGGCATGTTCGAGAAGGTCGTCTATGGCAGCCGCTACCCGGGCCTCGCCTCCGCCATTCGATTTCTCATGCCTGGCGTCCTGCTCTACAGCCTCGCCCCGACCTATTCGGCTTTCTACACCTACCAGCGCGGCATGCCGTGGGTCTCCGCCTTTGTCGCTGGCGGCGGGCTTATCGTGGATATCACGCTCGACTTCATCCTCATCCCGCACATGGGCGTCAATGGAGCATCCCTGGCCAGCACCGCAGCCTACAGTTCTGCCATCCTCGCCGGCCTCGCCGTCTTCGTGGCGCGCGAAAACATCCGCCCCGCTGACATCTTTCGATTCGGCCGGGAGGACATCGAAGATTATCGCGTCTTGATTGGCCGGCTGCGTTCTGCCATCGGCCACCCGGCACCACAATAGTCAGACCGGTGGCGCTAGTCCGAGCCCACCCGCTCCATCGTGCGTACGCGGCGCGATGGTAGCCCTGCGCGGGATAGGCACCGGCATCCCCGTGTCGGGGTCCCGCAGCACAATCATCCTCCACCCAAACACGCGCTCCAGCGCTTCCGGCTGGAACACCTCGGCGGGCGGCCCGTCGAAAGCGACCTGCCCCTCTCTGAGGGCGATGATCCGGTCCGTATACCGCGCGGCCAGGGCGAGGTCGTGGAGCACGGCGACAACCGTCATGCCGTCGCGGTTTAACCTGCGCAGGATCTGCATGATCTCCTCCTGGTGAGCCACGTCCAGGAAGCTGGTCGGTTCGTCGAGCAGGAGCAGGCGCGGCTGCTGTGAGAGCGCGAGTGCGATCCACGCCCGCTGGCGCTCGCCGCCTGAAAGCGAGGCGAGCTGGCGCTCGGCCAACGCCCCCACATCCGCCGCTTCCAGGGCCCAGGCCACGGCGTCGTAGTCCTGCTTCGTCGCTCGCTGCAGGATTCCCTGGTGCGGGAACCGGCCACGCCATGTCAATTCGCGCACTGTCAGATCCAGTCCGCCCTCCGGCGACTGGGGGAGGATAGCCAGCGTCCGCGCCAATTGCCGCGCACCGATAGACCGCACGTCGGCACCGCCGAGCAACACGTCGCCGCGACCGGGCCTTTGGAGCCGGGACATCCCGCGCAGCAATGTGGTCTTGCCGCTACCATTGGGGCCAACGATCGCTACCATTTCGCCGCTCGCGATTTCGAGCGAGACGTCGTCCACGACTGTTCGTCCGCCATAGGCGAGCGTGAGGTGGCGCACGCTCAGGTTCATCCCCGCGCCTTCACCAGGTAGAGCAGGAACGGCGCACCAACCGCGGCTGTGACAATGCCCATCGGTATCTCCGCGGGGCTGATGACGAGCCGCGCCACAAGGTCCGCGGCTGCCACAAGAATGGCCCCGTAGAGGGCCGACACGGGGATCAGATAACGGTGGTCGTTCCCCACCGTGAAGCGTGCGATGTGCGGGCACACCAGCCCGACAAAACTCACAAGGCCAGCCGTAGAAACAGCAACCGCCGTAAGCAACCCGGCCACCGCCAGGACAGCCATGCGCGTGCGGTCCGTCGCCAGCCCCAGGCCCCCGGCGACATCGTCCCCTAGCGCCAGCACGTTCAGATGCCCCGAAAGCAGCCACGCGGCGGCGAAGGCCGGGATTGCGTAGGGCAGCATTGCATGGAAGTCGCTCCATTCGGCGCCATAGAGTCCCCCGGCGAGGAAGCCCAGGCTCGTCTGCAAGAACGTGCGCGAACTCGATAGCAGAGCCACGATCGCCGCGCCGAAGAAGGCCGAGAGCGCCACGCCCGCAAGCGCAAGGCGTACCGGCGAGATCGCTCCCCGCCAGGCGATGACGAACAGCACGGCCGCTCCAAACAGCCCCCCACCGGCGCAACTCATCGCTATCCCCCACTGCGGGATCTCGCGGTCGATGACGATCGCCGTCGCACTTGCCAGTCCCGACGCGGCCGTGATCCCGAGGATCGTGGGGTCGGCGAGTGGGTTGCGCGTCACGCCTTGCAGCAGCGCCCCCGCCACTGCCAGCGCCGCCCCCACGATCATCCCATCTAGCAGCCGCGGGTAGCGAATCTGCCATACGACCTCGTGTGCGAAGACATTCGAACTGGAAGTGAGGCCGGACCACACGTCGGGCGGCGTGAGGTTCACGGCACCATACATCAGGCTGAGCAGCCCAACGGCGGCGAGCGCCGCGACGGCCAGGCCCGACAGCATCAGCGGACGCCGCCGCTCCCGGACGCCGTCCCACACTCCGATGACGCGAGAACCCGCCGTCGTCCCGGCCGCCATCGCCGCCTGCTAATTCCCGGCCGAAGCCGTCGCCACAGCCGTGGTGCTTGTGGGCTGCCCGAGCACCGCCGCCGTGATGGCGCGGAACGCGTCGATGATCCGCGGCCCCGGTGCTTCGATCAGTTCAACCGGCGCTTCGATCACGTGATGGTCCTTGACTGCCTTCAGCGAGGCGAACGCCGGGATCTGTGGGATGGTCGTCGAAAGGCGCGGCACCGGTGGCGGCGCTGGCGTGACCGTGAAAATGAAGTCCGGGTTGAACTGGATAATCTTCTCCTGCGCGAGCGTTGTGTAACCCGGGAACGGCCCGGCATCCGGGAGGGATGACGCCGGGTTGGAAATGCCAAGCTGGGTGAGGATATCGCCAGCGTAGCTGTTCGCCTTCGCGCCATAGAGCACCTGGTTCTGGTCAGCAGTAATCGCCAGGGCTGAAATGTGCTTCCCTGCCAGCGCCGCTCTGGCGTCGTCCCGAGCCTTCGTCACTGCCGCCGCAACCTTGTCCGTCGCAGCGCTGTTGTCCAATACCTTGCCCATCAGCGTCAGCCCGTCGAGCACCTTCTGATAGCTATCGACGCCAGCATAAATCGTCGTGATCCCGGTGCCGTCTATCGCGCTCTTGAGCTGTGGCTGCGCATCGAGTATCGAGTCAGCTACGATGAGGTCGGGTTTGAGCGCGAGAATCTTCTCCATGTTCGGCTGATATGCGGAGCCGATGTTCGCGGCCTGGGCCGCGGCGGCCGGGTAAGTCGCGGTATCTGTTCGGCCCACCACCGTCCCGCCCGCTGCGTAGACGAACTCCACTGCCGTCGGGCTCAACGCGACAATCGTCATCGGCTTCGCCTTGATCGTCACCGAGCGTCCCAGCAGGTCCGTCACGGTCACCGGATACGCGGCCGGGGTCGCAGCCGCCGTGGCCGGCCCCGCTGCCGAGGTGTTGACGGCGGACGGTGATGCCGACGGTGCCGGTGTGTTGCTCGAACTGCCGCAGGCCGCTGCGAGCACCCCCCCGGCGAGGATGGCGACGACGATGAGTGGGATGCGACCGAGGTTTCTCAATGCTTTCAATCCTGTCAAGAGTCACGTATCTGTGCAGCAAGGATACGATTTGGGACTCTATGGGCCAGCGCCGCCGCTGCGGCAGAGACAAGTCTTTCCCGCGGCCAGTAGCAGCCCGGGTTGCTAAAAGTGCTCTTGCCTGCGCGCACCGCCCTCCCGTGGCACCATGGTTGAAGACGCCAGAGGGCGGACGACAACAAAGGAGCCGCACGCGTGAATCACCCGCAACTGCCTCAACTTCCGGGAAGCCCGAAAGAGTTGGAACCGGTCGAAAAGGCGCTCCTGAAACTCTCCTACGGTGTACACGTCATTGGCTCGCACGCTGCCGATGGCACTCTCAACGCGATGCTCGCAGATTGGGTGATGCAGGTTTCGTTCAAGCCCCGCCTGTTGGCCGTCGCGATTGAAAACGACGCCCGGACGCTGCGCTTCATCCGGGAGTCCGGGTCGTTCAGCGTCAATCTGCTCCATGAAAAAGACGGGATGACCATCGCCCGGCAGGTTGTGATGCCCGCTGAAGGGCGCAAGATCCGGGGCCGTTCAGCTGCCGCATCAGGCGTTACCAACAAGCTCGATGGGCTCGCCTACGGCATTCACGCGAACGGTTCGCCGGTACTCGACGACGCCCTTGCCTGGCTCACCTGCGAAGCGGAGCAGTTCTTCCCGGCCGGGGACCACACCATCGTTGTCGGCCGCGTCACCGATGGTGAGTTGCTGCGCGTGGGCGAAATGCTCATTGAGCGCGAACTTGGCTGGGAATACGGCGGCTAAGCCAGCCTGCGGGCACACTCCGCGCGAAACCGCCCGGGGTTGGTCGCCTGGGCCCCGTTCTCCGTCAGTCGCGCGGCAGCCCAAGGCCCCGTGTGGCGATGATGTTCCGCTGGATCTCGCTCGACCCGCTGTAGATCATCGGCGAAACGTTGGAGAGGTGCCCCTTTTCGATGATCCCCGCGAACGGCGCGTACTTCGACTCGGGTTCCAACGCACCGGCCGGTCCCAACAGGTTGACGCCGAAGTTTGTGATCCGCGCCGCCAGTTCCGTCGCAAACACCTTGATCACCGAAGCCTCATAATTCGCGACCCGGCCGGATTCCTGCATCCAGGCGGTGCGGTAGCTCAAGAGCCGCCCGGTTTCGTTCGCGATCCACATGTCCGCGAGGCGATGGCGGAGGATGCCCGCATACGCTCCGCCCGGCTTCTGTTCGCGCGTAAAGGCCGCCAGCAGTTCGAGTGTGCGCTGGTTCGCCGCGATTGAGGCGACGTTTGAGCGCTCGAAATCGAGCAGCGTCATCGCCACGTACCAGCCGTTGTTCTCTTCGCCCACGCGATTCGCCACCGGCACACGCACGTCTTCAAAGAACACTTCGTTGAATTCGTGATAGCCGGCCATATTCACGATCGGCCGGACCTGTATCCCGGGCGACTTCATGTCGGCCAGCAGGAACGAGATGCCCTTGTGCTTGGGCGCCTCCGGGTCCGTCCGCACGAGGAGGAAGCACCAGTCGGCGTGGTGTGCACCGGTCGTCCAGATCTTCTGGCCGTTCACCACGTAGTCATCTCCGTCGCGCACAGCACGCGTTTGCAGGCTTGCGAGGTCGCTCCCGGCTCCCGGCTCGCTGTACCCCTGGCACCAGATGACCTCACCGCCCGTGATCCGTGGCAAGTGCTCTTTCTTCTGGGCTTCGGTGCCGTGGACGATGAGCGTGGGACCGATCATCCCGACGTTGAACACTCGTCCGGCATCGGGAGCGCCCGCGTAGGAGAGCTCTTCGCTGAAGATCATCTGCTTGATGTGGCTCCAACCGAGCCCACCGTATTCCCGCGGCCACGCCGGTGCTACCCAGTCCTTCTTCGCTAGCTTCTGCAAGAACGCGAGCTGTTCCGGCCAATTCTCCTGGCTGGTGGGCCGGGCAGGCCCGGGGCCGACGGCGATCGTCTCCTTCAGGAAGCCGCGCACCTCCGCCCGCAATGCATTGTGTTCGTCACTGAACTTGAACTCCATGAGACAACCTCGCGATGGGCTTCGAGCGTAGCGTCCGTGAGTAGCTGATCAGGTTGCAGTTTACCGGACGGTAGGCCGGGTGTCGTGGCCCGACCGATGTGGACATTCCACCTGGTCCGCAGGAGTTCGGCAGTGCTCCGCCCGACGCCAAGGTGAAGCCGAAGCACGACCTGCCTCAGCGCCGATTCGCGCGTCTCGCCCAACCTGCCCCCAAGCACTGGCCCGACGCTCTCCATTCGGGGCCCTCCCGGGCCAGACCTCCGGGGCTACCGGTAGTTGCCAAACTTCAGTTCGATCCCATAGTCATTCGCCTTCAGCTGCGCGATCACCTGTTGCAGTTCGTCGCGGCTCGGGCTGGCGATTCGCACGGCATCGCCCTGCACCGATGCCTGCACCTTCTTGTACTTCTGCTCTTTGATGTCCTTCACGATTTTCCGTGCCACGTCCGACTCGATCGCCTGGGTGAGCGTGATACGCTGGCGCACGCTGCTCTGCGCCGCCTGTTCGATCGTTCCTCGCACGAGGTTCTTGAGCGGCACGTTGCGCGCGATGAAACGCTGCGTCAGCACCTGCCAGATCGCGTCAAGCTTGTACTCGTCCGTGGTGTGGAGGGTCACTTCCGCTTTGGTCTTGTCCCACTCGATCTCGGCCAGCACGTTTTTGAAGTCGAACCGCGTGGATATCTCTTTCCGCGCCTGGTTGAGTGCGTTGTCCACTTCCTGCAGGTCAGCGCCGGTGGTGATGTCGAATGTTTCGTCTTTCGCCATGTGCTTAGCGTACATCACGCCGCCCGTCTCCGAGGCCGCTCCGACGCAAAGGCCTTCGTGCGCACGGCGGGAACAGCGCCTTCCATGTCGATTGGCGATACTGTCTGCGAACGGACAGAGGTAACCACGTGAATCTCGTCGACGTCGCAATCCTTGCGCTGGCCGCGGTCGCTCTGGTGGACGGCTACCGGCGAGGCGCCGCGCTCACCGCTGGCCAGTACATCGGACTCTTTGGCGGCCTCATCGCCGGCGCCGCCCTCGCCCCACACGTGGTCGACCGCTTCGGAGTTACCGGCGTGAGCCGGGGTGCGCTCTTCGCCCTGGGAATCGCCCTGGGCGGCGCCGCGATAGGCATGTTCGCGGGCACGGCCCTGGCCATCCCGGTCCAGCGCGCCTTCGCCCGGTTCGCGGTCACCTCCATGCTCGACCGGCTCCTCGGTGCCGCCATCTCTCTCGTCGTGATCCTCGCTGCCACACTTACGCTGGCCCGTAGCCTCGCAGGTGGGCCGAACGAAAGTGTCGCAAGCGCCGTCCAGCGCTCGACCCTGGTGCGCCAGCTTAACGACGTTGCCCCCGCACAACCGGCATTCCTCACGCGCTTCGAACAGGTACTCTCCCGCGCCGTCGGCGCCAGTGCTTTTGCCGGGATCGAGCCTGCGCTGCCGCCGCGGCTGCCCATCGAGCCCTCTACGGCCAGCGCGCCCGGTGTGGTGGCCGCAGCTACGGCCGTCGTCAAGGTCCAGGGCCGCGGCTGCGGCGGCACCATCAGCGGTAGCGGGTTCCCAATTGCGCCCGATCAAATCTTGACCAATGCGCACGTGGTTGCTGGCACCACCGCGACTACCGTCCGTTCACCCGACGGTACGAGGCTGCTCCCGGCTACGGTGGTCCTTTTCGATCCCGCGAGCGACATCGCGGTACTAAACGTGCCCGGGCTCGGCGCCACGCCCCTCGTCTTCGCCACCGCCAGCCGCGGCACAGTCGCCGCCGTCATTGGCTATCCCGGAGGAGGGCCGGAGCGCATCGTCAGCGCTGTCGTCGATGGCGCACTGAAAGCCCAGGGCTACGACATCTTTAACCGCAACCCCGCGACGCGCGAAGTCCTCGTGGTCGAAGGCGATGTCCAGCCGGGGAACTCCGGTGGCCCATTGGTCAACGCGAAAGGCGCCGTGCTCGGGGTCGTCTTCGCCCGCTCGCTGAGCCAGGCGGGGGCCGGTTTCGCGCTCGCCCCTGCCGAATTCGCACCCGATCTTGCTTCGCTGGCAGCTGGTCACCCCGTCGTCGCTCCCGGTCGCTACGAGTGCGCGGGCTAACGAATTCGACAGGCCCGTCACCGGTTACTGCGGTTTCAAGGACATCGGGAATCTGTTGTTGGTACGGCTGGAGGGATTCGAACCCCCGACCCTCTGTTCCGAAGACAGATGCTCTATCCACTGAGCTACAGCCGCACGCGGAAATCGCCTTGACGTGCGAGCCACCTGTGGCTCGCTCCCGGCCACCGCTCAAGACCACGCTCCGTATGATACCGCTCTGCGGCGCCCAACCGCCTACCCGGCCGTCTGGGCCTTCACTCGCCGGTGGAAGTACTGGTCGAAGCGCAACGGTCCGGCCGCGGACTCCGTTGCATCGCCAATACCCGGCAGCCGGCACGACGCTGTCACATGACCGTCGGTGTCGAATACCCCCGCAAGCGCCTCACGCGCCAGGCGCAGGTTGTGGGCGATGCTTCCTGCACTATCGTCGAGCTTCCACGGCGAGACCTGTGAGAGGTCTGGCTTCATCACCCGCACGGGCATTTGCCGCGCGAGGCAGGCTTCCATTGCCGTCGTGCTCGCGCTCGACAGGATCCCGAATGACTGCCTCAATACCCCTACGGCCGTCCTTGGCGCTGCCCGCGCGGGTGCCGGAGTCAGGTCGATGGCGAGGATCTCCGTCGCACCCATTTCTACCGCAGAGGCGAGGTCCACCGAGGCCACAACACCGCCATCGACGTACAGGTCGCCATCCAGCTCCACCGGGGCAAATACACCAGGAATCGCTGTCGAAGCGAGGATCGCTTGCTCGAGGGAGCCCTCAAGGAAGAGCCGCTTCTCCCCCCGCGAGAGGTTGGTCGCGACCACTCCGAGCGGGATTTCCGTCTCTTCGAAGCTCGACCCACCGAGGTGGCGCATGATCAACTCTGGCACAATTTCGTTCGTGCACAGCGAGATCGGGCTGCGCAGCAACCGGCGGAGGAGCCGGTGAGGGCGGAGATCCATCAACCGCAGCGGGTTCAGGCCGAGCCACACGTGCAACAGGCCCTCCGGGTCGCCTGGGTGCAGGGCCACCCATGCGCCGTTGAGCGCACCCACGCTCGTCCCGACGACCAGTTGCGGCCGGAATCCGTACTCATAGGCCGCCTGGATGTAGGCAGCCTGCACAATCCCAAATGCGCCGCCGCCACCGAGGACAAGCGCTGCCAAGCCATCACCGGGGGCTGCTCTCGAGGGGCTGGTGCCGTGACCCGTTGCCATTACGTGCGACTCTCCGGCGCTCTCAATCTTGTTAATCGGCTCATGAGCGTTCTCCCACCAGCACCGGCCCCGCACACGCGGGCCCGCCCTCTGGCCACCGGCATACCGCTCGCCGAGTTAAGCTGTCCACCATGGCCTCACCTTCACCCTACATGGCGCGGGCCTTAGCGGCGGCACGGCAGGTTCGTGGCTTTACCAGCCCCAACCCCTGGGTCGGAGCCGTGGTCGTCCGCGACGGGGGGATCCTCTCCGTCGGCGCGACCTCGCCGCCAGGAGGACCGCATGCCGAAGCAGCCGCCCTGGCCGGGACCCCGGACGCACGCGGCGCTGACGTCTATGTCACGCTCGAACCGTGTGCGCCTTTCCCCGGCAAGCGCACTCCTCCCTGCGCACAAGCGCTCGTCGACGCGGGCGTCCGTCGCGTCGTCGTCGCACTGGAAGACCCTGACCCGGGCGTCCGCGGCCGCGGCATCGCCCTCCTCCGTGAAAGTGGCGTCGTCGTCGAAGTTGGCGACGGCGATGCACAAGCCCTCGCACTCCTGCGGCCCTACGTGAAGCACCGCCAGAGCGGGCTCCCGTATGTCATTCTGAAGTTCGCTGCGAGCCTCGACGGGCGCGTCGCCACGGCGTCCGGGGACTCGAAGTGGGTCACCGGCGAATCAGCTCGCGATCGCGCCCACCAGGAGCGTGCATGGGTCGATGCCGTGCTCGTCGGCAGCGGTACTGTTCTCGCGGATGATCCAATGCTCACTGCTCGGCCGGGTGGCCGGCCAGCCACTCGTCAGCCTGCGCGCGTCGTGCTCGATTCGCGCGGGCGGGTGAGCGCAACGGCCACTTTCCTTCACCAGCCGGGCCACGCCATCGTTGCGACCGCCCCCGCCGCGCCGGACGGATGGAAACGTGCTATCGCCGCCACCGGGGCACAGGTGATCGAATGTGAATCGGACGGTCGCGGGATCAACCTCCATCAGCTCCTTGCCACACTCGGCCGGCGCGGCGTCATGTCTGCATGGGTCGAGGGTGGGCCAGCCCTGCTCGGGTCAATGCTCGACGAGCAGCTTGCGGACGAACTCTGGGCATTCATCGCTCCCGTGGTCATTGGCGGTGACGGCCTGCCTGCGGTGGGCGGACGTGGCGCCACCACGGTTTCGGAAGCTTTCCGCCTTGTTGACCCCCATCTCGAAGAGCTCCCACCAGACATCCTCGTTCGCGGCTACACTGGGATGTGGGACCCGCGCTAACGAGCGAGCGTGTTGCCCTGCCTGAAAATCGCTACGTGGCACCGTCCAACAACGTTCGAGGATGAACATGACACAACATTGGATCGTGGTTGGTGGACCGGAAGTCTTCGAAACCACCCGCCAGCTGGGATTCACCCGCCAGGGCTTCAAAAGCACGCGCCGCCTGATGGCCAACAGTGTTGTCCCCGGCGACTTGCTGGCGTTCTATGTCACCGGCCGGAAACAGTTCGCCGCGATAGCACGCGTCACCACTCCCGTGGTCGAAGAGCGCACGCGGATCTGGACGAATACGAAGAAGCCCGATGAGCTCTACCCCTACCGTGCGGGAATCGAACCCGTCGTCGTGCTGCCGCAAGAACGATGGCTGGACGCGGAGCCCTATCACGAGCGTTTCCAATGGACCCAGCGCTGGCCGAGGGCGAACTGGACTTTGGCCTATCAGGGCAACCTGCACAGCGTCCCCGAGGGGGATTTTGCGCTGCTCGAGGGCGATATGCGGGCTGCGGCGGCCGCCGCCGGCAGCCCGCGGTGAGTGTAGCGGTCCGCACGGCTGATCCGGTCGCGTTATCGACCGCCACGCCCGTCATCGAGGCGCGCGGCCTCACCAAATCCTTCGGTGAAACCCACGCCGTGCGCGGAGTCGACCTCGTGGTGGAACGGGGCCATGTCTTCGGGGCGCTTGGGCCGAATGGCTCCGGCAAATCCACCACAGTCCGCATGCTGCTCGGACTCGTGAAGCCCGATGCCGGTGACGTCCGCCTATTCGGAGAATCGCTTTCAGGACATGCGCCTCGCCTGCTGCGGCGCGTGGGTGCCGTCGTGGAAACGCCCGCATTCGTCCCCTACCTCTCGGGCCGCGACAACCTGCGCATGTTCGAAATGTATGCACCGGGCCCCGGCGAAGCCGGGATCCAGGCGGCATTGGAGCGCGTGAACCTCACAGAAGCGGCCCACCGCCGCTTCAAGACCTACTCGCTGGGAATGAAGCAGCGTCTCGGCATCGCCTGCGCCATCCTCAACAACCCTGAACTGATCATCCTCGATGAGCCCACAAACGGTCTCGACCCCCAGGGCACCCGCGAAGTCCGCTCACTGATCCCCCGCCTCGCTGCCGAGGGTCGCACCGTTGTCCTCTGCAGCCACCTCCTCCACGAAGTCGAACAGGTCTGCGACTCGGTCGCCATCTTCCAGCGGGGCGAAATCGTCGCGACCGGCCGGACGAAGGATCTCATCTCGGCCGGCAGCCAGCTCGAAATTCGCGTCTCCGACGTGGCCCTCGCCGAATCCGTTCTCGCGGAGTCGAAGTGGGCCTCCGTGCTCAGCCGTCGCGATGGGTCCATCTTCCTGGACCGGATCGATGCTGAAGCCGCCGATGTGAATCGCCTCCTCGCCGAACATGGCCTCTATGCCTCCGTCATCCGGCCCGTGCGCCACAGCCTCGAAGAGGTCTTCTTCGAACTCACCGGCGAGGCTTCGTCTAATGCTTGATGCGCTGCGGGCGGAAGTGTTCAAGACCACCCACCGGCGCATGACCTACATCCTTGTGGGCGTCCTCTGCCTGCTCGTCCTCACGTTCTATGTCATCCTCTGGCTGCGCCTGCGCGCCGGCCCCGAGCCTGGGGTCAATGGCCAGCTGAACTACCTCGCACAGCTGGAGGGCATGTCGTTCAGGGAGGTCGTCCCTTATGGCCTCCAGCTCGAACGATTCTTTCTGACACTCATCTGTGTGGTCTTCACCGCCACGATGATGGGCAATGAGTACGACTGGCGCACCGTCGGCGTCGTCGTTGCCCGCGGCGTCAAGCGGTGGCACTTCATGGCGGCCAAGCTCATCGTCAGCGTCGGGTTTGCTCTCGTCGCCCTCACCCTTGGATTCGCTGTCGCGCTGATCTGCAGCGCGTGGTTCAGTCACCTCTACACACTCCCATTTGGGACGTTCTCGGCTGCCCGTTTCTTCGATGTCTTCGCGAGCCTCGGCCGCACGACCTACGTGGTGTTGCCGTTTATTTTCATGGCCCTGCTCTTCTCCACCTTCTGGCGGTCCGCTGGCCAGGCGGTTGGCTTTTCGCTCGGCTTCTTCTTTCTCGAAGGCGTCTTCACCGGGCTCCTCCAAAACGCTAGCGGCTGGCTCTCACACGTCCCCGAAGCACTTCTGAACGCCAACGCGCTCGGCGTGATGAAAGCCAACGGCCTCCTCTCGCAAACCGCACAGGACCGCGGGCCGTTCGCTGCAGCACTCGGCGGCGTTCCCGTGTGGCGCGGATTCACGATCCTGCTCCTCTATATCGTCCTCTTCGCCGGTGTCGCATTTTGGCGTTTCCAGCGGCGCGACATCCAGGAATAGGGCCTGTTCAGTCGTCGTCCTGAGCTGGTTCCTGCGCAGATTCCCGGTGGGGACTTGCCGGTGACCCATTGCGATGGTAAAGGGTGACTGGTACTATCCCGCGGCAATACAGGGTGGGGTGCCGGGATGTATCAGTTTCCGAAATGCCGCAAATGTGACGATGGCGACCTGGTGCCATTTTCTGACTTTGGCAGTCAGGGGGCGCCGATCCACTACAAGGCCTGGGTCTGCACGAACCCGGATTGCGGCTACAACATCAAGATCCGCAACGGCGAACTCTATATCGATGAGCCCATCAACGATGGCCAGATGCACATGATGCGCACCCGTTGAACGTCTGCGTTCTCGTCCCGGAAGGGGCTCCTTCGTATCCACGGCTGGCCTTCCGCAGCGATGATTGTGATAGACTGCACGAGTAATGGCTCAGCAGGCGAACAAGGTCTACAGCCCCCTTCCGATGCTCGGGAGCGATGTCGATGAGGAGATCCAGCAGAACATCCTTATCACCAGCGTCGATCAGGTCCTCAACTGGGCCCGCCGCTCCTCGCTCTGGCCCGCCATGTTTGGCCTGGCCTGTTGCGCAATGGAAATGATCGCCACCGCCATGCCCCGCTACGACCTCGCCCGCTTCGGCGCCGAGATCTTCCGCGCCAGCCCCCGCCAGGCCGACCTGCTCATCGTCCCCGGCACCGTGACCTGGAAGATGGCCCCCGCTGTCCGCCGTGTGTGGCTGCAAATGCCCGAACCCAAGTGGGCCATCGCCATGGGTGGTTGCGCCATCATGGGTGGCCCCTTTGCCTATGCCTATAGCGTCACCCCCGGCGTCAACACGCTCCTCCCTGTCGACGTCTACGTCCCTGGTTGCCCGCCCCGACCGGAATCGCTGCTTACCGGCCTCATGCTCCTCCAGGACAAGATTCGCCACGATACCATCGGCAAGGGCTGGGTGCGCCGCGATGTTGAGCCCCAGTTCCACCGCTATCTGCCCGATGGCGACCCCATCCGGGCCGAACTCGAAACGCTTTGGCCCCCCTACGTCCAGTACGACCGCCCCTACATCGGTGAGGCCTTCAAGAGCTGACCGAACACCAACACACGCTTCGCGGATCGGTGCCGGGCGGGATTCCTGTACGGTGTCTCCGCACTCAAGGAGGGATCCATGGCAAAGGCAAACTGGGCAGATGTCGAAGCGCTCGTCAAAGAATGGTTTGATCAAGGGCTCCAGCCCGACCGCGGCGACCTCGTGGACCTCGCCTATCAGAAGGACGCCAGCGACGACGTGATCGACGCACTCGATACGCTCGGCGCCCGCCCCGTCGAATCGCTTGCGAGCCTCAAAGACCAGCTCGAAAAGAACGGCGCGCTTGCCTAGGGGTTGCCCCGGCGCTCCGTCAGCCCGCTGCTTCTGAACCCTCCGCGGCCGCTGCGAACGCCCGAATTTCCGCAAGCACCCGCCACATCTCCCGGTCCCGGTCCAGCGGCATCTTCGGCTCATCGATGCGCGTCCCCGGGAAGACCGCGACGATCTCCGCGTGGTCGTCGATGACGAAGTCCGGCTCCACGGTCACGCCCAGGCCCGCCATGCGTTCGCGATGGTTGTAGAGCGGCTTCCAAAAACAATCGGTCACGTGCTCCTGCAGCTCGAAGCGGCGCACCACCTCCCAGCGTGGGCCGACGCCACTCCAGAGATAGATTGTGTGCCCTTCCTCGCGCAGCTGCGCGAAGACTTCGTGCACGCCCGGACGCAGCTTCACATCCCAGGTGATCAGTGTGTAGTCGACATCGAAGAAGATATTCACCCGCGCACCCTGCCACGCCCGGGGTGTCCCGCGCAACTACGATTGCGAGCTCCGGCCCTGTCCGCCCTGTGTGCGCTCACTTCGTCCCAGGGTCACCGGGCCGAATCGGGTCTGTGAACTGCTTGCCGATGTCGTTCAGGCTGCCGAGAAGGTTGTCTCCAAGTGGCTTCGTGCCCTTGCGTACCCAGTTCACCAGGTCGTTGAAGGCCGTCGTGATCTCGTGATCGCTGAAGTTGCAATGTCCGGCCGAGCGGATTGCGCGCTGCACCAGGAGGTTACCAGCACCAGCCGCGTCGACCTTCCGCCGGTAGGAGATCTCCTGGCTGATTGGCACGAAGAGGTCTCCGGTCCCGTGGAGCGTGAGCAGCGGCTTCGTGATCCTCCCGGTTGTTGGCACCGCGTCAGGGTGTAGCTGCCCGTTCCTCGCCTGTGGGTCTGCGGCGAATCGTCTCACCCCCGCGTTTACCTGCGCATCCGTCAGGCCGAGGCCCGGGTCGATGTGATATTGCACGCCGTCGTTCGTTGCCGCCCGCGAAGCGAGCAGCTTGCGGCCCGAATCCGCAATGAGCAGGCCGAAATTCACGAGATACTGATCCTTGAAACCCTCACCGAAAAACGGCCGCGGTCCGCCCGTCAGGTTCTGCACCAGGTCTGCGAACTGCTTGCCGCGCTGCGTGGGGGTGTCCACCGGCCCCAGCGCCGCCGCCACGGGCCCGAGCAACGTCGCTGCCATGTTCCCGCCCTGCTCTCCGATGGGGAGGTGTACGCCCGATGTGAATTCCGCCAGCGCCGCCCACGATGTCAGATAATCAATCTCCTCTTCGCCCCCAAGCGCGCCGCACATCGAAAGTGCGCCATCGTATGCGCTCGGGAAGTGTTCCAGCGACAATGCAACCACGTTGCCGCCCATCGACGCGCCGACGAGATAGGTGTGGACCGGCTTGCCGTAGGTCTTGTCGAAGTACTGCTCCAGCGCGAGCGTGTCGTCGGCGCCAATGCCGGGGTCATAGCCGTTCTCGCTATAACTGCTCGCTGCCCACGCAAAGCCCTCCGCGATCAGCTCCGCGCGCAACGCCGCGGGCGGCTGCTGCACGGCCACCTCACTCCCAAATCCGGCGAAGCCGTGCGCATACAGCACCAGCTCGTGGTTCCAGGTTGTCGGGATCTCAACCTGGTAGACGGCATTGCCGAGCTTGCCGAAGTGTGCCTGCGCCCCCGTGAGCGGTGTGAAAGCGGGCGACTTCTGGGTGACCGGTCCGCTGCCATAGGTGCCATGCTTCGGCTCTGCGGCGGTTGCGGTTGCGGTGGCGGCCGGTGCCGTGGCGAGCGCACTGCTTGTCGCCGCGGCACTTGGGTGGGCCGTGGTAGACGCTGCAGCCGTCCCCGCTCCACCCGAAGAAGGCGGGGTGACGGCTGCGCCTCCGCACGCCGCCACCAGCGTCAGGACAGCGGCGAGGCCTGTCGATAAACCCCAGTGGCGGATGCGGGAAAGCGGGCGCACCGTCAGAGTGTAGAGGCTGTGCCCGGGCGTGCCACCGCCGCCCCGGCTGCAGCATTCAGGCGCGGTAATGGAATGCGGGCGCCCGCGAGTAGTCGCGCAGGCTCCCGCTCGCCTGGTCCCTCGCCGAGAGCACCGGATCGCGGAACGGCCACTCCACGCCAATCTCCGGGTCGTCCCAGCGCACACCGCCTTCTGAAGCGGGTGCATAGAGCCCCGAACACTTGTAGTGCACCTCCGCGAATTCCGAAAGCGTCGCGAAGGCGTGGCCGTAGCCCGGTGGCACCATGATCTGGCGCATGTTGTCGGCGGATAGCTCCACCGATACCCATTCGCCGAACGTTGGCGAACCGGCACGCAGGTCGACGGCGACGTCGAGCACGGCCCCCACGGTGCAGCGCACGAGCTTGCCCATTGGTGCCGTCATGTCCTGGTAGTGAAAGCCGCGCAGCACCTTGTGGGCCGAACGCGAATGATTGTCCTGTACGAATTCGCAGGTGATCCCTGCTTCGAAATAGCGCTCCTTGTGGTATGCCTCGATGAAGAAGCCGCGCTCGTCGCGGAAGAAGTCGGTGTCGATCATTAACACTCCGTCGAGCTTCGTCTTCGTTACATGGATGTCCACAGCTCCTCCTGGCCGGCGTCGCCGGCGCCTACTCGTCGGCGACCGGTTCGAAGATGTTCGGCATCGCCTGGAAGGCAGGACGCGCAGATTCGAGCAGTTCCATCCAGGCGATGTTGTAGAACTTCGGGTGTCCGAACTGTTCCACCGGAATCTTGCCGTATTTCGCTACCAACTCTTCGACTGCCACCGCAGGAGTGTTGGGGAACTTCAGGTCCAGCCGCTCCCTGATCTTCGCACCCGTGCAACGGTAGTTGCGCACGATGTTCGGGAGCGGCCCGTCTTCGAGGGCGACCGGCTTGCCAAGCTTCACGAGTTCCGCCGCGACAATTTCTGCCAGCTCTCGCACCTGGTGGTTTTCGCCGACCACATTGAAGGTCTCCCCGGCAACAGCTTCGCGCGGTGCTTCGAGGCAGGCAATGTGCGCGTCGGCAAGGTCCTTCACGTTCACAAGGGGCCGCCACATCCGCCCACCGCCGTGCAAAATGAGCCGTTGCCGCACGAGCGCATCCTTCACGAACGAATTCACCACGAGGTCGAACCGCATCCGTTCGCTCGCACCGAAGACCGTGGCCTGGCGCAAGACCACCGGTTCGAACGTTCCGCCAGCCTCCCGCATCAGGGCTTCCTCGGAATAACGCTTGGATGTTGCGTAGGCTCCACGCGGGTGCAACTCGGCTTCTTCATCGAGCAGGACGTCACCACGGTCGACGCCGTCGTACAGCGAACAACTGCTGCCGAAGACCAGCCGCTTCACGCCGGAAGCCCGGCAGAGCCGCGCGATCGTCTCCGTCGCGACCGCGTTCATCTGCCAGTTTGCATCAGGGCTGTATTCACTCGTCGGGTCGTTCGAAAAACCTGCGAGGTGATCGACCGCGTCGACACCTTCGAGAGCACCTTCGGGGATGCGGCGCACGTCGGCGTTCACCAGCTCCACCCCTGGCTCATCGGCATAGTGCGGCACGCCCCAGAACATCCGGTCCAGCACGCGCACGCTGTGGCCTCGCGCAAGCAGCCTTGGGACAAGGACGCTGCCGATGTAGCCGGCCCCGCCGGTCACGAGAACGCGCATCGAGTACCTCCGGCTTCAGCCCCGGTCCGCGTTCGGCAGCGAGGCCCCGGCGCATGGTATCGGCGATCGGCCTATTGAGACAGCCGTTTCGGCCGCGCAAGTGTGAAGGAATCCAACCCTAAGCAGGCTGCGCGGCCGCTCGCTCTCGGAAATATCGTTCAAGCCCCGCGCGCCAGTTGCCCAGGGCGGGGGCGCGAGTCGTCCCCAGCACGCTATACATCGGCCGCTCCAGCGGGGCACCGAACTCCGCCGAAGTCACAGCCTGGAGATCTGCGCCCTTGCCGCTGATTTCGAAGATCGCCGCCGCGAATGCATGCCAGCTGCAGCCTTCGGTGGCGGCCAGGTGCATCGTGCCCCGCGCGCCCGCGCGAACCAGCGGCAGCAACGCCTCGGCCACCTCCGCGGTGTTCGTCGGTGCGGTTACCTGGTCTGCGACAACGCGAATCGGCTTGCCCTCACCTGCGAGCCGCAGCATCGTCTCCACGAAGTTGCCGCCCTTGCCAGCCGAACCGGCGAGCCCATAGAGCCCGGATACCCGCACCACCAGCGCCGCCGGGTTCGCCTGGGCAACCACATCTTCGGTCGCGATTTTCGCCGCGCCATAGATGTTCACCGCCCGCCGGGTGTCGCTTTCGAAGTAGGGCGTCCGCTTCGTGCCGTCGAACACATAATCCGTGCTGATCTGCACGACTGCCGCACCGCAAGCCTCCGCCGCGCGCGCCACATTCCAGCCGCCCACAACGTTCACCCGGAAGCACGTCTCGGGGTCGTTCTCAGCGGCCGGCAGGTTGTGGAACGCCGTTGTGTTGATTACGACATTGGGCTGCACGCGCTCCACAAGCGAGCGCACCGCATCGCCGTCCGTGACATCCGCATCTGCGCGCGTGGCACAGGCGAGTTCGAGCGCGCGGTCGTGCCAGAGCCGCCGAATGTCCGAGCCCAGTTGGCCGTTGGCCCCGAGCAGCAACACCTTCATCGCAACTCATGGTAGAGGCACAACACAAAGGCGCCAGCAGCTGTTGCCGGCGCCTCGTTCGGTTGCCCCAGTTTGGGCCGAGTACTAGAACACCTTGGGACCCGTGGAAGGGGGCACCGACTGTGCTGGTGCCTGGGCCTGTGGCTGCTGCGCCGGAGCGGTCGGCGGCGGTGCATATTGCGGCGGCTGGGGCTGCGCCACGTACTGCTGCGGCTGAGCGTCGAGCACCTGGTAGGTCGGCGTCGCTTGCGGCGCAGGCTGCGCCTTTTCCGCATCTTCGTCCTTGATCGCCTTGCGGAACTCTTTCACGCTCGTGCCGAGATCCTTGCCCAGAGAGCTGATCTTGCCGGCGCCGAAGAGCAACATAACCACCGCAAGGATGATCAAAAGCTCAGGAATGCCAATATCACCGATCATAGCTGTCCTTCCCAAAGGAAACGTGATTTCATCGTACGCTGTTCGGCCTGCGAAAAAAGAGACACAAACGTCCCCTATTTACACTGAGGACCCTTCCTCCCGGCCGTCGCGGGTCGCGCCCGCCGCGATCAAATCCGCGATCGCCCCGTCATCGAATCCCAGTGCCCCGAGGATCTCTCGTGTCTCAGACGCAAACGCTGCCGTTGCGAACGCTGGCCTGAAGCCGTCGCCATCCAGCTGCACCGGTGGCGCCAACACCCGCACGAGGCCCAGCGAGGGGTGATCGAGGTCGTGCACAAAGTCGTTGGCGGTGACCTGTTCGTCATCGGCAAGCTCCAACGGGAACTTCACTCCCGAGGCGGGCACCCCTGCTGCTTCGAATATGGCCTGCCACTCCGCCGTGCTCCGCGAAGCCAGCCGCGCCTCCATCTCCCTCTGCAGGTCCGCGTAGTGCTGGGCCATCTGGGCGCGTTCGATCGGCCGCTCGTGCCCGGCGTCTGCCAGCCCCACCGCCGCCATGAGCCGTCGCTGGAGCGACGGGCTCACGCACGCGATCGCAATCGCCGCATCCTCCGTCGCGTATGTCCGGTAATACACACTCGACATTGAACTGGTGCGCACCGTGGGGAGGATTGTGCTCTGCTCGGCAAACGGGGCACCGGCCTGTCGCAGCTCTGCCAACTCTTTCAGCACCCCGGCATGAATCGGACCGTCGATGCTTTCGACGCGCACGAAGCTGTTGTTCTGAAGCGTCAACGCCGCCATCAAGAGCGCTACGTCGATTTCCCCGCCGCGCCCCGTCCGTTCGCGGCGGAACAGCGCCGAGGCGAGACCAAACGACAACATCATTGCGCACATGTAGTCGATCAACGGCGGGTCCGCTGCCTGCGGCAGCCCCCCCGTAACCTTCCCCGCCGCCACCATCAGGCCACTGCGGGCCTGCATCATCAGGTCCATCCCCGCGAGGCCCGCATCCGGCCCGTGGTGACCAAAGGCGGTGACATTGCCGACCACCAGCCGCGGGTAACGCATCGAAAGCTGCGCATAATTCAGGCCAAGGTCTTCCGCCAGCCCCGGCCGCAGATTTGTCAGGACGATGTCCGCGCTGGCCACGAGCGCCTCAATCACGGTTTTTGCTGCTGGATGCTTCAAGTCCAGGGGAAGTGAGTGCTTCCCCCGGTTCCGGGAGATGAAGTGGCGCGTCTCGCCCGGGGCGAGGGGTGCCAGGTGCCGCGTTGGGTCACCATCGAGCGACTCGACCTTGACCACATGTGCGCCGCCCTCCGAAAGCAACTGCGCCGCAAACGGCACGGCGATGAACTGCCCAAATTCGACGACCCGGATACCCGCAAAAGGCTGAGCACTCACGCCACCCATCCTACGCCGCTTTACGGTTTTCCATGGCCCGCCATCAGCGCCCGCCCGTGACGCCGCCACTCTTCACAAGCAGGTCTTCGAGCACAGCCTGCCATCCCAGCGCTTCGCGGCGTCGCTCAGGCGTGTCTGCCATCTCCTCATAGATAGCCTGGCCCCAGCGCAGGTGCGCTTCCTCCTCGAGCAGGATGTGGTCCAGGATGCGCACTGTTGGCGCGTCGCACACCTGGTCCGTCACCTGCCGGTGGTGACGGTAGTACACCGCCAGGTGTGTCTTCATCACTCGATAGAGCCCTACCAGGCGCAGCAGCGGGTCCGTCTGGAGCTGCATCGCCTCGCAGAACTTCAGAAACGGCTCATTTGGTGGTTCAGCCTTATACGACGAGCGCAGGGTGGGCGGCGTTTCCTGGTCCATTCCCTCGGTGACCCGCAGTTCCGGCAGCCGCTGGCCCAGCCAATATGCGTGCACGGAGTCGTGGTAGCCGTGCTCACCGAGCGCGAACTTGGCCTTCATCGCCGGCATCGTTGATGCCCAGCCACTCGCCGTGGTCATGCAGACGTTCTCTGCAAAACGGTAATGGATGATCCGCCGGGCGTTTTCATCGACGCCGAAAGCCCCTCCCACCGTCCGTGGGTCGATGGCAAGCTCAACCATGGCACCCTCTCCTCCGATTCCCCTGCTCACCGCCCGACCGCAGCTGCGGCAGCCAGCGCGCGCTCCTTCGTCCGCTTGCGCATGCTGCTCTGGCGTCCCGCCCAGGCCCTCGCCCGCTCCTTAGCGGCTGCCAGTTCAGCCGCATCGTGTACGTAGGCAGAGTCACGCACGATGCAGTCCGCCGGGCAGACATGGATACAGCGGTCGCAGTCTATGCACCCGGCCGGCTCAACGACGTGTGTCCGCCGTCCGGTCGTGAAGAAGCGAATTGTCTCAGTCGGGCAGGCGCGCCGGCAGAGGCCACAATTGATGCACGGCTCAAGCTCGATGCGGACGGCCACCGTCAGTCCGAACCGCCACTGCCGGCGAGTGCCGCGGTGCCACGCTCGACCTCTTCGGCAAAGAACGCCCGGATTTCCGCCGACTGCGTTCCGGTCAGCCGCTCGCGCATCCCTTCGAACATCGCGTGCGCCCGCAACGCTCGCTCCTCCTCGGCCGGGTTTTCTTCGCAAAGCGCCTTCACGAAGTAGTCGCCGATTGTGGTGTGCGTCACTTCGTCCGCCCAGTTGTAGTCGTAGACGAACTCCATGAGCGGGTCGCCGATTCGCCTGCCCAACACCGAGGTGCCTTTGAACAGGTCCAACGCCGCCCCTTCGAGCGCGACGTTTGTGACCGAAAGGCTGATTAGCGGGTCACGCATCACATCCGCTACCTGCGTTGCCGTTGTCGCCCCCGAAGCACGAGCGACCGCGTTGGATGCTTCGTTGGGTGGGCTGCCCGCGAGCGTGTCGGGATATTCGCCGACAACCCCACCGTACGACTCCAGCAGCCCGATCCCAAGCTGCGCGTGCCGCACCTCATCCCATGTCTGTCGCGCCATCGCCATGATCAGTTCCCACGGGACGGGCCACTGTTGCCATTCGCAAACCTTGCGGCTGAAAGCGTCCACACCTGCGAATTCGGCGCTGACGATGCCGCTCACCAGCGCTTTGCGAAATTCCAGGTTCGCAGGGTCGGCTTGCACCATTTCTCGCAGCAGGCCGATCTCGTAGTTGCTCGCATCGCCCAGCTTTTTCGCCAGCTCATCGCGTTCCTCGGTCCCGATGAACATCGCCGGGCGGTAGGCAGGCTCGCGCCGCGACGGCATGTTGCGGATCTGATCAGCAAGGGCATGGGACATAAGACTCTCCTCGATTTTGGCCGTGCGACCCCGAGTATAGCCCTTCCAGCCCCGCGCGTGTCGATCTCCGAACCACGTTCGAGTTGAGTTGCAGACACTCTGCTGCGGTGAGTTCCGGGATCACCCGTTGGCTTGGACATGCTCCGGATGGATCCGGTAGATCACCCGCTGTTCCTGGGGTGTCCGATTGGGATAGGTGTCCAGGCCGAGGTACTTCTTCGCCATTGCGTCGATGTGGGCGTCCGCGCCTTCCGTTGTCTTCGACACAACCCGTCCGCGGACCTGGATGTAGCGATAGGGGTTCGCCTGGTCGTGAATTGAAAGGGCGACTCGACCATCGCGGTCGAGGTTGCGTGCCTTCTGACGCCCGTTGGCCGTGTTGAAGACGACGAACTCGCCATCGAGGTCGATCCACACCGGTGTCACCTGTGGGTTGCCGCCCGGCATCAGGGTGGCGATGTGGGCAAAGTTCTTGCCCAGGAATAGATCTTTGTGGGATTCCGGTATCACGGCCATGTCCTTACCTCTGATTAGTAGTGTGGATCCAACCTAGCGGTTCGCCGGTGCCGCCGGCAAGCGCGGTGCGGGTGAACTGGCACCTGCCCCTGAAAACAGTGAGACCATCGTCACAAAGAATGTGTTGACTGTTCAAAGTCATTAGGTAACACTAATGTCCATCAGTCGGGTCTGGAGTTCTCTGCCGTGGTCTTCTCCTTCCTCGTCACTCTGCGTGAAGGCGTCGAAATGGCGCTCATCGTCGCCATTCTGCTCGGCTACCTCCGCTCCGTCGGCCAAAAGCGCCATTACCGCGAAGTCTGGGCCGGTGTCGGGATCGCGGCGGGCGCCTGCATTGCCATCGCCGCAGGCCTCGAAATCGCCTCGAAGCAGCTCAGCAGCCGCGTTGTCGAAGGCTTCGAAGGCTTCACCATGATCTTCGCCGTGATCATGCTCACCGGCATGGCCTTTTGGATGCGCCGGCAGGCGAGCGGCATTTCCGCCGAACTCCGCCAACACGTCGACAGTGCGCTCAGCCGCGGCTCAATGACCGCCATGGTCCTGCTCGCGGCCTCCTCCATCGGCCGCGAGGGCCTGGAAACGGTGCTCTTCCTCTTCGCCGGTTCCACCACGGGCGGCTCCGGATTCACCTTCGTAATGGGCGGCGTCCTCGGCTTTGCGCTCGCCGCAGCCATCGGGGTCGGGATCTATCACGGGACCTCGCGTATACCGCTGCGGCCCTTTTTCCTCGTCTCGGGCATCGGCGTCCTCATTCTGGCAGCGGGCTTGCTCTCCAATGCCGCCACCAAGCTCTATGCCGCCGCTATTGTCACAAATCTCGGCCCCCGCCCCTGGGATACCGACCACGTCATCTCCATGACATCCACACTCGGCAAGTTCCTGACCACGTTGCTTGGCTACGATTCCGCCCCTTCGCTCGCGCAGATCGCGCTTTATTGGACATACCTCATCCTCGCCGTCGGCGTCTTCGTTTTCATCCCGGCGCGCAAACGGACTTCACCTCCCCGCGCATCATCGGCGGCCGCCACCGCGCCTTCGACTGTGCCCCCTGCTTGAAAGCCTAGCCCGACCATCCACCAGATTCCCAAGCCATCGGAGGTCCTTCGTGCCCAAATTCCTTCCGCTCTGCGCCGCCCTCATCGCTGGTTCCGCACTCGCTGCAGCCTGTAGCGGCGGCAGTTCTTCCCGCCGTGCCATCAACATCACCCAGGCGGATAGCGGTTGCACGCCCACCTCGGTCGACCTGTCGCCCGGCGAAGCCGTCGCCCTCGTCGTCAAGAATGATGGCAGTAAGGACCACGAAATTGAGGGGATCAACGGCACGAGGGTCGATGAAGTGCTGGTCCCTGCCGGGCGGACGCGGACAATCGACTACGACGCCCAGAGCACGGCCGGCACGCACGAGGTTAAGTGCTACATCCCGGGCGGCACCACCACCATCCTCAAGCTGAACGTCGCAGGTGCCGGTGCGAGTCCCCAGGCGTCGGGCTCCGCTACTCCGGCGTCCGTAGCCTCGCCTACAAATACGTCCGCGAATGCCACGGTCCGCGTGAAGCTCGTCAGCTTCACGGTGACGGCCGACGCCACCAGCGTGCCTGCCGGGCCTACGCGCTTCATCGCCACGAATGCCAGTCCGGCCGACACGCACGAGCTTGCCGTCCTGCGCGTTAAGGCTGACGGCAGCTACGAAAACAAAGGCGAAATAGAGGCGCTCCCAGCGGGAGCGTCCGGCGAAGTCACCCTGGACCTCCCACCGGGCAAGTACCTGCTCTCGTGCCTCATCGCCGCCGGCGAAGCGGGCAGCAAAGTGGATCACTTCCAGGCAGGGATGCACATCCCCTTCGAAGTGAAATAGCCGTCTGTCCCGAGCCGCGCCTTCCTGCTAATAGTATCTTGCCGGCGGGTCTTCGAGCCGCGCGAGCGCTGGCCACGACCTCCCGTCGAGCTTGAGCAGCGCCGCGAACTTGCGTGCCGTCTCCAGGTGCCGAGGGTCGAGACTTTCGCGGTAGCGGTTGAAGGCGTCCAGCATCTTGTCGGCGATCAACTGCATGTCGATTCCCATCACGTACCGTCCGCTCATCTCATTCAATGCATCCACATAGACGTCGAAGAATTGCGCTAGCCGCTGCAACGTCTCGCGCTGCCGGATCCAGCCTGCCAGTTCGTGGCCCGCGGCCATCTCGTAGTAGCGGCGGCCCATCGTCACGAAGTACTGGCGGTCCGCCAGCGCCGAGCCTCCGAGCAGCCCGCCCGAACGCCTCCGCCCGAGACTATCCGGGAAGACTCCGGAAATGAAGAGCGCATTGTCCCCGTACTTCCGATACGCCTCGAACTCGTTCTGGTAGACGCCCGTCGGGTGTGTCGTCGCTTCCATGAGGTCGCTGAGGTAGGGAAGAAACTGCCGGTGCCTCCCGCCAAGCGAGAGCTCCCCCGCCTGCAGGTAGCGCTCCATCATCCGCCCGAGGTAGGCCAGCGTCTCTGCGTCACGGCTGCGCCGGTCAACGTAGAGGACCTTGATCAGGAAGAGGTCGAGGATGTCCGAGAGCTTCAGTGCAGTCAGCGCACCGATGTCGTCGTAAAAATCGCTGATGAGCTGCTCGACCTTGCGCGCGAACACGCTCGTCGCGATGTTTTCGCCGTCATTGGCGCGAATCGTCTCACGCAGGATCGCGATGTCTTCGGCCATCAGTTCGGAGTCGACCATGGCAGCCTCCCAGCGCGTTGGCTCCCTCTCCCGGTACTCGAACCGGTATTACAAGCGTCGGCATGCGTCTGCGCCCAGCGTAGAGCCCGGGATGGATCCTGTCGCCCCGTTGCCGGGACGGGGCAGCTTCACGCCGCCTGCGTGAACCATCGCTCCGGGGCGCCCGAGGCGCTCTCGATGAAATTAAACGCTCGCTCCAGCACGCGGTCGATACCGCCGCAAGCTGCTTCGATCTCTTCGAGGTCGGGGGGCAGTTCATCGAGGTCGCCGCTCTCCAGGTCGTATCCGCAATAGAGCCCGTAGTGCACCGCCAGCCGGTTGGCCTGGGCGACGATGCCAGGGAGCCCGTCCTGGTGTGGTGTCAACCGCTCATCATGGTGGCAGCCCACCGCGTCCACCAGGTGGCGTGGAAACTTCCAGCGCTCACCCAGCGCCCGTCCGACTTCGTCGTGTGCATACCCGGTCGTCTCAACTTCTGCCTGCCAGAGCGGCACACCATGGCTCTTTGCCATGAAGAGCGCCCGCGAGAACTCGACCGGCATCGTCTGGCGGATGACCAGCCGGCCGATGTCGTGCAGGATGCCCGCGGTGAAAGCATCTTCCGGCCGCGCCGTCCGCGTCGCCTTTGCCAGCGCTTCTCCCGCGACAGCTACAGCGACACTGTGCCCCCAGAACAGGTCCAGGTTGAATGGGTCGCCCGTGTGGCGGTTCCCTTTGAAGGTGTTGATGAGGCTCGCACCGACCGCGACCTGCCGGACCTGTTTGAAGCCCAGCATCACCACTGCTTCACGCACCGTGCTCACGCGGCGGGCAAATCCGTAGTATGCCGAGTTGCTGATCCGGATGAGCTTGGCCGTCAGCGCCTGGTCGGTGCTGAGCACCCGCGCGAGCTCCATCGCGCTCGTGCGGCTGTCGTCGGCCATGCTCATCACTCTCGCCGCCACGGCCGGCAGCGGAGGAAGGTCGTCGATACGGTCCAGGAGTGCTTCCGCGTCTTTGCTCACTCTCCAACTATCGGCAGGCCAGCGGCGCCCCTAAACCGCGCCCGGAGCGAACCCGCAAGAGGAGTGCAGCCCCTTCGATGCACCGTCGTTACATCTCAGGCGCCTCGCAGGATGTCCACCGCGATGAGGCAGGCCCAGTTGGGAATCTATGGCTTTCCAGCTCTGGAGGCGCAGTTCCATCGAACTGTGGAATACACTGCACACGCGGGAAAACGAGGCGTCCCATGCGAAACACCCACACCAGATTCACCTTCGCCAGCGCCGCTGCCGGGCTGGCAGCAATCCTTGCCGCTTTCGCTTTCCTGGTGTGGTCACGCGTAGATGCGCAACCGGCTCCGTCCGCGAAGGACGCGGTCGCCGCGGGCACGGCGGCGGGCGATCGGACAGCTGCCACCGTCAACGGAACCCCCGTTTCGCTTGCCAGCGTGCAACAGGCGCAGATCATGAGCGAGGTCATGGGAGGCCCTGCGCGGGACGCCCTGAGCAAGCCCGGCGCCGCTCTGGACAACGCCATCCGTTCCGAACTTTTGTTTCAAGAGGCGGCGCGGCGGGGCCTGGTCCCTGCGGACGCGGTCGTCAGGGAGGAGGTATTGCGGCAGCAAGCATCCCTGCAGAAGCTCCTCGCGAGCCCGGCCGCCGATCCCAGGTTGAAGCAAGTGCAGCGCGATCTCGCTGGCACCGGCTTCTCTGTCGATGAGTACGCGTCAAGCCCGAAGGTATTCGCCGCCTTTCAGCGCGCTATGGCCATCGCCGCTCTCACGAAGGCCATCACGGCCGACCTACCCCCGGCCGCGCGCACGGAGGCGGCAGTCGCAGCCCGTGTCAACGCGCTCTATCACTACCTTCGCGCCAAAGCCGATATCAGGGTGCTGATCTCCCCCTGAGCGCTGAAGCTGGCGTCTTGGCGCGGTGCGAAGGGTCGGCGAACCGCGAGCCACGCGCCGGGTGTAATCGCCTCGCCTCGCTGGACCGGCTGAAGCCAACTCTCGGCGGCGGACAGCCGGTTTCGCTGTTCTGCCTCTCTTCGGCCAAATGATTATCGTTGCGATCGCAGCCCTTGCGATGGCGCTGCGTGCTGTCTTCCTCGAAGACCTCGCTCTACTCCGCTGCCTCGCGCGTCAGGTTCCCCGCCCCAACGTCCACGACACTTGAAGGAATGGTCTCGCCGAACAAGACCGACTGTTCGTGTGTCCACTCGCCGCCACTACCCGTGAAGACAGTGACGGTCTCGGCCTCAGGGTCCACAAGCCACACTTCCCGCACGCCATTGAGACCGTAGACCCGAAGCTTCTTCTGGCGGTCGAAGCGGCGCGTCCCCGGCGAAAGCACCTCGATGGCAAGGTCCGGCGCGCCATTCACCCGATCGCCAACGATCGCTTCCCGCCCCGCTCGTATATACGCCACGTCCGGCTGCACGACCGTGCCATCGTTCAGCACACAATCCGTTGGCGACAGGATGGAATAGCCGCCGTGCCCGAGTTGAAACGCGCGCATCGCACCGTAGATGTCGCCAACAACGAGTTGATGTCGCGGTCGTGGAGCAGGTGACACGTAGAGCCGCCCATCGATGAGGTTCTGTGGCTGCGAAGTCTCGGGCAGCGCGAAGTATTCGTCCGCCGTCATTCCCACCCGCGCGACGGTGGTCGGGCGTTCCGCTTCCATGGGCTCCGCGTGCTTGGGCTGTGCCATGTGGTCATTCTACATTAGCGCTGCCAGCGGCTCCGGCACCCGCCCCTATCGCGGATCGGGCCGCTGGGACGAGCCCGACAACTGACAACCCCCCCCGATTCCGCTACTGTAACCAGCAGAGAGCCCCTCCATGCCGGGCGCTCTGCTGGAGGCGCCATGGCTCTCAAATTCCGTTATTCGATGTGGGACGGCACTCAGGAGGTGCCCCCGCTCGAAGCCGATGACATCCTGGACAACCTTACCGACGACCTCATGAACTTCGGGGATCTTCAGCACGCCCTGCGCAACCTGCTCCAGCGCGGCATGCGCGACCCCGACGGCCAGCGTATGCAGGGCCTGCGCGATCTCCTGCAGCAGCTTCGGCAGCAGCGCCGCCAACAGCTCGACAAGTTCAACCTCAGCTCCGTTTTCGACGACATAAAGCGTCAGCTCGATGAGATCGTCCAGATGGAGCGCGATACCCTGGATCGGCGGCTGGGGGAGGTCGATGGCAACCAGCAGCCCGGCGACCAGCAGCCCGGCGCTCCAGGCGAGCAGCAAGCAGGGCAGCAACAGCCCGGCGCGCAGCCGTCTCGCGCCGAACAGCAGTCCAGTCCCCACGGCCAGCCACAGCAGGGCGGCCAACAGCCCGGCTCGCAGACGGGCCCCGGCCAACAGCCGCCTCCCGGCGAGTTCGCCGACATGCTCCGCAACATCGCCAACCGCAAGAAGGACTTTCTCAACGACCTTTCCCCGGATGTCGCTGGGCAGGTCAAGCAGCTCCAGGACTACGAATTCATGGACCCGGAGGCCCAGGAGCGGTTCAACGAACTCCTCGAATCGCTAAAAAAAGCGATGATGGACACCTTCTTCAAGGACATGTACGAGCAGATCGCAAACATGTCCCCCGAAGACCTTGAGCGCATGAAGAACATGGTCCGCGACCTCAACCAGATGCTCCAGGACCGCTTGGCCGGCAAGGAGCCCAACTTCGACCAGTTCATGCAGCAATATGGCGACCTCTTCGGCGACAACCCCCCGCAGTCACTCGATGAACTCGTCGCTCAGATGCAGCACCAGATGGGCCAGATGCAAAGTCTGCTCGATTCACTGCCCGGGGAAATGCGCCAGCAGTTGCAGGATCTGCTGTCCGACAAGATCGGCGACCCCGGCCTGCAGCAGGGCCTCAACGAACTGGCCCAGAACCTCGAATACCTCTTCCCCATGCGCGACCTTCGCAACCAGTACCCCTTCCGCGGCGATGAAGAGATCGACCTTCAATCGGCGATGAGTCTGATGGACCAGATGCAGTCGATCGACGAGGTCGAGCGCCAGCTCGAGCGCACCCAGTATGGCGGCGAAATCGATGACATCGATGCCGACAAGCTCGAAGAGCTCCTCGGCCCCGAAGCTCGCGAGACCCTGGACCAGCTCAAGCAGTTCCTCGAAGTCCTCGAAGACGCCGGCCTCATCCGCAAGAAAGGCAACAGCTGGGAGCTCACGCCACGCGGCACCCGCAAGATCGGACAGCGCGCGCTCAAGGAGATCTATGCTCAGCTCAAGTCAGATTCCTTCGGCAAGCACGAGATCCGCGAATCCGGCACCGGCGGCGACCGCACCGATAGCACCAAGCGCTATGAGTTCGGTGACCCGTTCTACCTCGACATCCAGAAAACCATCATGAACTCGATGTATCGCGAAGGGCCGGGTGTGCCCATCCACCTGCAGCCGGCCGACTTCGAAGTCGCCCGCACCGAGCTGCTCACGCAGACAGCGACGGTGATCATGCTCGACCTCAGTTGGTCGATGGCCCTTCGCGGCAGCTTCCAGGCAGCGAAGAAGGTCGCGCTGGCGCTCAACAACCTCATCTCCTCGCAGTTCGCGCGCGATAGCCTCTACATCGTCGGCTTCAGCGCCTATGCCCGCGAACTGAAGGCGGACCAGCTCCCCTACGTCCGCTGGGACGAATCGGTGCTCGGCACGAACATGCACCATGCGCTCATGATCGCGCAAAAGCTGCTCGCCAAGCACACGCAGGGCACGCGCCAGATCATCATGATCTCCGATGGCGAACCCACCGCCCACCTCGAGCGCGGCCGCAGCTATTTCGCCTATCCGCCGAGCCCCATCACCATCCGCGAGACCCTCAAAGAGGTGAAGCGCTGCACCCAGAAGAACATCACCATCAACACCTTCATGCTGGACCGCAACTACTACCTCAAAGAGTTCGTGAACCAGGTCGCCCGCATCAATAAGGGCCGCGTCTTCTATACCACTCCCGACAAGCTGGGCGAATACATCCTCGTCGACTACGTTGCCAGCAAGAAGAAGAAGCTCAGCGGGGTCGGCGGCTGATGCCGCTCACCCCCGCCGAACTCGACGAGTTTCTCGCCCAGCCGCACGTGGCGGTCGTGGCGACGGCCTCGCCCGCGGGCGCGCCGCATGCCATGCCGATCTGGTACCTCTGGCGCGATGGCCGCGTGCTCTTCCACACCGGCGAAAGCTCCAGGAAGATGCGTAACCTGAACAAGAACAACCGCATTAGCGTCGTTGTCGATTCCAAAGTCGCGCCCTATAAGGTCGCGGTCATCGAAGGGATCGCCACGTCTTCCGGCGGTGATGCACCGCTCGCCCGCGAAATCGCAATCCGCTACCTCGGCGAAAAGGCGGGCGCTCGCTATGCGGATGCCTCCGGCGATCCGGGCACGCTCGTCACCGTCACGCCGTTGAAAGTCATCTCCTGGGACTACGCCCGCGAATCCAACCCCTGAAGCAAGCGTGCGATTGCCGGGGTGTTACGGCCAATCGCTGCCCGGCACCGAGTCCGGGTCGCGCGTCAGGTCCGTCCAGCGCCGCGCCAGTACGTCGAGCGGCGCTGCCGGTGGCGCCCATGGGATGCCGCGCACGATCACACCGCGGTTCGGCGCGTGCTCCACGAGCCCTTCGCTTTCCAGACGCCGGAACGCCTCCCGGACGGGCGTCTGCGAGACACCCCACCGCGCCGCCACCTCCTCCTGGCGCAGGTGCACTCCGGGCGCGATGCGGCCCGAAAGGATGCCCGACTGCAGCTCGTCGTAGACCGCGTCCGCCTTGGTGCGCCGCCGTGCCGGTTCGATCGCCATACCCAGAGGATACGCCAATCGCCGCTCCCGCTGTTGAGTTGCACCGAAAGGTTTAAGACCGGCCACGACTTGGCAGCAGAAGGGAGCCCGTCCACCCCTCCCGCTACCACCGCCGAAGGTGATTAGTTCCACGGGGCAGGGCACCTGCCCGGAACATACGTGTGCGAGGCGATATGGAACGTCCACTGCTGTGTGCCGTTGCCCACGCATTCGACGGGATCCCCTGCGGCGCCGGGCGGCGGAATGATGGGCGCATATCCGCCGACTGGTGGCGGCGTGGGTAACTTGTCCCGCTGAACCGCTACCTGGGCAGCGCCCGTGGGGTAGGGCGAAAACACCCAGGCCGCAGAAATGGCCACGGAGTAGGAGTGAGGATGGTCGACTCCGCACACAGAGGCTGCCGCTGCGTCGGGCCGCACGCAGGTCAGGAAGCCCGGCTGCGGATTGGTAGCTGTTCCCGGCATGTCCAAGACCACAACCATGCGAGGCGTCGGCGTGTCCGGGCAGGCGTTGGGTCCGTACAGGAGCGTCCGGATGCACTCTGTCCCGTTGGCCCGGTAGTAGAGGCTGCCACAGCCGGTTGGCTGCCCATGTTCCGCCGTCAGGCGGATGACCGTCGCATTTCCTCCACCGTGAAAGATGTTCCTGCAGGCGTCCGAGTTAGGGACGGGTGGCGTCCCCGCGAGCGTCGGGACGCGCAGCCCGGCAGGCGCGGTAGGCCGGATGGCAGAGGCGCTGGGTTGCGCGCCCGACGAAGTATCGCCACGACAGCTCGCGGCCAAGACCGCCACAACGACAGCGAACAACGCGACACTGAAGAGCGCTTTAGATGCACGCCGAATCTCGTGCCTGATCTCTCGAACCTGAGCGGCAGTGGGAATCTTGCGCGCTTTCAACATCGCTGCACCTCGGGGATTTCGACGGTGGTTTTCCGAAGGGCTCCGCATGTGCCTAGCATGATGCACCCGCGGCCGCCCAGTCGTAGTCAAATGCCGGGTACGTTCCGGTGTATGTTAGCCAAGCACCGTTGGCATCGCAGTTGCTTGAGACTTCGGGCGCGCGCCTTGTCGGGGCACGCAATGCGCTCGACCGCGCCTCGCGGGGAGGGTTCGTCAACACAGGGCACCCCGGCACCGGCCTGCCCGGGCAGATGTGGTTTGTCCCCTGGGATCCTTCGAAGGGCGCGCCGACGTGCGACAAGCAGCACCTGCTGTCACATCCGGCGCCCATGCCTCAGGCGTGTAGAATCCCGCCCCATGCCCTACGTGATCGCAGAACCCTGTATCGACGTCAAAGACGGTGCCTGTCTCGACGTGTGCCCCGTCGACTGCATCAAGACGAGCGACGATGCCAAGCAGTACTACATCGACCCCAGCCGTTGCATCGACTGCCGTGCGTGTGAACTCGTCTGCCCCGTGACCGCCATCTTTTCCGACTACGACTTGCCTGAAAAGTGGCGCAACTTTGCCGCCATCAACGCCCGCTTCTTCCCGTGAGCCGGCCGCACGGAGGCAAGAGGCGTCTCGCAAGATGCGTCGGCCTTCCGGGCACTGCCCTACGTCCTCGATCTGCTACCCTACGTCCATGAAGAAGACAAGCGTCTACCTCACGGAAGAGGACCTGGCCCGCCTCCGGCGCCTGGCCGCCATCGAGGGAGTCTCGCAGGCGCTGGTCGTGCGAGAGGCCATCTCTGCCTACGACACCAGCGTCCGCACCGGCGGTCCAGCGTCTCGTCGCTCTACCGCTCCCGAAAGCGGGGAGGAGGAGGTGATTGGCTGCTTGGGGGAGGAAGAGTCCGGCAGTCGAACCTTTGCGCTCGATGGCTGCGTCATTGGCGACGGCACATCCGCCGCCGACATCCCCGAGGAAGACTACCTCGACGGCTTCGGCGAGTGACTATCATCATCGACACCGCTCCGCTTGTGTGTCTTGCCGATAGAGCCGATCCCCGCCGCAACGCCGTACGCCGAATCCTCTCCACCACCAGGGAGGCGCTCATCATTCCGGCGCCCGTCACCGCCGAGGTGGATCATTTCCTGCGCACGCGTTTCCCGCCGGTGGCCGCCAAGAGCTTCCTCGTTGACCTCACGGCCGGGAGGTTCGGGGTCGAATGCCTGAGCCCTCCGGAGTACGCGATGGTCGTGCACCTGAACGAGCGGTATGCCTCCCTGCAGCCCGGACTCGCTGACCTCTCGCTCGTTGTCCTCGCCCAGCGCTTCCACACGCTCCGTCTGCTCACCTTCGATGAGCGCGATTTTCGGGTCATCAGGCCCCTGCAAGGCGGTCGCTTCACGATCCTCCCCGCCGACAGCTCTGCCTGAATAACCTCCCACTCGCTACCTGGCGAGTGCACCCGCGAACACCGCATCAACCATCTCGCTGACCTCTTCATCCGGCAGCGCGACGACGCGCCCGTCGTCGTATTCCCGCATCACCATTTCCAGGAGCCGCACCACGCGCGCGTCCCGCTTGTCGAGGCCGGCCGCCTCTGCGGGCCGGTGCTGCTGCATCCACATGAGGATGCCTGCCGCGCCGCTCTTGTCCGTGATCGCCACTCCCGGCGTGCGCTTCAGCAGCCGCGTCGTGTCGAACGGGTTGTAAATCTCCTCGTCTTTGATCATCCCGTCGGCGTGGATGCCCGCGCGCGTCACGTTGAAATTTGAGCCAACGAACGGCAGCCGTTGGTCCACCACCTCGCCGATGCTCCGATAGTAGTCCGCGATCTCGGTGATCACCGTCGTGTCCATCCCGTGCGTCTCGCCCGTCAGCCCGATGAGCCAAAACACGAGCGCCTCAATCGGTGTGTTGCCACTGCGCTCCCCGATTCCCAGCAACGTCCCGTTGTTCGCGCTCGCACCATAAAGCCAGGCCGAGACCGCGTTCGGGATGATCGCATCGAGGTCGTTCTGGCCGTGGTATTCAAGCGCCTCCGAAGGGACCCCGCCTTCGCTCTTGAGCAGGTGCGTGAGCCGCGGGATGCCTCGCGGAAGGGCTACGTGTGGGTCGCTCACGCCCACGCCCATCGTGTCGGGGTAGCGCACCTTCACCTGGATTCCGGCCTGCCTCCCGCGCTCCATGAGTGCCTGCACGAACGGCAGGACAACGTGGTGGAAGTCGGCCCGCGTGCTGTCTTCGATGTGGCAGCGCGGGATGACGCCGTCTGCGAGGGCTGCGTCGACCACTTCCAGGTAGCTGGCGAGCACTTTCTCGCGGGTAGAGCCCAGCTTCTTGAAGATGTGGTAGTCGGAAATGGAGGTGAGGATGCCGGTTTCCCGCAGGCCGGCGCTGCGGACGAGCTGGTAGTCACCTATGGTCGCGCGGATCCAGCCCGTGATCTCCGGGTAGGCAAAGCCGAATTCTCGGCACCGCTCCAGCGCTTCGCGATCCCTCTTTGTATACAGGAAGAACTCCGATTGCCGGATCATGCCCTGCGGACCGCCCAATCGGTGCAGCATCTCGAAGAGGTGCGA
>Ga0307373_10002230_pt1 | contig 35101 bp, 35 predicted proteins | sample OX2MG_FD_202534 | JGI IMG/M metagenome (GOLD analysis project Ga0307373, IMG submission 202534) | Soil microbial communities from Risofladan, Vaasa, Finland - OX-2 | ecosystem: Environmental > Terrestrial > Soil > Coastal area > Acid sulfate soil | place: Finland: Risofladan, Vaasa | collected...
CCCCGAGACCATGCGTCCCACGGAGAGCCACTACGCCGTCTTCGATCAGACCGTCGGCGCCAACCCGTTCGACCTCTTCAATGACGCCATGGGAATCAATCTCAGCCTCGTGGCTGAGGGCGCGGAGATCCACCTGCTCGCTCTCGCGGGTCACGATCCGCAGTCCGGCCTGCCCACCGACGGCACGGATCGCATGGCCACCGCGCGCTTGGGGAGCGAGCACCTCTCACTCTTCGGCTACCGCTACGAGGGAGCCCGCCCTCTGGGTCCCGTGCCCGACGAGTTCCGGCGCACCGGCTGGGCCGTGCGCAGCACCATGGGTAAATCGCGCGCGTCCGCGTTGCTCCAGACCGGCACCGACTCGAGCGCCGACGGTCTGGGCGCCGCGGTCGCCTCCAGCGGCGGGTTCGCGCAGGAAGAGTGGGCCTTCAGCGACCGCCTCATCGCCGTCGTCCGTTACGACGGGGTCAACGCCGGCGACGCGGGGGCCGCGCGCTCCACGACCATCTCGCTCGTCGTGCGCCCGTACCGCCGCGCACGCTTCACCATCGAGGACGTCATCGTCCACCAGCCGCGGACGACGCACACGCTCAACCTTGGCTGGCTGTTCGCGTATTAGGAGCCTATCGGACTAAGCTGCTAACGCCCGGCATGCAGGGCGATCCACTGCGCGAACGCCGTCGCGTAGCCCTTTAGGAACTCCCGCGTGCTCTCGTTGACCAGCGCTCCCGAGGCATCGAAGAGCGCGGCGGCGCCGCCGACGTAGGCTTCGGGCTGCTGCATCGTGGGCATGTTTAGGAAGACCAGCGATTGACGCAGGTGGTGGTTCGCGCCGAAGGCGCCGATGGCGCCGGGTGAGACGCTGACCACGCCGGCTGGCTTACCGTTCCACACGCTCTTTCCGTAGGGGCGCGAGCCCACGTCCAGGGCGTTCTTTAGGGCGCCGGGCACGCTCCGGTTGTACTCGGGCGTCGCGAAGAGCACGCCGTCGGCCCGGTTCAGGCGATCGCGAAAGGCCGCCCAGGCCGGCGGCAGCGAGGCCTCGAGATCCTCATTGTAGAGCGGCAGGGCGCCGATCTCCACCATCTCCATCCGGAGCGAGGGCGGCGCCAGGGCGATGAGCGCCTTCGCAAGCTTGCGCGTGAACGACTCACGGCGCAGGCTGCCCACGAGAACGGCGACGTCGAACGTGCTCTCGGTCATGCGTGCGGACCCCCCGTAAGGGCTCCTCTTCGACTTCTGTTACGCCGTCTCCGCCGCGGGCAGCCGCCCAAGTGCCCGCGCTAGCGCTTCTTGCGAGCGCTCGACTTCTTTACCGCGGCCTTGCGCGCCGGAGCCTTGCGCGTCGCGGCCTTTGCAACCGCTTTCCGGGCCGGGGCTTTGCTCACCGCGGCCTTGCGTACCGGGGCCTTGCTCGCGGCGGCTTTGCCGGCCGCGGCCTTACGTGCCGCCGGCTTCGCGCCCTTCTTCGCCATGACGGCTTCCTTCAGCGCCTTGGCGGGCAAGAACTTGAAGACGCGCTTCGCCGGAACCTTGACCGGCTCGCCCGTGGCCGGATTGCGCGCGATGCGCGCCGCCCGGTCTCGGACCTTGAACTGCCCGAACCCGGGAATCTTCACCGGCTCTCCCGCGACCACGGACGCTTCGATATCCTCGAAGATTCCGTCGACCAACGCGACCGCATCCTTGCGGGAAAGCTCAAACCGCTCCATGGCGGAACGGACCAGATCGACCTTGTTCATCGCTCCCTCTCTTGGCCGTGTTTAGGACGCGCACGAAGCGCCCATCTGCGCTCTCGCGTACCGTATTTATCGACAATTTCCTCTCGTCGCCGCCACAACCCCGCCCGTCGGCCCGGCCGTGACGGCGCCCTCGGCGTCGCGGGGTTGACTCTCCCGGGACTACATGGTAGTAATTATCAGGTAACATGAAGTCGCAACTCGTCAGCGAGAGACGCCGCAACGACTACGCCGATCGCCGCTTGACGGAGTTCACGGCCCGTTGCCGGAACAGCGGGCTCTCCGTCACCCCGCAGCGTCTGGCCATCATCCGCGCCCTGCTCTCTTCCGCGGAGCACCCCAGCGCCGACGCCGTCTACGCGACGGTCCGCCGGGAGCATCCCCATATCTCGCTGGCGACCGTGCATCGCACGCTCGACACGCTCTGCGAGATCGGGGAGGCGCGCAAGGTCACCCTTCTGCACGAGAGCGCGCGCTACGACGGGAACGTGATGCCGCACCACCATGTGGTCTGCGTGCGGTGCCGGAGGATCAGGGACATCGAGATCCCCGAGGCCGAGCGCCTGATCGACGGACGCGAGCGCATCGGGGACTTCCGGGTGCTGGGTGCTTCGGTGGAGCTGCAAGCCGTCTGCGCGGGCTGCATCCGAGCGGAATCTCCGGCGCAACAGCGAGTTCGAACACGAGCGAGGAGGCCAAGATAACATGAATCAGCTCAAGGGAACCAAGACGCACGAGAACCTCAAGGAGGCATTCGCCGGCGAGAGCCAGGCCAATCGCCGCTACCTGTACTTCGCGAAGGTGGCAGACGTGGAAGGCCATCCCGATGTCGCCGGGCTTTTCCGCGACACCGCCGAGGGCGAGACGGGGCACGCCCACGGCCATCTCGACTACCTCAAGGTGGTGGGCGATCCGGCCACCGATATGCCCCTCGGCGACACGATGACCAACTTGAAGTCGGCCGTGCACGGCGAGACCTACGAGTACACGAACATGTACCCGGGGATGGCCAAGACGGCGCGCGACGAAGGCTTCAGCGAGATCGCCGACTGGTTCGAGACGCTGGCGAAAGCCGAGAAGTCGCACGCGGGCCGCTTCGAGAAGGCGCTCCAGGCGATCGGCTAGCGACCTCCGGGACGGCGGGGCCCGGCAGGGTGCGTTGCCCCGCCGTCTTCTCTTCTCCGAGGGCAAGTGCATGAGCCGAATCAAAGCGCAGCCGACCGAGGGCCTCTCCTACAACGCGACCGAGGAGAAGTACTGGGACCAAGACGGCCTCGACGGCGAGATCGAGCGCGTCTTCGACGTCTGTCACGGCTGCCGGCTCTGCTTCAACCTCTGCCCCTCCTTCCCGGCGCTCTTCGAGGCCCTCGATCGAGCCGACGGTGACGTGCGCGGTCTTACCGCCGGCGAGCGCGAGTCGGTGGTCGATCTCTGCTACAACTGCAAGATGTGCGAGGTGCGCTGCCCCTACACCACGCGCGACCAGCACGCGTTTCAGCTCGACTTCGCGCGGCTCATGACCCGGGCCAAGGCGGTGAGGGCGCGCCGCAGCGGGGTGAAGCTGCGCGATCGCCTGCTGGGCAATCCCGATCTGCTCGGCTCGCTGGGCTCCAAGACGCCCGCCATCGCCAATTGGTCGTGCCGCAATCGCCAACAGCGCGTGGTGATGGAGGTGCTGCTGGGCATCCATCGCGACAAGAAGCTCCCCGAGTTCCCGGGCGAGACCTTCGAGCAGTGGCTCGCGCGCAACCCGCTGCCCGCGGAGCCGGAGCGCCCGACCGCCAAGGTGGTGCTCTTCGCGACGTGCTTCATCAACTACTATAACCCCGGCCCCGGCAAGGCGGCGGTCGACGTGCTCCGGCGAAACGGCTGCGCCGTGACCTGTACGCGCGAGAACTGCTGCGGAATGCCGGCGCTCGACGGCGGCGACGTCGCCTTCGCGCAGAAGCAGGCACGCGCCAACGTCGACGCGCTGCTCCCATACGTGCGCAAGGGTTACAAGATCGCGCCGATCAACCCGACCTGCTCGATGACGATGAAGCGCGAGTATCGCGACATCCTGACGGGCGACGACGTCACGGAGTTCTCCGCTGCGGTCGTCGATCCACACGAGCTGCTGTGGGGCCTCAAGCAGCAGGGCGCGTTCAACCGCGAGTTTCGCAGCACGCCCGGGAAGATCGCCTATCACGTGCCCTGTCACCTGAAGTCACAGCAGATCGGCTTCCGCTCCCGAGACGTGATGCGCCTGGTGCCCGGCACGGAGATCGCCACGGTCGACGCCTGCACGGCGCACGACGGAACCTGGGCCATGAAGAAAGAGTACTTCGAGCTCTCCATGAAATGGGGCGAGAAGGCGTTCAACGGCCTGCGCGACGCCGAGGCCGACATCATGGCCACCGATTGCCCGCTCTCGGCGATCCAGATCGAGCAGGCCACCGGCGTCCGCCCGCTGCATCCCATCGAAATTCTGGCGCGGGCCTACGCGGACGACGGCTTCGCCGCCAAGGTTCCCTCATCGAACGCCCCCGCGGAGGCGACCGAGTCATGAAGCCCGTCACCATCGATCAGGTGCTGGGGCTCCAGCAGTGGGAACGCGTGCGCCCGCTGCTGCGCCCGCTCTTCATCCACGAGAAGGAGCGCCGCCGCCTGCCCGTGGGCGACCATCTGACGCTCCTCTTCGAGAACGCCCAGTCCGTCTGGTATCAGGTGCAGGAGATGATCCGCTCCGAGCGGATGACCGACGCGCCTGCCATCCAGCACGAGCTCGACACGTACAACGAGCTCTTGCCGGGGGCCGACGAGCTTTCGGCCACGCTCTTCATCGAGTATGCGGACAACGTCGAGCGCGACGCGGCGCTGCGCGCCCTGGTCGGGCTGGAGCGTCACGTCTGGGTGCGCATCGCCGACCGCCGGATCCTCGGCACGTTCGAGGAGGCGCAGATCGGCAGCGACCAGGTGAGCTCGGTGCAGTTCGTGCGCTTCGCGTTGGAGCGCGGCGAGAGCGAACGGTTCGCCCAGCTCGCCGCCGCGGGCGAGGTGGCTCTGGAGGTCGACCATCCCGCGCTGACGGCGAGCGCGCAGATCGGCGGCCTCCTCGCGCGCTCGCTAGCCGACGATCTGCGGGAGGCGTTCGTCTCCCGCGAGTAGCTCGTGCGAGAGCCGATCCCTCACAGACTGCCCGATTGCCGGCTCATGCCGCCGTCGGCGAAGAACGTGGCCCCCGTGCAATAGCTCGCGGCATCGGACGCGAGAAACGTCACCAGCTCGGCGATCTCCTCCGGCTTGCCCATGCGGCCCAAGGGAATCTCCGCCTCAAGGGCCTGCAATTCCGCCGGCTTCGCCTCGACCTCCGCGTCGATCGGCGTCCACACGGCGCCGGGAGCGACGTTGTTCACGAGGATCCCGTGCGGGGCGAGCTCGACGGCGATGGTGCGCATGAGCATGCGCAGCCCCCCTTTGGCGGCGCAATACGGCGCGTTGGTGGGCATGGTGACGTCCTCGTGGATCGAGGAGATGTTGACGATGCGCCCGCCGGACCCTTGCCGAACCATCTGGCCGGCGGCGGCTTTGCTGCAAAGCCAGGGACCCGTGAGGTTGACGGCGAGGATCTTGTCCCAGACGTGCGCGGGCGTCTCGAGGAACGGGTGCTTCTCCTCGATGCCCGCGTTGTTGACGAGGACGTCCAGCCTACCGAATGCGCTCACCGTCTGCGCGACGAGCCGTTCGACGTGCGCCTCGTCGCTCACGTCGGCTTCTACCGCGATGGCTCTCCCGCCGCTCCCCGTGATCGTCGAGACGACCCCGTTGGCGACGGCGGGGTCGCCCACATAGTCGACGACGACGGCGGCGCCGGCGCTTGCCAGGTGTCGCGCGATCGCGCTGCCGATCCCTGTCGCGGCGCCCGTGACGATGGCGACTTTTCCTTCCAGACGCATGGTGTCAACAGCCTCCTTTGCTTGAGCGTATGTATGTCATGTGGGCGCGCCTACGACCACCGCGAAGTTGGTGCCCTCCCAGTTGCCGCTACCGGGCCAGTGGAACGTGAACGCGATCCGGCTTCCGGGTTCGAGGCCGGCCGTCGGCAGATCGGCGAGATGGATGCCGAGGTCGGTGTCGTGGGTCTGAAGGTCGGCGGCCGTCGCCCAGCCATCGGTACTGTAGTGGACGCTCGCGGGAGCTTGCACCTCGATGCGCAGCACTTTTCCGGCTTTCATGAAGGTGCGCGGGTGGCTGAAGCGCCACGTCTGCCACGGCGGATCGGGAGCTTTTCCACCGTACCGTTCCCACACGGCCTCGGGCCGGTCGAACGCGTGGCCGAGCGCCGTGCTCGCGCAGAGCTTGATGAACTCCGCATGCGCCCACACCAGCGGGTTCGCGCTGCCGCTGGGCCGTCCGGGGTACAGCATACGCTCGGGAATGGCCTCGCTCTCCCAGACTTGCTCGGGGATCATGCCGCACGCGCTGCCCATCTTCATCATCGCTTCCAAGTACGGCGCGGCGTCCTCGCCGAGGCTGCACGCGTAGTGGCCGCGCTCCCCCGCCAACAGCGGCCAGGCGCGTCCGATTCCCGTGCCGTCGAAGGGCGAGCCGTCAGCGTGCTCGCCGTAGCCGTCGTCGGGATATCGGTGCCACGCCGCGCCGTTGGGGGTATCGACTTTGAGCAGTGCGTCGACGACCTTCACCGTCTGAACCACGCGCGGATCGTCCGCCTTGCGCAGGCCCATGCGCACGAGCTGAAGGAACTCGAGGCCCACCACGCGAGCTGCTGGGGCGCTGTCGGAATCCGCCGGCCGATTCTTGATCGGCACCCGCCCGCGCACGGCGGAGCGCAGATCGAGCGCCTCGGGCGGCGTGGTGCGCACGTAGTAGCCGTCGACGAAGGTCCAGCGCTCGATCTGGGCATTCCACGCGTCGGCGAGCTCGAGCGCGTAGGTCCGAGCCGGCCCGTCCAGGAACGCGGCGGCGCAGACGAGCGCGGAGATGCAGACGGCGAGCGTGAAGGGATTGAGCCCGGCATCCTCTTCCCAACGGTCCTGGCCGGTCACCGGACCTTCACGGGCGATGAAGGTCGCCGCGCGCTTGACCATCTCCTCGACGCGGGAGTCGCCGAGCGCGTCTCGTTGCGCGAGCGCCGAGGCAAGGAGGATGGGGAAGCCCGCTTCGTCGAGCTGGATGCCCTGCCAGAACGGCACGCCGTTGAGCCACTGATTCTGATACCAATGGCCGTCGTGCGTCTGCGTCGCCACGAGGTACTGGAGGATCGCGCGAGCGTCGCCGTGGCTGCCCACCGCGAGCAACCCCAGGGCCGTCTCCACCAGGTCGCGCGACCAGACCAGGTGATATCCTCCGCTATCACTGCGACTCTGACCCCAAGGGGTCGACATGCTGGCGACCGTGGCGCCGCGGAACACCTTGTCCTCGTGACACTTCAGCACCATCGCGGAGACCTCGACCTCGGCTCGTACCGGCGCATCGAGGCGCTCGATCCAGGTGCTGCGGCTGCGCGCCCGTTCGTGCCAGGCCCGCCAATCCTCGACGTGGCTCAGCCAGGCATGATCGAAGGGCATGACGAGGCTCGCTCGCGCCAACGTGGCGGCCCCCATCGGGTCCGCGGCGAAAGCCAGCGCAAGGCGCGCGCGAGGCGGGAGCTCGGCGAGCAGCGCGACGTTTCCCGGACCGGCTGCCGGATAGCTCCAGGTCATGCGCCCGTTGCGATCAAAATCTTGCCAGCCGTCGCTGACCCCGACATAGCCGCAACTCGCGCGCCGCACGGCATCGCTCCCGTCGTGGTCGCAGGCCAGCAGCGCCAGGGCGCTCTCTCCCCGTTGGGCGCAGAGCGCGACGTGCGTCCCGTCCGGGTCAACCCAGGCGCGGTTGTCGGCCCCATCGTCCCCCACGTGCGGTGCGAGGAGCGCATAGAGCGATAGGCCCTCACCCTCGAGATCCGCATCGATCAGGAGCGCGTCGCGGTACGGATCCGGGCAGATGCGCAGTCGCAACCGGAACCGCTCGTGCGTGTGCTCGATCGTGTACGCCGGAATCCCCGCCTGCGGGCTCTTCACCGAATAGCTGTCCATGCGCTTGACTTCGATCCAGAAGCCGTTGCCGTCGGCTACGATGAAGCCGAGATCCCTGATCTGCGGCGTGTCCACATGGGGATAGAAGACTTCGTTGACGATTCCGTAGCCGATCGTGAACCATGTGCGGGAAGAGCGCAAGCTCGTGCCCACGGTGTCCTTTGCGCTGCTGCTCCATGTCGGTGTGATGCCCGGACGTCCCGGGGCATCGAGACCTTGCCTCATCGAGAGCTCCCTATCTTCATGCCGCGAACCTTGCGGAGCTTGTGCTCGTTCTCATGAGTGCGAGCGCGATGACGAAGAGCGCCACCCCCCACAGGGCGGAGCCCCGATAGATGAGGCTCAAGGTCAAGCGGTGCGGACCCTGCAAGGGGCCGAGGGCATACGAGCCGATGCCCTCACCCAGCATGAGCGCGGCCACGAGCAGGCCCGAGGCGCGCGCTCGCTCCGCCGAATTCTCCTCGATCGCGAACGACATGCTGAACGGGAAGAAATAGCTGCAGGCGACGCCCGCGGCGGCGAAGAGGGCGATGAGCGCTCCCACGCCGTGCACGAACGACACGATGACGAAGGCCGCGGCGATGGCCAACGGCGAAAGCGCGTAGACGCGCCGGGGCGCGAGCCATGTGGTCGAGAGGCCGAAGGCCACGCGCGCCAGCGTCATGGCACCCCAGAATGCGGAGAGCGCCCAAGCGCCGGCTGCCTGCGAGCCGCCGCGATCGGTGTGCACGAAGATGCTGGCCCAGCTCCCGAACGTTCCTTCGCAGATGGCGTAGACGGCCACGGCGGCGGCGAACCACCAGAGGCGAGCCGGCACGCGCGTAGCCCTGGGCGGCGCCTTAGCGCCGCGCGCGCTTACGCCGGCGATGGTGGCCGACGCCGCGGCGGCGAGGGCGAACCCCAGGAAGACGAGCAGCGGCCAGGCCCACCAGTAGCCGCGCGCCGCCAGGACGTCGAGCAGCAGCGGGGAGATGGCCGTGCCGCCCCCGATGAGCGCGTTGAGGACGGTGACCGCCGCGGAGGCTCGATCCGCAAAGAGCAGCGTCGCCGCGTCGTTGACCGCGGCCAGCGTCAGGCCGAAGCCCATGCCCAGGCACGCGGTCTCCGCGAGGAGCAAGAGATACGAGAGCGTGCTTCCCGCCTTGAGCGCGCTGCCCATCAGCAAGGCGAGCGCGCCGAGGTTCGCCAGCAGGCCCAGACGGAACAGGCCGGCCAGGCCGAAGCGTTCAGCCACCCGGCCCGCAACCACCGCGCTGCCGATGGCGCCCAGCGTCTCGGGGAGGAAGAGCGTTCCGTATGCGCCGTTGGAGAGTGAGTACGGAGCGCTCTTGAGCACGTTCCCAAGCGCCGGGATCAGCACGAAGGCCAGCCCCTGGCAGAGGCCGGCGCCATAGATGACGGGGATGGCCAGCCTGGAGGGACTAGCTTGCGATGCTGCCGGCACGGAATCGGTCCTTGAGGTGCTCGGCGACGCGGATGGCCTGCGCCATGATCGTCAGGGAAGGATTCACCGCGCTTGCCGAGGGCATGAACGAGCCGTCGACCACGTAGAGGTTCTCCATCTCGTGCGCGCGGCAGTAGGGGTCGAGCACGCTGTAGGCCGGGTCGACGCCGAACCGTGCCGTGCCGCATTGATGCGCTACGGCTTCGATGCCCATCTTCTGGAACAGCACGATAGGGAAGCCGATCTTGCCGAGAAGCTCCTTGAGCTTGCGGGCGAGCCGCTCGTGCTCCGCGAGGTTCGTCGGCGTGTAGCTGAGGCGAATGCCGCCGTCGCCATCGAGCGAGACGCGATTCTCCGGGCGGGCCAAGTCCTCGGTGGTGATCCACCAGTCGACGGAGTGCGCGGCCATCCAGCGGAGAACTGGGGCAGGCACCCGCGGCCGCTGCGCCTCCAGGACGCCGCCCGTCGCCTTGCCCAGCAGCTGAATGTGACCGAGCGGATAGGGGAAGTCCGGGTCCCCTGAGTCGAGGTAGAAGTCGTTGACCCCGATCGTCTTCTGAAAGACGGTAGGGTTGCGCTCCGACGGCGAGATGGCGAGCACCGCCGAGTTGTTGTGGCACATGTAGTTGCGTCCGACCAGGCCGGATCCGTTGGCCAAGCCGTTCGTCTGACGCTCGGTGCGCGATGCCAGCAGCAGGGACGCGGAGTTGACGGCACCGGCCGACAACACGACGACGCGCGCCTCGATCGTCTCGCTGCCCTCCTCCGTCTCGAGCTCGACGCCGATTGCGCGGCGCCCTGTGGCATCGGTGAGCACGCGCCGCACGCGGGCCGCCGTGCGCACGCCGATCGAGCCCGCGGCCTGCGCGGGTCGAATGCCGCTCCACTCGGCATCCCCCTTGGCGTTGACCAGACACGGGAATCCGTCGCACGTGTTGCAGCGGATGCACGGGCTGGAATCGCGCTGGGACTCGTCGAGACGGACGGCGAGCGGCAGATGGAAGGGCCGCAAGCCGAGCCTTCGCAGACGCGTGAACACCTCGGCGATGCGCGGTTCGTGGCTGACGGGCGGAAAGGGGTAGGGATGCTCTTCAGGAGGCTCGGTCGGGTCCTCACCGCGCAAGCCGTGGACGAAGTACCACTGCTCCGCCGTGCGATAGAACGGTGCGAGGTCCTCATACGCGATCGGCCACCGTTGCGTCTCGCCATCGATGTGACGAACCGCGCCGAAATCGCTTACCCGGCGGCGCAGGGTGGCCGCGCCGTAGACCTTGGTGTTGCCCCCGACCACGTATGCGGCGCCCGGCCGGAACGGTTTGCCGCTCTCGTCCAGCCAGTGCTCCCGCGTGTGGTAGCGCTGTTCCCGAAAGACGGCACGCGGTTCCCAATTCTCTTTTTCTCGCGCAAGGTAACCGCCGCGCTCCAAGACCAAGATGCTCAGACCGGCCGGAGCCAGCGCCCGCGCGAGTGTGCCGCCGCCCGCTCCGGATCCGACGATCAGAACGTCTACGCGCACGAGGCGCATCGCGCAAAGAAAGGTAACCTACCGCTAACTGATATCGTCATTGTTAGCGTACTTACACGCGCCGCTGCGCGTATCCCTTGAGGTTACCTCTCTGCGCGGGCGATCAGTCTCTCCGGCCTGGTGCGCTCGAAGTACCAGTCGAAGATCGGCTCCAACGTTCCGCGCAGGCTCATCCAGTAGATGCGCCCCATCATCATTTTCATGAAGTGGTTGAGACGGCTCGGCGGATATTTCACGACGGGCGAGGTGTACGACCCGATGACGAAGGTCCCGCGTCCGTCACCCAGATCGACCGGGCAGTGTGTCCGCCCGTCGAAGGCTGCCGGCTCGCCCATCAGCGTCTTGGCCACCACCTTCGCCTCGAGATGCGCGCCCACGCCGGCCTTTGAGGTCGGCAGATTCGTGGCATCCCCGATGGCGAACGCGGTGTCGGTCCCCTGCACGCGCAGGCTTACCTTGTCCGTCACGATGAAGCCGCTGGCGTCGACCACGTTCGCCGGCTCGTAAGCGATCCGCGTGCCGACGAACGGCGGGATGATGACGGGCAAGTCGTACTGGATCTTGTCTCCCTCGATCGAGTGGATCGTGCGGCTCGCCGGGTCCACGCGGTCGACGTCGAAGAACGTCATGATCTCGATGCCTCGCTCCTTGAGGATGGGCTCGATGATCGCGTTCATCGGCTCGGCGGGATAGGCGCGCGGATACGGCGTGAAGAGCACCAAGCGCGTCTTCTCGCGCAGCCCTCTCTGCCGCAGGAGGTGGTCCGTCAGCAGGATGCCTTCCACGGGCGAGGGTGGGCACTTGCAGATGGGGGTGCTCTGCCCCAGGGCGATCGTGCCGCCGCGAAAGGCGTCCAGCGCGGCCCACAGCTTCTCCGCTTGCGCGACGTTCGAATGGAAGTTCCCGAACTGGGCCTCGACGTCGGCTAGCCCGGGGATCTGCGAGGAGTCCGTGGTCACCCCGGTGGCAAGGACCACGGAATCGTAGTCGTAGCGGATGCCGCCGCCCGTGGTGACCACGCGCTCCTTGAGGTTCACGTGCGTCACCGTCTCCTGCACCAGCCGAACGCGCGGGTCGAGGAGACGCCGCTCTTCGCGCAGGGCGTCGGGTTTGGCATGCTTGAATGCCACGTACAGCAGCGCCGGTTGAAAGAGATGCATCGGGGACGCGCTCAGGAGCGTCACGTCGAACCGGCGCTTGTCCAGAGCGTTGGCCACCATCGTGCCGCCGGTGCCCCCGCCGATCACGACCACGCGCGGCATGGCGTCAGCGCCTGACGATCTGCAAGACAACGACGATCCTGTCGCCTTGCTCGTCGATCGAGAGGATAGGGTTTCCGGTCTTGGCCGACCACGCCCGCACGTCGGCCTTGACCCCGGGATCGGTGGCCCAGAGCTCGATCACGTCGCCTGCCTTCGCCCGGCGATAAGCCATGGCCAGGTCCGTGATCGGTCCGGGGCACGAGGAGCCCCGCGAGTCGACGATCGTGTGTGCTACCGTGCTGGTGTCCATTGTCATCCTCAAATGAAGAGCGTCTCGCCGCCTTCGGCCATCTGCAGAAAGGTCGCGGCGCCGACCACGTCGTCGACCAGATCGTTGAAGTCGTCCTTCTTCAGACCCATCACGCCGCTCATCATCGAGCACGCGTAGACTTTGGCTCCCATCTCTTTGGCCTGCCGGAGCATCGCGTCCCACGAGGCCACGTGATTCGCTTCCAGCCCCTTGGCGAGGGCCGGAGCCATCTCGGCGAACTCCGCGGGGAAGGGCAGCTCCTGATGCTGCTTGGTGAAACCGCGCAGGGCAAAGCCCGTCACGAAGACGTTCATCTCCATCCCGAGCGCGGCGGCCGCCTGCGACATGACGCCGAGCGGAATGAACTTGTCCGCCGTGCCGCTGAACATGATGATCGAGACCTTGCTGGTCGTGGCGCCCTGCCCCTCACGGACCGGGCGAGTGGTGACTTCGGTGTTCATGGTGGATGCCTCTCCGGCAACTGATGGCGCGCGGAACGTGGCCCCGCGCACGCTTAGCATAGGCCGCGGATGGGAATGCGCGGCGAACGGACGGTGAACCGGATCTTCCCGGGGCCTTCTTCTGACCGCTCATCCGGCTCGCATATAATCTCCTCACGTCCATGGGGGTGATGAGATGGCCGACCGGTTGGCTTCATCGCGAACCGCCGATCGCGGGCGCCCGGCACGGCCTGCCCTCCGACTCTCCGTCAATGGCCGCGCAGTGGAGCTTCCGGAGGGCGAGGGCGAGCGGCCGTTGCTCTGGGTGCTGCGTGACCGGCTCGGGCTGAAGGGCACGAAGTTCGGCTGTGGCCACGGAGGCTGCGGCGCCTGCACGGTGCAGGTCGATGGCGACACGGTCCTCTCGTGCACGACGCCGGCTCGCGAGGTCGCGGAGAAGCGCGTGGTCACCATCGAGGGTCTCGCGGAGAGGCCTGACGATCCCCTCTTGCGCGCCTGGCTCGCCGACCAGGTGCCGCAGTGCGGTTACTGCCAGCCGGGCATGCTGATGGCGGCCGCCGCGCTCCTGGCGCACACTCCGGCGCCCACCGACGCGCAGATCGACGAGGCGCTCGCCGGCGTCCTCTGCCGCTGCGGCACGTATGGGCGCGTGCGCCGCGCCGTCCACCGCGCCGCCGAAGGGCGCTGGAGCGATGCGCCGTTTCCCGCCACGCCGCTACCGCCGGAACCGCCGCCGGGCAGCGGTCACGCCATCGTCTTCAATCCCTGGGTGAGGATCTGGACCGACGGCACGGTTACCGTCGTGATCGGCCACTCCGAGATGGGGCAGGGCATCGCCACCTCTCTGCCCATGCTGGTCGCCGAGGAGCTCGAGGTCCCGCTCCAGCGGATCCGCGTCGAGTTCGCGCCGGCCGACCCCGCCTACGACAACCCGATCCTCGGCATGCAGATCACGGTCGCCAGCACCAGCATCCAGACCAGCTGGCTGCCTCTTCGCCGCGCGGGTGCCGAGGTGCGCGAGCGCCTCATCAGCGCCGCGGCGGCCGCGTGGGGCGTTCCCGCATCTGCGTGCCGCGCCGAGCGCGGCGAGGTCTTCCATCCGCCGAGCGGAAGGCGCATCGGCTACGGCGACCTGGCCGAGCGCGCCGCCGCGCTCGCCGCGCCCCCGAATCCTCAACTCAAGACGCCGGAAGCGTTCCGCATCCTCGGCAGATCCACGCCGCGGATGGAGCTGCCCGCTCACGTCGCCGGGCGCACCATCTTCGGCATCGACGTGACGCTGCCGGGCATGCTGCACGCCACGGTGCTGATGCCCCCCGTCTTCGGCGCGCAGCCCGCGAGCATCGAGAGCGCAAAGGCGCGCGCGATCGCCGGCGTGCGCGACGTCTTCGCCATCGACGGCGCCGTCGCCATCGTCGCCGATCGCATGGATACCGCTCTGCGCGCGCGCGACGAGGTCACCGCCGAGTGGAGCGGCGGCGCTACGCTCGGCCTCTCCAGCACGGAGATCTTCGCCCGTTTCCGCCGAGCGCTGCGGGAGCGCCGGGGCGACCGCCTCCGCGACGGCGGCGACGTCGACCGCGCCTTCTCGGCTGCCGCCGCGATCGTCGAGGCATCCTACGAGACGCCCTATCTGGCCCACGCGGCGATCGAGCCGATGAACTGCACCGCGCGCATCGAGGAGGGTACGTGCGAGGTCTGGGTGCCCACGCAGGGGCAGACGCTCGCGCGGGCCGCCGCGGCCAAGGCCGCCCACCTGCCGTTGGAGGCGGTCCAGGTGCACACCACCTTCCTCGGCGGCGGCTTCGGACGGCGCTCGCGCCCCGACGTCGTGAGCCAAGCCGTGCAGATCGCCAAGCACGTGGGGCGCCCGGTGCAATTGCTCTGGCCGCGCATCGAGGATCTCCGCCACGACGCTTACCGCCCGGCGAGTCTGGCCAACGTACGCGCCGCGCTCGACGCATCGGGGCGCCCGATGGCGTGGGCGCACGCGATCGCCGGCCCTGAGCTGGCCTTCGAGAACATCGCCGTCGCCTACGAGATCCCCAACGTGCGCGTGGAGCGCGTACTCGAAGAGCCCGGCGTCCCCACGGGCTACTGGCGCTCCGTGGGCGGCTCACAGAACGCCTTCGCGGTCGAGAGCTTCGTCGACGAGCTCGCTCACGCGGCCGGCGCCGACCCCGTGGAGTACCGCCTCGGGTTACTCAAGAGCTCGCGCCACCGGGCCGTCCTGGAGCTCGCGGCTAGACGCGCCGGCTGGGGCGGCGCGCTGCGAGAAGGACGCGGGCGCGGCGTCGCCGTCTATTATGCGCACGGCGGCTGGTCGGCGCAGGTTGCCGAGGTCTCCCTTTCATCCGCTGGCGCTATCCGCGTCGACCGCGTCGTCTGCGCCGTCGACTGCGGCTTCCCCATCAACCCCGATACCATCGTCGCGCAGATCGAGGGCTCCGTCGCCTTCGGTCTCACCGCCGCCCTCACGGCCGCCGTCACCATCGAGGACGGTCACGTCCTCCAGCGGAGCTTCCGCGACTATCCGCTGCTCACCATCGCCGAGATGCCGACGGTCGAGGTGAACGTGCTGCCCAGCGCCGAGCCGCCCACCGGCGCCGGAGAGACCGGCGTCCCACCGATCGCCCCCGCGGTCGCCAATGCCGTCTTCGCAGCCACCGGTGTGCGCCTGCGCAGTCTGCCGCTACGGATGCCATGACTCTCCCTGCGTCACGACGACGCCAAGGGTCATGCCGCGGGTTGCGTGAACTCCGTCCATCCGATGCACTCACCTGAGGCGACGGACGCCGCAACCGGCCTCACTGCCGCGCGGGCGCAGGAGCTCCTCCAGCGCTACGGGCGCAACACGATCGCTCTGGAGCGCCCGCATCCGCTGCTCTCGTGGCTGCGTAAGCTCTGGGGTCCCGTGCCATGGCTGCTCGAAGCCGTGGTCGTCTTGACGATCGCCACCCGGCGCGATGCCGACGCGCTAGCCATTGCGTTTCTGCTGCTCTTCAACGCCACGTTGGCGCAGCTCCAGGAGGGGCGAGCCCAACGCGCCGTCGAGCTCTTGCGCAAGGCGATCGTCGTGCAGTCGAAGGTCTTGCGCGATGGCATCTGGCAGACCATGGCTGCCGCCGAACTCGTCCCCGGCGACGTCATTCATCTCGGCCTGGGAGACGTGGTGCCGGCCGATGCCCGCCTCCTACGCGGAAGCGTCGAAGTCGACCAATCGGCCATCACCGGAGAGTCGCTTCCGCGCGATGTCGAGGTCGGTGGAGTCGCCTACGCCAGCTCCCTCGTCAAACGCGGCGACGCTCTCGCGGCCGTCACGGCGACGGGATCGCAGACCACCTACGGCAAGACCGCCGAGCTGGTCCGCGCCGCGAAGGCCACCGGCAGCCTCGAGCGCCTCGTTCTCCGCCTCGTACGCACCCTCACGACGATCACGCTGACCGTCATCGCGGCCGTGGTCGTGCAGGCGGCGCGCCTCCATCTCGCGCCGCTCGACGTCGCGCTCTTTGCGATCATCCTGCTCCTGGCATCGGTTCCCGTGGCCTTCCCGGCGGCATTCACGCTCGCCACGACGCTCGGCTCTCTCGAGCTCGCCCGCCACGGAGTGCTCGTGACTCGCCTGACGTCCATCGAGGATGCCGCCTCGATGGACGTGCTCTTCACCGACAAGACCGGCACCATCACCAAGAACGCGATCGCCGTCGCCGAGGTGGTGCCCTTCGCCCCATATGCCGTGGAGGACGTCTTGGCGCTGGCGGCTGCAGCCTCTGACGCCTCGGGGCAGGATCCGATCGATCTCGCCGTGCTGCACGAGGCACGCGCACGCAAGATCGATACCTCCGCGCTTGCGGCGCACGCCTTCGAGCCCTTTGATCCCGCTACCAAGCGCTCTTCGGCGTCCGTACGCTGGCGCGGCGGCGACGGCGTCGCCTACAAGGGCGCGCCGCCCGTCCTCGAGGCCCTCTGCGCCAATGCTCCGCCCGGGCTCGCGCGCGAGCTCACTCGCCTCGCCTCGGCGGGCTATCGCGTGATCGCCGTCGCCTGCGGTCCCGACGGCGCGGTCGAGCCAGTCGGGATGATCGCACTGGCGGACCCTCCACGCGAAGACGCAGCCGCGCTCGTGCGCACGATCCGCGCCCTGGGCGTACGCATGGCCCTCCTGACGGGGGACGGCATCGAGACCGCCAAGCACGTCGCCCAGACCGTCGGCATCGAAGGATCGGCCTGCGACCACGACGCGATCGTGCGCGACCCCTCGCTGGTGGACCGCTGCGCCGTCTTTGCCTCGATCTTTCCGGACGACAAGCTCTCGATCTTGCGCCACGCCCAGCAAGCCGGCCACGTCGTCGGCATGACCGGCGACGGCGTCAACGATGCCCCCGCGCTCAAACAGGCCAATATCGGCATCGCCGTCTCCACCGCTACCGACGTCGCCAAGGCCTCAGCAAGCGTGATCCTCACCCAGGCGGGGCTGACCAACATCGTTCCCGCCATCGAGGTGAGCCGCCGCATCTTTCAGCGCATGCTCACGTACACGATCGTCAAGATCGTCAAGTTCTTCGAGATCACCTTCGTCCTCGGCCTCGCCTTCTTCCTGACCGGGCGCTTCCTCCTGACGGCGGAGCTGATGGTCGCGCTCCTCCTCTTCAACGACTTCGTGACGCTCTCGATCGCAACCGACCGCGTCTCGTTCTCGCACGGCTTCGATACCTGGCGCGTCGACCGCGTGGTCCGCGCGGCTGTGCTCGTCGCCGTCCTCACCGCGGGAACCGTCCTGGGCATCGTGTGGTACGCGGCACGATACGCCGCCCTCGACCCTGCGCAACTGCAGACGCTCACCTTCTACGCCATCGCCGTCATGGGCCAGCTCTCCCTGCTGGCCGTGCGCGAGCGCGGAGCGGTCTTCGCGCGCGCCCCTTCCGGATGGCTTCTCGCCTCGACCGGCGCCGCCATCGCCGCGGCGGCCCTCATTGCGTTGCGCGGCCTCATCTCGGCGCCGTTGTCCCCGCAGCTCGTGCTGGATGCATCCGCCGCCCTCGCGGCCTGCGCCGGCGCTCTCTTGTTGATCAAGATCCCCATCTTCCGCGGAGCCGAGTTATGAGCGAGCGAGCAGGATCGGGCGCCACCGACGCGAACCGATAATTTGCAGATGGTTTGCAAATTGGTATCCTCCCAGCCGGCGTACACGCTGGCCATCGCCACCCGCCCGCCGCCGGTCTCCGCTCCGCACGAATCGACGCTACCCGTTCTAGCGGAGACCTCTCATGCTATCCATTCGCGCCGTGCGCCATGACGCTGGCTGCCCCGTTGCCACAGTCGAACTGCGCCTCCGTTTCTCGCAGCAGCGATCGTCGTTGTTCGCAAGGTAACGTCCATGATCGATCTCTGGAATCCGCAGGCCCAGACGCTCGAGGGCGCCGGCGCCGTGCTTCTCACCGCCACCATCTTGGGCATGGTCCACGGAGTGACTCCCGACGAGCACACCTGGCCGATCACATTCAGCTATGCCGTCGGCAGCTACAGCACCAAGGGCGGCATGCGCGCGGGACTCCTCTTTTCGCTCGCCTTCACGGTGCAGCGCGCCATCGCCTCCGAGCTGGCGTACTTCGCGCTGGCGCGCATCCTGGAGCAAGAGCGCTGGGAGTACTTCATCTACACGGTCGTCGGCCTCGTCATGGCCGCCTCGGGGTTCTACGTGCTGAGCCGCGGCTCGATTCCGCACCTGTTCCACGTCCATCCCATCGGCGCCGACGCCGCCCGGCCTCCCGAGTCCGAGGCGATGCCCAGACTCTGGGGCTACATGCCGCTGGTCCACGGCTTCATCGCGGGTTGGGGCACGGGGGCGTTCGCCCTCATCGTGTACGCCACGCTCGCGCCGGCGATGCACAGCCCGTGGCTGGCCTTCCTGCCGGGCCTTTTCTTCGGATTGGGCACCATGGTGATGCAGGTACTGCTTGGCGGCGCCCTCGGCGCGTGGATGGCGCGGCGACGCCTGCCGGAGTCCGCGATGAAGCGGCTCGCGCAGATCGTGAGTGGTCAGACCCTCGCGTACGGGGGCATCGCGTTCGCCGTGGCGGGCGCCGTCGGGTTGTTCGACCCCGCTCTCTTCGCGTGGTCCTTCGACACGGGAATCCGCGTGCACAACCTCGCGCATCTGGGCGTCGGCTTCCTCTTGGTGGTGGTGGTCGTCTTCGTGATCGCGGGGCACGCGTTCTACCGCGGCTTGCGCGCGGTCGAGGGCATGCAGCCACGACATCCCGGACTTTGAAATGCGCATCTCCGCGTCGGTTTGCCGTTGCGCGCGGGCATGCGCGGTGTTATAATAGCGCAACCGCATATCGACTACAGTAACCGATAATCGGCTATCTACGAGCCACATCGTCGTACTGTACGCATCCTGTTGGGAGGCACGAGCAGTAGTGAGCATGCGTCATCCGATCGATCGTCGCCGCTTCCTCATCGACGCCGGTGCAACGGCCGTTGCAGCCGGCTTGGTCTCGCCGGCCATGCTCCGGCCGGCCATCGCGCGCGCGGCGGGCGCGGAGATTCCCGTGGGCGTCATGGTTCCCCTGACGGGCGGCGGTTCGCCGTATGGCCCGAACATGCTGAAGGCGGTTCAGCTCACGGCGGACGCGATCAATCGCGCCGGCGGTCCCCTCGGCCGCAAGATCGCGCTCTACACCGGCGACACGCAGACCAAGCCCGACGCCGCGGTCACGCTGGCGCAGAAGCTGATCAGCCTCAACCACGTGATCGCGATCATGGGCACGTGGTCGAGCGCCGTCACCCTGGCGGTCCTTCCCGTGACCACGCAAGCCGGCATCCTGGAGTTGAACACCTCCGGCGCGCCGGACATCACGGCACCGAAATACCGCAAGCTCGTCTTCCGCACCCAGCCGACCGACGAGCCCTACGGCGTGGTGATGGCGCGCTTCGCCAAGCAGAAGGACTATCGCAAGGTCGCCATCATGGCGCTCAACAATCCGTACGCGCTGGCGCTGCGCGACGCGTTCGAGCGGGAGTGGAAGCGCCTGGGCATGCCGGCGCCGACGGCGGCGGTGGTCTACAACCCAAGCCAGTCGTCGTATGCCGGAGAGCTCCAAAAGGCGTTGGAGCAAAAGCCGGACCTGCTCATCATCGCGGGCTACACGCCCGATGCCACCATCATCTCGAAGGAGTGGTACGCGGCGGACGTCAAGACGCACGTCATGGGCCCCGGCTTCGCGTTCAACAGCTCGTTCGTCAAGGCCGTCGGTGAGAACGTGACCAACGGGTTCTATGCCGTGGACGGCGTGCCGCCCGTGGATCAGCCGGGCTACAAGGCCTTCGCCGACGAGTTCAAGGCGGCCACCGGCGCCAGCCTGGCCGAGAGCTTCTGGGCGGCGCAGGCGCACGATCAGATCAACCTCCTGGCGCTGGCCGTGGAGGCGGCGAAGTCAGATAGCCCCGCCGCGATCGCGGCCAAGATGCGCGACGTCGCCAACCCGCCGGGAACGCCGGTCTACGACTTCGCCTCGGGCGCCAAGCTGCTGCGCGCGGGCAAGAAGGTCAACTACCAGGGCGCATCGGGGCCTTGCGACTTCGACGAATCGCACAACATCGTCTCGAACTTCGCCGTCTGGACGCTCGAGGGGATGGGACTCAAGCAAGTCGCGCTCTTCACCGCGAAGGAGCTCGGCACCAGCGCTTCCTAGACGATGCTGACCATCCTTGCGCAACACGCCGTCGACGGTATCGTGCTGGGAGCGATTCTCGCGCTCCCAGCGCTCGGGCTGGCGCTGATCTGGCGGGTGCAGGGCTTTCCGCACCTGGCCCACGGGTCGTTGATGACCGTGGCGGCCTATCTGGCCTGGGCTGCCGCGACGGCGTGGCAGCTGCCGCTCCCGATCGCCATCGCCGTCGGCTTGGCCTCGGCGATGGCCCTCGGCGTGGCCATGCACCTGGCGGTCTACCGGCGCCTCGCCGGCAGGCCGATGCTTAGCCTCTTCATCGCGTCGGTTGGCTTGGAGCTCTTCCTTCGCTATGGCGTCGTCTTCGTTTTCGGGAGCGACTTTCAGACGTTCCCGCTGCCCGCCGAGCGCGGCATGCGGCTCGGACTGGTCGTGGTCCGGCCGCTCGACCTGCTGCTTGCCATCGTCGCGCTTGCGGCCCTCGCGGGCGTGTGGTGGATGTTCCGCGGAACGCAGGTCGGCCGGCGCATGCGCGCCATCGCGGACAACGCGAGCCTTGCTCGCGTCTGCGGCATCAGCCCGAACCAGGTGCTGATCGCCATGTGGCTCCTGGTCTCGCTGTTGGCGGGTGCCTCCGGGATCCTGCTGGGCATCCGCGACGTGATCTCGCCGACGCTCGGGTGGGACGTGCTGCTGCTGGCGTTCGCCGCGGCGATCCTAGGCGGCATCACCAATCCGTTCGGCGCGGCGATCGGCGCGTTCTTGATGGGCCTGGTGAGTCAGATCGGCATCATCTGGCTGCCCGGCAGCTACGAGGAGGGGATCGCGTTCGGGCTGATCGCCATCGTCCTCATGCTGCGCCCCCGCGGCCTCTTCGGCGAGTCGGTGCGCGCGTGAGCTATCTCTACACGGTCGTGGCGTTCGCCTCCATCTACGCCATGCTGGCCATCGGCCTCAATCTCCAGATGGGCTTGACGGGCATCGTGAACTTCGGATACGTGGCGTTCGTGGCGATCGGCGCCTACACCAGCGCGATCCTCACGGTGGGTCACGGCTGGCCGCTGGTCCCCGCCTGGATCGCCGCGATCGCGCTTGCCTGCGCCGTGAGCTATCCGCTCGGCCTGCTGACCATCCGCCTCGGCGGCGACTACTTGGCCGTGGTGACGCTGGGCTTCTCCGAGCTCGTCGCGCTCTTCATCCTGAACGAGCGTTGGCTGACCCGCGGCGCGATCGGCATCGTGGGCATCCGCAAGCCCTTTGCCGCCTTTGGGCCCGCGGCGTCGACGGAGCTCTCCCTGCTGCTCATCATCGCCCTCACCGCGCTCACCACGCTGCTGGCTTGGCGCATCGCCAAATCGCCCTTGGGGCGGCTGCTGCGCGCCATCCAGGCGAACGAGGCGGCGGTGCAGGCGCTCGGCAAGAACACGGTGAGCTACAAGGTGCTGATCTTCGTGATCGGCTCCGGGATCGCCGGCCTGGCCGGAGCCCTCTACGCGCATTGGATCCAGTACATCTCGCCGGAGCAGTTCTCGCCCGACGTGACCTTCAACACCTTCATCGCCCTGATCCTCGGCGGTGCGGGAAGCCTCCTCGGACCGATCGTGGGAGCGGCGGTGCTGATGCTCTTCCTCCAGGGGTCGGTGGTGCTGCCGGACTACGTGCACTTCTTGAATGCCGATCAGATGGCCGCCTTGCGGTTCATGATCATCGGCCTGGTGCTCGTCCTGCTCATCACCTTCCGTCCCAACGGCATCATGGGGCGCCTCCCGGAGCGCGCCGCGCGCAAGGACGAGGTGACGCCGTGAGCGCCGGCTCGTTGCTGACGGCGGAGTCGATCGAGAAGAGCTACGTCGGCAGCCGTGTGCTCAAGGGCGTCTCGATCGAGCTCCGGCCGGGACGGATCACGGCGCTGATCGGCCCCAACGGCGCCGGCAAGACGACGCTCTTCGACGTCATCACCGGCTTCGTGCGGGCGGACGCCGGGCGGATCGTCTACCAAGGGCGCGAGATCACCTCATTGGCCGCCTACCGCCGCGCGCGCCTCGGCATCGTGAAGACGTTCCAGATCCCCCACGAGTTCGGCGAGCTCACCGTCGAGGAGAACATCCTGGTCGCGGCCGCGGGCCAGGTGGGAGAGCGCTTCCCGAGCGCGCTCTGGGCCATGGGCGCCATCCGCCGCCAGGAGGCGGCGAACCGCGAGCGAGCGGGGGAGCTGATGGAGTTCCTCGGCCTGCACGCCAACCGCGCCATGCGTTCCGAGATGCTCCCGGCCGGCGACAAGAAACTGCTCGAGCTCGCGCGCGCGCTCATGGCCGATCCGACGCTTTTGATGTTGGACGAGCCGCTGGCGGGCGTCCCCGCGGGGGTCGGGTCGCGCATCATGGAGCACCTGACTCAATTGCGCGACCGCGGCATGACGCTGCTGGTCGTGGAGCACAACCTCGAGGCGGTGATGCGCATCGCCGACTGGGTCTACGTGCTGGTGGACGGAGAGCTCTTGGCCGCGGGGTCTCCTGCGCAGGTGCAGGCGGACGAGCGCGTGCAGAGAGCGTACTTGGGGGCGTAGCGCGGAGATGGCACTCTTCGAGATCGCTGGGCTCGAGTCGGGATACGGCGGCCAGCACATCGTCAAGGGCGTGACCCTGAACGTCGGCCGCGGCGAGGTGGTGGCGTTGATCGGCCCCAACGGCGCGGGCAAGTCCACCCTGCTGACCACGGTCGTCGGACTGCTGAAGCCGCGGGCCGGCACCGTCACGCTCAACGGGCGCGACATCACCGGCATCGACCCGGAGCGCACGCTTGCTGCTGGGCTGGCCTACGTCCCGCAAGTCGGCAACATCTTTCCCTCGCTCTCGGTGCTGGAGACCTTGCGCGTCTGCTATCGTCGCGAGAGCTTCTCCTCGGCCCTCCGCGAGATGTTAGAGCTCTTTCCGCGGCTGGAGACGCGGCTCCATGCGCGGGCGGGTCTGCTCTCGGGCGGCGAGCGCCAGATGCTGGCGATCGCGCGAGCGCTGATCAACCGGCCCTTCGATCTGATCGCGATGGACGAGCCCTCCGCGGCGCTCTCCGTGGACAATCTCAAGGCGATCTTCGAGCGCATCGACTGGATCCGCCGTGCCGGCATCTCGGTGCTGCTGGTGGAGCAGAATGCCGTCCAGGCTCTGCGGATCTGCGACCGGGCGTACGTGATGGAAGGCGGGCGCATCGTCCTGGAAGGCACCGGCGCCGAGCTCTTGAGCTCCAGCGCGGTGCGCGAGCACTACCTGGGCATCCGTTGATGACGGACGCCTACGCGCTCTGCGCCGCCATCCGCGACGAACTGGCCGCGAGAACGGGCCGCGGCGGCGAGATCGTCTTCGGGCCGGCCTTGGAGACCTCCGACATCCCGCAGGCCCGGCATCTGCGCGCTCGCGGCGCGCATTTCCTGTGGGTGGCGCTCCCGCTGCGCGGGGTGCCCTTCTGGGAGGCCCATGTGGGCGTCGTGGTCGACCCCGTGACGCTGAGGGCACGGAGCGGCATCCACCGCGCGGCCTCCTCGGAGATCGGGAGGCGACTCTTCGCCGCGCTCGAGCCGGAGCGTGAGGCCTTGGCGCTCGAGACGAGCGATGCCGCGCTCGCCGAGGAGGTCCAGTATCTCGGCTGGGAGCGCGACCTGCCGCACGACGCCGCGATCGCGGCGCTCTGCGAGCAGGCGGAATCGGTGCTGACGTGGGCCGAGACGGCGAGCGCCGCCTTACGGCCACAAGAAAGGAACGACCGGAGTTGAGGACAGGATACCGAGCCGCGCGCGTGTTCGACGGTGTGGCCGCGCAGCCGCTGGCGGACGGCATGGTCGTCGTCGAGGACGAGCGCATCGTCGCAGTCGCGCGCGTGGCCGACGGCGTGAGCGTAGACCGTACCGTGGACCTGGGCGACGCGACGCTGCTTCCCGGCTTGATCGACGCGCACGTCCACCTGGTGTGGAGCGCGTGCGGCATGCCGCACGAGGTGGTGGCAAGCGAGGGGGCGCACATGACGGTTCTGCGCGCCGCGCGGAACGCGCGCCTGCACCTCGAAGCCGGCGTCACCACCATCCGCGACGTCGGATCGACGGACGGCATCGCGTTGGACATCGCCCAGGCGATCGACCTGGGAGTCGTCCCGGGGCCGCGCGTGGTGGCCGCGGGCCGCGCCATCGCGATGACGGGGGGGCACGCTCACTACCTGGGGCGTGAGGCCGACGGCTGCGACGCCGTGCGCCATGCCGTGCGCAGCGAGATCAAGGCCGGCGCGCGCTGCATCAAGCTCATGGCCTCCGGCGGCGTCTACGGCCACGCCGAGGAGATCGGGAATCCCCAGCTCACCGTGCCGGAGATGGCCGTCGCCATCGAAGAGGCGCACAACGCCGGCAAGCGCGCGACGGCGCACGCGTACACGCCGCGTGCCATGGCCAACGCGCTCGACGCGGGCGTCGACTCCATCGAGCACGGGAGTTTCCTGACCCCTGAAGTGGCCGAGCGCATGCGCGCCCGCGGCTGCTATCTCGTACCGACGCTCTCCGTCTACCAGGCGATGCACGACGGGGCGGCGAGCTTCGATGCTCCGGAGTACCTGCGGCGCAAGACGATTCAGGTCATGGAGGCCAGCCGGGCGGCCTTCCGATTGGCGCGCGAGATGGGCGTGCCGCTGGCCGCGGGCACCGATTGCGGCTCTCCGGGGCATCCGCACGGTACCATCGCCAACGAGTTGGCGCTGATGGTCGCGTGCGGCGCCAGCCCCGTGCAGGCGTTGGGTTACGCCACCGCGGCGGCGGCGGCGCTCTTGGGCCTGGAACGCGAGATCGGGACGCTCGAGCCGGAGAAGCGCGCCGACCTGGTGGCCGTGGCCGGGAACCCGCTTGACGACATCAACGCCGTCCGCGGCGTGAAGCTGGTGGTGCGCGACGGCCGCGAGATCTTCCCGACGTGGCAGACCAAGGAGGCGAACCGATGAGCGTGCTCTTCCGCGATGCGTTGCTCTGGGACGGGCTGGCGCCGGAGCCGCGTCCCCACATGGACGTCCTGGTCGACGACGGAACGGTGACCGAGGTGCGGAGCTCCTCCCAGGCGCGGGGCGTCAGCGATGAGCACGTGGTGGATCTCGGCGGAGCGTGCCTGATGCCCGGCCTCATCGACATGCACGTGCACGTGATGTGGAGTGGCTCGCCGGACCCCGTCTCCGTGGTCGACTCCGAGGGCGAGCAGCTCACGGGTCTCCGCGCCGTGGCCAACGCGCAGGCGCAGCTGCGTAGCGGCGTGACCACGGTGCGCGACCTCGGCAGCAACTGGGATCTGGCCATCTCCGTCTCGCGCGCCGTCTCGCGCGGATACATCGAGGGCCCGCGCGTGGTCGCCGCCGGGCGCACCATCATCATGACGGGCGGCCACGACCCATTCTGGGGCATCGCCGCCGACGGACCCGACGCCGTCTTGCGCGCCGTGCGAACGCAGATCTACGCGGGAGCCGGCATCATCAAGGTCGCCGCGACCGGCGGCGTCTACGGGCGCCCGGAAGGCGAGGAGATCGGTCAAAGCGAGCTGAGCTACGAGGAGCTCGCCGTCGCCGCCGGCGAGGCGCATCGCTTCGGGCTCAAGGTCGCCTCGCACGCGCTGGGCTCGCGCGGCATCGCCGATTCCGTCCGCGCCGGCGTCGACACCATCGAGCACGGGATCTTTCTCACGGAGGAGATCGTCGCCGAGATGAAGCGCCGCGGCACGGCGCTCACGCCGACGCTCCACATCTACCGCACGATCGCCGACGGCGAGGGCGCGGGCATCCCCGCGTACGCCGTCGAGAAGGCCCGAAAAGCGGTGCGCGCGCACCGCGAGGGCTTCCATATGGCCATGGAGGCAGGCGTTCCGATCGTCGCGGGGACCGACGCCGGATCGTGCAACACGCCGCATCCCTCGCTCATCCAGGAGCTCCGCTGCCTGCGCGACTACGGCATGCCGACCGACGCCGTGCTGCGCGCCGCGACGAGCGCCGCCGCGGCCGTTCTGGGCAAAGCGGACGCATTTGGAACGGTGGAGCCCGGCAAGGCCGCCGATCTGCTGGTGGTGGACGGGAATCCGATCGACCGTCTCGACGACCTGCTGCGGGTCCGTTACGTCATGCGGGCGGGGCGCCTGGTCTCCGCTCCGGCGGTCATGAGCCGGTGACCGTAGAGCGCGTAGGTGACGGCGCGCTCGCTGATGCGTGCCGCCGCCTCGCGCACCAGCGCACCGATGCGCTCGATGTCGTGCTTGTCCTCGGGAAGATCGAGGAAGCTCAGGCTGATGCCTCCGATCGGCCGCCCCTCCGGGCCGACGACGCCCGCCCCGATCGCGGAGATGCCGACGACGCTCTCACCGCGCGTCATGACCCACCCCTTGCGCTTGGCCTCGGCCAAGTCTTCGTCGAGCTCCCGCCGCGTGGCGATGGAGCGCTCCGTGCGGCCGGCGATCTTTCCCTTGCCCAGCACGCGATCGAGCTCGGCGGCCGAGAGATGGACCAGCACCGCCTTGCCCACAGCCGTCGTGGCGATCGGCAGGCGATCGCCCGCGGTCCAGGTGACGCGCACGGGGCGGCTACCCTCGTGGTGTGAGACGATGACGGCCTCGCCGCCGTCCATCACGCCGAAGTACGCGGTGAACCCCGTCTCGTCGACGAGGCGGGCCAGCGTCTCGGAGATGACGCCGAAGAGCGGATTGCTCTTGACATACAGGCTGCCGATCTCGAATGCCCCAAGGCCCACGCGATAGCGCGCATCGCGCTCGCCGCGTTCCAGATAGCCCGCCGACACCAGGGTACCGAGCAGCCGCATCACGATCGTGCGCGTGAGCCCGACGCGCCGCGCGATCTCGGCAGCGGTGAGCTCGTGCTCCGTCTCGCTGAAGCACGCCAACACCCGAAAGGCCCGCTCGACCGTCTGCGATGTCTCCATCTCTTCCTTCCGACACCCGGTGCTTCGCGATGGGGATGGAGCGAACCTAGGAGCCGGTACCGCAGGCTGAGCTCGATGATGCGCGCCATCGGGTTGGATTGCGGCACGTATCCCGCGCGGCCATGGGCCCACGGCAACGCGGGGTGGACGCCGTCGTTCGTGGGGACGCCGTTTCCCACCGCATAGGGCTGGGAGAACCCCGCCGCCTCTGGGACGCGGCCGCGTAAAGCGGGTCGCCGCCGGCGTATCCCGGCGGGCCGATCAGATACGGATTGCCAAGCAGCTGCGTGGGGCTGCAGACGCCGAGCAGGTTGGCGACGTCCAGCACCGCCGTCAGCCGCGCGCTCACGGCATCTTCCACGTGCAGCGAGATCAGCGTCTGCGCGCCGCATCGTACGGGCGCGACGGATCGCGCAGAAAGTCGTAGTTGTAGCCGGGGTTGACGTAGTTGTCGTTGGGGACCTGGACCGGCTGGTGCGTCGCCGGATCGAAGATCCAGGTCATCTTGCCGTTGCCGTACGGATACCCCGACTCGTAGGAGATGGAGGGGACGAGGCCGCCGCGCCTGGCCCACAGCTCGACACCGCGCGCACGCAGCTCTTCCGCGTTGGTCGGCACGCCCACCCCGCTCGGGCTCCCGCCCGAGGCCACGGCCGAGCGGAAGTTGAACGGCAGGACGTCGATCAGGTTCGTGTCGCGATCGGCATAGTATGCCACGCGGAGCTGCATGCGTCCGCTGTCTTCGAAGGAGTAGGTGAAGTCGTTGGCCGTCTCCGGCGCCAGCGGCCCCAACGGCGCGGGGTAGGCGAAGTCGGTGTGACCGGTATAGCGACTCCCGCCGGTCAAGGCAACGCCTGCGTCCAGGGTCGGCCCCTTCCTCGAAGGTCCCATGCGAGGCCAGAGGAGACCTCCGCAGCGCGCCTGAACGTGGGGCCTCCGGTCTGTGGGCGCGCCAGGAAGGCAAGGTTGGTCATGCACGCACGCAACACGACGATCGCGGTCGCAGCGCTGGCGGTCGCTCTCGCGGCAAGCCTCGCACCTGCGCCGGCGGTCGCGCAGGAGATTGTCGCGATCAACGACACGCAGAGCCTCGCGGGCACGTCGATCCACAGCTGGACCAAGACCGACGCGGCCGGCAACGTGATCGCGCTGGGCGTGACGTTTCCGGCGGCGCTCCTGAACGCGCTCCCGGCCGAGACCACGGAGACGGTTCTTGAGATCCCGCGGGCCGCGCGGCAGACGCCGTTCACGCACATCGCGATCGACTGGAATCCCAAAGGACACGAGCCCGAGGCCATCTACGGCTTGCCCCACTTCGACGCCCACTTCTACATGATCACCGAGCCGGTCCGCGCGGCGATGACGGCCACCGGTGACGATCTCAAGCGGGTCGAGATGAAGCCCGATCCGCAGGTGGTGCCGGCCGGCTATGTGGCGACGCCCGGGGGCGTGCCGCGCATGGGGGCGCACTGGGTCGATCCCGCGAGCCCGGAGTTCCACGGCGAGCGGTTCACGCAGACCTTCATCTACGGCTTCTACGACGGCCGCCTGGCGTTCGCGGAGCCGATGTTCACGCGCGACTATCTCCTGACCAAGCCCCACTTGGAGAAGCCGATCGCCCAGCCCGCCGTCTATCCCGCGGGCAAGCGCTTCCCCACGGGCTACGTCATCTCATACGACGCGCAGGCGCAGACGTACACGATCGCGCTCACGGGCTTTACGGCGCGCTGATGGCCACGAGCTGTTCCGGGTCGTACGGCGGCGGCGGAGGTTCGCCCACCGCGACGCCGGCGGGCCCGGTTCCGAGCCCATCGTAGCGAACGAGAGTGGCCATCGGCGAGTGATGGCCGCACCGATCCGAACACAAGGTCGAGCGTGCGCCCGTACGCCGCGACCACATCGGGATGCTGGAGAAAGGCGTCCGCGAATGCGGGGATCTCCGCATACCCACCAGGCGGGCGTGGAGTCCAACCCCAACCCGCGTCCCCAGAGCGAGCCCCAATGTCATCTACCATGGCATGGATGTCGGCCGTCTCAAGGGCCCTGCAAATCGTCTGGCTGCGCAGGAGCACGGCGACATCGTAGAGGTGTCGCATTTTCGTCCCGATCCTTTGAAACTCGCCGGGATCGGCGATCGCCACGCTGGCGAGATGATGCAGCGCAGACAGCTTCTCCAGCAGCGTTCGCTCAGGAGCCAACGTAGGGATCTCGACCGCCGCAAACTCGAAGAACTCGCTCTCCGACGCGCCAAGATGGCCAATCGCCACGGTTGCCATGTACGACTTGAACGCGCGTGCCCCGTGCGGCTCAGGCCCGCCGCGGGTTCCTAGCTCAAGAAGCACCCGACTGCCGGTTAGCGCCGCGTGGCCATGCTTCTGATCGTAGGGGAGCTCGGTGCGTCGATGGACTCCCTTCTCAGCGTTGCTTTCTCCAGCAGCCAAGCCCGTGTCATCCGGCACTCGTTGTGTGAGGGTCTTGAGCGCTCGCTCATACGCGCCCTTGGACGAGCCCTCGGGAAGGACGACGATGGCGTCGACGTCCTCCGACATCCGCTCGATGAGCTCCCAGCCCTTAGATAGGCTCGTGCCACCCTTGAAGATGACCATGCCATCCTGAGGCAACGGCTTCGACAGCGAGCGAAGCACCTCCGTGATCCAATAATCTCGTTCGACAAAGGCTTGCGGATAGCCGAGATGCCGTGCGGTCGCATCGACGAGTGCCGCGAAGTCTTCGGGCGATGCTCGCAAGAGCCGGCTACCGACTGCTCCAGCTCATCGCACACGCAACCAGATACACCGTCGCCATGATCACCGTCCTTATGGCGAATGCCCTGGAACCACTACAGCCACTCACCAGGGCGCCGGCGCTCCATCGCCGCTAGTGGTCGTACCGTGCGCCTTGCCCCGTCCTTGTCGCCGTGACGTGCACGGTCTGTGCAACGAAGGCGTTGAGTTTGGTGCGCTGGTCGATCACGACGTCCTTGCCGTGCGCGAAGTTGTGCGCGAACAGACCGCCGAGCCCCAGCGTAGCGAAGCCGATGATCGTTGCGGTGGACGACGCGCCCTTCCGGTCCTGCTCGGCTTGCGTCTGGTCCACGTTGGAGAGCTGGATGCGCCCGCCGTCAGCGGAGGATATCCAATCAAACTGTAACGCCAGGGACCCGGAGTGGCCGTTACCGCCAGCGTGATCCACCTTGGCGACGCTCCCTTCGCCCTCGGCCCCGGCGGGGATGACGACCATGCCGTCGACGACGACATCTCGGGCGCACTCGATCTGGAACGTGTCGCCCACCTTGGCCGAGGATGAGGAAAGGGAACCGACGACGTGGACGGGCACGTGCGTACCGCCGGGGACCGTCACGACGGTGCCCTGGGGCGGTGACGCCAACGCATCTGGGGCGGGAGTAGCAGTGGCCGAGTCCGCCGGTGTCGGGGCTGATACTTGAGCACCGGCGGGTGCAAGGGACGAGAGCAGAAGCGCGCTCCAAAGGACCGCATAGGAGAGTTTCACGAATGACTCCTCCAGATTGAGACGCCAGCACTTGTGGGCAAGCGGAACAACACTGCACAAGCGACAGGCGTTAGCGCCGTCGCTTGCGCGCGTTTAGAGGATATAACCCTGGCACGCATCGTAGCAGACCGCTCCGGCGTGTGAAAGACCCTCGGGGCGGCCTGCCCACGACTCCGAGAGCCGTCGTCCGTCCGTAATCATGCCGATACGGTACAACCTGCTCGTGCCATCCGTCTGGCAAACGGTCCCGCGGCGCTGGAGCCATGCCGACACTCAATCCCATGGCTGGTCTTCTTCTGGGCCGAGGGCACGTGGCTGCACGCCGAAGTCGAGGTCATGCCATTGCCCGCCGAACGCAGCATCGCGCATGAGCTCACGAGAAAGCTCCTCGATCTGAACTACAGCGGTCCACTCGTCCGCTTCTCGCTCGACGGCGCCGGCGACGTTTCTCCTCAAGGCGACCGCTCCGCTGGAGGGGCTCACGAGCCACGTCCTCGCGTCGACCGCGGGTTACCTCGCCGCCCAACAGCGGCAAGTCCGCCTGCGTTGGGCCGTGCGCGAAGTTCTGGCCCCCGATGGCCGTTCCCTCAGGCTTCAAGGCGATGGGTGCTTGGGGCGTCGCGACGCGCGCGGACGGCGTCGAGCAACTGACGTACGACGGGTACCCCCTCTACACGTGGTCCAAGGACATGAAGCCGGGCGACGTGACCGGTCAAGGCTTCAAGAACGCTTGGCGCGCAGCGGTGCCCGGAGCGAAACAAGAAGCCTGGTAACGGCGAACGATCGCGCGTCGTCGCGAGATCCCTCAGCCGGTCAATTGGCTGGCGATGCCTTGCGCCCAGGCGTCGATCAGCTGCCAGTCGCGGTGGTCGCCGTAACGGCCCCCCATCGCCCTAAAGACCACGCGCCCAACCCAGGGCAAGTGGCTGCGCTCGACCGCGCCCGCATCCCGCGAAATAGATGGCTCAGCGGCGGCGCAAACGCGCTCCCCTGGTCGCCTAACATCCCCACGCTGAAGAGCCACACCGGACGTCCGGCGAGCGTGCCGAGGTTGCGCTGCACGAAGTCCGTGGACCCGGCTAGCCAATCCTGGTTATGGATGGCGCTCCCCAGCACGACGGCGTCATAGCCGCCGACGCGCGGACGTGACCTCTCCATGGTCATCGTTCCCGGTTCTGCCGCCTCGCCCGCCGTCCCCGGCGTGCGTCAGGCTGGCCGCTGATCGCCGCGTCCCGCAGCAGCGCCACTTCCGCCGCTTCCCCGCGCAACTCGATCCCCTCGCGGCTGCGATAGCGCCGGCGCCCGGCGTTCAGCCTCGCATACGAGGGGTGCGTCAGCACGCCGACGTTCGCGCGGTGCTCGCCGAAGCGCGCGCCCTCCACCAGCGCCCCGGCGCGATCGATCGCCGCCAGCGTCGCCGCGCGCGACCACGGCGCCAAGTCCGCGGAGATGGCCGCCAGCATCGCCGGCACCCCGGTCCCCAGGGCGATGATCGCGCGCGGACGCACGATCTCGATCTGGCGCAGCAGCAGCGCCTGGCATCGCGACAGGTACTCGCGATCGCGCAGCGCCGGGCACGCGCCCACGTTGCGCCCCTCCGAGCGAAATCCCATGAGGGCGTTCGTGAACAGGCACCGCATCGGGTCGATACCCGCCGCGTTCACCCGGCTCAGCAGGCCGCGCCACGTCGGCTGCGAGAGGCGCTCCTCGCCGCGCCGAACGCACTCGGCCAAGTACTGCAGACTCCCGAAGTCGTGCCCCACGACCAGGATCTCCGGTATGGTGTCCGGCGGGCGCGGCTTGATCACGCCGTCGCCGCCGGGGAAAAAGGCCGTTCCCGCGACGCGATCGGGGCCGCCGGCCAGACCCGCGGGGTATGGTCCGAACGCCTCCAGCGCATCGCGGAGCGCGCCGATGATCTCCTCGAGCACCGAGTCCGGTTCGCAAGCAACCATGGCGCCCACCTCACCACCCCCGCGCGACGACCGCCGCTCGGACCACTGCCGAGACCGTAGCCAGCACGTCCTCGCCATACCGAGAAGCCGAGTCGTGCCATACTAATATCGTCTTCACGGGGCCAGCGTACGCTGTCTCCATGCCACCCGCATGGCACGGCTGGGCGCATCCCGGCTGCCGGCGACGACGGACGGCGCATGGTCCCCCGCCCTGCACGTCGAACCATGCTACCAATGTACAACATCCTGCTCTACGACGTCGTCGACGACTACCTCGCCCGCCGCGAGCCTCTGCGCGCTCGGCACCTCGAGCTGATCCGCCAGGCCCACGACCGCGGCGAGCTGGTGATGGCCGGCGCCTTCGCCGACCCCGCCGACGGCGCTGCCCTGCTCTTCACGGGCAACGACCGCACCGCCGCCGAGCGCTTCGCCGAGAACGACCCGTACGTCAAGGAGGGCCTCGTCACCAGGTGGCGCGTCCGGACCTGGAACGTGGTCGTCGGCGGCGACGCCGGCTAACGGCACGCGCCGCACGGACCACAGCGATGAAACCTCTCGCCGATTCCGCCGCTCTGATCACGGGCGCCACCGACGGCCTGGGCAGGGCCCTGGTCCACGCCCTCGCGCCCAGCGGCGCGCAGATTCTCGTTCACGGCCGCGACCAAGCGCGATGCCAGGCCGTCATCGAAGCGGTCCGTAGCGACCACCCCGCCGCCCGCCTCCAATCCTACGTCGCCGACTTCACCTCGCTCGCGCAGGTCCGACGCCTCGCCGAGGAGATCGCGCGCGACCACCAACACCTCGACCTGCTCATCAACAATGCCGGCATCGGCGGCGGCAAGCGCCCCGGCGCCCGCGAGGTGAGCGCGGACGGCCACGAGCTGCGCTTCCAGGTGAACTATCTCGCCCCGTTCCTGCTCACGCGCCTGCTCCTACCGCTGATCCGCCGCTCGGCCCCAGCGCGCATCGTCAACGTCGCCTCCGTCGGCCAAGCCCCGGTCGACTTCGACGACGTCATGCTCCAGCGCCGCTACGACGGCATGCGCGCCTATTGTCAGAGCAAGCTCGCGCTGATCGCCTTCACGTTCGATCTCGCCGAGGAGCTCGCCGGCACGGGAATCACCGTCAACGCGCTCCACCCGGCCTCGCTCATGGACACCAAGATGGTCATCGAAAGCTTTGGCCGCGCCATGACCACCGTCGACGAGGGCCTGCGCGCCACGTTGCGCCTTGCCACCTCGCCGGAGCTCGACGACGTCAGCGGGCGCTACTTCGACCAGACCCGCGAGGCGCGCGCGCACACCCAGGCCAACGATCCGGCCGCCCGCCGCCGCTTGCGCGAGCTCACCGAGCTTCTCGTGGGCCTCCCGCGCGGAACCGCTGCCGACTAAACGGGGCGCGCGCTCAGCGCCGCTACGCGATATCCACGACCACGTTGCCGATGACCGTGGCGCTCTCCACGGCCTCGTGCGCCTCCACGATGCGCTCGAGCGGAAAGCGCGCCCCGACGACGTGCGTGAGGCGGCCCTCCCGCAGGAGCCGGTCCATTTCGGCAAGCGCGCCGCGCCGCCATTCCGCCGGCGCGTCGTAGACGATGAAGAACCGGTACGTCACGGAGTTGACGATGCCGAATTGCGCCGGCACCGGCGCCACGGCCTCGTCGGAGCCGTAAACGACCACCGTACCGGACTTCTTCAGCACCGCGGGGATCAGCGGCGCGTTCGCGGAGAGGTTGACCTCGATCACCCGGTCCACCCCGGTGCCGCCGGTGATCTCACGCACGCGAGCCCCCACGTCCTCGCTCCGATAGTTCACCACGTGATCGGCCCCCGCCGCTCGCGCCCGCGCGGCCTTCTCCTCCGAGCTGACCGTCGCGATCACGCGCGCGCCTTTGAGCTTGGCCAACTGCACCGCGTAGTGCCCTACCGCGCCGGCGCCGCCGGCGATCAGCAGCGTCCGCCCCTCGGTCGGCCCGTCGATCTCCAACGCCCGCAGCGCAGTCAGCAGCGGGATGCCGAAGCACGCCCCGGCCGCGAAGTCGACGCTCTCCGGCAGCGGCACCGCCTGCGCGCTCGGCAGCGAGATGTACTCCGCCGCGGTCCCGTACGGACGCCCCCACTGCCCGTTGTAGATCCACACGCGCTCACCCAGCCGCGAGGCCGGCACGCCGACGCCTGCCATGTCGATCTCACCCGCGCCGTCGCTGTGCGGCACGACGCGCGGAAAGCTCAAGCCGCGGCGGACTCGTCCGCCGCGGGACTTGAC